>Ga0335075_10010810_pt1 | contig 13844 bp, 13 predicted proteins | sample Lox_Sample_24_FD_206723 | JGI IMG/M metagenome (GOLD analysis project Ga0335075, IMG submission 206723) | Soil microbial communities from Loxahatchee National Wildlife Refuge, Florida, United States - Lox_Sample_2.4 | ecosystem: Environmental > Terrestrial > Soil > Wetlands | place: USA...
CCCGGCGGCCGCCTGCTCGCCGCCCCCGGCTCGCCGTTCACCGGGCAGGGCCTCGGCCAGCTCGGCGCCGAGTTCTCCCCCGCCAACCCATCGCAGCTGTTCGTCAGCAACGCCCACAACGGCACCGCGCTCGGCACCGTATCGGCCTACCGCGACAGCCTCCTCGGCCAGCTCACCCCGATCGGATCCTCCCCCTACGCCGACGGGCAGACCGCGCCGTGCTGGGTGGAGATCAGCCACAACGGCAAATACCTGTTCACCGTCAACACCGGCTCGGGCAACATCTCCAGCTACTCCATCAACCCCGACGGCTCACTCACCCTGACCGGCAGCTTCCCGATCAACGGCGGCGGAGCCGACATCGACGCCCGGCTATCCCCCGACGGCCACTACCTGCTCGTCGACGGCGCCGGTCACAACTTCGTATCCGTATTCGCCGTCAACGGCGGAACCCTCACCGAACTGCCCACCTCACCGACACCACTGCCCGCCGGCGCCTCATCCTCCGGCATAGTGAACACCTAGCACCAACCGCCGCAGACCAGCCAGCAAATCCCGGGCCCGCCCAGCCGGGCGGGCCCGGGAACCCCGCCTCACGCCCCACAACAGCATCGTCCCTACCAGGCAGTCCCAGACACGCATCTAGCCTCCTACGTGCCAAGCTGAGGAACGAAGGACGAACCCGCCGCGTACCTCCTGCCGTCTCCTCGGGCCGAGCCGGAGACAGGAGACAACGGCATAGTCCGGTATCAAGACCGAAGCCTCGGCACGGGAGCTCCATGTCTTTTCGGCAGGTGCCGGCCAACCCTGTTGCCAAAGTCCTGTCTGTCAACACCGGTCGGCCCGCGACGGTGCTTGGCACATCCAGCGACACAGCCTCGTTCCCGGCCAAGGATGTGTTGGTAACCCGCGATCGCCTGGTCTGTGCGCCGGACAGCCAGGTGTTGGCGCACTCGATCGCCAGGTCGATGCACTCGCCGGGACCGGCGGCACGAAGTGGTGTACCGACGCGGGGCCTCCGGGGGGAAGAGCATGACTGGCGCCCGGCTGGCTGGATCGAGCTACTGACATAACGCACGCACCGGACATAAAGACGGTGGAGTACGCCTGGGAGATACGCCGGCGGATCCTGACGGCCGTCGAGGCCGCTGGGCCGCGTCCCGCGTACGTTAATTGAACGCGCAACATTCCCCGAGGGCCAACGCATCCTGGGCGCCGTCGAAGTGCAGACTCCGGCCGGTTTGTGATCTGCGTCTCATTATGAAACTGTGTGAGTTGGCGTTGCGTCAAACTGCAGTCACGCAGCGTGATCGCGCTGCTCAGGGGCATCGTCATCGGGGGGACAACGCACAGGCGTGGCCGATGCGCAGGCGGCAGCCTTATCCGGCGAACCGCCGTTGTCAGTGTGCTGGTTTCCGCGGTGATCGCCGCGGCATTTGCCGTCCTCGCGGTGGCGATCGAAGGCTTGCGCGACTCGGCGTCCCAGGCGAACCGCGCGCTGGAGGTGCAGGTCGCCGTGAATCACCTGGAGCGCCTGACCTTCGAAATCCAGAGCAGCCAGCGTGGGTACATCATCACCGGCGAGCGCACCTTCCTTCAGCCCTGGTACCACGCCAAGTCGCAGTTCCCGCTGCAGGCCCGCCAGCTGGAGCGCCTGGCCAGCACGGGCGACGCGGGTCAGCGCCGACGGGCGCGCCAGATAGCCGTTGCTGGCAACGGGTACATCAGGAATTACGCGGTCCCGCTGGTCGCCAAGGCCGCACGTGACCCCGGCGCCGCCCGGACTGTCGCGGTCACCGGAGCCGACAGATACTTCGAAGCCGCGCTGCAAGCCAGGTTCAACGTGTTCATGGCCCGCGAGAGCCAGATCTTCAGGAACAGGCGGCAACGGGCTGACGCAGCCGCGACCCGGGCCCTGGCGGCCGCGTCGCTCAGCGTGGCGGGCGCGATCGGGCTCATCCTGCTCTCCGGCGGATACCTGGCCCGATCGGTCGTCCGGCCGGTCCGCCGAGCCTCGGCCATGGCTGGCGTGGTGGCGGCCGGAGACCTCGGCGTCCGTATGCCCGAGACCGGGCCGGGCGAAGTTGGCACGCTAGAGCAGTCGTTCAACACGATGACCGACTCGCTGGCCGCCAGCCGAGACGAACTCCGCCGGGTGGCGGACGAGCAGGCGGCCCTGCGGCGGGTTGCCACCCTCGTGGCCCTCGGAATCCCCGCGCCTGAGCTATTCCGCACGGTGGCCAGTGAGACCGGCCGCGTACTCGGCGCAAGGGCCAGCGTCGTGGCCAGATTCGAGCCAGACGGTACCGCCTCGGTGGCCGGCGCCTGGGACGGGCCAGGAATGCCACCGCAATCCTTGGGATGGCAATGGACAGCCAGTGGATTTAGCCTTGGCGCGCGCGTCAAGCGGACGGGGAAACCGGTACGGGTGTCCAGCTACGACGGCGAGCCGCCAGCCGAGTCTGCGTGGGCACGCGAGCACGGGATTCGCTCCTCAGTGGGCAGCCCAGTCAGCGTCGAAGGCCGGCCGTGGGGCATGATCCTCGCGTACTTCGGCAGCGAAGCCTCGGGGCGCCCGGACGACGGCATCGAGCAGCGTTTGCTCGCCTTCACAGAACTGGTCGCCACGGCCATCGCCAACACCGAGAGCCGCGCTCAGCTCGCCATTTCCCGAGCGCGGGTCGTCGCAGCGGCTGACGAGTCCCGCCGCCGGATCGAGCGAGACCTGCACGACGGGACTCAGCAGCGGCTGATCTCGCTCGCGCTCGAGTTGCGGGCCGCGCAGCGCCGGCTGCCAGCCGGGCAGCAGGATGTTGCGGCGCAATGGTCGCGCACCGCACACGGACTGACCGACGCCATCCAGGAACTGCGGGAGATCTCAAGCGGCCTGCACCCGGCCGTCCTGGAGAAACACGGGCTCGCGCCTGCACTGCGAGAGCTCGTCAGGCGCGCGAGCCTCCCCGTCACGCTCGACATGCAAGTCAGCGGGCGGCTAGCCGAGCGTGTCGAGATCGCCGCCTACTACGTAGTGTCGGAAGCGCTGACGAACGCGGCCAAGCACTCTCTTGCCTCAGTGGTTAGGGTCGACGTCCGCGTGGCCGGGGACGCGCTGCGCCTCGTCGTCACCGACGACGGGGTGGGCGCCGCGGATCCATCTCACGGATCCGGGCTTGTCGGCCTGCGTGACCGCGTTGAGGCGGCAGGTGGCCGGCTCGAGATCAGCAGCCCGCCCGACGGAGGAACATCGCTCGTGGCAGCGATCCCGCTCCAGCCCGCCGCACCTGACAGCGGCTCTTAAGGACGGCGACCTCCGCCCGACAACAGCGCGAAGTTTCGGCAGCGAACCACGCTTAAGAGAATTTGAGCCGGACAATAGAAGCCGACGGTGACATATCGGCGATATGACGCGCGTGAGGTCGGCGATCTCGTCTTCCTGGCGTTGAAGTCGGCTCCAGTTGCCGCCTTCGGTCGCCTCGCCGTCGGACATCGGTGTGCGCCATTCACATGGGTATCAACTGAGCGCGCAACATGGCGCAACGCGTCCGTGGCAGCGGCCGGTACAGCGGCTCAGCCGCCGCACCTGCGCATCACGATCGTCGTCGTGACCTCCCTGCTAATGGAGTCCCACGAAGCGGGCGGGCGTTACAGCCCGGCAGCGGCCTGAATGGGCGAAGCGGGGAACCACCGGCCGCCCCGGCCCGTCGCGGCCTCCAGGTAAGAACTAGGAGCCGGGCGACGCTGACCAACTATGGATACGCTCAGCGCCGGCAGTGGCGTGCCGCAAAAGTGAACAGCCCTGTTACCGGGACGGCTGCCTCTTCGCCCGGAGGCACCGCGGCTCCCGCTCGCCGGTGGTCAGTCCTGGCGCTGCTCGGAGTGGCGCAGCTGATGATCGTGCTGGACGTGACGATCGTGAATATCGCTCTGCCGTCGGCGCAGCAGGCCCTGCACTTCTCAACCGACGACCGGCAGTGGATCATCACCGCTTACGCCCTGAGCTTCGGCAGCTTGCTGCTTCTGGGGGGCAAGCTCGGCGACCTGTTCGGGCGCAAGTGGACGTTCGTCGCCGGGCTGCTCGGGTTCGCAGGCGCGTCCGCGCTCGGCGGGCTCGCACCCTCATTCGGGGTCCTTGTCGCGGCCCGGGCGCTGCAAGGAGCGTTCGGGGCGCTGCTGGCCCCGTCGGCGCTGTCCCTGCTGACAATCACCTTCTACAACTCACCGGATCGTCCTAAGGCATTCGGCATCTTCAGCGCGATAGCCGCCAGCGGAACCTCCGTCGGGCTGCTGCTGGGCGGCGTCCTGACCCAGACCCTGTCCTGGCGCTGGTGCCTGTACGTCAACCTGCTGTTCGCCATTCCCGCGGCCATAGCGGCATCACGCCTGGTACCTGCAGGCCGTGCAGAACGCCCGCGGATCGACTTCGCCGGGGCCGCTGCGGCCTCCGCCGGGTTCTTCTGCCTGGTCTACGGGTTCTCCAACGCCGAGGCGCACGCCTGGACCGACGCGGTCACCATCGCGGCCTTCGCGGCCAGCGCTGTGCTGCTGGCGTCGTTCGTGTTCATCGAGCACCGCGCACAGCGGCCGCTGCTGCCGCTGCGCATCGTGGCCGACCGCTCCCGCGGCGGGGCTTACGTGTCCATGGCCATTGTCGGCGCCGCGCTGTTCTCGGTGTTCCTGTTCATGACCTTCTACATGCAACAGACCCTGCACTACTCGCCGGTCACAACCGGCCTGGGATTCCTGCCGCTCACCGGCTCAGTCATCATCGTGGCGCCCCTGGTCCAGACAAAGATCCTGCCCCGCCTCGGCCCCCGGGCCGTGATCACGACCGGCATGACACTCGGCATCATCGCAATGATCGTCTTCAGCCGACTCACACCCGGCGGCAGCTATCCCGCCCACGTACTGCCCGGCCTTATCCCCGCCGGCGCCGGAGCAGCCTGCATCTTCTCCGCCTCGTTCGCCACCGGCACCCTCGGCGTCCAGCCCGGCGACGCCGGCGTCGCCGCCGCCGTCGTCAACACTGCCCAGCAAATAGGCGGCTCGATCGGCACCTCCCTGCTCAGCACCATCTTCGCCGGCGCGCTCACCGCCGCTTTGACCAGCCACTCCTCCGCCCCTACATCAACCGCCGACGCCACCGTCCACGCCTACACCGTCGGCTTCACCGCCGGAGCGGCGATCTTCGCAGCCGGGCTCCTGCTCGCCCTGATCCTGCTCCCCTCACGGCACGCGAGCATGAGCAAGAGCACCGGCCCTGCCACGAATCCTCCGAGAGCACCGGCCCAGGCACGGCGACGTACAAAAATCGGCTGAACAGTCGCCGCGTCACCGCCACTTGGCTGGATCGGCATTGTCTCAAGCCCGAACCGCGCGCCGCCGATGGCACGCGCCACCTCGGGCCTCATCACGGCGTGGAGCCGTGCCATCGCCACTGATCGCTGTCATTGCCAAGCGGCGCAAGTCGGCTGCAGCTCGACCTAGGAGTGTGTCGCGACCGGAGACGGCTAACCGCCCAGATCACGCCAACCCGCTCCAGAGCGTGCGCAGGGCATTCTTCGCGGCCCGGCGCCAAGAACCGAGCTCGTGCTGATGAGAAGTTGAGCTCCGTGCCAGCGTCAGCCGACCAGACCGCCGAGGGGAGCGAACTAGCTACCGTCCCGCTGGTCCTGAGGCACGGTCAAGGTTACGAAGCTGACTGAGCAGGCCGCGGCTGTGACGGCATATGAGACTCAGACCTGCAGTGCTAGTGAAATTCGGCTCCGTGAAGTGGTGGACCGTAGTCCGGGCGCTCGGGTCCTGCGCGGAAATGGCCAGCCTCCCGTCAGGCCAGAAGGAACCGGAACCACCGCGCTTCCGACCGGGCGACCGCCTGACGCCGCCAGCCGAGAGCGAACTCAACGTATGCGCCCAGTCGGCCTCACAGGTCGTGCAGCCTTTCCCCCGCGCGGACCGGTACGTTGATGGAGTTCTCCTTCGGCGCGAGCGGGCAGACCCACCGATCGTCGTAACGGCAGGACGGGTGGTACAGGAAGTTAAGGTCGACGACCAGGGCACTGCCTGCCAGCCCGAGGTCGGCACCCTTGGCTGTATCGAGCAAGTAGCGACCGCCGCCGTAGCTGAGGGCCCCGGCCGTCGCGTCCCTGACCGGCAGGAAAAGGCCGCCGCCATACTGGTCAAGCCACCACAGCGCCAGCCGGCGGCCGATGGGGGCAGGGAGCGTGACCCAGCCCGCCTGTTCTAGGCAGGTGACGCCATCCGCCCCAGTGTCGATCGGGAGCCGTTGCGGCTGCGAGACGGCCTCCACCGGCAGCTGCCACCGAAGGGACGGATCGTAGGGCCAGTACGGTACGCCAGATGCACGTATCGGATCCGCCTCCGCCAGCGGGCTTTGTGAGTGCGAGCGCATCAGCCGGTCCCGCTCGTCGCGCCACAGCGCGTGCGCGAGCGCGGGATCTGCCTGTTGCCTGACGCGGGCGTAAAGGGCTGCCGTTGCTCTTCGCCAGTCGGCGAGCTGCAGGGCAGTTGCCGGGTTCATGACAGCGCTGGCGCGCTGCTGACGTCCCAGATCGCCCCGGTATCGTCCCCGGCCAGGTGAGCGATCAGGCCCGCAGCGGACCGCTCCGGCGTGATCAGGGTTCCCTCAGCAAAGTTCTGATTGAACGACTCGTGCGCCACGGCGCCGATGCGGTCGGGGTCCTGACGCCGGATCCAGGCCTGCATCGCGGTGTCCACACCACCGGGACGGTAGGCGTTGACTGTTACGCCAGTGCCGCCCAGCTCCGCAGCCAGGTTCACGGTATGGGCCTCAAGCGCTGCCTTGGTCGCGGCGTAGGCGTTGAAACGCACCATGGATGCCGGCCGCGCTACGATCGCGCTCGACACGTTGACGATGCGCCCCCAGCCGGCCGCTAGCATGCCAGGCAGGACAGCGACGGTAAGCGCGGCCACCGCGACAATGTTCACCTCGAACGCCAGGCGAAGCTCAGCCAGCGAGATCGCCGCGGTAGGGCCGAGCGGCTCGACAGTGGCGGCGTTGTTGACCAGGATGTCTACCCGGGCTGTCCCGAGCGCCGTCGCCGCCGCCCGATCGCGCTGCTCCTCATCGCCAAGGTCAGCCGGAATGATCTGGACTCGGTCCGCGGCGGCCCCCCGGCCGAGCAGAGATGCCTGAGTCTGAGCCAGCTCGTCTGCAGAGCGGGCAATCAGGATCAGGCTTGCGCCAGCATCGGCCAGCCCGAGCGCGACAGCTCGGCCGATGCCGCGTCCCGCGCCGGTGATCAGTGCAGTCTTTCCACTAAAGTCAGTCATCACCAAGGTCTCCTTCGTTACGGCAAGACGGCGACCTGCGCAGCCACGACGGCCCGAACGAAAGGCACGAACGAGCTGCCCGCTGGCTCGCCAGGGATCTGCGTCCCGCGGGATCGTCCCCTCTATCAGCGACAACCTCGGGCCGTGTCTTACCTCTCCGTCGCCAAAGCCGAAGACCGCGGCCAAACGCGGAGAACTCCCAGCCGACGAGCGGCGGGTATTCGCCGCATTAGTGATCGACCGCATCCCGCTCGATGCCCTGCTAGCGCGGCTCGGATCGAGCCGCAGCGCGGTTTTCAAGACGATGTTCGACGCCCAGGCGTACGCTCAGCGCCGCGCTGGCTGCTAACGAGTATCTGGCCGCCCCCGCCGGGAAGCTGTGCCATGCGACTTGGTTGCGAGGCGACCATGAACGCCTGCGACGAGCTCGACCAGTTCCTGCAGACCGGCCCACCCGCGACCTCGGCTGCGATCACGCGCTCCGCATCCTGCATATCTATGTGGAAGTCGTGCTGGACGACGAATCCGGCGTTGAGGCGGCCCGGAGGTGTCCCGGCGCAGCAGAGCACCTGCTCGCCTTCGGGCCCTGTGGTGAGGACTACCAAGGGCTGCTCCTAGCCGCGCGAGCAGGCCCCCGCCTGAGCAGCGGCCCTAAGACCGGGAGTAAGACATGCCAGCCATCCGACACCAAACAACTGTGGAGGCGTCCCCCGGGCGCGCCCACAGCCATTTGCCGCCGTCGCAAGGGAGCAGGGAATGACCAGCCCGTCGACAATCGCTGACCGCGTTGCCGAGATGCACGCCGCGGCCGCCACCTCATCCGGTGAGCAGGCCACACCGTTCAGACGCGAACAGGCCATGCTGGCCGCCAGAGGCGTGCCGCCTGGCGTAGCACCGGCCGGGACCATTGTGCCCGACACCGAGCTGCTCGATCCCTACGGGGCGGTCACTACGCTGGACGCCGCGACCAGTAACCGCACGTCGGTGGTGGTGTTCTACCGGGGAGCTTGGTGCCCGTACTGCAACATCGCGCTGGCGGCCTACCAGTCGCACCTGCTCCCGCAACTGACCGACCGTGGCGTCCGGCTGATCGCGATCAGCCCTCAGAAACCAGACGGTTCCCTCACCATGCAGCAAAAGCACGACCTCGCCTTCACCGTGCTCTCCGACCCCGGGAACGTCATCGCCCGGCACCTGGGCATCCTCACCCAGCCCTCTGAGGAGGCTCGCGCCGCTCAGCTTCAGCTCGGACTCGATCTGACCAGCGTCAACGCAGACGGCACCGTTACGCTGCCGATGCCGGCCACGATCATCCTCTCCGGCGACCATGTCGTCCGCTGGATTGACGTCCACTCCGACTACAGCAGCCGCACCGAACCCTCACAGATCCTCCAAGCCCTCGACGAGGCGGGGCTATGACCTCACCGCGAACCCGCCACAGGCCATGACCGCGTCCACTGCCGTCACTCCCGATCGACTTGCCAGAGCGCACCGGCAAACTGCGCGGCTTGCACAGGTGTTCCTGGCAGGACTGGCAGAAGCACAATTGCGCTCTGGCCTGTGCACCGCGCTAGTGTCCTGGAGCCCGGACTGGCGCACCATGGCGACGGAGGATTAGTCAGCACGGGCATGGACTACCACCGTTTTCGCGAGCATGCTCCTCGGCGGCGTATATACCGGCTGACCGCGCTCAACGACGTGGCCCTCCGGCTCCAGGCGGACGTGCTGGACTTGCTCGGCGCCAGCGGCGACGCGGAACTGCGCGTCCTGCTAACCCGGTTACGGCGAGTCTGACCATCTAGCAGGCAACTGCGAAGCGGTTCCATCGGACTCCGGAGACCGGCCGACTTTGCCTTGACCTTGACTGCACCAGCGGCTATCGGCGCAGCCGGCCCACCGACCGGCTCGATTCCGCCAGTGCGCTGGCTGCCCGGACCGTCAGCACCGGCGTCCTGGCTGGGCCCCCGGCGTGCGAGCCGCCGAGCTACAACGTCCCGTTCAACCGCGGAAGGCTAGTACCGGGTTCTTCAACCCACCTCGTCGGGAAAACCTCACGACAAGGTGGGTTCTCCACTCATTCTCGGCTTGCCCGACCTGGCGTTACGAGGCCGCGGCGAGGGCGGCGTCGTCGGCCGAGAAGTCGGTGTCCGGAGCGCCGGGCGGGTGGCTCAGGTGCCAGGCGACGGCGCGGCGCAGCACCTGCGGGCTGGCGGTCGCGCGCCACCCGAGCACGTCGCGGGCCTTTATTGGACTGACCAGAAGGTGCTGGCTGAGGGTCCCCGTTTCCTGGAGGTCCAGGGGCAGGGCCTCGTCGGGAACTCGGACAAGCTCAAGGCGGGCGTCGGCTGCGCTGATGACCTGTTCGTAGAACAGGCGCATCGGGGCGGCCTGGTCCTCGACGATGTTCAGGCACTGCCCGGCGCTCTGCCGGGTGCCCAGGGCGGCGAGCACAGCCCGGGCGACATCGCCAGCGTAGACCCGGCTCCCCAGGAAGCCGCCCGCCCCGACAGGCATCCGGTCGCGGCCTGCCCGGACACGGCGCAGCACCGGCTCGAACCGGCGCTGGTAGTCGTGCTCGCCGTAGACCGCGCCAAGCCGCAGGATCGTCGCGCCAGCGCCGAGGTAAGCCTCCTCGACGTCCAGGTTCTCCCAATTCGACCCGTCGATGTGCCGGGCTGTCCGCAGCGGGGACTTCTCTGTCAGTGGCACCGGATCGGTCTGCATGCCGCCGTGAAGCGCCTCGTACGCCCGGTAAACATCGATGCTGGACAGCGCGACCAGCGCGATGCCCGGCGGCAGCGCGGCCAGGGCGGCCCGCGCGTCGGCTCCGTTGGCCGCCGACACGTCAACCGCTGCGTCGGCCCCGAACGCGGCGAGCACGGCCCCGTGCCCGCGCCACGCGTCGCGCTCGGCATGCAGGTGCTCTGCGCAGTAGAGATCGGACGGCTCGGAGATCCCGCGATGGACGACCAGAACGGCATGACCCGCCGCCAGCAACGCCTCGGCGATCGCGCGGCCGATAAACCGGGTCCCGCCCAGCACGATCACCCGCATTGAGGCCCCGGCTCCTGGGCACGTCCCGGCCAGGCTTGAGTGAGGTTCATGCGGCCGACATTAGGTGTCGGCCTGTCCGCACGGCGACCGATTCTGCCCACGGCAGCGAGAGCCGCGGGGCTCGGCCGGGCCAGCAACCACTTGGCGCTAGATCATGGGGTCGATGCGGCAGGAACCACTGCTCACGACAGACCTCTGGCGATGAAGGCGAGGGTGAGGTCCTCGAGGTGACGCCGGGTCGCCTCGGGAGCATCGCGCAGGGGGCCATCCGCGGCGAGCACGGCGATCCCGTGCACCGCAGACCAGATGGGGTACTCGATTCCGTCGCGGCGTCGCGGGTCCAGCAAGCCCGCGTCGACCAGTTCATCGAGCGTGGTGCGGAGCTGGCCCAGGGGGGTGCGGTCCTGCCCCGTCCCGTCCTGCGGAGCACTGTAGACATGCTGCTCCGGCACAGCAAAGGCGGTCGCGAACAACCCCGGCTCCTCCCGGGCGAACCGCAGGTATGCCGTGCCAATCGCTCCCAGCCGGCGGCTGGCTGCAGCGGGATCGCCGTGCCTGCCGGGCACACTGGCGACGTCGGCGGCCATGCGGTTGGCGAGCTCACGCATCGCCGCGGCGCAGACCGCGGCGAGGAGCTCGTCGCGGTCGGCGAAGTGCCGGTAGGCGGCGTTCGGGACTACGCCAACCATACGCGTCGCCTCGCGGAGCACGACGGCGTCCGGACCGCCCGCCCGGGCCAGTTCAAGCCCCGCAGCGACCAGGCCGTCTTGGACGGCGCCTCGTGGTCGCCGCCGCTCAGGCTGGTGTTTCCCCGCTTGTGTTGGGCTGACCGGCACGGCAACAGGATAACGCTGTAGACACCGTCCACTCAGTGAGCTAGTGCGGGAGTATCCGCTCAGCAGAGGCCCGCGCGGATCTGGCATGCCTGGTCCCCCAGGCCCGCCAGGTGCGCTGGCGCAGCACCCGGCGGGCCGTGCTCGCCGGCTGGCGGGATTTGTCCGGCAGGCTAGCTAGGGATAGCGAGTGTCGACGACGGTGGTCACGAGCCCGGTCTCGATGTCATAGACGTGACCGGACACGCCCATCTTCGGCGGAAGCAAGGGCGAGACGAGCAGGCGTTCGACATCGGCGGAGACGGTGGCGTGCGGGTCGCCGACGGCAGAGGCCCCCAGCGCTGCCTCGTCCACGCCGGTCGCCTCGGCGGCTTCACGCCGGAAGCCGGGGTCGGAGAGGAAGCTGGTGCCGCATTGCGTGTGGTGGATGACCGCGACCTCGAAGCGCCTGTCGTCTGTGGGCTGCCCGCCGAACAGCCTCTTGCGGAGGAACGCAAGATAGGCGATTTCCTCGATGACGGGCTGGGTGACCCGTCCTCCCGCGTTACGCAAGACAGGGGCGTCGCCGAGCTTGAGCCCGAGGGTGATCGCGGGGTCGACGCGGTGATCGAGGCAGGTGACGACGATCATCTGCGCGGCGGGCACGCCGAGAGGTACGGGGGTGTAGGTGCGGGCGAACTGCTCATTCCGTTCAAGCAGTGGGGTCATCCTGCTGGTCATGGCGATTCCTCCTGCTGGTTAGTGGACACCGTCCACTGTACCTGGCCTAGTGGATGCTGTCCACTAATCGCTGATCTCGACGACCAGCCACACGTGAGTCGCTCTACCGCTGCCAGTGAGCCCAGGGCCGATGAGCCGTCGCCGGGTCACGGACCGCTTCTATGGTCCTCCAGCAGCCATTGGCGCGGTGCTGGCCATTAATGAACCCGGGGCGGGCATCTCCACAGGCAAGCCCCGGCTCGGGGCCTGGTTTGCCTTCGGCCAACTGGTGGCTGCCAGGAACAACCTGGGTGGCGCCGTTGCTGGCGGTGAAGTCATCCAGCGCCCAGATCGCGGTCAGCATGACGTCGCGGTCGCGTGGCAGCGGACAAAGGCGCTGCTCGTAGTGCAGGACCTGGGCGCCTGGCGAGGGCAGACCTGAGTGGCGTAGGTAAGGCTTAAACTGCGCACCCCGTCCGATCGCATGCTCGACGACATCCAGTATCAGAGGATCCAGCACGGCCCGGTCCTGCAGCGGCTCCTGGATAGCAGCGCCCGGACCCGCTTGGTCTGGGTGCCGTCGAAGCCCGAACCCCAGCCGACCCTAGCTAAGACGAGAGCGAACCAGCGGCGGAGGCCAGCGGCACTGCGATCAGCGCGATCAAGATCACCCTATCGGCGATCACTGGCACCGCACAGTAGCAACCATCCGAGGCACAAGCCACGCGACTCTACGGCACGGCCGGGACTCGGAAGCCCCGCGCGACGCTGACACTGGCCTGAATGAACCGGCCGGTGCGCCGCTTCGACGACTGATGCCATCCGCACAGAATGATCACATGTTCGCTGGTTGTTTGGTCGCATGGCGTGGCGCTGCCTCATCGTCGTCTCCTACAGCAGCGTCAGCTGAACTCGGCAGCCGACTAGAGAAGCATCGGCCCGTCACCGTACTTCCCCCGGTCGCCGCAATGCGGGCGCGGCGCTGCAATGGGCTGCAGCGGACGATCACGAGTCCGGTAAGACCGACGACGACGCCGATGGGGGCTGACGGCCCGCAAGCGTGCCCAGGCAGAAGGGGCACGACAGCTCTCGCTCCACCGACTTGAGTGCCGCCGCGAATTGGGGCTGTTTCTCCGCAAGCAGTAGGCGCACGTATTTCCTGTTCTCCAGCGCCTGAGTTGTAACGGCCACCGGCCTGTCATCCTCTCTCGGCGGGGCAGCGCTCATGCATCGCCTAACGGTGGACACCGTTGCAAACCAGGCTAGGTATCTGGGCCCGACCAACGTCCTGGTCGGTGTCCGCGTGCGGCCGATACTTGGGGCCATGGTGGTGGAGGCCAGTCTCCGTCGCCGGAGAGTGCACCGCTGGCTGTTCTCTGACCAGCAGACGGTGCGTCGCGCGAACCGGCCAGGCCATCGCGCAGCCTAGCTGAGCCAAGGCCGCTGCGAGCTCGCCGATGCGCACATCGTCCGCACGAAGCTCCGCCACGGTCTTAGTGCGTTCGGCTTGGTACATCAAGTAGCTGTAGTCGGGTCCCATCGTCTCTCCCAGGGAGTCACTGAGCGCAGTTAACCGACACAGCCAGGCTCGCCGTAAGGGCTATGGAGCCGCATCGGACGAATGCCGTATCTGCTCGCTGTCATATGCCCTACGTTGGCACCGGATCACTTTGGCCGAGCCTGCGCGGCCCTGGATGCATCACGGCACTGACCGGTGCAGCTTGGCTACGAAACTCCGGATCTCGTTGCTGACCAGACCGGGTTGTTCCTGGTGCGGCATGTGGCCGGCATTGTCAATAATGACCAGGTCATCTCTTCCCGCTGTGATACTGACCAGCTGCCGGGGCACGTCGAGAGGCACTTGGGTATCCAGGCTGCCGTGCAAGTAGCGGATCGGAACGTGCTGCCCGGCGAGTGCGGGCCTTGGATCGTAACTGGCCTGGTCGT
>Ga0335075_10010811_pt1 | contig 13844 bp, 15 predicted proteins | sample Lox_Sample_24_FD_206723 | JGI IMG/M metagenome (GOLD analysis project Ga0335075, IMG submission 206723) | Soil microbial communities from Loxahatchee National Wildlife Refuge, Florida, United States - Lox_Sample_2.4 | ecosystem: Environmental > Terrestrial > Soil > Wetlands | place: USA...
ACCATCTGCGCGCACAGAAGATCGGACCCTATACGTCCCGGCGGCATTACCACATAACCTACCGCGGGTTCCCGCACAGCGCTGAGGCGGACTTGGTGGTCGATGAGACCTGCAATGGAAGATCCTCTAAAGCGTTTGATGTGGTCTCCGAATCCGGATCGCATTTCCTGATCGACCATGTGCTGAAAAAGCTGCTCACAACCGAGCAAGAGGATGCAGCCCATCGGAAACACAGCGCTCTTACCCCTGCCAACTACAACTTCACTCTGATCGGGAGCGAAACCGTTGAGGGCAGACATACCTATGTCCTGAAAGTTGAGCCGAAAGAGCGTCGAACGCTTCTCTATCGGGGAACCATCTGGGTGGATGCGCAGGATTACGCCGTCGTGCAGATCGAAGCTCAGCCTGCCAGGAACCTGTCATTCTGGATCCGCAATACCCAAATCCACCATGTTTACTCGAAGACCGGAGATTATTGGCTGCCGGAGTGGGACAGGAGCGAGACAAAAGTGCGATTTGGAGGAACCGCAGTTCTCACCATCAATTATGGAACATATACCTTTGTTCGCGCAGACGATCTCACCGGGGTGCCGGCAGAGAATGGCACGAAGCGCTGAATTCACGGTTTACGCGGATCAGAACGTGACTCACCATCTCGGCCTCTTCAATCGCCGCACACAAAATCAGCTGTAAGCCGTTCACGAACTGTTTTGGATAGATTGAGCTCTGGGCTGACGCAAATCCCCATTAGCCTCAAATCCCATCTTTACGAGTGAGCTGCGAAAACTGACATTCAAATTGGCCCACAATCACCGGGCCGGTCAGCTGAATCGCCTCGGATAGGAAAGGCGGAAGCTGGGTGTCGAATCCGCAGCTCAGAGACTTATCAAGTTCGATTGAGACGAGATCGAGCGAACCAAGACATCGAATGTCAGCCAACTTCGCGTTTGATACGAAAGTATCGCCAATACCATCGTCTGATTGTGAGTCCCTGTGATGTTTTGCTTTCATTCCTTATGTATCCGACTTAATCGGAACCCACATTGCCAGGAAGAAGGAGCTGGAGAATGAAGATCCTAATGGTGCTTACTTCGCATGATCAGCTCGGAGATACGGGCCGTAAAACGGGCTTTTGGCTTGAGGAATTTGCGGCGCCTTATTACGTCTTTAGGATGCAGGTGTCGAACTGACGCTGGCGTCACCCAAAGGCGGACAGCCGCCCATCGATCCAAAAAGCGATCAGCCGGAAAACCAAACACCGGCCATGACCCGGTTCAAACAGGATCCCTCGGCGCAAAAGGCATTGGCAAACACAGTCAAGCTGGCCAGCGTAAAGGCGAACGACTATGACACCGTCTTTTATCCCGGCGGACACGGCCCCATGTGGGACCTTGCCGAGAGCCCTGATTCGATTGCTCTCATCGAGTCTTTCTATAATTCTGGCAAACACATTGCTTTCGTGTGCCATGCTCCCGGCGTGCTGCGTCATGTTAAATACAAGGGCGAGCCGCTGGTTAAAGGGAAACACGTCACAGGCTTCACAAACGGCGAGGAAGAGGCGGTCCAGCTCGCAAAGATTGTGCCCTTCCTCGTCGAGGATGAGCTTCTACACCTTGGCGCGATCTACGAGAAAGTGCGTAACTGGGAGCCATTCGCCATCGTCGATGGCCGTCTGATCTCGGGCCAGAATCCGGCATCATCAACATCTGCCGCCCAGGCGCTGCTGAAGTATTTTGCCGCCTCCGTGGCGGCTTGAGTCTTTTCCTCCAAGAGCCTTCCTTGTTGTGTAGTGCGCGGCCAGGATCGCCACAACATCCTGGCCGCATTTTGCTGCTTGGCTCCTCAAGGAGCTCAGAATTGCAGATCGCTGGATCGACTGCGGGCCGCCGATCTGGTAGAGAGGATTGATGCCGCCTTCAATCCCTCCGAAGCTACCAATTCGCGACTTGCGCCCGGAAACAGCCGCACAGTGCAGCCTTCCGAAGTTGCTGAACGCGATGGGTCACGAGCTGACCAGCGCTAAGGAGGCTGACGCTCATTCTCCGGGCTTCCGCATGATCATCGAAGGGAAGGAACAGACCTTGCCTCCGACGATCCAGAACGAACTCTACAGGATCTCCTGCGAGGCGATCCGGAACCAGATCTGAAATTGGTCGCCGAAGCCTCGAACGGAGAAGAGGCCATCGAAAAGTTCCCGGCACCTCGCCCTGACATGACTTAGATGGATCTTCAAATGCCCGGCCTATGGTCCGCATAACGCCTGTGCTCCGCCGAATGTCGATCGCCCGGCATTGAGCACGAATCTCATGCATTTCGTGCCCGCGGCATCTGAGGATAGCACGCAGTCGCCAAGTCACTCAGAGCAAAATTGAGATCCGGCTTCCTTACTGGTCATTTCTGACTCTGTTGCTCCGGCTATTAAGAGCACTCAGTATCACGCGCGAACTGTTGGAGACACGCAACCAGCATCGTAGCCGTACAAGACTCCCCCATCTCGGTATTGAACATTGCGTGATACAGGTGTGGTTCCGGCCATTTCAGCCCAAGATACTGCTGGACAAACGCAGCTCGCGCTTTGTCCGTTGTGTCAACCAGTTCGATTGCCTTGTCCTGAGTTGCGCCCCCGGAGATCAGTCTGCGGATCTTGTAATCGCGAGACGCATAGAGAAACACATGGAAGACATCCTTGCGATTGCGCAGGAAAAACTGCGAACCTCGGCCGACAATCACCGAGGGGCCGCCGGAAAACGCAGTCTTGACAGCTGTTTCCGAAGCTTCGGCGATCCGGCGCGCGTCCAGCAAGTGCAGCCGGTTGGTGGGCGGCAAACCTCCCTCAAACGCGCCCCGAAGAAAGTCTTTGAATATCCTGTACACGGCAGGATCAGTTCGCCATTCTCTCTGCTCCACCGCCTGCGGCGTGCTATCGGTCAGCCGCGCGATTTCCTGTGTCAATCGCTCGTCCCACAGACTCCATCCGAGGCGGCTGGCGAGCAAACTGGCAATTTCGGATGCTCCGCAGCCGAACTCTCGCTCAATTGTGATGGCTCGAATCATTGTGGTTTTCCTCAGCCGACCGCTACATCTCCTCCCGCTCCCGGATCATTCTTCTTCAGGAAGAACGCGAGAACGAACATAATCGCGGAAAGCACGCCCAACACCCAGAGTGTATCCATGAACGAGAGCGTATGAGCTTGTTGATTCACCAGCCTGTAAAACCGGGCGATTGCCTGATTGTGTGCGTCTACCGCATCAAGTCCGGACTGCTGTATGCTCTTTGTCAGGCCGTGGAGCGCCCTCTCAAACGCAGGTGTATCTGCTGTAATATGACCCACCAGGATTTGCTGGTGATATTGTGAGCGCCGGGCGATCATCGTCGTCACGATGGAGGTACCGATACTGCTCCCAATGTTACGCATGAAGTTGACCATGCCCGATACGCTGTTGCCCTTTTCTGCCGGGACGCCGATATAGCCGGCGGTTGTAATTGGAACAAACAGGAAACCGATGCCCACCACCTGCGCGCAGCGCAGCCACATCGCAAAGTCAAAACTGATATACAAATCGATTTGGTAAGCCGAATAGATTAACCCGATCGCAAGACACAACCAGCCTGCCGCAATCAAAAAGCGCGCCTGGACCTTCGAGGTGAGGCGCCCCACGATAGGCATCATCATCAGCAGGACGAGTCCGCTCGCAGACAATACCAGACCTGCAAGTTCTGCGGTATAGCCCATCAGCGTCTGCAAAAACTCGGGGATGAGGACTAGCGTGCTGAAAAGCATGACGCCCATCATGAACATCATTAGATTGGCCGCAGCAAAGTTGAAGCTCTTGAACATGCGGACATCGATGATGGGGTCCTTGCGATGCCACTCCCAGATTATCAGCGCCGACAAGCAGACTGTCGCGGTGATAGCCAGCGTAAGAATGAAGTGGGAACCGAACCAATCATCCTCCTGGCCCTTGTCCAGCAGTATCTGGAGTGAAGCCACGCCCAGCGTCAAAAATGCGATTCCGAGGTAGTCCACGCGGATGCCGCCATGTTTGGCTCGCTGGGCAGGTGCTGGGTCGTGCACCAGCACGTAGGTCAGATAAAGCGCAAGGAGCGCCACCGGCAGTTTGATGAAGAAGATCCAGCGCCAGGAATAGTTGTCGGTAATCCACCCGCCGAGCATGGGACCAATCGTTGGAGCCAGGACCGCGCTAATGCCATAGAGCGCAAACGCCGAGCCACGCTGTTCAGGGGGAAACGTGTCGTTGAGAATCGCCTGCGCCATCGGCTGCAGTCCGCCACCGCCGATGCCCTGCAATGCGCGAAAGAGCAGCAGAAGCGGAAGAGTTGGCGCGAAACCGCACAGCAGCGAACTCACAGTGAAAACCAGCAGTGAGATCATGAAATATCTTTTGCGGCCGATAACGTCCGCAAGCCACCCGCTCACGGGCAGTACAATCGCGTTCGCCGCAAGATAGGAAGTGAGCACCCAAGTGCTGTCATCGTAACTGGCGCCCAGGTTCCCAGCGATATATGGCAATGCAACATTTGCAACGCTGGTGTCCAGCACCTCCAGGAATGCGGCCATCGACACGGTAACGCCGATGAACCACGGATTAATCCTCGGGCGGGCGAGGGCCTGCTCCGCAGGCAAACTCGCTGCGGCAGCGCTCATCGCAGGTACACCTTCACTTCGACGTTCTCGCCGGGCCGAAGCTGGTGATCACGATTCTCGCCCGGCTCCAGAACGATCTTCACCGGAACTCGCTGGACAATCTTGACGTAGTTGCCGGTTGCATTTTCGGGCGGCAGCAAGCTGAAGATGGGGCCGGTTCCTCCCGCGATGCTGTCGACGTGACCGTGATATATGCGGCCGTTCGAGTCGAGCTTAATTCTCACCTTCTGGCCGACGCGCATATGTTTGAGCTGCGTCTCTTTGAAGTTTGCTGTGATCCATACCTGACCCAGCGGAACCACTGTGAGCAATTGCTGCCCAGGCTGGACGTTCAATCCAACGACAACCTTCTTCGTGACCTCGCCGGTTACGGGTGCGTGTATCTTGGTGTATCCCAGGTTCAACTGCGCTTGTTCAACAGCAGCTTCCTTCAGGCGTACGTCGGCTGCTGCGGAAAGCGCTCTGGCCCGCGTTGCCGCGACGCGTTGTGGCCCGGCTTCGGCATTCTCATAGTGTGCTTGGGCCTCGACGAGGTGGCTCTGCGCTTCTTGAACCGCCTGTTGAGCCGCGGCTTCGTCTGCTTTTGCTGCGGCTACGGCGGCAACATCAGCCGATGCGGCCGCATAAGCATGGTCGTATACCTGCCTCGGTACTTCCTCCTTCGCGAGCAGCAACCGATAGCGCGTGACGTCCTGCTGTGCCTTCACATTCTCTGCAATTGCCCCCAAAACGCGCTCATGAGCGGCGGCGGCTTCCTTCTCTGCTGCCTGAATCGCCGCTTCAGCATCGCTAATGTCCGAGGACGTGAATTTCAATTGGCTCGAAGTATCGACAGAAGTTACCGGTACGTCAATGTTCAAACTCTTCGCGGTAGCTTCTGATGCTTCCAGCGCTGCCTGCGCTCTTGCCAACGCCACGTCATAATCTGCCGGATCGATTTCGACGAGTACCGAACCATTCCGCACCCACTGGTTGTCGCCAACGTCGACCTTCTGGACATATCCGGTGATGCGGGCGCTGACAGGGTAAAGATGCACATCTACCTGCGCATCATCGGTCGATTCGAAGCCCGAGAGATAGTGCCAGAAAAGCACGCCGGCCACAGCGAGCACAATGATCGACGCAAGTATGATCCAGCGCTTCATCGAGCGCCTCTGCGGATAAGCTGAGGCGAGCACATCGTCTGCCGCGCTCTTGTCGGATGGAGTCTGTGGCTTTGACTTGGTTGCTTCCGGCGGATTCGCTCCTTGATTTTGTTCAGCCATACTCAATTTCCCCCCAGATACGCTGCATATCGGGATGCCGCAACCCCAGTCGCTCGCGCCAGCGATATTTTGGCCAGGTTGTAGCTGTAGAGGCTTGCAATATAGGCATCATTGGCGATGGCCAGTGCGTCTTGCGCCTGAACCACTTCGACATTGTCCGTAACTCCTGACCTGAATCGATCGCGCGACTGCTCCAGCGTCTGGGTGGCCAGTGTTACCGCGCTTTGCTCGACAGAAACTTCCTTTCCATCTGCTTCCAGATCGAGATAAGCGTCGCGTACCTCCTCATCGATTCTGGCTCGCAAGTCTTCCAATCGCTGTCTTTCGATTTCTAGTGACGCGTCAGCCCTTAAAACATCCCCGTGCACCCTCCCGCCCTGAAAAATAGGAATATGGAGAGTTACCGCCGCATCAACAGTGCCGTGCGACGAACCAGGGTTGACCCCGGATAGACCGTAGTCGGTTTCAACGCCTAAAGTTGGATACCGCTCGGCCGAAGCGGCCTTTCGCGCGAGTTCGGCGGAACGGACCCTGCTAAGCTGACTTTGATAATCAGGCCGGGCCATGTAGGCGTTTTGGATCGCTTCATCAAGACCTGAAGACGTCAGCTCTTGGTAAGGAATGCGGGTGGTTATCTGGAATTGTTGACTGAGAGGAAGCCCGATAGCTCGGGCCAACACCAGCTTCTCCTTTGCCAGATTGTTTTGCGCGACAATCAATTTCTGCTCGCGTGATTTCAGTTCCACCTCTGAGCGCAGAACGTCCACGGCTGAGGCAAGGCCCGCGGTCTTCTGGTCGGATGCCTGTTGAAAAAGCGCCTTGGCAGTGTCCCGTTGTGATGTGGCAGACTCAACCTCTGATTGATCGGCGACGACCAACAGATAGTTGGAGACAACGACAAGAACGACGAGCTCACGAGCATCTTTGGCGCTGAACTCAGCTGACTCCAGCTGCGCATTTGACGATCGCTCCTGCTCGACGGACTCCCAATCAAAAGCCGATTGCGTGAAGTAAGCCCGCGAGTCGAAATACCCAAATGGTCCGATGATCGGAGGTTGCCCAGGAATGGTCAGACCGAAGGCTGCTCTTATATTAATTTGATGTACTCCGAAACCCGTATCGGTCACTACATTAGGAAGCAGCTCGCTCAGTGCTTGCCAACGCTGTCCCCGCGCGTCCGTAATGGCATCCGTGGCCAATACTCCGCCAAGATTCTGCTTGAGTCCAAGGGCGACGGCGCCGTCGAGGGAAAGAGCTACTGGCGTCGCGCTGAGTTTTCCCGCAGGAACTCCTCCGAGGTACGGGTTCTGCGACAGGGTTTGATAGTTATTTGGTCCAGCCTGTACCGCTGCCCGCGGCGCTCCTGTCACTTGGGCCAGAGCGATCGGATTGTACGGCGCCGGCGTTGCAGGTGCGCTATATTGTCCAAACGCGGTGAGTCCGCCATACAACGAGGCGCCAATCAGCATCGCCCTGGTCCAGGCTCGAAACCGCATATCAACTCCTCCCTTGGCATTCCCACACCTTGCTTCGCCGCTAGTCGTGCATTCTCCTCGGCGCTTTAATTTGCGACTCTGGCAAATCGAAAACGGCTGATCCCAGGATTGATTGCTCCTGTAGTCATCCGGTGGGACCACAGCAAGCCAAAAGGTTTCTGGTAATGAAGGCCCGTTAATCATCAGAGTTTGTTGGCAGCGCAGATTGCTTGAGTGCTTTTACGCGCACCAGTGTCCTGCGAAGTACTGGCGAGTGCCATCAGACGAAGGTATCGATCGATACCTTTGTATTGGTCGGGGCAACGGCGAAATTCGAATCGTGCGGTTAGGGGCGGTCTGTTTCCGGCCACATACGTTGCCAGGCGAAAAAACCATTGATAGTTGGCCGACAGTCGCAGGTCGGAGAATCAGCGGATGGAACAGTCCGGTCCAAGGTCTCAATACCATAGTCCAATTGATTCCTGTTCCAGTTTCTGATGTGATCAATCCACTCACGGGCAGCAGGAACCGCCAATGACGCCCACAAATCCGGTTAACCCGCTCGGATGAACCAAAAGGATGACCGGTCAGATATTTGGCAATAGCATGATGCGCAACGATCAAGTCGCGGTTTTGCTTCCTATGGTCGCCGGCTCACTAGCTGTTCTCTGCACAATCGTCATTCACTCCCTGGTGTTGTGGGTTTCCGTGAATGTATTTCGCCGCGAGAGAAAACTGGGGCGTGTAGGATCGGGACTGTGGATTGATCTTGGAATATTTGTGCTCACGATATCATTCGCCTTTCTAGCGCACTTGACTGAGATTGCATTGTGGGCTGCCTTATTCGTAGTATGCGGAGAATTCAAATCCCTTGGACTCGCGTACTACCACTCAGCCGTCAACTACACGACTTTAGGTTATGGCGATTTGATAATGACATCGTCGTGGAAGCTCTTGGGACCGTTGGAAGCGGCCGATGGAGCGCTCATGTTCGGTGTCTCCACAGCGATGATCTTTGCGATGGCCCAACGCTTGATGCGCGCCAGGTTTGGCGATCTTGAGGGATGAGTCCGGCAGATTCTTCGGCAGAAAGAAGAAAAGTAAACCGAACGATTTGCAAATGCTCTTCGGCCGGTGAACCTTGGAATGCCGGGTCGGTCCGGATCGACAAGTGGATCTCAGCTTTAGCCTTACAGCCCTTTGCTGATTGAGGATCCTGCCCGGCTTCAGGACAATAGGGTTGAAGCCGGCGCCACCGGTACAAGAGACAAACCAGGACGCCTCCTAGATCTCCGGATGGTTAAGGTTCAGCCCAACGCCAGAAGGGCGCCACGATGCAATTCGCCCGCTACTTTTTGGAAATCTTTGCATCTCACAAGCTGAGTCGGGTTGATTGCTGATCGGTCAATGGCAAAGTGCGAGCTTAAGATGAGGCAGCGTTTCTTCATCTGGATGGCCGACGAAGCGAATGCTCGATATTCGCTACGCGTTGTCGCCGCCAACGATAAAATGCCAATCACTCAGGCAAAACGGAGGGCGTTCTATGGCATCCACGGAGAAGCTCAACACTCACCAGAAAGCGCTCGAAATCAATCTCGACAAGAGCAGCTACGGCTCCTTCGCCGAAATCGGCGCAGGCCAGGAAGTCGCGCGCTGGTTTCTGGTTGTCGGAGGAGCCTCCGGGACTGTTGCCAAATCGATCTCCGCGTATGACAAGGAAGTCAGCGACTACTTGTACGGGGCCGGTGCGCGATACGTTTCCAAAGAACGCCTGCGGGCCATGCTGGATGGCGAATGGTCCCAACTCCTGAAAGAGTTGAACGAAAGTCGTGGTTTGAGCACTCGCTTCTTTTCCTTTGTTGATACTATCTCCGCCCGCAACTACGCCGGAACAAATGAGCCCCATGGTTGGGTCGGTCTGCGCTTCCAACTGGAAGCTGGCGGCCAACCGAACGAGATAGTTCTCCATATTAACCTGCGCGACCCTTCCAACCCCCTCGAGCAGGAGGCTATCGGCATCCTCGGTGTAAACCTGATCTACGCTGTCTTTTATCAATTGCAGCCGAAAGAATCTTTCCTTCAGCATGTCGCTCTGGACCTCGCAGGACGCATCGAAATCGACCATCTGGAACTGCGCGGCCCCGCCTTCGATGGATGGGACCAGCGCGCGATTCTGGCCCAGCTCGTATGCGCAGGCCTCGCAGAGGTCGTCTATTTTCCATCCAGCGGGTCGCCTGAGCCGCCTATGGAAGTTCTCCACAAAAAGGCTGTCGTGCTTGCGCCGGGGTCGTTCAAACAGCTCGATTCCACGCATGCGGCAATTCAAATGCTGGCCTCGGGCATCGAGCAACTCCGCACAGAGATTGCGGAAGATGGCAAGGACCTCCCACTCCTCGGCTTCTTCTGCCTTTCTGTGATGCCGCTCTGGGATGCTGATACGCCTCCGAAAATCCCCGAACTGCTGGCGCGCATCGACGCCCTTCACGCCAGTGGTGGCGACGTGTTGTTGTTTCGTGAGCGGGAGCTTTACAGCATGACCGCTCTCGTCAACCGCCATACCGGGGAATGTGTCCGCTTCGTCGTGGGCCTGTCTCTTCTCGTTCGCACCTGGGAGGATCGCTACACGAAACTCGGTGGCAGCTTCCTAGCTGCTTTGTCTCGCCTCCTGGCGCAAAACGTCCGCATCTACGCCTATCCGATGCCCGCAGCAAACCTTGAGCAATCGATTCAAAGCATTGCCGCCATCGGCTGGCAATGGACTGATACCGGCGGATGGGTCTCAGCTCACCAGCTTCACCCTCCACCGCCGGTCCGCCACCTTTACGACTACGTTCTCGCGAGCAACTTCCTCGTCCCCATGCAGATTCCGGTGGATCTGACAACGATTAAATAGTTGAGCGGGCGAATACATTCCGTGACCATGGCAAGCGTCGAAACCGATGTCGGGCCAGATCCCAAGCCTGAGGCATCAGTGAAATGACGGTAATGGCACATCGCGCCCATGTGATGCGAAAAAAGAAGGCGGACGCATTTGCTGATCTCGTGATCATGGCGATTCGGCGCAAATCGAGAAACTTTCCAGGCAACATCGGCGTTTGACGATACTAATCTGGTTTCTTGTCGTTCCGCATCGATTTTCAAAGCCAGGAGCTTGCGAGTAAGCCGGTCGGACTCATGGTGTGATTTGCGTCACAGACCGCACGCGCCTCCGGCAAATCCGTGTCGTCCGGGACTAGGGAATGTTCGATCGCCACGAGGCGCCGCAATACTTCGCGGAGGAGCATCCTAAGGTGCGGAGAGACGGTATCGCTATATAGCTGTTCCGCATAAAGAGGCCAGCCAGCTCTCACTTCGAAAGGTAGCAGCATCATGCCTTCGCTTATCTCTGTGAACGTCGGCCTTCCCCGCGACATTGCGTGGCGGGGCAAGATAGTGCATACCGCTGTCTGGAAACGGCTCGTAGCCGGCAGAGTGATGGTGCACCGGCTGAATCTCGATGACAATGGCCGAGGCGATCTCGCGGGGTACGGTGGAGAGCTCCGCGCCGTGATGATGTATCGACTCGACTCTCATCGCTACTCGCAGGCCACCTTCATTGGAACGATCAGCTACTCGCCCGGGCCTTTTGATCGGCCTGCCGAAGCGAACGCTTTGATCGGTTGCTCAACTCCCTAACCGCGATCGAATTAGATCTCCGATCGCGAAACCGACTTGCACCATTTCACGTCCGCTGAATTCGACGCTGAAAGCAACTGTTTTAACGCTGAAAGGAACCGACCGCCATGCCTCTACGTCCGCCACTGCCTCCCTTTACGCAAGAGACGGCTATTCTGAAGGTTCGCCTCGCCGAAGACGGCTGGAATACCCGTGACCCTGAGAAGGTCTCGCTTGCCTACACTGTGGATTCACGTTGGCGGAACCGCGCCGAATTTGTAACTGGCAGAGAATATATTGTCGCATTCCTCTCGCGAAAGTGGACGAAAGAGCTGGACTACCGGCTCATCAAGGAGCTGTGGGCATTTCACGGCAATCGTATCGCGGTACGGTTCGCCTACGAATACCACGATGACTCCGGGAACTGGTTCCGCGCCTACGGAAATGAGAATTGGGAGTTCGACAAACAGGGATTGATGTATGCACGGCATGCGAGCATTAATGAATTGTCCATCACAGAAGCCGACCGGAAATTCCATTGGTCTCTGGGAAGACGGCCTAACGACCATCCGGGATTAAGCGACCTGGGCCTCTAGCCTTTGGACATGGTGAGCCACGCCAAGACACCCGGTGTCGAGGTAAAGAATGAAATCTACATTAAGTTGATAATTTTCTGGTGCCCGGAGGGGGACTCGAACCCCCACGCTCTGTCATGAGCTACGAATTTTAAGTCCCTTCTGAGGTGTTTCTGCATCCTGTCGATAAGAGATGAGCGGGTAACGGCGATGCCTCACTTGGTTTTGCGTGGGACCTTAAAGGCGAGCGAGACACCAACAATTTCGTTGGTGTCCCACCCCGACGGCAGGTTAACGGACTGTACCAGATAGTAAGGCCTAACGGAGAATGAATCGGCGATGGGGAGCCGGACTCCCATCTGGAAGCGGTTTTGGGTATAGCTGCTGTCACCGTTCGCGAATGGGTTGTATCCGGGGACGATGAAGAACTCATTGCTCACAACCAGCACCGGCTTCCGCGCGGTCTGGAACGGCAGTGTGTACTCGACGCCGGGGCGAAATCGAAAACGGGCCGAAGCGGGCCGATCATCGGGAAACCGTCCCTCGACGAGCGTGCGTAGGATCGGCCGCCACTAGCCCCGGGATGTGCTCAGGGTGAGATTAAGCTGGAGCCGGTTTTCATAAGCGATGGCCGGATTCCCAGGAAAACGCTGGTAACGATAAATCGGTATCAGCGTGAACCACGGCCGCATTCGAAAGGCCACGCCGCCTTGAACGAAATACTCGAACAGGTTGGACGCTCCCTCGTCCAGCCGCTCGTGGAATTCGATATCCAGAGATTTATTGTCCGAAAACGGAGTGGAAATTCCCTGATCGAGCCAGAGGCCTACTTGCATCTCATCCTCGGGATCCTCAGGTTTCGGCTGTTGCTGCGCCCTGGCCGGGATAGCCAGGAAGCAACTGCACAGAAGCGCAATGAAGCAGACTATGCGCCCCATCGTCATCCACCTAACTGTGGAACCATTTCCCGCACTCCGGGGAGAGTACTTCCCCCTTTCGTCGGAACGGAACCACGGCTCAGGCCGGCTTTATTCGGATTTGCCGGACTTCTCTATCCGCACATTGGCCAGTCGAAGCGGCTTCTGTCCGTAGTGTTCTATTTCCAGTTCGTTCTTCTTGTTGAACTTGATCTTGCATATGGGAGCGAGTGTTCCCGTCCCTTTACCTGTGCTGTCCACATTGAGCACGATAATCCCGAACGGGTACTGGGTCGAACGGCCGCTGTTGTACACCTCCCAGAACCTCATTGGACGGTCGGTCACCATCACGATGTGCATTCCGCCGCCCCGCGTCGGTGTCGACCGGGCAAAGCGAAAGCTGTTCCCCACAAAGCCCGTCGGCGACACGCGCCCCACATCCTTCGTCTTGCCGAAGACCTTAACCAGCCCGTTTGGGCCGTTTTCCTTCAGCGTATTGATAAAATTCGTGACCTGTTGGTCGGTTGTCCAATCGGTAATGTAAACCGTGAAGCCGAAGCTCTTGCCCGCCGCCGCGCCCGCTTGTCCAAATGCTGTTCCGGCAAACTGCAATGGCAAAGCAAAGCGTTCGTTCGCGTCCGCGCTCTGCGCAATAAGGCTGGCAGCCGCGCACAGCGGGATAACTACCAGTGTGAGTAACCGTCTTAGCATTTTCATTCGCATCGCTCCTCCAGAACCGCGCCGTATCATCCGTTCGTATTACTCGAAATTAGCGCGACCCCACCAACATTGCTAGCTCGGTGCCAGCCTAGCCGCCATTATGCCAAGCGTCAACCGGAATCGCGACGATCCTCTCTTTGCTTGCCAGGAAGTTGAGAGCTGGGCGCGCTGTTTAGGATTCGCATCTGCGCCGAATTGCGGATGCGCCTGGCTGGTGGCCCACTCAAGCTTCTTTTGCTTGAGTGGGGCAACTTAGGCACTCAACATCGTTTAAGTGGTCCATGGTGCCGGGAGGGGGACTTGAAAACAAGTGGACTGTGTAAGTGAATGTGAAGGTTTTCGCGTTTTTTCGAGGATTTTCAGTTCGTGTGCGGAGTGCCTGGCCCCCGGCCCGGCGATGAGCCACTTGGTCTGTTAGCGCGGTTGACGATCAAACCGTCTGGATTGCTGGGCTCTGGCCGATTATTGGGAGCGATCCGGTTGCGCTAAAAATGTGGTTTGCTGCCCGTTCTTGATTTTCGAGGCGGGTGCCTACTCACACGCTCCACGCCGGGTAGCCAGTCAGGATCGA
>Ga0335075_10010812_pt1 | contig 13844 bp, 12 predicted proteins | sample Lox_Sample_24_FD_206723 | JGI IMG/M metagenome (GOLD analysis project Ga0335075, IMG submission 206723) | Soil microbial communities from Loxahatchee National Wildlife Refuge, Florida, United States - Lox_Sample_2.4 | ecosystem: Environmental > Terrestrial > Soil > Wetlands | place: USA...
CTCACAAATCAGCAAAGGCTTTTCAATTGCTTCAACACAACCCCACGTTGCCAGAATGTCAACAATAGCTTCCTTCAAGATACCCAAGGTTACGAATGAACCTAATGTATGTGGAACTTCTTCATGGATGAGGTTGAAAGCAAAGCTTACTTCGAAACAGCATCACTATGCCAAAGGATCTGCACAACGTAAGCAACTCACCGCAGCTCTGGAGAGCTTCCAGAAGAAGATTCCTTTAGAGGTTCCAATTGTAGTTGGAGGTAAAGAAGTGAGTCTTGCAAGCAACCATGAACTTTTCATTTTACTAATATCAGCATAGATAAAAACTGCAACTCTATCATCTCAGCACAACCCTTCAGATCATTCCTCCATCGTCGCTTCATATTCCAATGCTACGCCCTCAGATGTCTCGTCAGCTATCGAGGCGGCCTTGTCAGCCAAACCAGCATGGGAATCCCTTCCTTTCTCTGACCGCGCCGCGATTTTCCTCAAAGCTGCGGATCTCGTAGCTGGAAAATATAGATACGATATAATGGCTGCCACAATGCTGGGCCAGGGCAAGAATGCATGGCAAGCTGAGATCGATTCAGCGGCGGAGCTTGTTGACTTTTTAAGATTTAACGTACAATATGCCGAAGAGCTCTATTCGCAACAACCAGTGCATAACTCTCCTGGCGTATGGAACCGCGTGGAATATAGGTCACTGGAGGGATTTGTTTATGCTGTTACACCATTCAATTTCACTGCCATTGCCGGTAACTTGCCTGGCGCCCCGGCTCTAATGGGGAATGTGGTGGTATGGAAACCTTCGGATTCTGCCATTGCATCAAATTGGCTGTTATACAATATTCTTCTTGAGGCAGGTCTGCCCAAGAATGTAATACAATTCGTACCCGGCAATCCTGAAGAAGTCACGAAGGTGGTTTTGGCACACAGGCAGCTAGCAGCGCTCCACTATACCGGCAGTACTGCAGTATTCCGCAAGCTTTACGGAAGCATTGCGATTGGTGTTGCAGAGGGCAGATATCAAGGCTACCCAAGAATAGTTGGCGAAACAGGCGGCAAAAACTTTCACCTTGTGCATGAATCAGCGGATATCGAAAATGCGGTGGTCCAGACGGTCCGTGGAGCATTTGAATATCAAGGCCAGAAGTGCAGTGCAGCATCCCGCGCGTATGTTCCTAAATCAATGTGGCCAAGATTCAAGGAAAGGCTCATAGCTGAGACGGAAGCTTTGTCCATTGGACCTCCAACGGATCACAAGAACTTTATCGGCCCCGTCATCCACGCTGGTTCATTCAAGAAGCTCTCTGGTGTTCTCGATGCTGCCAAGGAGGATAAGGAGCTGGAACTTCTTGTTGGTGGAAAGTACGATGACTCCAAAGGCTTTTTCATCCATCCCACCATCTACGTAACCACCAATCCTAAACACCACCTTCTCAGCACGGAACTTTTTGGTCCAGTGCTTTGCATCTACGTTTACGATGATGCCTCCTCGGTATCTGCATTCACAGAGGTCTGTACACTCATTGACTCGACCTCCGACTACGCTCTCACCGGCTCAATCTTCGCCACCGATCGGGCCGCAATCCGCTACGCTGAAGACGCCCTGCGTAACGCAGCAGGGAACTTCTATATTAACTGTAAGAGCACTGGGGCAGTAGTTGGACAGCAGCCCTTTGGAGGAGCGAGGGCCAGCGGCACGAATGATAAAGCTGGAAGCATGAATCTTCTTGGGAGATTTGTGAGCACAAGGAGTATCAAGGAAGAGTTTAATTCGACTTTGAGGGTTGAGTATCCTTCTAATGAGGTTTGAATAAGGTTGTGTTGGATTATAAAAGTTTGTAATGAGATCGGCGGTAAATGAACATATTCATGTACTTGTTTTTCGGCGACTATCATGCCACGGGTACCCAGAATGGAGAAAGAGCCCAAGAACAATTGGAATTTATTCAAAGTTTCCTCAAAAGCCCGCATAGTGTCCTCTCATATACATATTTGAAAGCCTCAAAGTCGCTTTGTTGTTACCCATTACGAGTCTGCAACGGGGTGACATGATATATGAAGAACAGCAAAGGTTAGAGGACGACTTAAGGGACGGCTCTCATGAAATTTAGTTTGCTAGTAGAGGAAAGTAATTGCGACTGACGCTATTTGCGATTTAGATCCTCCTTCCTGGAAGCCATACAGTGAGATAGGAGTTGCAGGCTGTGGCCCCTTTTGCATTCCGGTACGATGTTTGGGAAGATGCCATTCTTTTCTGTTCTCGTCACTCCTTCTTGCTGTCATCACTACTTCCTCTTATCCCTACTCTTTCTTCTTGTCGTCATTCTGTCATCCTCTCGTTTCAAGTATTGAGCTTTCTGGGAGCGACACGGTTTAGCTGGCAAAGCTATTCCATAAGTTACCACTAACATTACCTCGTCTATAACAGCCATATCTTCCTAACTTCACAAACCACCTCGTTCTAACGCATATATTGAGACTTCCTCTTTGCGCTACTGGCAGCATCGGAATCGACCCAATTTACCATGGCTGATAACGCTCTCTCCAGTGGAGCTTCATGGGCACGAGGGAGCCCGAGGCAGCGCTTCAACTATACGTAAGAACTATCAGAGAAACGAGTCCATCAGCTGTTCAATCATGAGGGAAGCTCTCCGATACAGGGCTAAACCATTACGTCGTCGGATGCCCAGCAGGGCCTATATATCTAGGACTTGGACAGCACTTTGAGCAGGAATAAAGTAGAGAGATTCTCCCAATTGACATTTCACTGTTGGGAGATGTTTAACTGCAATGAATCCACCAACTTTCGAGTACGGTGATATTGTGCTGCTTTGTCTTGTGCCATGCTGTAGAGTATAGAGAGGTAGAAATGCTATCTGGATAGGGAAGGAGTGAATTTTTTAAAGGTCGGCGCAACGGCCCATCCCATGTCATGGATCTGAACAGCCTAGCAATTTAAGACGTCGTTGCTGCAGCAGAGCAGATTTAGACGACTCCAGTAATTGGGATGGCAACGGGGTGCTGTACATTCAGATATGAGAATGCTCATGATTGGGGCTTCAAGGGATATTAAGCACGGAAAAAGCAGTTATGAAATATAATATGAACGAGCGGGAGGGCTATTGGACCAACTAGAAATCCAAAACATAATATGTAAAGATACAATGTTGACAGAATAGGGTATTACAGGAAATGGAATGACCCCTGGTACAGCGAGTTACTAACCATGAAGTGCGCTGAATTATTTTGCCAAACTTCTAGGTGAAGTGCGACTTCTGTTTCGGGAAACTTTCTCACTTTCTTACTTTCTTACTTTCTCACTTCGTCCCCAACTTCTCACTTAACTCCATAGCACTCATTGAGAATTCTCGATTAACAACCATAGACATCCAACTTCGCAACACCAACTCGCGGTACCATTGAAACTTATCACATACATCCTACCAATTTGTTCGCTACCTCGAATTATAGTCTCAAGCCCCCTTTCGGGTATTCGAACAGGGACTCAAGAGCACTTACAGTACAACACAGCCAACCCTCCTCAATCAATCAATCGAATGCCTAAACACCATAAGGCTTCTTCATCTCCCCGGAAAGAGGTGCAACCAGTTCTAGAAACGAGCAAAGTAAAAAGGTTTTTTAACAACTTTCGTCGTCCGGGATCTCAGCCAATGCCTGCTCAGGGACCTTTGTTCTCTTTGCATTTGGGACACAACTTTCAAGGGCATAGCAGGAATTGGTCTTCCAGTTCCTCCGACTCTAGTTCATCATTAGATGATAGAGCGCTTTCACCAACGGCGCAAAAGGGGAATGCCCGCGGCAAGTACGCTCGAGACTTTGGGTTTCTAACGCCAGCACCCTCGCCTCAGTCCTCCTTTAACGGTCACTGCGACTCCATTTCGACTCAAAGCTCCATGATTTTCCTTGATTTGCCTGTTGAGGTACGTTGATGGCCCTTCAATAATCGAGCAAGCAGACCAGGGTCCTGGAAGTCAACGTCGCATTTTCATAACGTCACAACACAGACTTTCATCCGGCCAAACCACATTCCACCGTGCTCCTGATTTGATCTTGCGTTATACTTGATGCAAACACTTGATTGTGCTTGCTATTTGCTGACTGCTTCTTCTAGGTTCACCAGCATATCTGCAGTTACCTTCCCGCCGATCGAGACGTCGTGAACTATGCTCAGGTCTGTACCAAGATGAATGATTGTGTAACTTCCAGCGTATGGCGCAAACGCTTTTTATGCAATTTCGATCCGATTGAGAACGCCACACCAGAAGAACTTCACCGCCAGTATATTGAGCGCCGCTGCTTTTCACAACGCTATGTTGAGTTTCACCGTGGACCTCACCCTCTGCACTCAAGATATTTGTTCATGCTCAGAGATCTAATAATCCGTAAGTAACCCGCACAAATAGTCAAGAGAAGACAGAAGAGGTAACAATCATTTAAAAGAGTCGGATGCCCACGAGCACATCATATATGATAATGGAGACACTGAAATATACGGACGGAATCATGAGTTCATTCGTCGGCTCATAGTCGGTGCAACAGCTTCGAAGCCCTGCATGACTGAGGGTACGAATATCGTTGATGCAATTTGTAAGACTGATGCTCTATTCAATTCCAACAGACAGAAGTTAAGCCGATTCTCGAGCTCGCTGGTGCTCATCATACAGCTCTGCCTCCTGCAATTTTCCCTGGATCCGTACACTTGCTGCGTTAGGGCTCCACGGTTCTATGATTCCCAGCAGCGTGTGTACAAGTGCTACAGCCAGGAGCCCATTTTTAAAGGTAAAAACAACGAGGATATCAACCTTTCTTGGCTTCTCCATGTGGCAAACTTCTTCAAGTTTCACTTCAAACAACCTGGCGGAGAAGGTATGCTTTCTCACATATATGGAGGCCTGGATCAAAGTGAGCGTCCGAAACAATGGTGTGGAAGACTTAAAGTAGGAACACAAGAGCTTGGGAAACGATGGAAAGGGGCATTTGGTGAGTAACCAAATGACGCATAATAGACAATGACTTATGAATATGTCAATAGCCTACTTAGACGCAGATGACCTCGCAGCAATCCGTGATAGGAATAACGATGGCCGTGATCTTTTGGTTGACGAAACAAGTGAGGGAAACAATGGGTTTCAGGCAAATCTAACTTTGGAAAGCCTATTAGTCCTCAGTGCTAACTTTGGTGGTCTAGGATCTTACAATGTTCTTTGATATTAAAGATCACCCTGAGCTGCACTTCACGGATAGGCTGGAAGAAGTACTGCACGGGAAGCCCTTTGGACCCCTCTGTGATCACCTCACCGGAGAGACGTCGACTCCAGAGACAAAGGACTTCTTCGGCTTAGGATACGATGGCAAACAATATCACTTCAATGGCCGCATCCATGCAATGCCGCCTCAACAAGGTATTCCAGGCTTCCAACGTGTCACCATGATGAAATTTCTACCAGATGAGGATGGGAACTACGGCTTCGGCCAGACATCAGGATGGGCCTACGAAGGTTGCGTACTCCCCGGAAACGAAATCATGCTTGGTCGCTGGTGGCGAGTCGAGCCGGATCCAGCTGATCAAGAGCCTGCTTATTCTGGACCCTTCATCTTCTGGAGAGTTGAGGGTACTGCCGAGGACAAAGCTAAGGACGCCACCATCGCTCTAAAGTTCATGGACACTATCGGCGAAACCATGACGTGGTGATATAGCCATTATTTGTTCCATGCGCATGTTCAAGCTGGATGCAAATGATTGATATTTTCTCATCAGCACCACCAATGCTCTTCAGACCCGAATATAAGAAGGAAAGGGCCTACTTACAGATATCTCTCCACCTCGGATAATGGTTTTCATTTCCCTCATCTACCCTCTATTGCAAATTTCCATAGTCTATTGCGATCTACACTACCAAATGATGCGAGAGGCGGCAAGACCTCCATGACAACATTAGTTATTGAGCCTAGCTTATGGTTTCTGATTTCCACTAATCTTCCTCTCCTTTGTTCAGTGCTTTGCGATGTTGTGAGTGGACCGCAGGACTGGATTCATGCAGATCTTGAAGAGAGACCGGTACATAGAAGTTAAAAATGATAGACCATATTAGACATGTTTTTGGCATAGTGAGTCGAGTGAACAAACTCATTGAGGCATATTCTCTTTACTCGGTCAAAATCCAGACAGAGCAGAGATATTTGAGTGAAGGAGAATCGTTTATCTATACTCAGCCTTCTGTAGTCCCAAAATGCCTACTCTTTTCCCACTGAACGCCAATGGCGATGTCAAGACAAACATATAAACATCCTCAGACCCGAATCCTTACTCTTCAATAGTCTTCACACACTCCCAATCACCCCTCAGGTTTTCCTTCCATAAACTGACTTTATTATCCCCGCCACTAACAGCCAAGACATTCCCACTCAAGCTCCAGCTGACCCTCCATAGCACAACATCGAAGTTCAAGGGCTTGCTATTCCATTGCCCAGGATGTGCCGGATCTGATGTCCAAATCCGAACAGTTTTGTCCTGTGAAGCAGAGGCAATGTAGGACTTCTGCAGCACAGTAGGCGACCAAGCCACATCCCTTACCCAATCCGTATGTCCCGTCAGCGGCTCCCGCTCCTGCTTATAGGTTTGGCTCGCTTGATCAAACGCCCACAACCTAAGGACATTATCGCTCCCCCCGGTGACAAACCTCCTTACGCCCCCTGCCGGGCCCGGGTTACTACTAACCAAGCTCCCCGGCGTCGTCGACGGTGCCCACGAGACGGAATTAACGCCTATGCCATGCGCTTGGAAAATCTGATGCTCCATGCTGTTGTCCTTGAACTCCAGAACGCTGACGTTCCCATCGGATGAGGCGCATGCTAACAAGCATCCGGATTCATGCGGTGACCAGGAGATGATATTTACGGAGGCGGTGTGCAACGCAAAGTCGAAGACGCGTTGCCATTGCGAGCCTTGTTCGCGCCAGATGAAGACTTTCCCGTCGTAGCCGGCTGAGGCGAGGATGTTGCCGTATTTAGGGTGGGCCCAGGAGACGCACCAGACTGCGCCTTCGTGACTGGATTTTGCCCTTAGTTACGGGTCCGAAGTTCGAGAGCTCTTGACCTACCCTTTTAGAGTTTCGGTGAGACGATGACTCTCTCCTTCGACTTCGAAGATCTTCACGGTTCGGTCTGAGGAACATGTTGCTAGTCGACGGCCGTAATAGTCGAGGACTGCATCATGCTGGTCTCTCCGTCAGCCATCTGCGGCGTGCGAATGGAAGGGAAATTGGAGTAGCCATCTAAGCTGGTCCACAGCAACCCCTAAATCAATTGTACTCACAATCATATCATCATGTCCTGAATTCGAGATAACTTGTGCCTAGCAGTATAATTAGCAAAGACTGTTCAGTATTTATTGCTAGCAATGCCGCAAATATTTATTAGAAAAGCATAACATAAAATTTAGAAGACATACCATTTTGACACCTAGCAAATTGTGAAGGAAGGGGAAAGCTGGAGAGGCTCTCGTAGTATTTCGACCTACGTTTACTTGTCCAGAGCAGTTGCCGACAGATATGGCGCCATGCCAGATAAGGATAAGGTCCAGGAAGGAAAGTTTTCTCGCCGCCCTACGAAGCTTGATCGCCGCTATACGAAATCAAAGATCCGGGGAAACCTTGGAGCCGATGAATAGCGAAGTCGGCTCGTGATCAATAAGTTTAGGTGAGTTGCCTCATTGTTCTGCGGTTCCATTTACTCTCCACTCTCTCACACGTCTTATATATAGATATATAGACGTCTGGTCAGGTTACCAGTCCTTTGACTTTCAACTCGAGTCTTTCTTGGATACTTGGGCTGCATCACATAAGCAGTCTCGGACATCAAATGTCAACCTCGGCTTAAGAGGTCCTGAATTACTTTGGAACCCTTCTACCTCCTTTACTTCTTCTTTCTCTCTCGAATAACCGGTAATCATGGGAGACGCTCTCTGCGGGCCGTCAAATGCTCTGCAAAACTTCCAGAAGCATAGCACTGTAGATAGGACCTTACAGCAAGATCGCCTCACCAGCAGACATTCGCCTTCTCAAGTACGTGACGTCGACCCTTTGTATAGATTTGATTCTAACTTTTTCTTCCTAGGGTTTCAGATCATCTCCTGGCTCTAGTGCTGGTCTTCTAGATCCGGAGTTCGAAGCCTTCCAAGCCGGGCGGATCCCATTACCGCCGCCAGAAGCACAACAATTCCAGTCCGCTGACTTTTCGGGTTCATATGCGCCTCAGCAGCTGAGCCAGCCCGCATCGGTGGCATGGGCTAGTGACTTCCAGCAACTGAGTATCGTGAGTCCTGTACCGCAGCGTAACTATGCGCAACAATCACAGCCGCGGCAATTAGGGAGTGGCTGGCAAAGTGAGTTCGCGAAGCAGCAAAGTCAACCAGTTGGCTCGGCCGCTTCGAATTATACGGGCTACAATAGTATTCCTTTCCAGCGGCTATCTACCATAGCCCCAATGGCACCGATACAGGCACCGAGTTACTCCATAACCGCCAGTCAAATGCAATTGGATCAACTACAAACTCAAAGTGTGGAAGCGTTTGATGAAGAGGCATTCGCACGTGCATTTGACCAAGCAGCTCAATTAGAACTTGCACTGGAGCAAGCAGCGCGGGAGCAATCGCTTGGAATTGATCAAGATGTATTGGTAGACGAGTCAGCGGAACGATTGATGAGCTCGGATCAAGTGCTGGAGCCAGCAAGAATAGGGGCAGACCTGATACATGATCCACGAGAAGGAGAAGGCGCACAGCAGCAGCAGGATGATCCAGATGCACTAGCGCGGACAGCAGGGCAGCTCCTAGACAGCGTGAAGAACAACCAATCAGACAAATTCCAAAAGAGTCAATTTCTAGAACTCATGCGGCAGCTGAGGGACCGGGAGGTTATGGTTGAAGGGGACAAGATTGTAGGCGTACAATCCGAGGACAGCGGTAAGGGCAAGGGCAGAGATGCAATAGAGGTGGCAGCCGCTCCGTAGATCTCAAATTATATAATAGACCACATCTCTGACACTAGTGCACAGAAGTCATTACTGTCCATAGCCCGCCAACTGTCCCTCCTAGATTTCGCCCGCGTTGATCCCCTCCTCACCCCCAACTACTTGGCATCCTCCACCTCCACCTACCGCCCGGTCCCAGACCAACTCATCCTCGGCGCCTTTATCCGCACCCTCATGCACGTCTCCGCCGCGCTCGACTCCCTCCTATCCCAGTACCCAGACCTCATCCAACGCGCCAAACCTTTCGGCATGTCCATCGGCGTCGAAGTCTTCGCGCTCGCCCAAAATCCCCTGATAGACAATTACCCGGCGCTGAAAACGCTCGTGCTGAGCTTCAAGAGCCAATTCTCAGAGCTGGGCATCGATCCGCGCATGGTGCGGCGCGCCACAGATCTACACATACATGGCGAGAACGGAAACGCCTCCGCGGACGCAGGGGGCGGCGAAGCGCAGCTTCGTGCTTGGCTGGGCGGCTGGCTTGAAAGCGTCAACACGAGGCGGGGCACAGGCGCGGAATGGCTGCTTTCCAGCTCGCAGGTGCGCGAGCTGCTGGGGCCCGATCTCTACCCGTACTGGTCGACGGAGCTGGGGAGGGAGAGGGACATGGGCGTGCGGCCCACGCAGGAGCATCTCGACGGCATAACCGACATCCTCGGCCCGCACATCCTGTCGGCGATGCTGAAGATCTGGACGAGCCCGCACACGCGGGTCTTTGCGAACCCGATGATCGCGGACGTGGAAGACTTCGCGGGCTACGTCGCGGATGTGGTGCGGCTCGAGGGGGAGGAGCCTGTGGTCCAGCTGGAGGAGGCCTTCCCCCGTGCGCAGCCGTTGTTCACAAGGCAGATGCTGGCGCTGCAGGAGTGGCACCAGGCGCAGCGGCGCCGGGAGAGGGAGAGGGAGGAGCGGTACGGGATGCTGCAAGGGACTGGGGAAGAGTGGATGTGACGGTTAGAGGCTGGAGCTGGAGCCGGAGCGGACCACGTTGGCTTGAATGATCATGGCTTCAGCGACAGCCGCATCTCTTCTCACGAGCAGGTGTTGGAGCAGCGAGATATGGCAACGGAAACAGTGACCACGAGACAGAAGACGGCACGTGGGTTTGGAGGAGATGATCAGCGGATGCATACCTCAAGCTGCATCTTTCCTCTACCGTATTGACCTTTCTTCCACATCGACCCCTCTCGGGTTGTACTCGACGGCCGGTCTTGGATCGACAGGATGGAGTGATGGACGCAACCGTTTTTGAAAGATTGGAGATATTAATACTTCGGAAAGAATTGGCTGCATTGTCCTTTACGAGCGAGGCGTTCCCAGGTCATTAGAGCAATGGTGATTCAAGCTGGCAACGGCAACGATAGGAGAGCATCAAATGAGAAAGTCGTTTGGACTAATGTTAATGTGAAGGCATGGTCAAATGCGTGTTGCATCGTTAGGGAGAAAATGGCTACTTAATGACTGAGCGGGGACTCATAAGCAGAGCTTCGTACATAGCGGTGGAGTAAAAGGTTAGATTGTACATGAAGACGTGTATGTTAGGCGGTGTTCCGTCATGAATGTTTAATCACAAAGCATGACCGTGGTTCTAGATTATTAAGTAAAGGGCTGCGTCCCATATTACACAATATGATAATAGACAGGAACGAGTCACATCATTGGGAATATAAGCATAAGGTCATCATCCTTTTCATATTGAACTAAAAAGACAGCGGGTACACCGTTCCTTCCGAAGAAGTCGGACACCAAAGGCTGTCGGAATCGCTAAAAGCTAGAAAGCAACGCAGTAAAATCATCGCGGTGACAGAATAGTGTGAGAAACCAAAGAACTCGCCCCAATTCCTACACACACGACAATATTGTAAAGCCAGGCAAGCAGAAAGAAAGTACATAAGAACCGTAATTATCCACGACCGATAGTGCCTTCGCAATAAACCTGATGGGTGCAACTACGGCCTCCCAGACGTGGAGCCATTGCCTCCCACGCCCCAATTATTGTGCCAGCGCAAATATGACCTTGCGTCAGTCATTCCTGGGCAGCAGTCCTCGCCAAAGCAAGCGATTTCCAGTGGTCACGCTCCTCCTTGAGTTTAGCGATTTCGCTCTCGAGCTCTTCGAACCTCTCCATTTTCTTCTGTCGGGATTTACGAGCAGCAAGAGTATTACGAGCTCGCTTGATAGCGACAGTATCAGTGGGATCCTCAACAAGAATAGGAGGAAGAGGTTGATTTCGCTTGCGCGCAGATACTCCAGCAGTAGACGAAGCTTTCGTAGAACCAGGCGAACTTCCAGACCGTCGGTGTTGATTGTTTCGTAGGTGTTCAGAAACCTCAAGCTCCTCATTTGGCTGAAGAGGAGATTGTTCAACAGGAGAGGGCTCAACGACATTGCTGTCGGGGAAGAGTGGGAACCATGGGTCACTGATGGCAGGATCAAGATCAGTGTCATGGAACATTGGCGAGGTCTCGTATGGATCATAGTCAGGAGACTCGTTGTACATCGAGGGAGATGTCAAGTTCGTGAATGCAGTGGAGTTTGGAGCTGAGAAGGATGGGTCACGGACGATCAGATCCTGTGGAGAGACAGTCCCAACGTTGGTGGAGCTCGATGCCGAACGGACCATGTTAAGGTCGTATGTCGTTGGCACGGCTGGAGAGTTGTAAGCTCCCTGGAACGCGTTGTTCGCAGGGGCTTCGACGTCGAACGCTGGGAAGTCATCAAAGAGATCCATGTCTGAGGATACGCGTGAGCTATTGAATTGCGACTGGGAATATGCGGATATACCTTGAGCCATTGGAGCGGGTTGGAAAGACTGATTGTGTGGAATGCTGCCGGTGCTCTGCGAGAAGAGGGGAACCTTTGGCCGAGGCCGAGATTGCTGTGCCTGCAGAGCTACTGACGAAGATGGAGCAGAAGAAGCGTAGAACGCGTTCTGCGCAGAGGTGAGCCGATTAGTGAACGCTGTAGATGTTGTAGAATGTCCGGTGCCTTGGATAATCGCGGCTACTCTCTGGTTCTGCAAGGTCGTGGCAGATGAAAGATGAGAAGAGTGACGACGATATGAGCCACTTAAGGCTTGGCTATTAGACAGACTAGGGGCACTGTGAGCGCTGGGAGACGCCTCGAACGAACGACGAGCTTGGGGGAAGAGCACAAAGTCGTTCTGAGAAGGCTGGGCCGGGTTCTGCGGTGATTGCAATGGTGCCGTTTGGCTTGAATTGGGGGTAGGAGGGAGCCATGTTGTTGACTGGGAAGCCGTCGTGTAGAATGGACTGGGGTAAATTGTTGCGGTTGGTGGGAAGCTTGAGCTGTTGCTTAGAGCAGGGCCGAGGTTCAGATCTTCCGTTAGGAGGTCTGAAGGGGTTTGAAGAGTGGAGTTGAAAAGTGAGTTAAGTGGTGAAGGTATCTTGCCGGTTGGGGACAAGTTGGTCTAGAAGACTGAGGGGTGGCTTAAGCCATTTCCGGTGTTGTCGATGCTGTGGTTGTATCTTTGTAATGTATTTGTGGAGGGATGATGAAGAGGAAGAAGAAGAAGAAGAAGAGAGAGACAGAACCTGAGGGTGGAAAAGGCTGCCATTATAACTGCCTGGGACGACTCGCTTGTCTTCGCGTAAGCGCGGGTTTGGGTTTGCTCCAGGCGGCCACCTCTTTTGGCCCAGCGGGCCTATGACTCACAAACCGCGAAATGTGGGTGCTGCAGGGATGGTGTCGCGAAACACGCCAATCATCCTACGTCTACTGGAATTTCCCTTTTCAGAATATACATATGTTTTGTGCGCAGCAACCATGATATCTCCCCAAAGGCTTCACATCTCAATTTCCTTCTGTCCTTCAAGAATCAAAATTTGCATTTACTTGTAAACTCGAAGCAAAGCAAACGGCCCCAAATTGATCGACCTGGACGTTCCTGAAATGTGGCATCTGGATTGCGCCTTGCACTGAGCCATCGCGCTACTGATGCACGAGCAACGGGCATAGGAGCACAGCAATTCGACCCAAAAGTACCCACTGCCGAATTGCTGTACTTTTGGTCGAATCGGTCCAACAACCGTAGGCGAACAGGGCAGTGCAAATATCCAAATGGACAATTCCGTAGCCAACAAATTAAACCAAAACCCGAATTATGTTGGGTTTTACAGCAATTGGACTCCAACCGCCTTAATCAATGAATACGAACACACGTAAAATAGAAAACCTAGCTAACTTGAAGAGGAGCCAAGCTATTTTCCCAATGGAGTATCAAAATGCTAACTCCGTTTTTCTCGGCTTCAGCATCGAATAAGAGAGGCGTCTAGGCAAAACGCCGCAATCTCTATCCCATCCCGCTCCTCCCAATAATCTCTCCGCGTATAGCTACATTCATCATCACATCAAGCCACCACATCTCCATATCCTTTCCCCACGCAGTAAAGGCTCCAATTTCGCCGATGACTCACAAAACGCGGAGATCGGATTTTAGAGAGACGGAGTTTCTTGACGAGAAATCCAACTGGCTGATGGGAATGTGATAGGTGCGACTGGGCCTGTTGCGTCTGTAGTGGCTGCAGGCCTGGGGCATGCTATTTATGCAGCTGACAAACCTAACAGGCATCTGCGGCGAGAAAATCCGCCCACGGGACAACAGCTGCATGGGCGGAGATCCCCTAAAACCATGCCCTACAGTTTCTTGCCTAGCAGTTCTCTACCCTTTTTACGCCCCTGCGTTGACATGTGCATTGTTCGTCGGATGTGAAAGGCCAACCTTTTTGGATGACTTCGGTTCAAAATAATCCATGCTATTTTGCTATTGG
>Ga0335075_10010814_pt1 | contig 13843 bp, 6 predicted proteins | sample Lox_Sample_24_FD_206723 | JGI IMG/M metagenome (GOLD analysis project Ga0335075, IMG submission 206723) | Soil microbial communities from Loxahatchee National Wildlife Refuge, Florida, United States - Lox_Sample_2.4 | ecosystem: Environmental > Terrestrial > Soil > Wetlands | place: USA: Florida...
ACGCCGTCTTCGGCGACTGGACCACCAACGCGATCGTCTATCTCAGCACCGGCGTGCCCATCAACTCGCCGACCGCGGGATTGAACCCATCCTACTTCGATCAGCGCGCCGACATGACCTGCGATCCGGCATCCCATGCTCCGCACACCGTAGCTGCATGGTTCAACGACAACTGTTTCGCGATACCCGGCACGGAGAACGGTGGCACGGCCAATCCGTTCATTCCGGGAACGGCGCCGGCTTATCTTGACCATGTGCGCACCAAGGGCGCCCGCGATCTGGATCTTTCCGTTTTCAAGACGGTGAAATTCGCCGAGACCAAGGCGCTCCGTTTCGACGCGTCGGCCTACAACACCACCAACACGCCGCAATTCGGATATCCAAACGTGCCGACCATTGTTGGCGCGGTATCCCAGGGTCTTCCCTTCGGGCTGATTACGAACACGATCAATACGCCGCGCCAGTACCAGTTCGGAGCGCGCTTCACATTCTGATTTCGCTGTAGCAGGGCGAGCCGAGCGGCGGCGATCTTCGCCCGGCGGGCATAGCGGCCAAAGCCGGCGTGCCCGCGGAAGTTGCGCGTCGCGGCGACGCGGCCGGAAGTCCCATGCGGCGCGGCGACTGAAAGAGAGCCCCGCTCGCGCCCGCGATTTCTGTTCCCCCGGCCTCGCACATCCTGTGCGAACCCGATAAAATTCGCTTCGCCAACAAAATCCCTCCTTCGACCACGAGGAGATCCCATGCCGCGCCGCTCAACTCTCCGCTTGCTCGTGTTCCTCGTCGCCGCCGCGTCCCTCAATCTGCCCTCGGTGCTCAGCCAGCCGCGTTTAGCCGGACCCGTCCTCAACGCCCGCACCACCATCGTCCTCGCCGCGAACGAGCCCCAGCCCATCCGCCTCGCCGCCCAGGATCTCGCTTCCGACTTCGCCAAAGTCTTCGGCGTGCAGCCGCGCATTCAGCCCACGCCCACGGGCGCTGCGGGAACCATCGTCCTCATCGGGCAGGCCGCGAACCTCCCCGCCGGCCTGCATCCGAGCCCCACCGCGCCCGAGTCCTTCTCCATTGACGTCGCACCTTCAGCCGACCGCTCTCATCCCGCCACCATCGTTCTCTGCGGCGCCGACACGCGCGGCACCATCTACGCCATCTATCAGTTCTCCCAGCAATTCCTCGGCGTCGGGCCCATGGATTATTGGACCGATCACGAGCCTCCGCGCCGCGCCGCCATCGAAATCCCCGCCAACTTTCACCAGTCCTGGCCTCCGCCCGTCTTCCGCTACCGCGGCTTCTTCATCAACGACGAGGATCTGCTCACCGGCTGGGCGCCCGGCGAAAAGACCGACCACACCGGCATCTCCCTCGCTGTCTGGAACAAGGTCTTCGAGACCGTCCTGCGCCTCAAGGGCAACATCATCGTGCCCGGCACGTGGATCTTCCCCAACGACCCGCAGATTCGCCTCGCCGGCGAGCGCGGCCTCATCGTCACCCAGCACCACGCCATCCCGCTCGGACTCAACGTCGCGCGCTGGCCCCGCGACGTGCCCTACAACTTCACCACCCATCCTGAAATCCTCGAGCGCGCCTGGCGCGACGCGGTCGCCGAATACCCTCCGCATCAGGAGATCCTCTGGGACGTGGGCCTGCGCGGCCTCTCCGATGTCAGCTACGCCTCCATGGATCCCAGCGTGCGCGGCAACGACCAGGCGCTTGGCGCGCTCATCAGCAAAGCCATTCGCGACCAGATGGCCATCGTGCGCGCCGCCCATCCCGACGCGCATTTCGTCACCGATCTCTGGCAGGAGGGCGCGCGCCTCGAGCAGCAGGGCTACCTTTCCATTCCGCCTGAGGTCGCGACCGTCTGGGCCGACAACGGCTACGGCTACCTTGGCGACAAGGGCGAGGTGAAGGCCGGCGAGGGCGCCTACTACCACGTCGCCATGATGAACGACCGCTCCAATCAGCTCACTGAGATGGTTCCCGTCGACCGCATCGCCGCAGAGCTGGGCCGCTACATCAAAGCCGGAGCCACCGAATACCTGCTGCTCAACACCAGCGACATCCGCCCCGTCACCATGACCGCTGAAGCTGTCATGGATCTCGCCTGGCAAGGCCATCTCCCCGGCAGCGCCGCCGATGCCGCTCCCGCCGCGGCGGCCGATGCGTATTACCGCAACTGGGCGACGCAGGAATTCGGCGCCAAAGCGGCGCCCGCGCTCTCCGCAATCTACAAAGCCTACTTCGCTGCGCCCGCAACCTTCGGCGACCCCCCGCTTGAGTACGGCGACCAGCTCTATCACACCGAAGGCCGCCAGATGATGGCCACCTTCATGATCGATTCGCCGCTCTTCTCACTCCCCAGCCAGTCGCCCAAGTGGGAAATGCCGCATCTGGTCGGCGACGGCTTCGGCCGCTTCGGCGGCAAGACCTGGCTCGACTCCGCCACGGCGCGCGAAATTCGCCAGTGCGGCGAGGCACAGCCGCGCTGGGACGCCGTCTGGACCCAGGCCCTCGCCGCCGAATCGTTGATCCCGCCGTCGCGCCGTCCGTTTTATCAGGCGTCCGTGCTCACCATGATCGCCATTAATCGCGACAGCAACCGCATGCTGCGTCTCATCTCCCAATCCATCGAGGATGCCGAAGCCGGCCGCATGCTCCCGGCGCAGCAGGAAGCCGCTCAGGCTCTCGCCGCCGTCGATGCCGTGCGCGCCGCTCAGGCCGCCGCCGAATACGGCAAGTGGAAGAACTGGTACCGCGGCGACTGGCTCACCGGCGTCTACCGCACCCAGCAGGAGCTGCGCACCTACGTCGCTTTCCTGAAGGACCCGCTCGCTCCCATCGCACCGCCCATCCTCTGGAACGGCTGGGAGGCCTATTACCACATCATGCACTACGAAGGGGATCGCTCTGCCGACGTGCAGTGAGCCGCCGCTGCGCAGCGCCCGCATTTTCTCTCCCCACGCGCGCCGACGCCGTGTATCCTACCCGCAAACTTTCGACGAGACCGCGCTTCCTATGGAGACCCACGTCACCACCGCCGGCGAAGCCGAACGCCTCATCCGCTGCTTCGATCCCCACGCCTCGCTGGTCGAAGCCGACCCCGACCACATCGTCATCTCGCCCCGCTTTGGCCGGCTGCGGCGCCGGCACCCGCTGTTGGCCGCCTCGCCCCGCACCCTCGGCGTGGACGCCGCGTGGGCCAGCGCGCGCCAGAACCTGCTCACCTGCCGCGACCTCTCCGTGCAGCTCGCGCTCTCCACCTACGAATACCGCGTCCGCATCGAGTTCTGCATCCCGGTCGACTCGCTTCGCGACCCCGGCTTCGACCTCCACCGTCACGGCCACGCGCTGCTCGATCGCCGCGGCGAAGAGAGAGCCGGCATCACCCTGCGGCGCGAATCCTTCTGGATCCGCTCGCTTCCGCCCGACACCGCAGGCCTCGCCCGCTTCGAGATCGGCAACTGCTTCCTGCTGCCCATCACCGATGAAGCCATGCTCGCCGAGGCCCGTCACATGTGGTGACGCGCCCTACCGCGTCATCGCGTAGTACACCGCCGCCTCAATCGACGCAATGTGCAGCGGCTGCTGGTTCGCCTGCTGCAGCGCCGCATTCACCCGCGGCACTTCCGTCTTCTTGAACTGCTCCCATGCCGCGATCTTCGCCTGCGCCACTGCTCTCATCTGGTGGTCGATCTCGAGCGCCACCGCCGGCGCGGTGCGATCGCCGCTCTCCACCACGCGCAGCGACGTTCCCAGCCCACTCGCCGCAGCCGCCAGCCCCGGATTCGAATCATCCGATCCGCCGCGAATCGCCGCTATCTTCGCCTCCGCTTCCTCGATCGTCTGCTTCACGTCCGCGCTTGCATCTGCCGGGACTTTCTTCAGCTGGTTCTCGACGCTTTCCAGCTCCGCCATCGCCCGGCGCGCTTCGAGCACCTGCGCAAAGATCGACTGCGCCAGGGTGAACTGCTCGTCCAGCTCCGCCGTCGTCGCGGGGCAGCGCGGATCCATCGTCACTCTCAGCGGACGATCCGTCGTCGTCCCGTCCACCGTCAGCCGCACCGTATACGTGCCCGGCGGCACGCGCGGACCCGACGGCATGCCGAAGCCTTCGCCCGAAGCGTCCTCGCCCGATCCGCCTACCGCCAGATCCCACACAAAGCGATGCTCGCCCGCCGTCGTCTCCAGCATCTGCGGCTTGGGGAACCACCGCTCGGCGATGGGGATGAAGGCGCGGCGCATTGGTGGCGGCTTCTCCGCGCTGGAGTAGTGCCGCAGCTCCTTCCCCTGCGCGTCCAGAATCTGCAGCGTCACCGTGCTCGCGTCGTTCGCGAGGTAGTAGTCGACAATCGCGCCGTTGGGCGGATTATTCGCCTGCGGCTCCTCTGGCGGCATCGGCGACCCCAGGAATCCGTCGTTGTCCACGCGAATCGCTGCCGGCGGCGCATACAGATACGTCTTCGCGTCGCCCACCTTCGCCGCCTGGCGCAGCGGAGCGATATCGTCCAGCACCCAGAACGACCGACCGTGCGTCGCGACCACCAGATCGCTGCCATGGACGGTCATATCCCGCACCGACGTCACCGGCAGATTCATCTGCAGCGGCTGCCACTGTGCGCCGTCGTCGAACGATGCGTAAATCCCGAACTCCGTCCCCGCATACAGCAAATTCTTCTGCTCCGGATCCTGCCGCACCGCGCGCAGAAAATGATCCGCCGCGATCCCCTCCACCGACAGCGTCCACGTCTTGCCGTAATCGTGCGTAATAAAGAGGTAGGGCTTGCGGTCGTCCATCCGGTGCCGATCGACCGTCGCATACGCCGTCGCCGGATCGAAATACGACGCCTCGATCATCGCGATCTTGCTCCACGGGCCCAGCGCCTTCAGCGCCGGCGGCGTCACATCCTTCCAGGTCGCTCCGCCGTCCGTGGTCAGGTGGATCAGCCCCGTATCGCTCCCCGCCCAGATTTCATCGGCCTTCAGCGGCGACGGCGCAATCGCGTAGACCACCCCATAGCCGCGCTCGGTCGCGTTCTCCGGCGTCACCGGACCCTCGTCGCTCGTGCCTGCAACAGCGCCGGTCAGGTCCGGGCTGATCTTCGTCCAGTGCAGACCGCCGTCGACGGTCTTCATCACGAACTGCGTGCCCAGGTAGAGCGACGTCTTGTCTGCCGGCGAGAAGACCAGCACCGGCGTCCACGGATCGCGATCCTTGCGATGATTGATCGGCGTGCCGAGATCTCCGCCCATCGGCCACGGCGTGATGTTCTGGCTGAACGAGGTGCGCAGGTCGTGCCGCTCCACGCTGCCGTAGGTGCCGGTGACGTACAGGATGTTTTCATCCTTCGGATCGATGGCGATGTACCCGCTCTCGCTGCCGCCCGGCAGGAACCAGTCGCGCGTGTCCAGGTGCCCGTGATCCGAGCGGTCGTAGACGGCAATGGCGCCCGAATCCTGCTGCGCCCCGTAGATCGCGTACGGGAAATGATGATCGGTGGTCACGTGATAGATCTGCGCGGTCGGCTGGTTGTACCACGTCGACCACGTCTTCCCGCGGTCCAGGCTCACCGTCGTCCCCTGATCCACGCCCAGCACCAGGTGGTTCGAATCTTTCGGATCCACCCAGATCTGGTGGTAGTCGTCGCCGCCCGGCGCGCCGCGCACAACCTGGATGGTCTTGCCGCCATCCTCCGTCCGGTAGAGCGCGACGTTGGGAATGTACAGCACGTCCGGATTCTCCGGATCGATGGCCAGGCACATGAAGTACCACGCCCGGCTCGTCAGCCGCGGATCGCTGTTCACCAGCTGCCACGTATCCCCGCCGTCGTCGCTGCGGTACAGGCCGGGCTTGCAGCCGGCGATGGCCGGGCCCCCGCCGGACTCGTCATCCATGCCGCAGTTGATGGTGACATAGACGCGCTGCCCGTCGGCGCCGACAGCGATGCCGGTGCGCGTCCAGCCCGCGGTGGGCAAACCGTGCCCGGAAATCTGGGCCCAGGTCGCTCCGCCGTCTGTCGAGCGGTAGAGCGCGTTGCCCGGTCCTTCAATCGGCGGATACGTGCTCCACGGTGGACGATGCGCGTTCCACGTCGCCGCAAACAGGATCTGCGGCCGTCCAACCGCCATCGCCAGGTCCGCAATCCCCACATCCGGGCCTTTATCGAGAACGCGCGTCCAGGTCGCCCCGCCGTCTGTCGACTTATAGACGCCGCGCTCGTCGCTGGGCCCATACGCATGCCCCAGCACGCCCACGTACACCGTTTGCGCGTCGTTCGGATCGACGAGGATCCGGCTGATCTGCCGCGAATTTTCCAGCCCAATGTGGGTCCACGTCTCCCCGCCGTCGTCGCTGCGATACACGCCGTCGCCCGACGCCAGGTCGGAGCGAATATCCGCCTCGCCCGTACCCACGTAAATCACCTTCGGATCCGACGGCGCCACCGCAATCGCCCCAATCGACGCCACCGGCTCGTGATCGAAGAGCGGGCTCCACACCATCCCCGCGTCGGAGGTCTTCCACACGCCGCCGTCGACGCCGCCGAAGTAGAAGGTGTCGCCGCCGCCCGGCACGCCGCTCACCGCCACCACGCGGCCCGCGCGGAACGGCCCCACCAGCCGCCATCGCAGCCCGCTATAGAGCTGCGGCGAAATCTGCGCCGAGGCCAGCGGCGCGGCCATCGCGCAGACCAGAAAAGACACGAGAAGACGTGAGCGATTCAGGGCAGGGAAGCGGAGGGTTTTCATTGGTGGATCGATTGTCGCTGCGATTGTGTCCAATGCGCAAGCCGCGCCCGAGGCCCCGGAACAGCGTTGGCCCGTTAGCCCAGATGCAGAATCCGCTCGCACACCCCGTAGATCCACGGCGAGGCGCTCAGCGCCGCGGCCAGAGCGGCGGCCGCAATCATCGCCATGGCCGCGATCGTCGCGCCGCTCGTGCCTCTCGCCTCCGCGCGATCCCCCATCAGCCGCTCCACGCGCTCCTGCAACCCGGCTTCTCCGCTGGTGAGCGCCGTGCACAGCACCGGCGGTCTGCGCGGCCCCGCACCGCGCGCCACCCGCACCAGCGTTTCCGCCAGCAGCAGCCGCCGCTCCACGTCGCCCTGGGCCGCATCGTCATCCGCGGCGCAATCCGCTGCAATCTGCCACTGCTCCAGCCAGTCCGAACCCGGCAGCCGCGGCACAAACTGGAGCGCCAGCAGCTTCCAGTTGTCCCGGCGCAGCGCGTGTACGCGCTCATGGTCGAGCGCCACCTGCAGCGCCGCCTCGTCCAGCCCATCGCTGCCCAACAGCGCCTGCGACACCAGAATCACCGGCCGCCGCACGCCCGCCAGCGCCAGCACCGCCTCGCTCTCGCTCACCGCCAGCACCGGAATCCCCGCATGCCTGCGCACGACGGTTGCGGCTCGCCGGCACGCTCGCGTCAACCGCACCGTCCGCAGCCACACACGCATTCCGCTCGCCGCCGTGGCTCCAAACCAGACCAGCGCCGCGCACGCCGCCGTCAGGCAGGCCCAACTCACCCCCTCCGTCGCATGGTTCGCCTCATGCCGCAGATACTCCGGAGCGCAGAACGCTCCCGCAAACAGCAGCGCCGCCACCGGCGGTCCCATCTGCACCAGCAACAGAACCCGTTCCCGCTGCCGCGCCGGCCATCCTCGCAGCCGCCGCGTTACGCGCCGGGCATTCGCCGCCAGCGCGCCCTGCAGGGCCGCGTGCAGCGCCCCTGTGACCACCGCGAGCAGGCAGATCAGGCGAAGCGTGTAGGGCAGCGTCATTGTCCCCGCTCCCTGCCCGTGCGTGTCTGCGCACGGGCGCGCCGAATCCGCGACTCCAGCTGATCCAGCAACTCCGTGTCGTACCCGTGCACCGCCTCCACCAGGCACGAGAGCAGCACCTCCGGCCGCGCGCCGGTTTCATCGAAGAACCGCCGCACCAGGTCGGCCGCTCGCCGCCCCTCCACATCTTCCGCCGTCAGCGCCGCCGAATAGATGAACGCCCGCTGCTGCTTCTCGCGCCGCAGCAATCCCTTGCGGAAGAGCCGGTCCAGCGTGGTCATCACCGTCGTGTAGGCCAGCGCCGCGCTTAGCCGCTCCGACACCTGCTGCACGCTCGCCCGCCCCAGCTCCCATACCGCCTGCATCACCTCGCGCTCGCGCCGCCCCAGCCGGCTCACCGGAGACGAGTTATCGGAATGCGGAAGCGGCAGCAGATCGGCCATGGAGATTGCAAAAAAACGATGCTACCGATCATAGACCACCCTGCGCGATCCGCGCCCACTCTTCTACTAGCTCTGGTAGTAGTCCGACCTTTGCCGTACTTCTGGAGCCAAGGCCCTGTGTCTTCAAAGGGCGACCACCGTCCCCGTCCCTTTTTTGGAGAGCCACGTTGAGAATTGTTTCCAGCATTCGCCCACGCCTTTTCCGGCTGCGCCATCGCCTCGTCATCCTCCTGCTGCTGTCGTTCCTGCCTGCGTCGCTCCTGCGCGCCCAGAACCTCAACGGCGCTCTGCGCGGAGTGGTCCAGGATTCCACCGGGGCGCGCGTCGCCGGCGCCCGCGTCGCGGCGCAGACCATCGGGACGTCCATCTCCCGCGTGGCGACCACCGATGAGCAGGGCAAATTCCTCCTCGATGGGCTGCTCCCCGGCTCGTATCGCGTGATCGTCACCGCTGCCGGATTTGCCCAGGCCACGGCGAATGTCGACGTTGCCGTCAGCCTGATGCGCGATCTCCGCGTCACGCTGAAGCCGGCCGGCGCCAGTGAAACCGTCAGCGTCCAGGGAAATCCATCGTCGATCACAGCCGCGACGCTCGACACCTCGAGCGCCGTGCGTGGAGGCGTCGTCAGCACCCAGGACCTCGCGGCCTTTCCGCTCCCCGACCGCAGCTTCGCCAACATTGCCTATCTGGTCCCCGGCACGGAACCGGTCGAGCCCTCTGACCCGACCAAGGCGCGCATCACCGCTGTCTCCACCGGCGGCAGCTCCGGCCTCAACAACGAGCTCTCCGTCGACGGCGCCGACGACTCCGACGACTGGATCGGCGGCTTCCTGCAGAACTTCTCGCCCGACGGTATCCAGGAGTTCGCCGTCCGCACCTCCAACGAAAATGCCGACACCGGCTGGACCACCGGCGGATCCGTCGTCATCACCACCAAACACGGCACCAACCAACTCCATGGCGATGCTGCCTTCTACGAGCGCGCTGCGGCGCTGAACGCCCGCTTCCCCATCGAGAATCCAGCCGAGACCTGCACCAGCGGGGTCTGCGTCCACAACCCCAAGCAGCCGTTCTCCCGCCAGAATTACGTGGGCACTCTGGGCGGCCCCATCGCGAAAGACAAGGTTTGGTTCTTCACTTCCTTCGAAAATGTCCACGAGAACGCCAGCATCGCCTACAGCCCCGCCAGCACCCGGCAGTTCCAGGCGCTCAGCCAGATTGCCTCCGAAGGTCTGATCGCGGGCGTACCCTCCATCGCCGCGCCTGCCAGCGTTCCTGTTCCTTTCCGCGACTATCTCGGCTCCGCGCGTTTTGACTGGGCCCAGTCGCCCCGCTCGCGCTGGTTTCTGCGCGCCTCCCAGGACTCCTACACCACGCACAACGCGCTGGTGGAACAGGGCACCCTCCCCTCCACCGGCCTGCTTACGCACAACAATTACTGGAACGCGGTCGTCGGCAACTCAACCATCTTCAGCCCCACCTGGCTTGGCAATCTGGTTCTCGCCGCCAGCCTGCTGCACCTCACGCAGACCCGAAATTCGAATCTCGGCTTCGCCCTGGCGTTTCCCTTCAGTTCCACCGCGCTCACCATCTCAGGCTTCGAAACCTTCGGCGACAACCAGTTCGCCACACCCATCACCCTTTTCCCCGACCTGCGCAATCAGGACAAATACCAGGCGCGCTACGACCTGACTCACGTCGCCGGCAATCACGACCTCCAGTTCGGCGTCGACTTCATTCACGAACCGGTGCTGAGCGGTGCTTTTGCTTCCACCGCCGAAGAGATCATCCAGTACCCCTCCAACCCCGACTGCTACGTCAATCCCACCGGCGCCGACTGCGGCGGCATCTCCAGCGCATTGCCCTTCTATTTTGTTCCGCCCTCCTCGCAGTGCAATCCCGGGCCCAGCGCAGCGTCCGGCATCAACTGCACGTACACTCCGGCAGGCGACGGCAGCTTCTCGCAAAACGTCCAGCGGCTCGCCCTCTACGCGGAGGACTCCTGGCGCGTCTCGCGGCGCCTCACGGCCAGCTACGGCCTGCGCTATCAAACCACCTTCGGATTATTCGAGGCGTCGGGCCGCAGTCAGACCGAGAACCCGGCCTACATTACTCTCCAGGCATTGCAGATTCCGATTGTGCCCGGCGTGCCCCACGACGATCGCGGGCAAGTTGCGCCGCGCCTGGGATTCGTCTATGGCCTCGGCAGCCGCCAGAAGACGGTCGTCCGCGGCGGCTTCGGCCTCTTTTTCGAGGACCTCGCTCAGAACGGGTGGGCTACCGCGTTCCAGGGCATCAACGACACGAACGCGACCACCGGTACCTGCGCGCTCACCGGCTCGCCCGGCTCTTACGCGCTCACCGGCTCCGGTTGCCTGCAGGGAGGCGCCGGCACTACCGGCAACCTGATCGGTTCCGATTACAAGACGCCCTACGCCATTCAGGTCACGGGCGGAGCTGAGCACGCCTTCAATGAACGATGGCTGGCCAGCGCGGACTACGTGCACGTACAGGGCAATCACGGGTATCGCGCCTTCCCTTACTCGAGCGGCGCGAATCTCTTCACGCCCGCCATCGCCGCGTCCGATCCGAACTACGCAGCCGATCAGACCTCCGTCGTGCCCAATGTCAACGTCTTCCAGTCCGACAACCGTTCCAGCTACAACGCCCTCATGCTGCACGCGCAGGGAAATATGCGCCGCTTCAGCCTGGTGGCCAACTATCAGTTCTCCAAGGCCCAGACGTGGGGCTGCCTGCTCGGTGAGCTCTTCGATTACGTCGACGGCGTCTGCACCCTGCAGAGCGGCCCCAATGCCGGCCAGCTCGATGCCTTCGGCCCCGGCGACTACGGCCCCTCCGGCGAAGACGTGCGCCATCGCTTCGTCTTCGCGGGCACCCTCCGCGCCCCGGCAGGCTTCGAATTGAGCGGCCTCGCCCAGCTGGAGAGCGCTCGCCCCATCACCATCACAAACGCCGACAACACCGGCCGCATCTGGGTGAACGGCGTCTACACCAGCCTCGATGAATTTCGCGGCACCCCCTACATGCAGACCGATCTGCGCGTCGCCCGCCCCTTCCGCGCCGGCGAGCGCTGGCAGATCAACCCCTTTGTCGAGTTCTTCAACCTCTTCAACCGTAACAATCCCGGCGCCAATTACGCCGTCAACGTAACCCAGCTCCCTGTCCCCGCGGCCCAGATGCAGCCCAACGCCGCCGGTATCACAAATGTCACCGACATCTGCACAAATTCCGGCTGCTCCCGGACCGCCCCCATCACCAGCCTGAAGCAGCTGGAGATCCCCGAAGGCGCCCTCGGCGATTTCTTCGGCCCCGGCACCACCGTCGGCATCCCCTTCGCCGCCCAGCTCGGCATTCGGGCAACGTTTTAGGCCGAGCCCCGCTCATCCCGCCTTCGCTGCCGATCGCGCCCACGCTGAACTCGCTCCGCCACTCCCCTTCCGCCTACTAGCTCTGGTAGTAGGCCGCCCTTTGCCGTAGTTCTGGACGTTAGACATTCACGCGACAGCTTCCTGAGCCGCACATTCTTTTTCCTTTGGAGAGCCATGCTTCGCATTCACCCTCTGCTGCCCGCCGTCCTTCTTTTCTTTCCCCTCGCGGCATTTGCCCAGTCCCCCGACACCGGCGCATTGCGCGGCACCGTCGTGGACCCCGGCGGCGCGCCGCTCCCCGGCGTGACACTCACCATTGAGGACGCGCAGCATCACCTGCTGCGCACCGTGCGCACCAACGCCCAGGGCGCCTTTGCCGCCGAAGCCCTCCCCGCCGCGCAGCCGCTGGTGGTGGAGGCGGCAGCCTCGGGATTCGCCAACGCCGAATCTTCGCCGCTGACGCTGGTCGGCGGCTCGACGGCCAGCCTGCAGCTGCGCATGGCCCTGGCCAGCGTTCACGCCCAGGTTGTGGTGACGGGGGCGGCCGGCGAGGTCCGCACCGACGAGCCGCAGCTGGGCGACACCCTCACCGCCGCGCAGATGCAGGCCACGCCGCTGCTGAACCGGCGCATCACCTATCTGCCGCTGCTGAATGCCGCCAACCGCCAGGCCATCAACCAGGGCGACATCTTCATGAACCAGGACCTCATCACCGCCAACGGCACCGGGCGCCGCCAGACCTGGTTCGAAGTCGACGGCGCCAATGCCGACGATATGTGGGCGCGCCAGACCATCTTTACCAACGTTCCCATCGACGCCATCGCCGAAATGACCGTCCTCGACAACGCTTTTGCCGCCGACTACGGCTTCGGCGAAGGCGCCGTCGTCAACATCGTCTCGCGCACCGGCGGCCGCCACTTCCACGGCGACCTGCTCGGCCTCTGGCGGCCCTCCGATCCGGAAGCGAAGCTCTCCGGCTTCTCCACCTCCAACGCCACCAGCGGCAACGACATCGTCAACGACACCCTCGATCAGGGCGCGGCCACCATCTCCGGCCCGCTCACTCCCTCCGGCCACACCGTCTTTCTCGCCTCCGGCGAATACAGCTACCAGGACCGCGCCTCTCCGATCATCTCCCCGCTCGAGCCCGGTAACTTCATCGGCCACTATCGCGATCTGCTCGGCTTCCTGCGCTTCGACCGCACCCTCTCTGACACCCAGCGCGTCTTCCTGCACCTCGGCGCCGACGGCTTCTTCGACACCAACCCCAACGGCACCGTGGGCGGCAACACCCTGCCCAGCGTCGACCGCATCTTCCACCGCCGCACCTACACCGCCGAAGCCGGCGAGACTCTCGCCCTGGGCTCCAACGCCGTCAACGAAGCGCGCCTCCAGTTCCAGCTCGCCTCGCCCATCACCCAGTTCGTGCCCGTCGTCAACGGCACCGAGTTCCAGGTGCCCATGACCTCCGGCCGCGGCACCTTCGAGTCCGGAACCTCGCAGTCCGCGCTGCTCATCAACCGCCAGTTCGAGATCGCCGACAACCTCGACCTCACCCACAGCCGCAATGAGCTGCGCCTCGGCTTCGACGTCATTCACGCCCGCAACGGCGGCAACAGCAAGGAATTCGGCGGCCCTATCTACGACGGCGAATTCGTTTACAACACCTGCACGCAGTCGATCTCTTACTGCGAAAGCTCTGCATATATCGATAACCTGTCCAACGTCGCCACTTACACACAGAGCTACGGCAATGCCGACTATGTCGTCGACGACACCCTCGCCGGCGCCTTCGCCCAGTGGGACGCGCACCCCATCAGCGATCTGACCCTCAACCTCGGCCTTCGCTACGAGGTGCAGACCTTCACCGACGTCCGCGATAACTGGTCTCCGCGCATCGGCTTTGCGTATAACCTGCTCGGCCGCGGCACCACCACCATTCGCGGCGGATTCGGCATCTATTACTCGCAGATCATCGACGACTCAGAGGCGAGTTACGCCCTCACCGGCCCCACCGGCGTCTTCAATTACACCGCTACGCCCGGCGAGGTCGGCTTCCCCACCAGCGTCTCAGCCGTGCCGCTGCCCGCATTTCCTCCCGGAGCCGTTGCACCGCTGCGCAGCCTCTACATCCGCCCCGGCCGCGCATCGTATTACAACCAGTTCTTCCCCACCGGCACTCTGCTCGGCTATCCCAGCGAGCTGACCAATCCTTACAACGAGCAGTGGACCTTCGGCG
>Ga0335075_10010817_pt1 | contig 13838 bp, 17 predicted proteins | sample Lox_Sample_24_FD_206723 | JGI IMG/M metagenome (GOLD analysis project Ga0335075, IMG submission 206723) | Soil microbial communities from Loxahatchee National Wildlife Refuge, Florida, United States - Lox_Sample_2.4 | ecosystem: Environmental > Terrestrial > Soil > Wetlands | place: USA...
ACATTGCCTCCTGAACTACACAAGTATCTAATTTTGTTGGAAACTATTAATAGCTGTAGATATTGGTACCAACGAAAGCGGCTATTCTCACGGTACGATGAGGGCGTTTGGATGGACAAAGAATCTTGGTACAGCGTCACACCAGAAGGTATAGCACGGCATTTAGCACAGACGCTATCTTCGAGGTCTCCAGGGACGATTGTAGACGCATTCTGTGGAGTAAGCACTTGCATGGACAATGAACTGATTCAGGTCGGCGGAAACACAATTCAGTTCGCAAAGTATTTTGACAAGGGTACTCGGATTTTGAGTGCAATTCTAAGCTAGTGATTGCGATTGACAATGACACTGTCAAAATTGCATGTGCGAAACATAATGCGAAGATATATGGAGTACTACACAAGATTGAGTTTGTACAAAAAGACTTTTTTGACTGCGTCTTTCCGGTACTAGTACTAGACCTCGAGATGCGAACTGACCTAGGCGGATGCAATCTTCCTGTCTCCACCATGGGGTGGTCCGTCCTATAATTCCCAAGAAACGTTCGACCTCGAAAGCATGAAACCATATCCTTTGTACAACCCAAAAAGACATTTGTCCTAACAATAGATCGCATTGCTTCAATCATGCCGCAATGTCCAGCCCAAACATGGCGATGTACCTCCCCAAAACATCAGATATCGACCAAATCACGGCTTTAGGGTCGGCAGAAATACAGTATCTTTATACATCAGGACGATGTAAGGCATTATGTGCCTATTTTGGTCTTCTAGCTCTCCTAATTTAAACCTCCTACCTGTCTTTCTATTCCCCATTCTCCAACATGCTCCATGGCCTCATCCCCTCCTCCTCTTAAATCATCTCGTCCTAATATGCCAGCGACACATTCCCATCCATCTCGTCCTCCTCCCCATTTCAAAACCTCCTGTATATATTTCTCTCCAGCTTCTCGACTCAGCGGATCCATTTCAAACACTTCTTTCCAGATTTTTGATGCAATTGCTCGATCAAATAGGTACGAGTAATAAGACGCTCCGTAGCTGAATAAATGTGTAAAATTAGCTTGCGGGGTAATTCTGCTATACGGTGATATTGTCGGAAGTGGAGCGTAGTCTCGATATACCTCGTGAGCTATGTATGTGCTATCAACCGGTCCTGTCTGGCTATGGTATTTCATGTCTAAAACGGAAAAGACAATCTGTTGTTGATGGGCGTACGCGCGGAAAGCATCCGTTTCATGACGATAAAGAAGCTGTAGCGATAGTGGTTCGTCTGTTATATAATGTCGTGCAAATAATGGTAGTACAGATGGAGCGTAGCAGAATCGTTCCATTAAAACCGAAGGCAATTCGACAAAATCTGTGGGACATCTCGTACCTGAGATGTTATGGAACTCTGTTCTTGCGATCATTGCTAAAGTCAGTTCACCTCTAAAAGGAGCGAACAGTGCATAGCATGGCCCATTTCATGGAATAGCGTCTCAACTTCTGACCAAATTAAGAAGCCGATTCCTTGATAGTTTGGCTTGAAATCACATTTGAGTGCGATTATAGGAAGCTGGTAACCATTTCTTGTAAGGGCGTCTTCTGCTTCGCCTGGATCAACACGCCGAGAGCATCGTATCGTGTAATGCGCCGGGGGAGAGTCTCTTTGACCTGCTCGATGAAACAAGTCACAGTATATTATCCCGATCTGGCCATTCTCATCGAATACATCGAGACGTCTCACCTGTGGGTGCCACACCTCGCCTAGCTGCGTTTCCTTGGGAACAAACCTGATCCCGTAAAGCCGAGTGAACAGGCGAGACAACCCTCGGATTACCGTCCCCACAGACAGATACGGCACGAGGGGATCTTCCAGGAGCTTACGCTGATGAGCGTGTGATTGTTTGTATCGCCGAGCGTAGAAGTCGCGATCCCACATATTGAGATACGGGTTGCCTTCGGTTTGAATCTTATCTTCTTTGAAGGGAGCCATCTCCTTTTGCACCCAAGGCCGATTAGCTTCGGAGAGCGAGTAGAGGAATTTCATGACGGCGTCTGGATTAGACTAGATGCGATGGGAAAATACCCGGCGTTTTTGCCATTTTATCCGATAACTTTAGTTCTGCATAAGTCTTATAGCCGGCCAAAGACGCTAGTTCTGCACGTATAGAAAGGAACTTCTCCAATATGTCGATATGGCCCTGTTGGGCTGTCCTTGTAGCCTCAAAAATACGTCGACGTGTTTCTTCATTCACACATAGTTGCAGGGCTAGGTTCGGTATATCACCAGTTGTTGGTATCGCTGCTGTGTTCCTGCCGGTGCTGACTTTAAATAAAGTGGCCCCATTCAGCCCTTCCAATTCACTTTTGTCGAATTCGACCACTTCCTCAGCTGGTTTGAACGTACTTGAGAATTCCTGCTCCAGTTCTATCTCTGCGTTTGATAACTCCAGGTACTTGGCTCTTGCCTCCTCTGAAAGCTTCATCCCAGACAGTTCAAAGTCATGCAACAGACCACTCTGAACGGCCTTCTCCTCGGCCGAGTTGGGTGTCGCTGTGGCAATTAGTTCATACAACTTCTGATGTTGATTCAGGCCGTTCATATATTCCACCACCTCCATGAATGTCTCATTCGCTGCTGCAAGCCACTCTACCTGAGGATGTGTTCTTCGTATGAACCCTGCTAAATCCGAGACCGAGCATAACGTATCGCTCAGTCGATCAACATCTCTTATAAGAGTCGCATTTCTTTTTCCTGCAGAAATTTCCTCCACCAGCTGCCGTGCTCGAGAAAGGTGTCTAGTGGCTAAACCTTTGAAGCCGCCTGGATGACTGAGGTCCTTGATCTGGAACAGGCCAGTCGGAGACGTTTTACTGTTGTTGAATGCAGACCACATATGTGGATCGTCAAATATATCTCGTAAGAGTTTATCTTCCTGGATGATAGATGAATTCGGCGTTTCCCTGTACCAAGCCATACTTATGGAGCGTGAGAAAGTCCATCGTGGTAGGCTTCTGCTCCGAAGGACCCTCTTCATTCCACTTTGTTGGCTGCCAATTTCTCTCAAAACTTCTCGGCGCAATAAACTTTGTGAACTGGTGGCCCTAACCCTCGTCAGGAACCGCTTTTTCGGAAACTCGCGAGATGAGGATCCTAATAATGGCAACAGAGATACGGATGAGAAGTCAACAAGATCTCTCCATCCCAGGTCTTCTAAAAGAACGCAAAAGGTGGAAGAAGGCGAAAACGCTTGGTGTAAGCACAGAGTCTCTTCTATTACCACCTAAACGCTCTCCCCAAAGCATCAGCAGTCCGCATAATCCTCGAACGCACGACTTCGGGCAGGCAATAGCAACGTTCACTTGCTATAACCGACGAGAGTCCCTACCAAATCCTTGCAACCAACGAAGGGCGGAAGAACCTGAAGAAGTTTCACTTGCCTCGCAATCATGGAATACACTTGCCAATGTCTTGAACCGACAAGAAAGTGTGATACCGAGCGAAAATCTATTCTTTCAATTGCCTTTACCTACTGTCGCAACAGACGAGGAGTGCTATGAAGAATTCAGAACCCGTTATTTTCAGAAAGGATTGGAAGATACATTACTTCGCCTCCGAAGAAAGCGAACCTTAACAGGCACGAGAAAGACGGTCAACTTGTATGACGAAAGAAGTTAAATATGTAACAATGTTGTATATATCATAGCTACAAACCAGTCCACCAGTATGTAGCTGACAATTCAAAGTTCGCCTTGCATCTGATGTCCGAACTGCTTGTACCAAGTTCTACTACGAAACGACCTGCTTCTGCAATCCATGAAGCTCGATCTTCGTCATAATACGAGATCGCATATTTATCCACCTCAAAAGTTGTCTCTTTATGTTCTCCAGGGCCAAGGTGAAGCTTCTTGAATCCTTTCAGCTCTTTTAATGGCCTTTTAATAGTAGCCTCAAGATCTGAGATATACAACTGGACTACCTCAGATCCGGCCAGGGATCCGATATTCTTCACTGTAACTCTCACTGTAAGCTTCTCATCCTTACCAATGGAGGGTCGGTTCGGCGCTAGCTTGAGGTCGGAGAACTCAAAAGATGTATACGATAAGCCGTGTCTAAGTTAGAAACAGCCTTGTTGGATCTTACCCAAAAGGAAATTCAGGCTTCAGATCCATGGCTTCATAGTATTTCCACCCGACCCAAACGCCCTCTCCATAAGTTACATAGCCCTTGTCGCTACGACCGAAGTTGAGATAGGCAGGGTTATCTTGAACCCGCTTTGGCCACGAAAGCGGTAGCTTCCCAGAAGGATTGACGTTGCCGAGGAGCACATCTGAAATCGCATTACCCAGCTCTTGCCCTCCATACCATATCTGAAGAAGTGTAGCCGCGTGGTCGACAAAAGGAAGCTCCACTGGTGTACCTGACTGGATCACCAGCACAGTTGATGAGTTCGCTTTGAGCACAGCGGAGATGAGTTCGCCAGTTAATCCCGGAAGCTTCATATCTGGTCTGTCAAACCCCTCACTCTCCCAATCGGCCTATTGTTAGCTATCATCGTGGCAGGGTTTACATTTAATCCAGCGAAAATTATAACATGATCAGCTTCAGATGCTAATCTGACGGCATCCGCGATTCCGCCTTTTGGATCAATCTTTAATCCACCACCAAATCGCAATGCTCCGCCTGCTTCCACTAATGGTGGATTATGTGGAACGTAATCTTTTCCGAAATTGGGACCTGTCTCAAAGTCGATTCGAAAACCGTATGTAACGCCTTTCTCCAATTCAATCTGACCCAATTCCTCGATAGATCCATTATTGATAAAACTCGTTCCCCAAGTTTGATGGGTCCAATTATCAACAACCAATGTTTCATCCAGATACAGTTTTGCTTTGCCAATAACTTCGACCCCATACTCGTAGATGCCGGAGAACTCAGGTGTGAAGGTGGCAGTGACAACAGCACGGAAGTCCTTGCCAACACCGTCGGGCTTCGAACTGTCGAAATAAATGAAAGTGTCGTTTAGAGCCATTGTTGCAACAGGTTTATCAGATCCGTGATTGTAGAATGTGAAATCGAAGCCAGGTTGTCCAGCTGCATTTCTCAGATCATCTGCATTAGACGGCGCATTGCGAGTTGCTGCAACCCCAGGAGCATAAGTGATCTCTACATCCTTTGGCAGAGCATTTTTAAGACCTTGATAAGGAGAGACCTTGTAATACGCACGAACTGCAGCGCTACCTCCTCCGTGAATATTCGCCACCTTCGCATTAGGTCCGATAATTGCAAGTTTCTTGATGTCCGGTTTCTTCCAAGGCAAGACTTTTTTGTCGTTTTTCAGTAGGACGATACTGTCGGTAGCAACTTTTCGAATCAATTTACGATCTTCAGGGAAATCTCTTCCATTTTCTGGTGCTCCCGGCTTAATTCCTGAATTCTCAGATGCCCAGTTGATGGCGCCTAGGACTCCACAAACACGGTCGTCAATCTGATGTTGAAAAACTTTACGATTATTGAGAGCGTGTTCGAGGATAGGACCACGCCAGGCTGGAGGTCCTGGCATTTCCAAATCTAGGCCAGCAATGATTGCTTCGGACACAGAATATGTTCCACGCCTGAATTAGTTACAAAAAATAAAGGGTTGATACCAATCTGACATGACTAAACCATTGAATCCCCATTCTTTACGCAAAATGTCTTGCAAAAGATGAACATTTTCGCTGGCATGAAGGCCATTGACTTTATTATATGCAGTCATAATGGCTTTAGGGCCAGCTTCACGAATGGCAATTTGAAAGGGCAGAAGATAGACTTCTCGAAGTGCTCGTTCAGAGACATTGGAGCTCATGGCAAAGCGATCCGTTTCCTGGTCATTGGCAACGAAATGTTTAATAGTCGCAATGATTCCTTCAGATTGTAGACCGCGGATATAACCAGCTGCGATCTTTCCATTCAACAGTGGATCTTCCGAGAATGATTCGAAGCCACGCCCTCCAAGCGGGGATCTTGGATGTCAATGAAGATGCGGCGAAGAGACTTGCCTTGCTGTATTAACCGTAGGTCCCAGCAAAACATGAGCTCCCTTGGCTTTGGCTTCCTTCCCGAGTAATTCACCCACCTTCTCAAGTAACTCAACATCCCACGTTGCCCCGAGAGCAGTGCCACAGGGAAAGCAGGCTGCTGGAACACAATTGAAAAATTTGAAGCCTCTTACACCATTCGGTCCATCGGAGAGCTAGAGTTCAGTCTAATTTCCTGAGCACTTTACCCGAATACTTGGTATTCCCAACCGATCAATTTCCTTGGTACTCCAATGGTCCTTTCCTATCATGAGCTTAATTGCGACATTTGGTGAAAGGTACCGGCAAGCAAACTCAACTTCTCATGAGTCGTAAGCTTTGCCAACACATCTTCAACGTCGAATCCCATCGTTCTGAGTCACTTCGCATTTCATTGGGCCCACACCGTTTATATAGAGTTTTTAATTGGGGTTGGACATGCAACCTCCAATGCGGTCTTCTGCATCTTCTGCGTCGATTTCCAGGACTCCCCGAAGACGGCATGCGTAGCCGCTGAATCAATGGGGATGCTGTGCCTGTAATCAAGCGACTTGGACGATCTGCAGTTTTGGATTTTGGCAAATGCGACTTCGAACCATCTGCTGTTCACCTCGTCGAATATGGCAATCACAAAGAAGGCTAAGCTCATTAGTACACATCAATCCTGAAGTAAGAAGTGCGGTTAACAATGGACTTCCTGTTGTCGCGCTGGAATCCACAATCATTACTCATGGCATGCCGTTCCCCCGTAATCTGGAAACAGCTCAGTCAGTCGAGTCCATCATTCGTCGGAATGGTGCTGTCCCAGCTACAATAGGGTGTATCAATGGGAAATCCCTTGTAGGAATGACATCCGAAGAAATCTTAAGTCTCGCAAAAAGTTCTTCGCCAGTCAAGATTTCCAGACGAGATTTAGCGGTTGTTGCAGCTAAGGGATTAACAGGAGGAACAACGATTGCAGGAACAATGATTCTTGCCCACATGACCGGAATAAAAGTTTTTGCAACTGGGGTATTAATGCATTTGGCGTTAGAGCAAGGCTGATGTCAGGGATTAGGTGGAGTGCATAGAGGAGGAGAGTTGTGTATGCGAAGTTCATAAGCGAGGCTGATAATAGCTATGGACGTGAGTGCAGATCTAGAAGAGCTCGGGCGAACGCCTGTTGGGGTGATATGTTCTGGAGCGAAGGCTATACTGGATCTTCGACGGACAATGGAATACCTGGAGACGAAGGGTGTAACGGTAACAACGCTCGGTGAGGAAGGGGTAGAGATCCCAGCATTTTATTCGAGAGGCTCAGGAATAAAGGTACATGTTTCCAGTCCTCGTCTGATGTAGTCACCCTTCAATTCGGCCTCAGTTGAGGATGTCGCCCGATTAATACGTAAGTCATATTCCTCAATGTACTGATGGTCAGATGCCAATTCTTCGCTCGGTCTAACTTCTGGCATCGCAGTCTTCAATCCGATACCAGCCGAGTATTCTATACCTCATGAGGTGATTGAAGTTGTCATCCAACAAGCCATAGCGGAATGCAACAGTCTAGGCATCGTGGGCAAAGATGTCACTCCTTTCCTCTTGCAAAGGGTAGTAGCTGCCACCAAAGGACAGAGTCTCGAAGCCAATATTGCACTTATCGAGAACAATGCTAAAGCAGCATCCCAAATTGCCATTCATCTTTCTTCCCTTCAATCCTCCAGTACTCATCAACCGCAAATCATGCAATCCGAGCCATCGCAAGAAATCGAGAAATTTCCACTGGAGGAGCAGAGACAACCAACAGAGATTATGGTAATAGGGAGTATGGCAGTCGATCTCACATGTACTTTACATTCCCTTTCAACATCCACAATGCAACTCCACACATCACATCCCGCAAAAGTACACACCTCGGTTGGCGGAGTAGCTCATAACATCGCATTAGCAGCCTCCTACGCATCATCGGGTTCTGTTCGTCTAGTTACTTCGATCTCAGAAGACCCTGATGGGAGTTGGTTACGACACTATGTTGCTCGAACAGGACTAGATGTTCAATTTCTACGTTCTCACAATTCTGGAGGGACAGCTCGATATGTTGCTATTCATGACAAGAATGGAGAATTACTGGTTGCTGCGGCAGACATGCAAATCATAGAACGATTTGAAGAGGAAGGAATTAAAAAGGCCATTGAAGGAGGAAATCCAAAATTTGTGGCTTTTGACGGCAATATTTCTCCTATTACCGTCAATGCAATACTTCAACAGCGGAATCCGGAGACAAGAGGTTTGTCTTCCTGTGACTTCGAGTACTGAGATAGTCTTATTTGAGCCGACCTCTGTACCGAAAGCGAATGTCATTTTTAGAGAACCTGTTGATCTGGGAGTTTTTCCGCGGCATTCTATCAATATTGTCACTCCAAATATGTTGGAACTGAAAGCCATGCATCAGGCTGCTCAGGACGGTGGGTACTTTGACGCACCAGAGTGGTGGTCAATCCTTGACAGTTTTAAAGTTACATCTAAGTTCCGGCAAGGTAACCTCAGTTTCAAACCAATGTATCTGACAACAGATGCCGAAATTCTAGTCAACGAGATTATTTCACGGCATAAATTGACCAAAGCAATAGATACGATGGATCCTGTCTTGCCTGATTTGATTGGCGAAGGAACAATTCAACAAGCCATTGCGTTGCTACCATACATCCCTGCAATACTAGTAAAACTTGGTGTTCTGGGTGTTCTATGTGTGAGACTTTCTCCCAAGGACAGTGAAATCAGCGAAGTGGGTGCACCAATGTTACGACTTGAAGGAGTTCATGCGGATGTTATCGTACGACATTATCCCGGTCTCAAAGACCAGGGAATCATAAGCGTCTCTGGAGCAGGGTATCCTCCCTCCCCCCCAAAATCTAACAGCAGTGACACTTTCTGTGGAGTTCTTCTCGCCCGTCTGGCTGCAGGAGATCTGATTGATGATGCGGTGAACACGGCTCAAAGAGCGGCAGTAATGTCGTTGTCAAGTTTCGATGCTGTAAGTGAGGAGATACGGAGACTCAGAGCATAGCGTGAATTGCCACCTACATTTTCATATCGTCATGGCATGATTGAGCTATATCAGACCACCGGACTCCAGAGTGAATTCATGTGATGAGATGAGCAGATCCGAAGTTACCGGCTTAATCGCGCCGATAATCGTGTAACCACGGATGAACAACATATTTTCAGAGCAAACGTCAGAGGTGGGGTTCGAACAAAATGGTTTAAGCGCGAATTAAAGTTGTCGTTACACTAACTCAATTTTATCAGTTGTGATCTGGACTCGCAGCAGTGGTCGACTCACTCAAAGTGGTGAGATTTAATTCGCCGGTCTGCTGCCGGACAACCGCCGTTCAGGGGCCGTCGTGATCTGTGACTCGCCGAAACTTGGACGTGCCGCCATAGCCGATGACTCAACCTTGAAATATTTGGTGCTCTTTAATCAGCGCATTACCAATTGTAACTTGCATGTAAATTGGAATACTGACCGCAATTTGGCGTTAACTCCGTGCAACCGTGCTGAAATGTGGGATGCTAGCTGCGATTGATTGGTCGGCTCGTAAACATCGTTCTCCACAAATGAAGCTGTGTGCGGACTTTTGTGCGGTGGGGGTCGGATAATCCGATGGGACCTGCCGAAGGTGAAAATTCGTTGTTAGCGAAGCGTCGGCGTTGATGAGTTTATTTTGAAAGTCGTACAAAACAAAACGGAAGAATTCAGGGAACACGCCGAACGGAGGCTATTAACCCAGAAAACGCAGTGACGGCACCCATCCCGAGATATATAAGTACCCCCAAACTCCCTCCTGGGTACAACATTATCCTCAAACAATAACAGTCCACAAACTGTACACACGCACGCATCATGTCTTCCTCATCGCAACCGAGTACATTGCAAGAAGACAGAAGTAACAACGACATTGAAAAAGCGATAGACCCCACCGAACCACAAGAAATCTGCGAGGAAAAACTGAATGACAATGTTGACGAGATAAAACCTCAGGAAGGCGTTGAATTGGAGCGACCAGCGTCGAAAGATTTCCCAGATCTCGCCCCATCTCGAAGCATGGAGTTTCCTGATGGTATCTTCTGTCATGTGCCCGACTAATCTTTAGGTGGTAAAGAGGCATGGTTGACCGTGGCCGGCGGCTTTCTGTGTCTATTCTGTTCATTTGGTATGGTTATCTCGTTATATGAAATCCTGATTATTAGGCTTCATAAACGCGGTTGGCGTTTTTCAAACGTATTACGAGCAGAACCAACTCAGCAACATGACTCCCTTCCAAATCGGATGGCTGTCCTCTTTTCTCGTCTTCTTCATGAATATGGGGGTATCGACTCACATAGTGATAAATTAACCTTTTTAGGGCTTGGTCGTAGGACCTCTCTTTGATATTTTTGGCCCGAGATGGTTGCTTATTGCCGCAACGTTTTTGAGTGGCTTTGGATTGATGATGACTTCTCTATGTAATGAATATTGGCAATTCTTCCTCGCTCAAGGGATTGTTTTGGGAGCTGGATTGTCGTTGACGTATTCCTCTTTGCCACATTCGGAGCTAACATGTAGTTTCCAAACCGCAATATGTTGTCTCAACACTTGGTTTCTCAAGAAACGTGGCATGGCAATGGGTTTGATGGTATCTGGGTCGTCTCTAGGGGGAGTGTGTTTTCCGATTATGCTGAAGCGTCTCTTTGATACCGTGGGATTTGGCTGGGCTGTGCGTGCTGCGGGCTTCTTGATCTTTGGTCTTCTTTGCATTGCCAATTTCCTGGTGAGAAGTCGCCTTCCACCTCCAGGATGGACAAAAGGTCGTGAAATCGTCGACATCAAAGCCCTCACTGACCCTGTCTTCCTTTGCATTATCGGTGCATCATATTTCGTTTATTGGGGTCTCTTCACTCCGTTCACTTTCCTCACAACTTATGGCGAATCGTACGGCATGAGCTCGTCATTGTCCTTCTATCTCATCTCCATCATGAACGCGGCATCCATTGTTGGACGTATTCTTCCTGGATTCTTGGCAGACAAGACCGGGGCATTCAACATTCAAGTTATTTTCACGGCAGTCATGTCCCTTTCCATTTTCGCCTACTGGACTCCTTCCCACAATAATGCTGCAATCATCACTTTCGGCTTGTTCTTTGGCTTCGTAAGCGGTGCTTTCATCAGTCTCTTCCCAGTCTGCTGCGCCATGGTTTCACCCATCAAGAAGATTGGTGCAAGGTATTTTCTCTCTTGTCTTGCTGTGCTAATTCTAGATTTGGACTGTTGTCAGGGTTCTGCGGTATTGCAGCGTTGACTGGCATTCCGATATCGGGTGCATTGTATATTCCTGGAAAATGGTCAAATGGATTCGGTCCTATGATTGTGTTTTCGGGACTTTGTTGTGCTATAGGATGTGCGTTCTACCTTGCGGCGAGGGTTTTAATGGTCGGATGGAAGCCTTGGATTAAAAGATGATACATATTACAAAGTGAAAAACTGTTATTATGGCATTGTTGTAGTTATTCTAATACATACATAATAGACTGGATTCCCCAAGCAATTCAAAAGACTTCAATAGCATCTGATGTGAGATCAAATCCCAGTGGCTTGATCTGAGCAGTCAACACGTTCGGAATTTCGCGATCAGCGCAATACTTGCCAACGTCTACATTCAGAGCTTCCTTCAACGCTCGTCATGACCGCCCCTTACGTCCCTTCGAGTGTTCCAAATACGCCTTCATCGGCATCTGCTTTCTCAATCCGCTCCTCTGTCATCTCTCGTAAGCCTGCCATATATGATCGCAACCTAAACCGGTCTCGTGGCCTTGAATTGTCGCAATCAGCCTACACTCTGCTGTTTGCCGAAATGGTCAACTATACCCAAAACAAAGTAGAGGGGATAGCAGAGTTAGAACGACGGTAAGCATACTTGTCTCAATCTGTAACTGATTCAAGGCTGAATGAAATGGGATACCGGGTTGGTCAAAGGTTGCTAGAATTGATTGTATGGAGAGAAAAGAATTCGCGAAGAGAAACGCGGATACTAGGGATTCTACAATTCATTCACACTGTAGTATGGAAAACACTGTTTGGAAAACCAGCCGACTCATTAGAAAAGTCTACAGAGCATGATGATGAATGTACCATTCCCGGACCATGTATCAAGCTGATTTCTAGACATGGTTCACGACAATGCGCCAATGATCACAAAATACATTTCTGTTCCGCAGAGTATGTCGCAGTTGAATTGTGGGGCCTTCTTGGCTGGGATAATTGAGGCGATTCTGGATTCAACAATGTTCTTTACGCAGAGAGTAACTGCTCATTCAACTGGCGACGAAACCGCTCCACAACGGTGTACAATACTTATCAAGTTTCAGAGGGAAGTTATAGAAAGAGAGGCCATGTTGAAATAGATATCCTAATGCATCATCTCTACACCATCTTCCTGCATCTCCATTCATGCACTTAACCGGGCTTAGCAACACCTCCTATTCCTTTGATACCAGCAGAAGTCCAATTGTAATTCCACACCCTCCTCGGCAACGTCTCAGTCGGTATTCTCATCACCAAAGGAAATCTCTTTTCAGTCTGTCTAGCACCCGACACAGCCAAAGAATACAATCTCTCATCAGTCTCCCTCAGAACCTTCATAGTCCCTCTAACACTCTCTTCCAACATCCTCAATCTCCTAATTTTCTTGAACGTCCTCTTTCGTCGAAGCATCATCCACGCTCGATGAATAGTCTCATGTCGAATCTGGTCTTGCGGATTCAAGCCTAGTCCTCTAATACGTTTTTGAGCAAATAACATCATTCGACCAATTCGAAGTCGTGGATCGGTGTTGTCGAATTTGCCCCCTTGAAGAAAGGGATTGAAGTAGGCTGCTTTTGCATCTGCTTTTTCGCCTTTTGGCTTTTTTTTCCATGATGTAGATGCAGTTGAAGCAGCTGATCGTGAATTGACTGGATTGACCTGGTTTCTTGGTATCTGAAAGAAGGCTCGGGGCCGAAATACTGTTCGTATCAGAGAGCGAGGCATCGGCCGTGATCGAACGTCGATGGATGGTTTTCGATTTCGAAGACTGAACGGATTTTATTCGTCGGGCGCGGGTTTTGGATCTGCGAAAATTTTCGCCGCGAACAACAAGTTTTGGCGCCAAGTCGCCGGTTCAGTTCCCACAGACCAACTTCAACATGGCAAGTCTGAACTCGGCTGAGGATGTCGATGCCGAGCATAAGCCCTCTGGGAGGACATTTGAATCCCTCGGTCTAGACAGCTGGCTTGTGCAAGCTCTCTCAGCAATGTCGATAAAACGGCCAACTCCCATTCAGGCAACCTGCATCGGTCCCATTCTAGAAGGTAAAATCCTTGCACGGCTGGCACTAAATGACAGGACGGGATTGTATAGGCGGTGCAAAGACTGGTTCGGGTAAAACGATTGCATTCGCAGCTCCTATCCTTCAGAAATGGAGTGAAGACCCTTGTGGAATATTTGCTCTTATTTTAACTCCAACAAGAGAACTAGCTCTACAAATCGCAGACCAATTTCTAGCTCTTGGAGCTCCAGCTTCGATTAAACTTACTACTGTCATTGGCGGGAAATCACAAATGAATCAAGCAATAGCACTATCTCATCGACCACATATCGTTGTTGCTACTCCTGGACGATTAGCAGATATTGTCTCCGGTTCTGGAGAGGATATTTCAGCACCCTTCAAACGATGCAAATTCCTCGTTTTCGATGAAGCAGATCGCCTACTCGATCCTACATTTGAAGATGATCTATCGAT
>Ga0335075_10010818_pt1 | contig 13836 bp, 13 predicted proteins | sample Lox_Sample_24_FD_206723 | JGI IMG/M metagenome (GOLD analysis project Ga0335075, IMG submission 206723) | Soil microbial communities from Loxahatchee National Wildlife Refuge, Florida, United States - Lox_Sample_2.4 | ecosystem: Environmental > Terrestrial > Soil > Wetlands | place: USA...
CGGCGAACTGACCGGGCCGGCTGGAGTCGGCAAGTGCGTTAGCCACTTGGCTGCCGGGGGCGGGGTGCTGATCTACGACCCGGACCGGGAGGCCGAAGCGGACGTGGTGTACGCCGGCGCGAGGCTGCGGCCCGAGTCGATGGCATTCCTGCTCACCCAGGTATGCGGGCACACCACCGTCCCGTGCGATCGCCAGTGCCTGGACCGGCTGGAGATCGGGCCCATGCCGGGCACCGGGGACCGGCACGGGACCGCTTACCATCTCTCGGTTGATCTCGCCGCCGGTACCGGGACCGGTGTGTCAGCGCATGACCGGGCCGCGACCATCCGCCGCCTCGCGCACCCTGACGCCGCACCCGCTGACTTCCTTCGACCAGGTCATGTCTTTCCCCTGGCCGGGCGCCCCGGCGGCCTGACCGAGCGTGCCGGTCACACCGAGGCGTCACTGGCGCTGTGCGCGGCAGCGGGCCTGCCCACGGTGGCGGCCATCTGTGAGGTCATGGGTCCCGACGGGCACATGCTCACCGGGCCCGCTGTGGAGCGCTTCGCGCTGGCGTGGTCTCTCCCCCTTATCTCGATCGGTCAGCTGGCGGCCCACCTATGACCCCTGCGCGAAGCGCTCATCAGGGTCAGGGACAACTGGGCACCGAGATCTACGACAGCATCGGCGCGACCTACAACACGACCCGCCGCGCTGACCCTCGTATTGAACAGGCGATCTGGTCATCCCTCGGAGACTGCGGCTCGGTGCTCAACGTGGGCGCCGGCACCGGCGCCTACGAGCCGCTGACCCGCGCGGTCGTGGCCGTGGAACCCAGCGCGACCATGCGCCGGGCACGGCCGAAGGGTTCGGCACCCTGCATTACGGGCACTGCCGAGTCGCTGCCGTTCGATGACGGTAGCTTCGACGCTGCCATGGCGATCCTCACCATCCATCACTGGCGTGACTACCGCGCCGGGTTGCGCGAGCTGCGGCGGGTGGCGCGCCGCCGCGTAGTCGTCGTGCACTGGGATCAGGCAGTCATGGATCGCTTCTGGCTGGCCGATTACTTCCCTGAGGCCTTCGCTTTTGATCGCCGGCGGGGTCCGTCGCTCCAGGAGGTGCGTGCCGCGCTGGATCTCGATACGGACGTCGTTCCGCTGCTCGTGCCGCACGATTGTCAGGACGGTTTCGGCGGGGCCTACTGGCGCCGGCCTGACGCTTATCTGGACCCGGCCGTCCGTGCCGGAATCTCCATGCTGGCCCAGACCGAACACGAGCGCGGCGACGGGCTGGAACGCCTGGAACGGGACCTGACCGAGGGCACCTGGGCCGCGCGGCACCAGGCACTGCTTGAGCAGACCGAGTTTGACTGTGGCTACCGGATTGCCGTCGGACTCACAAAGGTACGCGGACCCGCCTCGTATTGAGGCTTCGTCAGCCGCGCCGTCAGCCGGCGCAGCGGTCTCAGGCGACGGACGGCGTGATGTTCGGCGGGGTGAACTGCGCGAGGTCGTAGATGCCGAGCGCCTGCTCGATCGCACCCACGCGCCCGACCATGGCGGCGAAGCCGTCGCTGCCGAACTGCTGCGTTTGCAACTGCGCGAACCGATCGCCAAGATCGGCGATTTCGGCCGGCGTCAAGAGCGCCCGGAAGGCCGGATACACGACTGTGTCCTCGCGGGCTTCGTGCGGCTCGTACATCCGCACGAAGCCGGCCATCGCGCTCGTCACGCGGGTAACCGCCGCAGCCGGGAGCGATCCGCTGCCGCTGCTCTCGGCGAGTATGAGCTGAGTGAGTTCGCGGCCGCGCGCGTGCTGGACCAGCAGCGTGCTGACGGTCGGCTTCAGCCGGCCAGCCTGCATTAGCCGCTGGAACACATACGCCTCCTCGAGTTCCTCGTGGAAGGCCTCGATGTAGTCGTGAATGATCAGTGCTGCGTCGTGCGCGTGACCGGCTGCGACGGGCTGCCCCGACGCCTGGGTGGCCAGAAGGTGCCGGTAGATGAGCAGGATGCGGATCAACAAGCCGTGCTCCGCCATCAGGTCCTCGCCGGGAGTGGGAGTCCGGAGGGCGTCAATTGAGTCAGCCGCGGAGCTAGCGGCACCCGCCGCCGCGGATCCGGCTGCGAACCCGCCGCCTGCCGCTGCCAGTCCGCCGGCAGTCAGCAGGATCGCCCGCCGGGATGGCGGCGCGCTGCGCGGAGGGCCGGGCCGCGTCATCAGGTCGGCCGTTTGGTCAACGGCTCGCCAGACGGTTGCATGACATACCAGTAGCCGCCGTTCAGGTTGATCCCCTGGCCGTTGTCCCAGCCCGGCTGAATGTCGCTCTTGTAGGTGTACAGCGGCCAGCCGTTATAGGTGACGACTCGCCCGCCGGACGGATTGGAGTCAGATCCGAGCAAGTCCGCGCGGACGCCAGGCCCGGCGACAAGCCGCTCGCCAGCCGATATCTTCACTGGCGGCCAAGTCGCAGCACATAGACCGGTGCAGGTCACGTGGCGCCGAGCGTCCGGCTGGAACATGTACAGCGTGTATCCGCTGCTGTTCACCAGCACCGTGCCCAGGCCCGGCAGGCTGTGAGCACGGATCGTTACGGCCGATCCGGCGGCCGCGACCGGTTGGCCGGCGCGCTGCGGCGAGGTGCTGCACCCCGCCACCGCGCAGAGGACGACGGCGAGCGCGGTTGCTGCCAGCAGCCCGCGCGAGACTAGTCGGCCCATTGTCGTGCCCATGAAGACGCTTTCGTCACTTTTGCTGCGAGACGGCGCGCTCTGACTCTGCGTGCGCGCCAGCGGTTACCCGTGCAGGCGGCCGTTGGCTCAGGCCCGGCTTCCTGCTGACCTGCAGCTCACTTGCCTGTGCACGCTGGCAGGCAGCGCGGAAGTCAAACCGTCGTATCCATGCCCCGCAGGACGGCGATCATGCCCGGCCGTGGACGCTTCCTGATCCTGAGGGTAACGAGGCGGCCTGGCGACCCAGGGGAGGACAGGGCCGCAGGTCAGGGGGTCGTACTCGGCGCAGGCGCCGGCGGCTGCGGTGGCTGGCTCGCAAGAGCGGCCTCGTCGGCGAGGGCGATGGCGAGCTGGCCGAGCGCGGTCGGATGAAACGGCGCGGCGTCGCCCAGCCCCTGCACATACGGCAGCGGCGAGCACAGCGTGTGGCCAGCGAAGCTGGGCTGTGGCGACAGGAATCCGAACTGCGCCGCGCCCTTCGCCAGGACCTCGTTGAGTGCGAGCAGCCAGGTCTGGACCGTACTGACCTTCGCCGGCGTGAGGCCGCGCTGGGTGATGCAGCTGACATCGCTGCCGAACGGGTCGTAGTAGCGGTTGATGATTACCCGCGGGTGACCGGGAAGGCTGCCCAGCTGGATCAGCAGCTGGAGGTAGTCAGTGCTGAACTGGGCTAGCTTCTGCTGAAAGTAAGCGTTCGACGCGCGGCTATCGCACTGCGTCGTGGCGGCGCAGTACTCGAGGATGGCCGACCACTGGAGGTCATCGGCGCCAACGCTGACGATGACAACGGCGGGATCTTTCACGCGGTCCGCCGAGTCGATCTGCGGCGGAATCTGCTGCGTGCCCTGCTTCTGCGGGCCGAGCAGGCCGTGCGCGATCGTCGCGCTGTCACACGCCAGATTCAGCGCCTTCCAGCCGTTAACGTTGGCGAGGTCGAGGGCGTACGACTGCGAGCTACGACCGCACGACCTGTCGGCCGTCGAGGCATGTGCAACCGATGGAAGCCCCGCACCCGCGGCAGTTGAGTCACCCATGACCACTTCCTCGATGCCAGGAAGCCGGCGACGGCGCACGTGGGAACGCGGCACGCTGACGTCCTGAGTGCCGACGAGCTGGGTCAGGGAACTGACGTGCCGGAGCGCAGCGCGGGCGCCGTCGGCAGTGAGCGCCACGGCACCCACGTTCAGCGCAACGGTGACGACCAGCACCACGCCGAGCCACAGCGCGGTCGCCTTCAGCGGGAGCCTGCGCCAGCCCGCGACGGCACCGGCCAGAATCAGCGCGGCCACCGCGGCCGCGGCGGTCTCCCAGGCGAAATAGCGTTCCCAGCCGGCCACCAACTGCGTCCGCAGGACCAGGCCAGCACGACTCTGACCGGACCGACCCTCGACGAAGTTGGCAAGCTGGCTATTCAGCGTGATCTGGCTGAGCTGCAGCTTGGGCTGGATCGGACCGGGAATGGGAGTTGCCGTCGGCAGCGCCTGGCCGAACAGGTCAACCTCGCCGGGGCCGGAGAAACCCGGGCGCGGGGCGGCGCCGACGTTGATGACCTGGCCGGCGACAGTCACCGTCTGCATAGGGGTGACCTCGAGCGCCGCGATCGCGGCCACTATTGCGGCCAGGATCACGGCAACGACAGCCAGTACGCGCGTTGCCCACCGGCTGTCGGTCACGCGCCTCAGAGTTGTGCGGGAACGATCTCGGATACGGAATCCCGCCAGCGACTCCGGGTCACGCTTCTCGACGTCGTTCTTCCAGCTCATAATCAGCGACGAAGCTTACCCGCTCCGGCTGCCTGCATTCCCCGCTGCAACGCGGATCTGACGCGACCTGCCGCTGATCGCTAGGCTTTTGTGCACTACATCGCCGGCCGCTGAATCCGAGGCGACGGCACGGCGAGGCGACTGGGACGACGGGCTCGGGCAGAGGAGCTGGCAATGGCGCGGGAAATCAGCCGGGAACAGGTACGCCTGCTCATGGATGAAGGAGCCCAGATCGTCGACGTGCTCCCGCTACGTGAGTACAGCGAGGACCATCTGCCAGGAGCCATCAACCTGCCGCTGCGGAGGATCGAGAGTGAGGCGAAGCAGATCCTGGATCCCGGTCGGCCCATCGTGGTCTACTGCGCGGACTCCGGTTGAGACCTCAGCCCCCGAGCCGCGTGCCGGCTCCAGACCCTCGGGTTCACCGAGATATACGACTACCGGACAGGCATACAGGACTGGATGAGTGCCGGTCTGCCCACCGAGGGCACGAACGCCCAGCGGCCTCGGCTGGCCGACGTGGTCAGGCGGGATGTGCCGACGTGCTCGCTGGCAGAGCGGATCGGCGACGTCCGCAGCCGGGCCGCCGCCGCCAGGTGGGAAGCATGCGTGGTCGTCAGCGAGGAACGGGTGGTGCTCGGGTTGCTGCGGGCCGCGGAGTTGCAGGCCGATCCGGGCCTCCTGGTTGAGCACGTCATGCGGCCGGGCCCGAGCACTTTCCGGCCGTTCGTGAGCGTCGCGGAGATGCGCCGCACGATGACGGAGCGGGACCTGGAGAGCTCGCCTGTCACAACCTCCGATGGCAAGCTCGTGGGCGTTGTGACGAAGAAGGACGTCGGCGCCGTATAGGTCCGCCGCGCCGATGGGTCCCTGCAGTTCCTCGATCAGTACGGTGAGCGCGTGCGACTCGGTAAGTTCGTGGTGTGCTGATCTACAAGATCCTTCTTCCGGGGGAGTGGGACGAGTTCGAAGCAGCCGGCCGGTTCGACGGCTCACCGTTTGATCGAGCTTCCGGTTTCATCCACCTGTCAGCGCGTGATCAAGTGGCCGATACGGCACGCCGCGTGTTCGCAACTGAGCCGGCTCTGGTCGTCGTCGCAATCGACGAGAGCGTTGTGGCTGAGTCGTTGCGCTGGGAAAGCACGGCGGACCACGGCCGGTTCCCGCATGTGTACGGTGCTCTGCCGCGCGAGGCCGTAGCCGCCGTTTTCGCGGTTGCTGGCGCGTCTGAGATCGACGACGTGCTGCCGCCCGTGAACTGACCGGCTAGCCGATGGACTTGCGGACGGCGGTGGTGAGCTGGCTCACCCTCAGCCAGCCGTCGTGCTTCCAGAGGATCTTGCCGCTGGCCGAGGTGAGCACGTACCACGGCTGGTCCTGGACGCCGTAGCCATCGGCCAGGCGGCCAGTCTCGTCCAGCGCGACCGGGTAGCCGAGCGGCCGGCCCAGGCTGGCGAGATAGCTGCGGACCGTGGCGAGTGACGGCTCCGCTGCCTCCTCGTCGACTGCGACCAGGCCGGGCAGGCCGCTGGCCGCAGCCGTCCGCGCGTACTGGCCGAGGCCGAATAGCTCCTTGCTCAGGTCAGAGGTCTCGTCCAGCCAGGTAGCGAAGAACACCACCAGGCGCGCCTTGCCCGGCCCGAGCGTCAGCGAGCCGGAGGGCAGTTCTGGCAGCTTGACCGTGTCGCGCGGCGACAGGCCGCTGATGTACGCGAGCGAGCCCACGCTGGCCAGCTTCGGGTGGCTTGGCAGCAGGCTCGAGATCTCCTGCGCCATGATCTGGCCGGCCTGAGTGATGCTGGCGTAGGCCATCGTCGTCAGGTAGAGCTTTTGCTCGCGGCCGCGGGCGTCGATGATGTAAACGGCCGGGGTGTGGTCGACCTGACCCTTCTCGATCGCCACATAGATGCTGTAGGCCTTCCAGACCGACGCCAGTTGGCCGCGCGACCCCGTCAGGAAGTCCCAGTGGTTGACCATCCCGTGCGAACGCGAATATGCCATGACGTCAGACACAGCCGTGGCGTCAGGATTGGCGTCCACGCCGATCAGCTGAACCTGCGCGCCCGCCTTGCCGAGTAGCTGCTTGGCGGCCAGCATGCTCTCGGTGGTGAGCGGGCAGACCGTCGTGCACTCGGAATCGGTGAAGGCGAGGATGATCACCTTGCCGCGGAACGCGCTGAGCGAGATCTTCTGGCCGAACTGGTTAGTCAGCGAGAAGTCGGGCGCAGGTATGCCGCCAAGCGACGAGCCAGGGTCGAGGTTCGGATTGGCGTCCGCAAGTTTTTGCTGGGCGGCAGCGCTGCTCGAGCCTCCGGTCGCCCCGGCGCCTGCCGCGGACGAGCATCCGGCGGCGGCCAGAGCGACTGCGACGACGAACCCGGTGATCAGCACGCGGCGGCGGCGCAGCAACGACAAGGCGTAGTAGAAAATCGGCACGATGTGATAGTGCCACGCACTGGCTAGGCACTGTGGGTCAGCCCCTCCGCGACATCTACCTGAACCTGCCCGCCTATCAGGCATAAATTTCAGTCACAACAACGGCGCTTCGGCGCAAGCGGCCGAGGTGACGATGATGCCGACGATGGCTAACGAGACAACGTGAAATTCATCGCTGCAGCGGCCACCGCGCTCGTGCTGGCCATCATCGGCCTGACGGCGGCAAATGCGGCGGCTGGCACCCGACCGCCGGCCACAGAGCATTTCGAGGCGATGTCAACCAATCCCGTCTCGGCAGTCGCGACGTTGATCGCGCGCGGACCGATCACCATCGGCGGCACGGTCAACCTCGAAACCGGCCGCGCTGTACTGCGCGGCGGCAAGCTCACCCTCACCCATCACCAGCTACACGGCAGCAGCACATTTAACAGCCGGACCTGCCTGGCAACGGTCACGTCATCGGGCACCTACCGGATCACCGGCGGCACCGGGCGCTACCGTCACGTTGGCGGCCACGGCCACTACCGGCTGACCGCCTACGCGATCGTCGGCAAGGTGCACGGCAAGTGCGCGACGAAGGTCGTCCCGTACGCGCAGGAGACGCTGCTCACGGCATCCGGGCCGATCCGGCAGTGACGCCCGGGGGCTGGCCCGCCCGCGCGAGCCACAGCGAGACAGCCTGACTCGGAAGTTTCGCCGCCAACCGAGCGAGTAGTCTCAGGTCTCGTGCGGGTTGTCTCCCTGCTGCCGTCAGCGACCGAGATCGTCTACGCGCTCGGCCTGGGTGATCAGCTGGTCGCAGTTACATTCGAGTGTGACGAGCCCGCCTCCGCGCGCCGGGATAAGACCGTGGTTGTCGGCGGGCCGGATACGTCGGCGATGGCCCCGGCCGAGATCGACGCATATGTCCGTGAGCAGCTCGCGGCAGGCAAGGACCTGTACACACTGGACGCCGGCGCGCTTGCCGCGTTGTCCCCTGAGCTGATCCTTACGCAGGATCTCTGCCGGGTCTGCGCGCTGCCTGCCGGTCATGCCGCGGAAGCGCTGGACTATCTAGGTTGCACTGCCGAGGTAGTGACGCTGGATCCGCACAGCCTCGATGAGGTGCTGGAGTCGATCTCGATCGTGGGCCAGCGCACCGGCGCCGTGCAGCAGGCTCGACTTCTAGTGCGCTCGCTGCGACAGCGGCTCGCCGACGTCTCGGACCGCGTTGCCGGCCGGCGCCGCCTGGCCGTGGCCATGATCGAGTGGGTCGACCCGCCTTTTAACGCCGGCCACTGGGTGCCAGACCTCGTGGCGGCCGCCGGCGGACGGCCGGTGACTGCCTGCCCGGGCGGCCGCTCATCGCAGACCAGCTGGGATGAGATCGCCGCCGCCCAGCCCGAAGTGGTCGTGGTGGCCCCGTGCGGGTTCAGCCTCGACGCCGCGGCCGCGCAGGCTGAGACCGTCGCGGCCCAGCTGCCAGGGATACCGGTCTGGGCCATCGATGCCAACGGCATCGTCGTGCGCCCCGGCCCGCGCCTTGTCGACGGCGTCGAGGCACTCGCTGCCATCCTGCACCCTGGGTGCGCCGCCGCCGTCCCCGCCGGGCGCATCTGCCGTATTAGCTGACTCACGCCCACTGAGTCTGCGGCGAACCGGGGGCACCGCGGCGCGGCGGGCACGCTGAACTGATGGAATAGCGGCGTGATCACTGTGCGTGTCGCCGCCGTCGCTCTCGCTGCAGTCACCTTGGCCAGTGCCTGTTCGGCCGGCTCGAGCACCCGGTCCGCGGGCATCGGCGCGGCCCTCAGCCCAGGCACAGCCGTGCCTGCCTGGGAAGGATCGGCCGCACCGGCCATCCGGCTAGTGACCGTTCCGCTGGTCGTGCCGAAGAGCGAGGACGCGGCGCCGTTCAACAAGCCGCGGATGCTGCGGATGCCGCCCGGCTACGTCAACAACCACCCGCCAGACGAAGTCGCCCCGGTCATCGCCGGACGCAACCTCGGCTGGCCGTACTGCAACCCGGATCAGGACGAGAACGCACCGCGCGGCTCGCTAGCGAACATCCCGTTCGTCGCCGACTCGCTGACCAATCCCGGCGGCAAGCACCTCAACTGCGCTAGGCTGCCGCGGCTTGCCGTCGGCCTGCCGGCCCATACCGCGCCGCTTGGCATGTCGTTCCTCGAAGGCGCTCCTCGATCCCGGCGCCGTGGTCGGGCGGCGCCGTCATTGCCGGGCATGGCTAGTGGAACCGCGTTCCGCCGCGCTCGCCGGCGGTGCTGTGGCTGGCCTGGAACAGCCACAAGCGCACTCTCGAGCCTGCCATCACGCTCGTCACCGGATTCCAGCTCGCGGGCGGCAGCCGCTGGGGTCGCCCCGTGGACGTCGTGCCAGGTCCGGGCGCAGCACTGTACGTCAGCGATGACACCGCAGGCGCGATCTACCGGCTGGTCCCGGCGCGATAACGGCAGAGCCCGGCTACGCCGGGTCGGTCCTGAGACGCTATTAGTGTCGACCACGCGCTGATTTAACTACGCTTGGTTTGCCGCTGAGCGCGGTGACCCGCTCTGGTGAGTGAGGATGACGTGACTGTTTACGTCTACAAGATGCAACACCAGGGGAACTTCGTGACCCGCGAGATGTCTGACCCCTGGTACGGCCTGACGGCCGACACTGAGGATGAGCTACACGCAATCGCCGCACAACTCGGCATCCCTCGCCAGGGGTTCGAGCAAGGCCCGCTGGTCGGGGCGCAGCGGGTGTCCGTCTCCTGGCACTACACCGTCACCGCCGGCGAGCGTGACCGCGCCATAGCCCTGGGAGCGCAAGCGATCACGCCGCCGGAAGTCACCAAGATCGAACAGCAGCGAGCGGCCATGCTCGGGGTCATTGACCGCACCTAGGTTTAGCGCACGGGTTCTCTGACGGGTCAGGGCTGGCCCGAGCCCGTGGGCAAATTGCGCGGCCTGCCGCGTTCAGCCTGCCTACTGCCACGGGGCGACAATCCATCGGTCTCGACTCCAACACTGAAGCAGTCGCTTGACTATCGCGCGATCATTAACAATACTGAAGCGCATGCTTAACCAAGCGGCGGAAGGCAGCGGTACCAGGCCTGGCGTCGCAGGCCGGGCACTGACCTCAGATCAATGACCTCACATCAAGGAGCCGTTGCCGATGCGCAAGCTGATAGCCCGGATCTTCGACTATTCAGTCGATGGCCTTACTGCCGAGGAAGGCAGCGAGTACTTCCAGTTCTGCCGGGACCTCCCCGACGACCCAGCGGCCATTGCTAGGACCAGCGAGTTCTACGAGCACGCGGACATGCAGATAATGGGCCGCGCTGTCTACGAGGGGATGGCCGGCTACTTCCCGACCGCTACCGACCATCCGTACGCCGATCTGGTGAACGCCGCGCGGAAGGTGGTCTTCTCCCGGACACTGCAGACCGCCGGCTGGGCCAACACCACGATTGCCCGCGGCGACACCGCTGAGGAGATCGACAAGCTCAAGCAAGGCGGGAACGGCTACATCGTCGTGAGCGGCGGCATCGGATTCTGGCAGTCGCTGATGCGGCTCGACCTGATCGACGAGTACCGCATCACGCTCTTCCCGTGCGTGGCGGGCGAGGGCAGACGGCTGTTCGACGGCCTGGACAAGTCTTGTCAGCTCGACCTGGTGTCCAGCACCGCTTTCGGCAACGGGACAGTCGAGCTCGAATACCGGCGGCACCGCTGACCATGCGGAGTAGTTCCGCCAGCCGGTGAACTGTCGCAGTAGAGCCGGGGGAGGGCCAGCCGCTGGGCTGGCCCTCCTTCTGGCCGGATGCGGTGCCGTGGCCGCGCGGTAGCTGACCTCAGGCCGGCCTTTCAGCCACTGGTCGGCGTTCCCGACCCGATCGCCATCGCGAAGATGTGCATTGCGTTGACGCCGTTGCCGACGCCCGTGCTTACGGTCGGCAGTGTGACTGATGCCACGGTCTTACCGGCCTGCAGCGGCACCGAGGCGAAGTAAATGCTCACCGGGTGGTCGACCTGCGTACTGCTCGTGAAGTTCCAGGTCGTCGTGGTCGTGGCTATCTGGTCCCCGGCGACCGGCGCGTTGTTGTACCAGTCCGCCATGGCGATGCTGAACTGCTGGGTGGTGCCGTCGGTGTAAGTGATGGTGCCGGTCCCGCTCGCCGCCCCGAACCCGGCAGCGCCGAGGAAGCCGAGGTCGGTTCCAGATCCGGTCAGGTCGATGGTCTGCCCGTCGGCGACCACGTCGTCGGCCGACCCGACTGCGCTGGGCCAAGTGAACGTGGTCCCGCCGAATGTGGCCTGGCCGCCTGCGGTGAGCGGGGTCGGTGTGCCGGCTGCCAGCGCCTGCGCGGAAAAACTGTCCCCGGTGCCGTCGAAGTTGCCAGGCCCCGGGTCCGAGTTGCTGGTGATGCCTACGTTGTTGTAGGCGGCGCTGAGCGAGGAATACGGCGCGCCAGTAGTCGCGGTACCGGTCCCGGTCGCCATGGCGAAGATGTGCATGGCCGTGGTCCCACCGGCGCCGCTCAGCACCGGCAGAGTGACCGACGCCACCTTTTTGCCCGGCTGCAGCGGCACCGAGGCGAAGTAGACGCTGACCGGATGCGGCCCGAGTGGGTTGCTCTGGAAGTTCCAGCTCGACGTGGTGGTGACGAGCTGGTTGCCCAGGGCCGGGCTGGTGGCGTACCAGTCCGTCATGTTCAGGTTGAAGGACTGACTGGTGCCGTCGGTGTAGTTCACGGTGACAGTGCCGGAGGCGGTTCCGTTCTGGCTGGCGCCGAGGAAGCCAAGATCAGTCCCTGAACCGGACAGCTCGACGGTCTGTCCGGCCGTGACTACGTTGTCCGGTGTTCCCGGTGCCGCGTCGGGCCAGGTGAACGTCGTCCCGTCCACGGTTACCTGTCCGCCCTGGGTCAGAGCGGTCGGTGTCCCGGCGGCCAGCGCCTGGGCAGAGAAGCTGTCGCCAACCCCGTCGTAGTCAGCCACGGCTTCGTCGGAGTTGTTGCTGATACCGGTGTTGTTGTAGGCGGCGGCCAGCGAAGTGTACGGAACTGCCGCAGTAGCCGACGCCTCAACCAGACCCGGACTCTGGCCGCCGTTGGTGACCTTGGCGGCGAGCGTGACGGAGCCAGCCGCCGCGCTCGCGGGCGCGGCGACGTCGAAGCTCACGGTCACGGTCTGGCCTGGAGCCACGGAGCCCGGCACGGGTCCTGCCGGGCTGGCCGTCCAGCCGTGCGGGACCGCCAGCGTGAACCTGGCGAAAGGCATCGCGTAGTCGCCGTCGTTCACCAGGGTCACGCCGACCTTCGCGGTGGAGCCCGGTGCGATGACCGACGGGGCCGACACCGTGGCGTATCGGGCGCCCACGGTGCGGGTTACCGCGAACGTGTCCCTGAGCGGCAGGTTGGCAAGGCCGGACGAGTCGCCAACGTAGACGTGGTACTGCCCGTCAGGGAGCACCCAGCCGTTGGCGGCGTCGTCCCAGTACGACAGGTCATGGCCGGTCAGGGTGAAGCGCACCGTAGTGGATTGACCAGGCTGCAAGGTGACTTTCTGGAACCCCTTGAGCTGCCGAGGCGGCTCACCGGCCGTGGCAGGATCGCCGAGATACAGCTGAGCGACGTCTGAGCCCGCGACCCGGCCCGTATTGGTCACCGTGGCTGACACGGTCACCAGGTTGCTTCCCTGCCCGTTGCAGTGGCAGTTGGTTGCGCCCGGGTCCGACGAGGTGTTCTGTACCTGCCCCGGCGTGACGCTGAGGTTGCTGTAGGAGAACTTGGCGTAGGAGAGCCCGTACCCGAACGGGAACAGCGGCGTCTCGTTGTGCACGTCGTAGTACCGGTAGCCGACGTCGATTCCCTCGGAGTAAAGGACCTCGCCGCCGGTCCCGGGGAACTCGCTCGGACTGGAGGCCGGTACCTGCGACAGGTCGACGGGGAAGGTCACCGGCAGGTGGCCGCCCGGGTCGACCTGGCCGAACAGCACCGCCGCCAGGGCAGTGCCGTTGCTCTCGCCCGGATACCAGGCGTCGACCACAGAGGCGACCTGGTTGATCCACGGCATGACGACCGGAGCGCCCGCATCGATGACCACCACCGTGTGCGGGTTGGCCGCGGCCACTGCGGAGATCAGCTCATTCTGCGCCGAGGGCAGGTTCAGGCTGGCCCGGTCGGCCGCCTCGGACTCGGTGTCGTCGGACACCACCACGACCGCGGTGTTGGCCGTCTTGGCTGCCGCGACCGCCGCGGCGATTCCCGGAGCCAGGCCGGACGGCGTGGCCCAGCTCAGGTTCGCCGACGGGCCGCCGCCGGACAGCTGCAGGGTGTAGGTGTCGCCCGCCACCAGGTTCACGCCTACCGAGTACGTGCTCACCGGCGGCGTTCCCGGGTTGGCCAGGATCTCCTTGCCGTCCAGGTATAGGTAGGTGTCGGTGTAGCTACCGGGATTCTGGAACGCGAGCACGTAGGTGCCGGTCTCCGGGGCTGTCAGCGTGCCGGTGTACGTGTCGCCGTAACCGGTTGGCGCGTACGCCGGGCTCAGGTCCGTGCTTGGGATCGGCGACAGGGATGAGTCCGTCGGGAGACCCTGGGTGTAACTGACCGCGGTGCCTTGGCCAGCGGCGGCCTGGATCCCTTGCAGCGGCGTCACGTTGAATGTCGACGTCACGTAGGCGCTGCCGTCGCCGGTGTCGGCCGGCGCGGCCGACGCAGCTGGCCCGATCACGGCTACAGTCCCGCCGCCGGCAGCCTTCAGCGGCAGCGTTCCGCCGCTGTTCTTCAGCAGCACCGTGCCGGCCTCCGCCACCGCAGTAGACACCCCCTGGTGCGCTGCAGTGGTGACTGTGGCGCTGGTCGAACCAGTGGGCGGGTCGTTGAACTCGTTGAACCGGAACATCTCGGTCAGGATCCGGGACACCATCTGGTCCA
>Ga0335075_10010820_pt1 | contig 13835 bp, 9 predicted proteins | sample Lox_Sample_24_FD_206723 | JGI IMG/M metagenome (GOLD analysis project Ga0335075, IMG submission 206723) | Soil microbial communities from Loxahatchee National Wildlife Refuge, Florida, United States - Lox_Sample_2.4 | ecosystem: Environmental > Terrestrial > Soil > Wetlands | place: USA: Florida...
GTTATCCCATGCAGATGGCCGTAGCAAGCCTCGCCGGCGCGGCGATGCTCGGGCTGCTGATCGTGATCGGAGCAGCGCGAGCAGCCCGCCGCAGCCGTACGGATCGCTACCGCCGCGGCGCACGGCTGCGAACGCGCCGGGTGCGCCCACGCAGCAGCACGCGCTGGCCGCTGCCGATCACGATGGCCGGAGTGCCGCTGCGCGAGTCGGATGAGACGCGTCACTTCAAGCTCATCGGGACGACCGGCACCGGCAAGTCGACCGCCATCCGGGAGCTGCTGCATCGGGCGCTGCTGCGCGGGGACCGCGCCATCATCAGCGATCCGGATGGTGCCTATCTGCGCCGCTTCATGCGCCCCTATCGCCGCGATCTGCTGCTCAATCCTCTGGAACTGCATTCGGTGCGGTGGGACCCGTTTGCGGAACTGGGCCGGGATGCCGATGCCGATCTGCTCGCCGAGGCGCTCATCTGCCCGGGTGCCGACGCCGCGAGCCAGGAATGGCGCGGCTATGCACGTACGTTTCTGGCGGCGCTGCTGCGGCGCTGTCGCCTGTTGCCCCAGCCGTCCGCGGCGCTGCTCTGGCGACTGCTCAGTGCAGCGCCCGTGCCCGAGCTGCGGGGGCTGCTGGCGAACACGGCGGCCCAACCCTTTCTCGATCCGGACAACGCACGCATGTTCGGCTCGATACGCGCGGTGGCCAGTGCAGCGCTGGCCGCACTCGAGCACATCGCGCTGCAGCGCGCAGCACCGCTATCGGTGCGCGCCTGGGTGCGCACCGGTCGCGGCGTGCTGTTCATGCCCTATCGTGCCAACCAGATCGCGGCGCTGCGCTCTTTGGTGGCGGCGTGGATGCGCCTTGCCATCTTCGAGACGATGGACGCTGCGGAGGAAGAGGTCGATCAGCGTCTTTGGTTCGTTATCGATGAGCTGGATGCGCTCGGACCGATCGCGGGGCTGAAGGATGCGCTGGCGCGCCTGCGCAAGTTCGGCGGCCGTTGCGTACTGGGCTGGCAGTCGGCGGCCCAGGTGTCTTCAACCTATGGGGGGGAGGCGCAGGCAATTGTGGAGAACTGCGGCAATACGCTGATCCTGCGGTGTGCCGGCGGTGAGCAGGGGGGAACCTCGGCGTTCGCCGCCCGGCTCATCGGCGAGCGCGAGGTCATCCGCCAGCACCAGAGCGAGACCCGCGAGCTTGCTGCGCTGGGGATTGCACGCGGCAGCCGGTCGCGCCAGAGGAGCGAACAGCGGCTCATCGAGCCGGCAGTTCTGGCCTCGGAGCTCGAGCAACTGCCCGATCTGTGCGGGTATCTGAAGATCAGCTCGGCGAGCTTCTGGCAACGCGTGCGGCTGGTCGCGCCATGACAGCGCCCGTGAGCGGGGCCGATGCGAAGCAGTGCTCGCTGCATCTGCTCGATGCGGCCCGACGCACACAGCATTGCTTCCTCGAGGCCGGGGACTGCTGCCGATACCTCTGGGAGTACCGGCCGGGGCTGCCGCGCAACCGGGCGCAGCGCTGGATCAGCGACCTCAAATGCAGGCCGTCGCAGGCGGCAGCCCGTCCGCTGCGTGCGATCTACAAGGAATGCGCGCTGCTGCGCGCGGCACAGGCGCTTCGCGCCGCGGCGCCACGCGCCTGGGTCGAGCAGGCGAGCTGGTGCCCGATACCGCCGTCGGCGCGGGCTGGTGCGAGTGACTACGATGATCGCCTATTGCGGCTGCTGCGCCTCGCCTTCGCTGGCTATGACGTCGATATCCGTCCGCTGCTGCGGCAGTCACAGTCGCTGCCGGCTGACCACTGCGGGCGGCAGCGCGTGGCGTTCGCCGCGCTCTATGAGGCCATGACTGTGGATACGTCGCAGTTGCTCAGCTGCACATTGCGCATGGAAGTGGTGCTGTTCGATGACGTGCTGACAACCGGAAAGCACCTCAAGTGCGCGCAGCTGCGCCTGCGCGAGCGCTTGGGCCCGCTCAGTATCAGTGCCTGCGTTCTGGCGCGCCGCGTGCTCGTGGCGAAGCGTCGTGGCGTGGTCGGGGCATCGTGATTATGGAAAACGTTCGTACCCGCGCAATTGTAGGACTTTCCTGACGCTCGGGCGTTTCGCGGCCTGGCTGTGCTCCCGGGGCGCCGCATGAGGCGCAGGCGCCACGCAAACTGTGCGCCGCGCCCGCGAGATACGCACCGCGTTTAGCCAGACTGTCACGGCCCGTAACAAACACCGGAAAGACGTTGACGCCGGCAGCGGCCGCTCAACACCAGGGAGAGAGGGCCTCGTTGCTTGAGCGCGGAATCAAGGGAGCCGTCGCGGTGATGGCCGAGATAACCAATATGCCGTTCGTGTGGCAGCGGGCGTACCCATGTGGGTAATCGGCATCCTCACCGGCCTGCTGCTGGCTGCAGCGGGCGGTGCGCTGGCCGCCTCGTACGTGCTGAGCCGGCAACGCAGCGGCCGGCAGGCGGCGCGCTATAGCGCGAGTCTCGAGCAGTCGCCCAACGGGGTGCTGATGGTTCAGGCCGAGACCCTGCGCATTGTCGATGCGAACCCGGCCGCGCAGCGAAGCCTGGGCTATTCATTCTCCGAATTGCGTGCCCTGACGCTGCTGCAGCTGTTCGAGAGCGAGGGCATGGACGCGGACACGATCGCACGGCTGCGCGCTCCGGATTCGGGCGTGGCGCTGCAGCTGCGCCAGCTCTGCCGGGACGGCAGCTTGATGGAGGTCGAGGTGACGGGCCACCCGCTGCGCGTGGGCGATGAGGCCATGCTCGCCTTCACGATCTGCGACGTCTCGCTGCGCCGGCGCGTCGAGGCGCAGCTGCTCGAGAAGCAGCAGCATCTGGATCACCTGGCGCATCATGACCAGCTCACCGGGCTGCCGAACCGGCTGTATCTGGCCCACCATCTGCCCGGGGCGATCGAGGAGGCCAAACGCAATAACAACATGCTCGCCGTCCTGTTCCTGGATCTGGACCGCTTCAAGCACATCAACGACTCGCGCGGTCACGAGACCGGCGACAAGCTGCTCAAGAAGGTCGCCGAGCGCGTGCGTGCCACGGTGCGCTCCGAGGACATGGTCGTGCGCATGGGCGGTGACGAATTCATCGTGGTGCTGCAGGCCATCCGCAAGACCGAGGTCATCAGCGAGATGGCCGAGCGCATCAACCGTGCGCTGAGCACCCCGATCGTCGTCGATGGGCGCCCGCTGGTGGCCACGGCGAGCATCGGGGTGGGACTGTATCCGCGCGATGGCACGGACATGGGCGAGTTGCTGCGCCATTCCGACACCGCCATGTACCAGGCCAAGGATCGCGGCCGCAATAATTTCCAGCTCTTCAGTCCCGTCATGGCACGCAAACTGCGCGAGCGTGTGGCCATCGAGGCCAGCCTGCGCAGCGCCCTCGAGCTCGGCCAGCTCGACGTGCACTACCAGCCGATCGTCGACATCCTCAGCAACCGTGTCATGGGCCTGGAGGCCCTGCTGCGATGGAAGCAGCCCGGACAGGGCGGATTCATTCTGCCCGGACGTTTCATCGACGTGGCCGAAGAGACCGGCCTGATCGTGCCGGTGGGCGAGTTCGTGCTGCAGCGGGTGCTGGAGGACCTGCAGTACTGGCGGCGCGAGGGAGCGACGCTGGTGCCCATTGCGGTGAATATCTCCGCCGTGCAGCTGCAGCGCTCGAACCTGCGCGAGAAGATCGAGGCGCTCACCAGCGCCCATGGCATGAGCCCGGGGCTGCTGCAGCTGGAGCTGACCGAGAGCACCATGTTCGAGCGGCGCGAGAGCCGCGGCGGTGCCTCACGCCTGGATGCCATCACGCAGCTGCGTGAGCTCGGCGTCAGCATCGCGATCGATGACTTCGGCACCGGCTATTCGAGTCTCGGTTACCTCAAGCGCTGGCACGTCGACTATCTGAAGATCGATCGCAGCTTCGTGCGCGACCTGGTCACCGACATGAGCGATCTGGCCATCGTCGGGGCCATCATTGCGATGGCGCGCCATCTGAACATCAAGACCGTTGCCGAGGGCATCGAGGGCTGGCAGCAGCTCGAGAAGCTGCGGCAGCTGGGCTGCGGGCTTGCCCAGGGGTATCTGTTCGCCAAGCCCGCACCCGCCTCGCACTGCCAGCGGCTGCTGACCGGAGCGCCGCTGAGCCTCATCACCGATGGCACTACCCAGCCGCTGCTGACCGACAGCGGCACGCACCGGCTGCTCACCGACAGCTACCAGATTCTGGCTTCCTGACGCCGGCGCAGGCGCCCACCATCACCGGCCCCCGACGGCTGTCTCAGCGCAGCGCCGCGAGCACTGCGGCGCCGGCCTCCTGGGTGCTCGCCGGCCGATGTCCCGGTGCGGCGATGTCAGGCGTGCGAACGCCATCCCCGATGGCGCGCTCCACCGCGTACTCGACTGCACGGGCTTCCTCTTCCAGGCGCAGCGAATGGCGCAGCAGCATGGCCACGCTGAGGATCGCCCCGTAAGGGTTGGCGATGCCCTGGCCGGCGATATCGGGCGCCGAACCATGAATGGGCTCGTAGAGCCCGCGCGTGCCCTCGCCGAGCGAGGCCGAGGGCAGCAGCCCGAGCGAGCCGCACAGCATGGAGGCTTCGTCGGTGAGGATGTCGCCGAACATGTTTTCGGTCACTGCGACGTCGAAATCGCGCGGTCGGCGGATCAGGTGCATGGCCGCCGAATCCACCAGCATGTGCTCGAGCTGCACGTCAGGAAACTCGGCACGCATCACACGCTCGCAGACCTCGCGCCACAGCCGCGAGGTCTCCAGCACGTTGGATTTGTCGATCGACAGGAGCTTTTTGCGGCGAGTGCGCGCCAGTCGAGCGGCCGCGCGCACGATGCGCTCGATCTCCTCGGCGCTGTACTGGCACAGATCGCTCGCCTGGGTGGCATCGCGCGTCTTGGGACCGAAGTAGATCCCGCCCGTCAGCTCACGCACGAACAGCAGGTCGACTCCATCGATGACTTCAGACTTGAGCGTTGAAACGTTGCGCAGCGCCGGATGCACGACCACGGGGCGCAGGTTGGCGTACAGCCCCATGAGCTTGCGCAGGCGCAGCAGGCCGGATTCCGGACGCACCTTGGCCTGCGGCGAGGACCACTTCGGTCCGCCGATCGCCCCGAGCAGCACGGCATCGGCGCTCTGACAGGCGGCCAGGGTGGCCTCCGGCAGCGGATCACCCTGCAGGTCGATCGCCGCGCCGCCGAAGGGGACTTCGGTGAGCGTGAGCTCGTGATGAAATCGGTCGGTCACGGCGCGCAGCACGCGCACCGCCTGGGTGGTGACCTCAGGGCCGATCCCGTCGCCGGCAATGACAGCGATGTGCGCCTTCATACGTACTGCTGCCGCAGGCGTGCGCTGCGGGCCTCATAGGTTTCGATGGCGGGAAGCTTTCCGAGCAGGAAGCCGAGCTCATCCACCCCGTTCAGCAGGCAGTAACGGTCGAAGCTGCCCAGCGGAAACTTCACTCGCCGGCCGTCGGGCAGCTCGAGAGTGGTGCTGTCGATATCGATCGTGACTTCGGCGCCCGGATGGACCAGGAGCCATTGCGCGGTGGCCTCATCCACCACCACCGGCACGAGCCCATTCTTCAGCGAGTTGTTGCGAAAGATGTCTGCGATCTCGGTGCTGATCACGGCGCGAAATCCATAGTCCAGCAGCGCCCAGGGCGCATGCTCGCGTGAGGAGCCGCAGCCGAAATTGCGTCCGCCGACGAGGATGTGGCAACCGGTCGCCGCCGGGGTGTTCAGCACGAAATCCGCGCGCGGGGCGCCGCTGGCATCGTAGCGCCAGTCGTTGAACAGATTCTGGCCCAGTCCCTCGCGCGAAGTCGTGCGCAGAAAACGCGCCGGGATGATCTGATCGGTGTCGATGTTGGGGGAGGGCAGTACTGCGGTTCTCGAGCGGATCTGTCGAATCGGTTCCATGCTCTACACTCCCATCAGCTCGCGCGGGTCGGTCACCCGACCGCGCAGTGCACTGGCCGCCGCCGTCAGCGGGCTCACCAGCAGCGTGCGCGCGCCCGGTCCCTGCCGGCCCTCGAAGTTGCGATTGCTGGTGCTCAGTGAATACTGGCCCTTCTCGACCGTATCGCCATTCATGCCGATGCACATCGAGCAGCCCGACTCGCGCCACTCGGCGCCGGCGTCGCGGAAAATACGATCCAGCCCTTCCGCTTCCGCGGCTTTCTTGATCTGCTGGGAGCCGGGCACGACCAGCGCACGCACGCCGTGGGCGATCTTGTGACCGGCCATGAGCCGCGCGGCGCTGCGCAGGTCCGAGAGCCGCCCATTGGTGCAGCTGCCGATGAACACCACGTCGATGGGTTGATTGGCGATCGGCTGTCCGGCCGTCAGTCCCATGTACGAGAGCGCGTGTGCAAACACCGGATCGCTGCTTTTTTCGGGGATCGAGCCGGTGACCGGCACCGCCATGCCCGGATGGGTGCCGTACGTGATCATGGGCTCGACCGCCGAGCCATCGAGGCTCACCTCGCGGTCGAACTGCGCGCCTGCATCGCCGGGCAGGCAACGCCAGTACTGCAGCGCCTCCTGCCAGGCCGCGCCCTTGGGAGCGCGTGCCCGGGACTCCAGGTACGCGTAGGTGATGTCGTCGGGCGCGATCATGCCGGCGCGGGCTCCTGCCTCGATCGACATGTTGCAGACGGTCATGCGCTCGTCCATCCCGAGCGCCGCCACCGCGCTGCCGCGGTATTCGATCACGTGACCGGTGCCGCCGGCGACACCGATGCGACTGATAATGGTGAGGATCAGATCCTTGGCCGTCACCCCGTCACGCAGCTTGCCGCCGACGCTGATGGCGAGCGTGCGGGCGCGACGCTGCAGCAGGCACTGCGTGGCAAACACGTGCGCCACCTCGGTGGTGCCGATGCCGAACGCCAGGGCGCCCAGGGCGCCATGCGTGCTGGTGTGACTGTCGCCGCAGACCAGCGTGCACCCCGGCAGAGTCAGGCCCAGCTCCGGTCCGATCACGTGAACGATGCCGCGCTGAGGATCCTTCAGTCCCAGCAGCTGCACGCCGAACTCGGCGCAGTTGCGCTCGAGCTCGCCGATCTGCCTGGCCGCCGACTCGATGGCGATCGGCGCGCCGCCGAAGATCTGCTCGGTGCGCGTGGGACTGGAGTGATCGATCGTGGCGAACGTCAGCTCGGGGCGGCGCAGCGGCAGGCCTCGCTGGCGCAGCAGGGTGAACGCCTGCGGTGAGGTCACCTCGTGAATGAGATGGCGGTCGATGTACAGCACGGCCGGAGTGTCGGCGCTCTCGGGTACGACCTCGTGCTGCTCCCAGATCTTCTGATACATGGTCTTCATGGATGAGGTCCTGCGGTGCGCGGCTCAGGCCGTCGCGGTGCGCGCCTGGCGCTGCATGTCGACGAAGTCCAGCCAGTGCCAGCTGTCGGTGGTGTTGCCTGAGAACAGGCCGAAGAAGGCCTGCTGCAGCCGCTCGGTGATGGGACCGCGCCGTCCGGTGCCGACCTGGATGCGATCCACCGAACGGATCGGCGTGATCTCGGCGGCCGTGCCGGTGAAGAAGAGCTCATCGGCCAGATACAGCAGCTCGCGCGGGATGGACGACTCGAGCACCGTGAGTCCGAGCTGGGCGGCCAGCTTCATGACCGTATCGCGAGTGATGCCACCGAGCACCGAATGCGCCAGGCCCGGCGTGTAGATGATCCCGTCCCTCACCAGGAAGAGATTCTCACCGGCGCCCTCGCTGACCGTGCCATCGGGGGCCAGGCCGATGCCCTCGGCGAAGCCCAGGCGCTTGGCCTCCATGCTGATGAGCTGGCTGGAAAGGTAGTTGCCGGCGGCCTTGGCCAGGGCCGGCAGGGTGTTGGGAGCCACGCGCTGCCAGGAGGAGATGCACACATCGACTCCCGAGGCCTCGCTCTCGTGGCCGAGATACTTGCCCCATTCCCAGGCGGCCACGGCCACATCGACCGGCGGCTCGATCTTGGGAGCGACGCCGATCTCGCCGTAGCCGCGCAGTGCGATGGGACGCAGGTACGCGCCCTTGGAGAGCTCATTGGCCGCGAGCACCTGATGGCAGGCCTCGTTCATCTGCTCGGGCGTGAAGGGGATCTGCAGGCGATAGATCTTCGCCGAGTCGAACAGCCGACGCGTGTGATCCTGCAGGCGGAAGATCGCCACGCCGCGCGGTGTGGCATAGGCGCGCACGCCCTCGAACACCGAGGAACCGTAGTGCAGCGCATGTGCCAGCACGTGCACCGTGGCGCGCTCCCAGGGAATGAGTTTGCCGTTGAACCAGATGAAGGGCGTTGCGGGGATGGGCATGGGGCCTCCTACACGGCGCGCTGGGCGACGACGCGGGTACGATCGGACGGCTCGCCGCCATGGCGGGCGTGGGAGTGGCGCGAGAGCTCGATGCGATTGACGACTTCCAGCAGCGCGCGGCTGGCGGCCTCGACGATGTTGGTGCTGACGCTCGAGCCGCGGTAGCTGCGGGCATCGTAGTCGACGTACAGGATCGCCTCGCCCTGCGCATCCTCGCCGACAGTGACCGCGTGCACCTCGAATTTGCGCACGACCACGGCGACACCGGTGGCCTGCACGATGGCCTTGTAGGCGGCATCCACCGGCCCATCGCCCGTGGCTTCGCGCTCGAGGGAGCGGCCGTCGGTGTGATGCAGACGAACCGTTGCGACAGCCTGCGAGCCGCTGTGGACCTCGACGTCGAGCTGCTCGAGGGACCAGGGACCGGACGCCGCGCCGCCGGCACGCAGCACCAGCGCTTCGATGTCACCATCGAAGAGCTCCTTCTTGCGGTCGGCCAGCGCCTTGAACTCCTCGAAGACACGCGTGAATTCCAGATCGTCGAGCTCGAAGCCGAGCTGCTTGACGCGCTCGCGCAGCGCATGGCGTCCCGAGTGCTTGCCGAGCACGAGGTTGCTGCTCGGCAGGCCCACATCCGTGGGCTGCATGATCTCGTAGGTGGAGCGATGCTGGAGCATGCCGTGCTGATGAATGCCCGATTCGTGCGCGAAGGCATTCTCTCCGACGACGGCCTTATTGCGCGGGATCGGCATGCCGGTGATGTTCGATACCAGCCGCGAGGTCGGATACAGGCGCGAGGTGGTCACGCCGGTCTTGAGGTTGAAGAAGCCGGCGCGCGTGGACAGCGCCATCACCACTTCCTCGAGCGAGCAGTTGCCGGCACGCTCGCCGATGCCATTGATGGTGCATTCGATCTGCCGGGCGCCGGCGACCACGGCCGTCAGGCTGTTGGCGACCGCCATGCCCAGGTCATCGTGACAGTGCACCGAGAGGGTCACGCGCTCGATGCCAGGCACGTGCTGGCGCAGGTAGCGGAACAGCTCGCCGAACTCATCGGGAACGGTGTAGCCCACCGTATCGGGAATATTGATGGTGGTCGCGCCGGCCTCGATGGCCGCCTGCACGACCTGCGCGAGAAAGTCGAGCTCGGTACGCGAGGCGTCCTCGGGGGAGAACTCCACGTCATCACAGTACTCGCGGGCGATCTTCACGCCCTCCACCGCGCGGCTGATGATCTGCTCCTGTGCCATGTTGAGCTTGTACTGACGATGAATGGCGCTGGTGGCGAGAAACACGTGCAGGCGGCGGCGGGCCGCGGGAGCGAGCGCGCGGGCGGCCAGCTCGATGTCCTCACGCGTGCAGCGCGCCAGACCGCAGATGATCGGCTCGCGGACCTCGCGTGCCACGGCATTGACCGCTTCCCAGTCGCCGCGCGAGGCGGCGGGAAAGCCGGCTTCGATGACGTCCACACCGAGCTCGGCAAGCGCGCGCGCCACGCGCAGCTTCTCCGGCTGCGTCATGCTGCAGCCCGGGGCCTGCTCTCCATCACGCAGCGTGGTGTCAAAGATCACCACGCGATCGGCGGGACCCAGGGAAGCCCCTGCGCCGTTGTCACCGTTTGCCGTGCCTGGCGTTGCCGTCGCTGTCGTCATGGCTGCACTCCGTGAATCTGACATCGATGCCGGTATGACCCTCGTGCTCGCTCTATGTTGCGTGGCCCGCGCGAGCGCTCAGCGTGCTTCCTTCAGCCAGGGCATGCGGGCGCGCAGCTTCTCCCCGACGCGCTCGATCGGATGGCTCGTGTCCTGCTTGAGCAGGCGGCGAAAATTCTTCGAGCCATTCTGGTGCTCTTCGATCCACTGGCGGGCGAACTTGCCGCTCTGGATCTCCTTGAGGATCTTGCGCATTTCCTGCTTGGTGCGATCGTTGACCACGCGCGGGCCGCGCGTGAGGTCGCCGTACTTGGCGGTATCGCTGATGAACTGGTGCATCTTGGCGAGACCGCCCTCGTGCAGCAGATCCACGATCAGCTTCAATTCGTGCAGGCACTCGTAGTAGGCGACTTCCGGCTGGTAACCGGCTTCCACCAGGGTCTCGTAGCCCTTCACGACCAGCTCCGTAGCGCCGCCGCAAAGCACCGCCTGCTCACCGAACAGGTCGGTTTCGGTCTCCTCGGCGAAGCTGGTTTCCAGCACGCCGCCACGCGTGCCGCCGATGCCGTCGGCGTAGGCGAGGGCGCGTGCCTGGGCACGACCGGTGGCATCCTGCGCGACCGCGAGCAGGCAGGGCACGCCGCGACCCTGCTGGTACTGACGTCGCACCAGCCCACCCGGTCCCTTGGGTGCGATCATGACCACGTCCAGATCACGCCGCGGCTTGATCTGCTTGAAGTGGATATTGAAGCCGTGTGCAAACAGCAGCGTCGCGCCGCGCTTGAGCGCCGGCTCGATCTGCTCGTACAGCTCAGCCTGCGCCAGGTCCGGGACCAGCATGGCCACCAGGTCCGCCCCGCGCGCCGCCTCGAGCGGATCGGCCACGGCGAGGCCATCACGCTTGGCGGCGCGGGCGCTCTTGCCGCCCTTGCGCACGCCCACGACGACATCGAAGCCGCTGTCCTTCAGGTTCAGCGCATGCGCGCGCCCCTGGCTGCCATAGCCGAGCACGGCCACGCGGGCACCACGCAGCGCTTTGCGGTCGACGTCCTTTCTGGAATACAGATGCATCATGTTCAAACTCCCAGTTCAATCCGGCGTTCCATCAGGCACAGGCGCGATCCGGCACAGGCGGCGGTCCACAGCGATCAACAAAAAACCCCGCATCGGTGGCCGAGGCGGGGTTTCGGTGCTGTCCGTTTCCTTGCAGTCAGAAACGCCGGCAGTACCCGTCCCGCCTGCTGCCGGGAAGCAGCAGATCTACCAGCAGTAGAAGCGGCGGGAACGAGCGCATCGGTCGTTTGCGATCGAGCCTTGCGATCAAGCAGAAGACTTGCGATAACACCATACGATCAACGACTTGTCAACGCGCGACGACTGTGCTGGAGCACGCTGCCCAGACGGTGCATCGGGCGCATCGCGCCGGGGCGGCAATGCAATGCCCGCACGGGGTGAGCGACGCGCAGCATGCGCAGCCGGCGCCGCGGCAGAGTGGGACGCGGCGCCTCGGACGGCAATTGGTTAAGCTTGACGGATGCGGAGACTGATCGGCGCAGCCCCCGGGGGAAAAACGGCCGCTGAGGCGGCTGCCCTGATGACCCTGCGGCTGGTCACCGAGTCGGACTGGGGGGCCCTGCGTGCGGCACTGCCTGCCCACCAGGCGCGGTGGGCGGAGGCGCAGGGCTTCAATGGTCAGAGGCACCGTCTGCTGCCACTGCCCGAGCCCGATGGCAGTCTCGCCGGCGCTCTGTGGGGATTGGGCGATCTGGCGCACCCCGACGCTCTGGCTGTCTGGGATGCAGCGCCCCTGAGTGAGCGATTGCCGGCCGGCACCTATGAGCTGGCGACAGCACTGCGGGCGTCGGCAGCGACGCAGTTCTGCCTGGGCTGGCTGCTGGGCAGCTATCGCTTCGATCGCTCGCGCCCGGTTGGCCCGCGCCCCGCTCCCGGCGCAGCCCTCGTAGTACCCGACGCGGCGGACCTGCGTTATGCCGAGGCCACCGCTGCCGCCATGAGCTGGACGCGCGATCTGATCAACACCCCCGCCAACGAGCTCGGACCCCTGGAGCTCGAGGCCGCCGCACGCGAGCTCGCGCAGCAGGGCGCCGAGATCACGGTGGTCAGCGGGGCAGAATTGCAGCGCGAGTATCCACTGATCGCGGCCGTGGGCGGGGGCAGCCATCGCCCGCCCCGCCTCATCGACTGCCGCTGGCGGCGCCCCGGTGCACCGCGCGTGACGCTTGTGGGCAAGGGCGTGTGTTTCGATAGCGGTGGACTGGATCTCAAGAGCTCCGCGGCCATGCTGCTGATGAAGAAGGACATGGGTGGGGCGGCCTGCGCCCTCGGGCTGGCGCGCCTGCTGCAGCAGCTGGAAGCCCCGGTGGAGCTGCGCGTTCTCATTCCGGCCGTCGAGAACAGCGTTGGCGGCAATGCCTATCGGCCCGGCGATGTCTGGCGCTCGCGTAAGGGTTTGCGCGTCGAGATCGGCAACACCGATGCCGAGGGTCGGCTGGTGCTGGCCGATGCGCTGGCCGAGGCCGACGCCGGTCAGCCCGATCTGCTCATCGATCTGGCCACGCTGACGGGTGCGGCGCGCACGGCCCTGGGGCCGGATCTGCCGGCGGTCTTCAGCTCCGATGAGTCGCTGGCGCGGCGGCTCGCAGCGCTCGGCGCCGAGCACAGCGATCCGCTCTGGCCGATGCCGCTGTGGCGCTCGTATGACGAGGAGCTCAGCAGCCGCGTCGCTGACCTCAACAATGTGTCTGCTTCACCCTTCGGTGGCGCCATCATCGCGGCGCTGTTTCTGCAGCGCTTCGTCAGCAGCAGCACGCGCTGGCTGCACGTGGATCTGTTCGCCTGGAATCCCAAGGAGCGCCCCGGGCGCCCGCTGGGGGCGGAAGCCCAGTGCGTGCGAGCCATCTACCAGCTGATCCGCAGCCTCTACGGCTGAGCGGCAGGACCCGACGAGCTTCAGGGCCGGCTGACCTGCCTGCCGGTCCGCTTGCTCGCGCCTGGCGCCACTGCGCCGTCTGTACGGGCGAGCAGCCGTTGGGCTACAGTGCGCGGCCCGCCGTCCCGGGGCGACAGGTACGCGCTCCGAAGGACAGCGCCCAAGCAAGAGAGCCCGATGACGGAACGAAAGACCAGCCGCCGACCCGGCGCATCGCGCGCCCGCTCCTCCACCGCTAAGGCGGCTTCCGCCCGCTCACCGTCCCGACCACGGCGCGATCCGCGCAGCTACTCGAGCCTGGTGGTGGACGGTCTGAAGCAGACCGCTTCGCGCGCCATGCTGCGCGCGGTGGGCTTCCAGGATGAGGATTTCGCCAAGCCGCAGGTCGGAATCGCCTCGACCTGGGCCGATGTAACCCCCTGCAATATGCACATCGATGCTCTGGCGCGCGAGGCGGCCCGAGGCGTCGATGAGGCCGGGGCCAAGAGCGTGCTGTTCAATACAGTCACGGTGTCGGACGGCATCTCCATGGGCTCCCCGGGCATGCGTTACTCGCTGGTGTCGCGCGAGGTCATTGCCGACTCCATCGAGACGGTGGTCGGGGCGGCGGGTTTCGACGGGCTCGTGGCCATCGGCGGCTGCGACAAGAACATGCCCGGCTGCGCCATGGCGATCGCGCGCCTGAATCGGCCTGCGGTCTTCGTCTACGGCGGCACCATTCGCCCCGGTCCACAGCGGCGTGACATCGTGTCGGTGTTCGAGGCCGTTGGGCAACGCGCTGCCGGCGCCATCGATGATGCGCAGCTGCTGGAGGTGGAGCGCACGGCCATCCCCGGGCCCGGCAGCTGCGGGGGCATGTACACCGCCAACACCATGGCCTCGGCCATCGAGGCGCTCGGACTGTCG
>Ga0335075_10010821_pt1 | contig 13834 bp, 8 predicted proteins | sample Lox_Sample_24_FD_206723 | JGI IMG/M metagenome (GOLD analysis project Ga0335075, IMG submission 206723) | Soil microbial communities from Loxahatchee National Wildlife Refuge, Florida, United States - Lox_Sample_2.4 | ecosystem: Environmental > Terrestrial > Soil > Wetlands | place: USA: Florida...
GCCGACTTTGTCAGCCGATGCCGCGGCCGGGCCCGCCGCGGCGGCCGCGGGCGCCGCCGTGGCGGCGACGCCCGTGGCGCCGATCAGGACTCCCAGCGCTTCGCGGCGGGTGGTCTTCATCCGTCGCCGGCTACAGGCTCAACCGGAACCCGGCGAAGATCTGCCGGCCCGTGCTCGAGTACTGCGTGACGAGCGGCTCGTCCTGGTAGGCCCAGCGGTTCTCGGTCTGGTTGGTGAGGTTCAGTCCCTCGACCGAGATCGACAGGAAGTCCGTGGCCTGCCACGTGACCTTCGCGTCGATGTTGCGCGTGGACTCGCTGCCGACGAAGTCGTTCATCAGCGGCGAGTTGCACGGCGACGGCGGCGTGGTCGCGGGATTGAGTCCCGGCGGACACGTGCCCGCGGCCAGCGGATACGTGCTGACGTAGCCGTCGCGGAACGCCCACGACACGCGCGCGCTCCACTTCGGCGTTTCGTAGTACAGCGTCGCATTGGCCGAGTTCGGCGACGCGCCGGTGAACGGTCCGCCGGTCGTCACCTGCGGCGTGATCGGCGCCACCGCCGAGCCCGGATCGAGGATGTACTGCAGCTCCGAATTCAGGTGCGTGAAGTTCGCCTGCACGCCGAAGTTCTTGAGGAAGCCCGGCAGGAACGTGAGGTCCTGCTGGTAGCTGACTTCGTAGCCCTTGATCTCGCCGCCCGGCGCATTCTCGAAGCGGCGGATGCCGAACAGCGCCTGCGCGCCACCGGGTCCGAGCAGCCAGGCCTGCTGGGCCGCGGTCGCGCTGTCGTAGATCGCCTGGAACTCCTCCGGCGTCAGCAGCGACTGCAGCGAGCCGGCGGTGGAGACGGTCTGCGGGTAGTTGGACACTTCCTTCTTGAACAACGCGACCGAGAACAGTCCGCCCTCGGTGAAGTACCACTCGAACGCGAGGTCGAGATTCTTCGCGCGGAACGGATCGAGCTGCGGATTGCCGACGGTCACCGAGCCGATGTTGCCCGCCGCGGACTGCAGCGTGAGGCCGGTGATGCTCGGCGACAGGTTCGCGAGCAGCGGCCGCGCCATCACCTTGGACCAGCCGGCGCGCACGATGAAGTCGTCGCCGAGTTGATAGGCGACGTTGAACGACGGCAGGTCGTCCGAGTACTCGTTCAGGCCGTACAGCGGCCGCGGGCCCGGGTTCGAGCCGGCCAGCGCCGTCGTGAAGCCCACCGACTTCACGCGCGTGTCGGCCTTGCGGATGCCGGCGTTGCCGAACAGGCGGTTGCCGAACACGTCGACGTCGAAGTCGACCTGCACGAAGTAGCTCGTGTCGTATTCGTTGACGCTGAACTGGTTGCCCGGGTTGGAGAGATAACCCAGGCGGAAGTCGCCGTACTGGTTGACGCAGTCGCAATCGAAGCCGATCGCCTCGCGGAACGCGGCGAGATTCGGCGCGAAGAACGAGGTCGGCGTGCCCTCCGGCAGGTCGAGTCCCTGGCCGAACTGATAGACGCGGCCGAGATCCGCGGACGTCAGGCCGAGCTCGCCGAGCGTCGGGTTCTGCGCTTCGTTCGACAGGCGCCGGCCTTCGTTGGCCTTGAACTTGTATTCGCGCCGCGTCGCGCCGAACTCGAGGTGCAGCGCGTCGTTGATCGCGAGATCGAAGTTGAGGTGGCCGCCCTCGTAGTCGTTGTCGGTTTCCTTCATGAAGCTGCGCATCGTCGAGAAGCCCTTCACCAGGCTCCAGTTCGCGGGATTCGCGAGGTCGAAGCCGTAGCTCAGCGTGGGCATGTCGCCGTGGTCGCGTTCGTCGTAGACGAAAGTCTCCGGCGAATCCATGCGGTTGAACTCGACGAGGAACGCCTGGTTGTCGTTGGTCGACCGCGAGCGGCCGAACAACGCGTCCATCTTCAGCTGGTCGCCGATCTCCTGCTGCCAGGTCAGCGAGCCCTGCTGGAACTGCGTCGTGAAGTACGACGCGTCCGTGGCCGAGCGCCAGTCGACGTTGCGCAACTCGAGGTAGTCGGCATTGCCGGCCGGCGAGACGTGCGCGGCGAGCACGTCGACGCCCGGGCGGCCGATGAGCCGGTCGACGAAGTACACGCCGTCGGGAGAACTGACGTACCCGGGTGACAGCGGGTTGTTGTAGTAGTCGTACGTGTCGAGGTTGTGCGGATTGGTGCTGAAGCTGCGCGTGCCGAGCCCGGCGAACACGCCGTTCGCCACGGCCTCGGAGCCGCCGCAGTCGATGGCCTCACGGAACGCCGACGCCGTCTGGCTGGCGCAGGTCTGGTAGAGACCACGGCGCGTCGCGATCTGCGCCGCGGTCGGATTCGCGATGACCGCCGCGGTGTTGTAGTTGGCGCTAGTGTTGTTGCGATTGAGGCCGACGGACTGGATCTGGTTGACGTCGCTCTTCTGGTCGAACTTCGAATACACGGCGTCGAAGCTGATCGAGGTCTTCTCGTTGGGCTTCCATTGCAGCGCGGCGGTGACGCCGAGCCGTTCCTGCGCGAGATCCTGCTGCTCGATGTTGAGCAGCGACGGGATGCGCACGATCGAATCGTCGAACCGGCCGGTCGAGTTGATCGGCGCGCCCGGATACAGCGCGGCGTAAGCCGCCGGGTCCGAGCCGGTCAACGCCGCGATGTTCGCGGGATTCGTGAAGCCCGGCGTCAGCGTGGTGCCCACCGGTACGGCGAAGCCGCCGCGGAACGGCGTTTCGTTGCCGGCGAAGGCCGAGTTGCGATACAGAAAATCCGACTGGCCCTGCTGGCGGCGATAGCGGTCGACCTGCGAATCGCGCTCGCTGTACGCGGCCGACACCGAGAAGCCGAGGCGTTCGTCGAACCACTGGTCGGCGAGCAGTGCGGCGACGCGCGGGTTGTGCGTCTGCCCGTTCTCGTAATACGCATCCTCGGCGGACAACGCGATCTTGCGGCCCTTGTAGTCGAGCGGCTTGCCGGTCACGAGGTCGACCGTCGCGCCGAGCGAGCCCTCGTCGGTGCTGGCGGACGCGGTCTTCCGCACCTCGAGCGAATTGAACAGGTCCGAGGCGAACACGTTGAAGTCGAAGCCGCGGCCGCGGTTCGGTGCCGCGCCGGAGTCGCTGGCGGCGGCGGTCGACAGCGTCTCGAGGCCGTTCAGGCGCACGCGCGTGAAGTCGCTGCCGAGGCCGCGGACGGTGATCCCGCGGCCCTCGCCGTTGTCACGGTCCAGCGCCACGCCGGGCAGGCGCTGCAGCGCCTCGGCGAGGTTCGCGTCGGGGAAGTCGGAGATGTCCTCGGCGTTGATGGCGTCCATCATCACGTCGGCCTTCTTCTTCTGGTCGATCGCGTTGCGCAGCGAGATTCGGTAACCGGTTACCACCACCTCGCCCACGTCTTCGCGCGGTGCGCTGGCGGTCGCCGCGGCGGCGCCGTCCGCCGCCTGCGCGGCCTCGTTCTGCTCCTGCGCGGATGCGGTTCCCGCTGCTGCCAGAGTGCTCAAAACCAACGGCCACAGGCCCGTCGTGCGAGTCGGATACGCCATGTTCGTCCCCCTCTCCCGGGATGAATGAATGTTCTTGTTCTAGTCAGGAGCCGACGCCAAAATGACACCGGTTTCCAGCGCTCGGGGTTATAGACCAGTCCCAGGGCGGGCGCAAGGCCGGAGGGGGTCCGGCCAACCGGCGGAGCGGGTGGCGGGTCGTGCCGGGGGCCGGGAACGGCCATCGCTGGCGCGCATTGCGGCGGGCGCCGCCTCTGCGAGAATGCCGCGCGTCAACTGAACCCGGAGAAGGCGATGAACAAGGATCGGATGAGCGTGCTGACGGCGATGATGGACCAGGGCGTGATCCCGGTTTTCTATCACCCCGACGTCGAGGTCTGTCAGAAGGTCATCCAGGCCTGCGCCAACGGCGGCGCGAAGTGCATCGAGTTCACGAACCGCGGCGACTTCGCGAGCCACGTGTTCTTCGAGGTCACGCGCCACTTCGACAAGGCCGATCCGTCCGTGATCATGGGTGTCGGCTCGATCGTCGACGCGCCGACCGCCGGCATCTACATCGCCAACGGCGCCAAGTTCGTCGTGGGCCCCATCCTCAACGCCGACGTCGCCAAGGTCTGCAACCGGCGCTGCATCCCCTACTCGCCCGGCTGCGGCTCGGCCAGCGAGATCTCCTACGCGCACGAGCTCGGCTGCGAGATCGTCAAGGTGTTCCCGGGTAGTTCGGTGGGCGGTCCGGAGTTCGTGAAGAACGTGCTCGGCCCGATGCCGTGGACGCGCATCATGCCGACCGGCGGCGTCGAGCCGACCGAGGAGTCGCTGCGCAAGTGGTACGGCGCCGGCATCGTCGCTTGCGGCATCGGCAGCAATCTGATCACCAAGGAGCTGCTCGCGAAGGGCGACTACGCGGGCATCGAGGCGCGGGTGCGCGACACGGTAAAGCTCATCAGGACCATCCGCGGCAAGTAACCGCCCGACCTTTCATCAAACGACAGTAGATAGACATGACCGACAACGTCCTCAAGATAAAGACTGCCGCCGAGACGAAGTGGGATTGCGCCTCCTTCGGCGAGATCATGCTGCGCTTCGACCCCGGCTTCGGCCGCGTGCGCAACGCGCGCAGCTTCACGGTGTGGGAAGGCGGCGGCGAGTACAACGTCGCGCGCGCCATGCGCAAGTGCTGGGGCAAGCGCGCCACCGCGGTGACCGCGCTGCCGATCAACGACCTCGGCTGGCTGGTCGAAGACCTGATGATGCAGGGCGGCGTCGACACGTCGAAGATCGTCTGGCGCGAGCACGACGGCCTCGGCCGCAACACGCGCGTCGGCCTCAACTTCACGGAGAAGGGTTTCGGAATCCGCGCGGCGCTGGGTTGTTCGGACCGCGGCCACTCCGCCGCGTCGCAGATCCGGCCCGGTGAGGTGAACTGGGAGAAGCTGTTCGGCGAGGAAGGCGTGCGCTGGTTCCACACCGGCGGCATCTTCGCCGCGCTAGCGCCGAACACCTCCGAGGCGGTCATCGAGGCAGTCGAGATCGCGCGCAAGCACGGCACGATCGTCTCGTACGACCTCAACTACCGCGCCTCGCTGTGGAAGAGCCAGGGCGGCAAGGAAGGCGCGCAGAAGATCAACCGCAACATCGCGAAGTACGTCGACGTGATGATCGGCAACGAGGAGGACTTCACGGCCTGCCTCGGCTTCGAAGTCGAAGGCCTCGACGAGCACATCTCGGCCATCGACCCCGCGAACTTCAAGAAGATGATCCAGACCGCGGTGAAGCAGTTCCCGAACTTCAAGGTGGCGGCGACCACGCTGCGCAACGCGAAGACGGCGACGTTCAACGACTGGTCCGCGATCCTGTACGCGGGCGGCAACTTCTACCAGTCGATGATGCGCGAGGACCTCGAGATCTACGATCGTGTCGGCGGCGGCGACGGCTTCGCGTCCGGCCTCGCGTACGGATTCCTCGAGGGCAAGGGACCGCAGGCAGCCGTCGAATACGGCGCCGCACACGGCGCGCTGGCGATGACCACGCCCGGCGACACCTCGATGGTCAACGTCAAGGAAGTCGAAGCGGTGATGAAGGGCAAGGGCGCCCGCGTCATCCGCTGATCGACAGTTCTCGCGACGGGACTATGATCGCCCCTCGTCGTCCAACGAGGGGAAGTTCATGGTCACCCGTCGCGAGATCCTGCCGATGGTCGCCAGTGCCGCGGGGCTGGCTGCCGTGAGCGAAGCCGCTCCGGTCGCCCCGCTCTCCGAGCCCGAGCTGAAGCGCGTCGCCTACCAGAGCCGACGCACCGGCAAGGAACGCGAGTATTTCGTCTACCTGCCGCGCGGTTTCAAACAGAAGGACCGCTGGCCCGTCATGCTGTTCCTGCACGGCGACGGCGAACGCGGCGATGCCAAGGCCGAGCTCGATTACGTGCTGATCCACGGCCCGCTGTCGGAGGCGTGGTCCCAGAAGCGCGACCTGCCGTTCGTCATCATCTCGCCGCAGCTCGACAAGTTCAGTCGCGGCAACATTCCCTACATCCGCGACCGCACGCCGGCGCAGATCCCGAAGCGGCTTGCCGCCGGCGCGCCGCCGCGCCAGGACGAGCGCAACTCGCGCGGCGCCCCGACGCCCGAGGGCCTGCCGGCGGAGAACGATCTCGACGGCGCACCGCTCGGTCCGCCCGAGGGCTGGAGCGAAATGGATGCCGAGGTCATCGCGATGGTCGACGCGACGCTGCGCGACTACAAGGGCGATGCGAAACGCGTGTATCTCACCGGCCTTTCGTACGGCGGCTTCGGCAGCTGGTTCTTCGGCTCGAAGTATCCGCAGAAGTTCGCGGCGATGGCGCCGGTGGTCGGCTACGGCTACCCGGCGCAGGCCGCGGCGATCGCCGCGGCCAAACTACCCGTGTGGTGCTTCGCGGGCGGGCGCGATCCGACGGTGAAACCGAAGTTCTTCTTCGCCGCGATGAACGAGCTCGAGAAGCTGGGCGGGGTCGAGAACCGCTTCACCATCGAGGCGGACCTCGGGCACTTCACGTGGGTGCGCGTGTACGGCGGCGAGGATCTCTACGCCTGGTTCCTCGCCCACTCGCGCTGACGCGGCGCGGACGAAAAAAAAGGGAGGCGACTCGCGTCGCCTCCCCTTCAGCTCCTGGGTGATCGGGAGGGGCGGTCTCAGAACGAGCCGCGCAACCCCAGGATGAACGTGCGACCGGGCGCGTTGAACACGTAGGCACGGTCCTGGTAACCGGCGAACGAGTATTCCTCTTCGTCCGTCAGGTTCAGCACTTCGAAGCTCAGCGTCAGCTTCTGACCGAAGGTCTCGAAGTTCACGCTCGAGTTGAAGTCGAGATAGCCGGCCTCCGCGCGGTACACCGCTTCGGGCGACGTCGAGTTGCAGTTCAGCGTGCACTCCACGTAGTCGCCGCGATAGTTGTACGACAGGCGCGTCGCGAAGCGCGGCGTCTCGTAGTAGACCGTCGCGTTGTAGTTGTCCTCCGCGAGACCCAGCACCACGCGCTCGCCCGAGTCGAGGTTCGTGTAGTTCAGGTTCACGCCCAGGCCGTTCAGGATGAAGTCGAGACGCTGCTGGTAGAACAGCTCCGCGCCCTTGATCTTCGTGATGCCCGGGATGTTCTGCGCCTGGTTGAAGAGCAGCTGCGTGTCGTAGCCCTGCGGCAGCAGCGCCTGCAACGTCGGGTCCAGGCCCTCGATCGGGATGCCCGCATCGCGGAACGGACGCAACGTGTTCGTGCGCTGCGTGAAGCCCTCGATGTTCTTCTGGAAGTAGTTGGCCGCGAGCACCGCGCCTTCCTGGAAGTACCACTCGAGACCCAGGTCCGCCTGCTTCGCGTAGTACGGCTGCAGGTCGGGGTTGCCGGCCGTCACCACGCCCGCGGTCGACAGGCCGACGAACGGCATCGTGTCGCCCGGGTTCGGACGGGTCATGGTCTTCGCCACGCCGACACGCGCGATCAGCTTGTCGGTGATGTCGAACGCGGCGTTGAACGTCGGCAGCACGACGTCGTATTCACCGCTCGTCGTGTTGTGGCCGTACTGGTCCTCGCGGATGCCGAACAGGAACGGGATCTGCGCGGCGGCATTCGCGCCCGGCGGCGAGCGCGGCGTGCTCTGCTCCTGCACGAAGCCGGTCAGGTCCTGTTCCGTCTTCACCCAGCGCAGGCCGGTGTTGAAGCGCAGGCCGTGTCCGCCGAGCTCGAGCTTCTTGTTGAGCTCGATGTACGCCGCGGTGCTGGTCTCCTCGAACGTGCCGGAGTTCTGGTAGTCGAGGTTCGCGGCGGCATCGAGCGCCGACGGGCTCAGCATCCGGTTGAACGCGCCCAGGTCGGCGACGGTCCAGCGGCGGTAGCCCGGATCGGAATCGAAGTACTCGCCGAAGTTCACCGGCACGACGCGCGACAGGCCCGAGATGTCGAGCGTGTTCAGCGCGCCGGGTCCCGAGTAGCCGAACTGGTTCAGCGCCGCGCCCTGCGTGACGCCGATCGACGTGCTGTACTGGTTGCGCAGGCGTTCGAACGTGTTGCGCACCGCGCCGAGTTTCAGGTTCGCGTCCTCGTCACCATACGTGCCTTCGAGCCAGTACGTGTCGTTGGTCTCGCGACGCTTGCGCGGCTGGATGCGGATCGTGTCCATCTGCCAGTTCGCCACGTCGGCGAGATCCATGCTCGATTCGATCGTCGGGATGTTGTTGCCGTTGATCGCGATCGACACGTTGCTCGGGTCCGACAGGAACAGGTAGGTGTTCATGCGGAAGTCCCAGTCGGACTTCGCGGTGTTCACCTTGGCCGTCACCTTCAGGTTGTCGAGCGGCTGCCAGTTGGCGGACAGCGTGTAGCTCTGGAAGGTCGTGGTGTTGTCGTTGTCGCGGTTCTCGGACCAGAACTTGGCGTTCTGCAGCGTGCCGCTGACCACGTTGTTGTCGTCGTCGAGCACGAAGTCGCGCGGCGTGATGAAGCCGAAGCCGGTCGCGTTGTTCGTCGTCGTGTTGGTGTTGCGGACCAGCAGGTTGTCCGTGTAGCGGTCGAACGAGGCGTCGAGCTTCGCGTACAGCGCGTCGAACGTGAAGTCGAGCTTGTCGTTGGCGCGGAACTGCGCCGCGAACGAAGCACCGACGCGGTCACGCGAACCCACCTGCACTTCCGGGCGGCCGAGACGCGGCACCTGCGCGTTCGCCAGCTGCGCGTTCGTCAGGCCGGACTCGTTGACGAAAGCCGGATCGCGCGTGGTCGCATTGTTGGGGGCGAGGCTCGGCAGGTTCCAGTCGAAACCGGCGGAGTATCCCGGCAACGGCGCCGAGCTCACCTGCGTGGCGTTGCCGACCAGCGCGCCGACGCGGCCGGATGTCCAGCCCTGCGCGCTCCAGCCGTCGGTGCGGAACGTGCGGCTGGTCGCCGCGACGTTCAGCAGCAGGCCGAACTTGTCGTCCCAGTTCTTGCTGATGAGGAAGCTGGCCTTCGGATCCGTCTTCTCCGAGCTCGACTGGTACGTGCCTTCGAGCTTGTACGTGACGTTCAGGCCGTCATAGTCGAACGGGCGCGCGGGGCGCAGGTTCACCGTGCCGGCGAGACCGCCCTCGACCATGCTCGCCTGCGGCGACTTCGCCACTTCGAGCGACGAGAACAGGTCGGACGGCAGCAGGTCGAAGTCGAATTCGCGGTTGCGCGCGGCCTGGTCGACGCTGCCCTCGGACGCGACCGAGATCGGCATGCCGTCGAGCGTGACGCGCGTGAAGCTGGGGCCGAGGCCGCGCAGGTTGATCTGCTGGCCTTCGCCGTTGGTGCGCGAGATCTGCACGCCGGGGATGCGGGCGATCGCCTCGGCGAGGTTGTTGTCGGGCAGCTTGCCCACGTCCTCGGCCGAGATCGAGTCGGTGAAGTTGGTCGAGTCGCGTTTCGCCTCGAGCGATTTCTCGAGACTGCTGCGGAAGCCCGAGACGACCACCTCTTCCATGGCCTCGTCGGTTCCGGCCGGCGCGGCATCCTGGGCGTACGCGCCGATGGCGATGGCGCTGCCGGTCAGGCCCGCGATCAGCGGCCGGGCGAATCGTGTGAATCTGCGTTGCATATGACCCCTCTCTCTCCGCGTCGCCGCTCAGGCGCGGCGCGCTGTGTTGAAAATCTTTTCGTCGGACTAACTACCCGCGATCCCCTCGACCACGGCGGTCTTGCGACCGAGTCGGCGCGATAGTAGCGAAGCCGCCACCGCGAAAACACGAGAATTCGCCTTAAATTTTCGAGGAATTTCATGCGCTCGTTGGCAACGCGCCACAGCTTCGGAGTGTCAGCGATGGCATTGCGGAGCGCGTGGAGAGCCTGTACGGGCAACCGCGTAGGGGCAGGCCGCGCGGGCCGGCGGCGAGCGGTGGTTTCCGGTGTCCGGCCGGGAGGTGCGGCTGACTAACTACCGTCGTCTCCGCCCGCCCACGATCCGCGCGCTCTAACTACTTTGTGACGATTGCCCGCCGCGCCTGGTCCGGCGTCGCGGTGTCGCGGCGCGCGAATCGCGGATCGCCGCGTGCAGAATGCAGAACGGCGGCCGGATCTCGCGATCCGACCGCCGTTCCGCGGCTTCCGTTGCCCGACGCCCCCGTCCGCGGGCGTCACGCTCCGGAAGCGGTCATCGGCAGCGCCTCACCGGCGCTTCGGCAGGCTGACGGCCACGGTCTCCGTCCGTGTCGCCACCAGGCCCTTGCGCTTGTACTCGAGGTAGAACCAGTAGGTCTGCCCGTTGTCGAGGCCCTTGATCTGCGCGCCCTTCGCGTTGAAGTCCACGTAGTCGTAGCGCTTGAACGCACCGTCGGCGGACTTCGACATGAACACCCGCCAGTCGTCGCCATATCCCTCGCCCTCGACGTACAGGATGTCGAAGTCGAGGTTGATCTGGCCGTTGCCGGGCTTGACCGCGTTCAGCGCGACATCCTGGAACTTGAAGATGTTCGGTTCCGAGATGTCCTTGCGATCCGCTTCGGTCTGCATCAGGTAGACGATCAACGCCGGCGCGGTCGCGGCCTTGAAGTCGAGATCGCCGCCGATGGTCAGCACGGTGTTGTCCGCGTTCCACGTCTTGGTCCAGGACTTCGCGAAGTTCACGCCCATGCCGAAATTGCCGGCATGCATGGGTTGCGCGAACGTGACCTGGATGCGATCCGTGGCGCCGCTGACGCCGACCACCGAGGCGATGGCGCCGGAGGCACCGTAGCTCGTGGTGAGATCGACGATGCCCTTCGCGTCGTCGGTGTTGCGCTCGACCGCCAGCACCGGAGCGGCGATGGCGAGACAGAGGACGCTGGCCGCGGCGACGAGCCGATGCCGTGTGTGATTGACCATGTGATTTCCCCCCAGGAATTCGAATCGGGTTTTGGTTTGCATCGTCGTGCCCTCAGTCGGCCAGCGTGGACAGGATGTCCATCTGCAGGTCGAACGTGAACCCGGGGAACAGATCCGGGAACTGCAGGTTGTCGACGAACAGCTTGCTCGGCACCGGGAAGCGCGGGCCGAACGTCGCCGCCGACTGTCCGCCGCCGGCGATGCCCACCTTGTGGTGGATCTGGAACGAACGCAGCATCACGCCGTAGTTCTGCACCTGCACGCTGGGCACGGGATCGTTGCCAGTCCACATGTCGCCGGCGAGCTCCGCCGGCGTGCGCGTGTCGTAGTAGAAGATCGCCTGGTCTTCGCCGCGATTGTTGATGCGCTCGGGGAAGCTGATGTACCAGGAGTTCTCCACCGTGGTGATCTCGGGACGCATCATGAATTCCCACGAGTAGTAAGGAACCTTGATCTCCTTGCCCACCTTCTTGTTGCCGACGGTGCGCAACGTGTACGGCCCCTGCGCCGGATCCTCCTTGCCATTCGTACGGATCGTCGCCTTGCCGTCGACCGTGTTCGCGGTGGCGAGCACGGCGCCGGTCGGCGACAGCAGCTGCACCTTCGGCGCGTCCGACAGGATCGTCAGGTTGCGCTTGGTGCCCGCGACGAGCAGTCGCAGATCGGGCGTCGTGCCGAGCGTGTACTGGCCCGGGAACGCCCAGGGCATCGCCGACGGATCCGTGACCAGGAACGGATTCCATTCGAAGCCCGGGAACACCGTGATCGGCGCCGTCGCCGTGGCGACGTAACCGGCCGTGCTGTTCGAGCCGTAGTTGGGATCGATGCCGCGCAGCACCAGCTGCGCCATCGCGAGGAAGTTCACCTTCTCCGTGTTGTTGGTCGCATGCGGGAGCTTCGGCGACGCGATGTAGCCGATGTAGTCCTCGAACCCGTAACCCGCGCGGTAGGCACCGGTGCCCTCGTACATCTGGTACGCAAGCCGCGCGGCGTTGACCGAGATGGCCACGCTCTCGGCGCCGTTCCAGAAGTCATCCATGCCTTCGAACACCATCAGCGGGCGCGGTGCGATCAGCGCCAGCGTCATGTGGTGGTCGATCGGCAGCTGGTACTTGTTCTCCTGGCCGAAGTTCGCCGGCAGCCGCGACGTGAACCAGCGGAAGTAGTTCGTACCGTCGTAGGCGCGGTCGATCTGCTCCTTGCGGCCGCCCGTGATGCCCGAATAGAACGAGCCCGGATCCATCTCCGCCGCGGTGTAGCTGGTGGCGGCGGCGTTGTTGCCCTTCGGGTATTTCTTCGAGTCGTACGTGTAGCGGATCGTGGACGCGCCGAACTGGCCCGAGTGACCCACCCACGTCATGTACAGGCGCTCGTCGAACGCCGACGCCAGCATGGCGATCTTGCCGCCGCGCGAGAAGCCGTAGGTGATCAGCTTCGTGTCGTCGATCTCGGGGAAGAGACCGTTCGGGTACTGGGCGTTGCGGATCTTGAGCGCATCCACCACGCGGTGATAACCCCAGGCCTGCGCCAGCAGGGTGCCGGTGTCGTACTGCACGTCGCCCTGGATGTAGGGGAACAACGTCCAGTACACGCCGGTCGGCAATCCCGCGCTGGTGTCGGACGAAACGTTCGGCGTGGCGATGGACGCGTAGCCGAGCTGCTGCCCCGTGACCTGACCGTTGGTCGTCAGCGGATTTCCGCCGATGAACGTCGGCAGCTTCTCGACCAGCACGCCATCGCGATAACCGGCCGGATATTCGGCCGCGGTCGGAATGGTGACGGCGACGTTGAAGCCGGCGGTCCTGACGCCCGTGACCTGGCCGTTCGCGTCCTTGACGTCGACTTCCATGTCGATGCGCAGCGAGTTTCCTGTGCGGGTCGCGGTCAGGCGGTCCGGCTCGTGGATGTAGCCGTATTCGTAGTACTGCAGGTAGTCCTTGATCTCCTCGCGGCGGGACTGCCACTGCGCGAGAGTCGTCAGTGGCGTGCCGTCGTTGAACTCGAAGAGATTCGGGAGCTCGTAGACGTTGGGTAGTTGGGCGGGCCCGGGCGGTGCCGCCTGGGCCGTTTGCGGACCTAGCGCCAGGACCGGCAGCAAGGTCAGCGCGATGGCAACGAGACGGTTGCCGGCGCGAGTCACTTGGATCATTGGAAGTATCCCCCTGTTGGATATTGGTGAGACCGGAACATCGACCGGCGTCGGTCCGCGGCCGGCTCTTCGGGCGGGGTCTGGCGGAAGGTACCCCTAACTACCCGCGGAGACCGGATCGCGGCGAGCCGCGCCAGGCGACCCCGGAATGCGGGTCGCGCCCGATCGTAGACACGGCGCGCGCACCGACGACATAGGGATGCACCGCGGTTTCGGCCTCACTACCCGGTTGCGCCCGTTGGCATTTTCGCCGCCGGACGAGGTGTCAGCGATGGCATCCCGCGCCAGCGCGGGCACCGGCGCGACGGCGCGAATGGCCGCCCCCACGCCGGCGGGGACCGCGGACGTCCGCTCCTTCGAACTACCCGGCGCCCGGCGCGCCGGCATGACTAACTACATCCGGATCGCGCGGGCGTAAAAAAAGGGAGGCGACTTTCGTCGCCTCCCTCCGGGCTCGGCCCGTGTCTTCAGTGCATCAGAACTTGCCGACCACGCCCAGCAGGACCTGCCGGCCCGGCGCGAACGAGGCGCGCGGGGTCTGCGGATCGTCGCGGAAGTACGTGAGCAGCTGTTCGTTCGTCAGGTTCTGCAACTCGAGCGACACCGACAGGTCCGTCGACATCGGCAGCTTGTAGCTGAACGCCGCGTCCAGGTACGAGCGCTTCTGCGCGTAGTTGTCTCCGGCGATGTTGTTCTCGTTGTTGCCGAGGAAATCGACGAAGGCATCACGCACCGACCACGTCACGCGGCCCGAGAAGCCGTGGTCCTCGTAGAACGCCGTGACGTTGTAGGTGTACGGCGAGAGACCCGTGATCGCGCTCGACGGCGCGTTCGGCAGGCCACCCTCCGACTTCTGCTTGATGTGCGTGTA
>Ga0335075_10010822_pt1 | contig 13834 bp, 12 predicted proteins | sample Lox_Sample_24_FD_206723 | JGI IMG/M metagenome (GOLD analysis project Ga0335075, IMG submission 206723) | Soil microbial communities from Loxahatchee National Wildlife Refuge, Florida, United States - Lox_Sample_2.4 | ecosystem: Environmental > Terrestrial > Soil > Wetlands | place: USA...
CTTCATCAAAGCCCAGGCCGCCGACAAACAGGCGGTCCAGCCGGCACCTCCGCCAGCAACCAAACGGTAGGACCGGCATCCTTGACCGAACCCTGCACCCCGCTCGCGTGAGCCACGCGGCGCGCGCCTTGCACTCGCCCGTCGGCGGGACGAACATCCGACCGCCCTGCCGCTACCGGCAGGAGACGGCGTGGCTCCGCCGGGCCGCGACCTGCCTGATGCAAGGCTGGCGGCATGACCGCGATCGACATCCGCGCGGGCGACCTGGCGCTTTGCTACGAAGCCGACGCCGGCGGCCGTTTGCGGCAGATCGGATTCCGGGTACTGGCCGGAGGCGAGGCCGGCCCGGAGCGCGGCCCGTTCCCCGCTGAGGCATTCCCGCTGGCGTATCCGGCGTGGGGAGAATCGAGTGGCGGGCCGGCCGCGCTGCGCATGGACAGCCACGAGGGGCGGCCCGGCACCTACCTGACGCTGGCCGGTTACGAGCACGCGGGGTCCGAGCACCGGGTGACGCTGGCGGACGAGCAGGCAGCTGTTGAGGTGACGCTCTGCCTGCGCGCCTGGCCAGCCGAGCGGGTGCTTGAGCAGTGGACAGAGATCCGGCACAGCCAGCCTGGCCCGGTCACGCTGCACGAGGCCGCGGCGGCGGCGCCGGCCGTGCACATGGCGGACCCGTGGCTGGTGAGCTACTGCGGCGACTGGGCCAGCGAGTGGCAGCCGGCGACCCGCCCGATCGAGCTAGGGAGCACCGTCGTCCGGTCGTTCGGCGCGGTGCGGCCGCATCTGCAGGCGGCACCATTCTTCTTGCTCTCGTCCGGCGGACGCCCGGCCGAGACTTCTGGCAGCGTGCTGGCCGGCGCACTGGCCTGGGGCGGCGGTATCCGGCTGGCGTTCGAGCGTGAGCCACGACAGCCGGCGGTGACCCGGATTCGCTGCGGCCATAACCCGGCGCAGGGCGGCTACCGCCTCGACGCTGGGCTGACCTTCCGGACGCCGCGGATGATCTGGGCCTGGTCGGACGCCGGCTGCGCGCCGTTGACCACCCGGCTGCACCGATGGATCCGCGCGCACGCGCTGCGCGACGGCGACCGAGTCCGGCCCATCGTGTTCAACACCTGGGAAGCGGCCTACTTCGGCTTCGACGCGGCTCGGCTATCGGCCATGATGACCAGCGCGAGCGACCTCGGAGCGGAATTGTTCCTGCTGGATGACGGCTGGTTCGGTACGCAGTTCCCGCGCAACGACGACACCGCCGGGCTCGGCGACTGGGAGCCCGACCCGGCCAAGCTCCCCGACGGCATCGGCGGGCTCACCGCGGCAGCCCGCTCGCGGGGGCTGGACTTCGGCCTCTGGATCGAGCCGGAGATGGTTAACCCGTCGTCCGAGCTGTACGCCAGGCACGCCGACTGGGTAACGGCCGTGCCTGGCCGGCCCGGTCGGCTGGAGCGGAACCAGCTAGTGCTCGATCTGTGCCAGCCTCCGGTGCGCGAGTTCGCGGCCGGGGTGATAGACGGCCTGCTATCGGCCAACCCCGGCATCAGCTACTTGAAGTGGGACGCTAACCGGGACATCTCCGAGCCGGGGTCGACCGCGCTGGCGGCCGACCGCCAATCGAACGTGTGGATCGATACCGTTCTGGCTCGCTGGCAGGTCATGTCGGAGGTGGCCAGCCGCTGGCCGGACACCACGATAATGCTGTGCGCATCCGGCGGCGGCCGCACCGACCTCGGCACGCTGCGCTGGTTTCACGAAGTATGGCTGTCGGACAACACCGACGCGAGCGCCCGGCTGCGGATGCAGTGGGAGGCGTCGAAGTTCCTGCCGCCGATGACGATCGGCGCGCACGTCACCCGGTGGGGCGACCAGGACCTAGCGTTCGCCTGCGCGGTCGCGCTCAGCGCCCGGTTCGGCTTTGACCTCGATCCGGCGACGCTCACCCCCGCCGAGGCCGCCGCGTGCCGGGAGGCGGCCGCGCTGTACCGCGAGATCAGGGATCTCGTGCAGTTCGGCGAGCTCATCCGGCTGATCCCGCCAGACGAGGACCGGGCGGCGCTGGCCTACGCCGACCAGCACTGCCGGCGGATCGCCGTGCTCGGCTATCAGCTAGCGGACGCCCCGCCGGGCCACGGCTCCCCCGCCCCGGCCGTTGCCCGTCCCGCTGCCGCCTCCGGTTTGTCGTGCCCGGTCGCAGGCGTGCTCCCGGCGGCGAGCTACCAGGTCCGGCGGATCCGGCTGGCTGCCGAGGACACGGACCTGGGCACCAGCACCGGCGCCAGGCTGCTCGCGGACGGCCTGGCATGGCCGTTGCGCTCAGCCCGGACGGCTGTGATCTGGCTGCTCACCGGCCAGGCAGACTGACGGCCCGCAGGTAAGGCGATACGGCTCTGCTGAGGCGACCGATAGGAAAAGCAACGGCTCCCGACTAGGGTCACGGCTGGGAACGGGCAAGCGTCGGCCAGTCCGGCTAGCCCGTTCCCGGTATGTTCTCGGGAACCAGCCGGCCGGATCCGGCAGAAGGGACAGGGCGTGCTGACAGTTGTCGCCAGCGAGAACGGTAGCTTCGGGTTGCCCGCCGCCTGGAAAACCTTGCAGGACGGAGGATCTGCCCTCGACGCAGTCGAGGCAGGAGCGCGCGCCGTCGAAGACAACCCAGACGACCACACAGTGGGGTTTGCGGGTCACCCCAACATTGACGGGATCGTCGAGCTGGACGCCTCCATCATGGACGGCGCGACCCGGCGGGCCGGTGCCGTCGGCAGCCTGCAGGGCTACCGGCATGCCATCACGGTTGCGCGCGCAGTGATGGAGCGGACTCCGCACGCGCTCATCACCGGTGACGGCGCGGCCCGCCTGGCTGCCGATATCGGCGAGACGCAAGAGAACCTGCTCACTGACGGCGAGCAGGCGTACTGGGCCGCGGAGGTCGGCGGCAGCAAGGCCGGCCTGCTCGCTCAGGTCCGGCAGTTCACCCGCGATCCGCGCGCAGGCGCAGGCACCGTCGACTTCCTGGCAGTCGATCGCGACGGGAACCTAGCCTCCGCGGTATCGACCAGCGGCTGGGCATTCAAGCACCCAGGGCGCCTCGGCGACTCGGCGCTCATCGGCGCAGGCAACTACTGTGATAACCGGTACGGCGCCGCAGCTTGTACCGGCTGGGGCGAGCTAGCCATCCGCGCGTCGACCGCCCACACCGCGGTGATGGCGATGGCCCGCGGCGCCTCCCCCGCTGAGGCTGCCACGATTGCGTTGCGCGACCTCTTCGAGCTGCCGACCGACGGCGTCCTGCCGCTTATGCACATAGTCGTGCTCAGCCCGTCCGGTGACCATGCCGCTGCCACCACCATGGCCGACGCGCGCTACGCCTGGCAGGACGAGAGCGTGAGCGAGCTCACCATCGCACCCCGGCTCGTGGTACAGCCCTGATCAATGACCGAGGTGCGCCCGGTCAGCGAAACGAGGTCACCAGCTCCTAGCAAGGAGACTGGGCAGCTCTCTCATCGAGCCGCCTCGGGCGGAGTCGCCCGCCGATGCGGGGCAGATCAAGATTTCCGGTGTCGAGCTGTCGATTCCCCGGCTCGTCGTTCGTCTCAGTGCGTGACTGTCTGGTAGTGACGAGGAGGAAGCGATGAAGTACATCATGCTGATCTATCAAGGCGCAGCGCTCGAGCGACAGGCTGGGCTGCCTGAGGAGGAGCAGAAGCAGGTCTACGCCGATTACCAGGGGATCAATCAGACGCCCGGCGTTACTCCGGCGCCGCCAATGGGCCTGCCCGAGAACGCGACCACCGTGCGGGTCGAAGGGGGCAAGACCCTGACAACGGACGGCCCGTTCGTCGGGATGAAGGAGGCCGTCGGCGGTTTGTTCATCCTCGAGGCCGACGACCTGGACGCGGCCATCGAGGTGGCCGCCCGCGTCCCGGCGGCACGCTACGGCGGCGCCGTCGAGATCCGCCCCTCGGAGGTGTATTGGTAGAACCGCTCGGACAGGTCTTCCGCGAGGAGTGGGGCCGCGTCCTAGCCACCCTGATCGGCTTCCTCGGCGACTTCGACCTCGCCGAGGAAGCCGCGCAGGAGGCGTTCGCAATAGCCGCCGACCGATGGCCACGCGACGGCGTCCCTAGTAACCCGCGCGCCTGGCTGATGACGACGGCTCGGAACCGAGCGACGGATCGCATCCGCCGCGACCGGGCCCTCACGGCCAAGTTCGGCTTGCTCGCGGCAGGCAGTCGCGGCGAGGAGCCCATGGAGATCACGACGTTTCCTGACGAGCGCCTGGAGCTCATCTTCACCTGTTGTCACCCGGCGCTCGCAGTGGAGGCGCAGGTTGCGCTCACCCTGCGCACTCTCGGCGGGCTCAGCACCGATGAGATCGCCCGTGCCTTCCTGGTGCCTGAGCGCACGATGGCGCAGCGACTGGTGCGGGCCAAGCGAAAGATCAAAGCTGCCGGAATCCCGTTTCGCGTGCCACCGGTTCACCTGCTCGGCGAGCGCCTCGACGCCGTTCTCGCCGTTGTTTACCTGATCTACAACGAGGGCTACGGCGGTCGCGACGGACTCGCAGCGGAGGCAATCTGGCTGGGGCGCGCACTCGCCGAACTGCTTCCGGACGAGCCCGAGGTTCACGGACTGCTGGCGATGATGCTCTTGCACGACTCCCGCCGCGAGGCGCGGTTTAGCGATGGCGAGCTCGTGCTGCTCGGCGATCAGGACCGGTCACGCTGGAACACCGAGCAGATCGCCGCTGGACGCGCTGAGCTCGACCGCGCGCTCGCCTTGCGCGGCAGCGGGCCCTATGTCTTGCAGGCCGCCATCGCTTCGCTGCACGCCGAGGTGCCGTGCGACTGGACGCAGATCGCGGCGCTGTACGGCGAACTTACCCGCCTGACCGGCTCGCCCGTCGTGGAGCTCAACCGCGCCATTGCCATCGCCGAGACCGAGGGGCCCGAGGCCGGCCTCCGCATAGTCGACCAGCTCGGTCTCGGCGACTTCCGGTACCTGCATTCGACCAGGGCAGAACTCTTGCGGCGTCTCGGGCGGACCGACGAGGCGCGTGACGCCTACCGACGTGCCAGACAACTCACCGACGACGGCGCCGAACGGCGCTTCATCGAGCGCCGGCTAACGGAACTCGCAGACACGACAGGCTCCGGTTAGGTCGTCGGTACCGGGCGGGCGACGAACGAACCGCGAACGCACTAGTCAGCAAGCTTGAACGCGAGCTCTGTCTGCCACTCGTTCATGTCCTGGCCAGGTTCATCGTGATAAATCTCCAGGCGGCAGCGCCACCGCTCTCCATCGGGTGCGGACGAGACGTCAAAGGCCAGGCCTTCCTGCTCGGCCCAGTCACGTAGCGCGGCGGTTGCGCCGAGCAGCCCGTCCGGGTGACCCGTGTGCCACAGGGTCTGCCTGGCAACAGTAGGCATCGGCTTTAACCTCGGCCGTCGCCTGACCGCCGAGCAGGATCGGGTGGACGACGCCGCACCAGGCCCGCAAGCCGATTCGCCTCGCGACCCCGAACCCGTTGCGTCCTGCGAGGCCGTGTCGTAGCTATCTAGTAATCCTATAGACAAAGTAGCTATACTGGGTCTATGCAGCCGACAGGATCCGGGGACAGGCGACTGGATATCGCTATCGTTGGTGGTGGCGCCAGCGGCACGCTCACGGCTGTGCAGTTGCTGGCGCACGCGACCGCCCGCGAGATACCTGTGGACATCACGTTGATCGATGGCCACGGCCGGCACGGGCTCGGCCTTGCCTACTCGACCACGCATCCAGGTCATCTGCTCAACGCGATGGCTCGCCAGATGAGCGCGCTGCCTGATGACCCTGACCACCTAGTCAGGTGGGCCGCTGCCAGCCTGGCACCTGGCAGCACCCTGTCCGCAAGCACGTTCCTGCCACGGCGCGCCTACGGGCAGTACCTCCGCGAAACGCTGGCCGAGGCCGAAGCAGCGGCCAGGCAGGACTCCAGCTTGTCCAGGGTCAGCTCACAAGCTGTCGCGATCAACCGAACCGGCGCAGCAGGACCACTTCAGGTAGTCCTGACCGACGGCGAGGTCCGTGCCGACGTAGTAGTGCTGGCAACCGGCAACGCCGCTTCTGAGTTCCCGTTCGCGACCCCAGCGAGCGACCTGATCATCGCCGACCCCTGGCTCCCCGGCGCGCTCGATGCCCTGGGTGATGGCACTCCGGTGGTGATAATAGGCACCGGGCTGACAATGATCGATCTTGCCATCGCGGTAACCAGTGCCAATCCGGCAACGAGAGTCCACGCAGTGTCCCGGCACGGCCTGCTGCCCCGAGCGCATCCAGGCGACGGCGCTGCCGTTCCCAGGCCAATGTGGCTGCCATTCATCTCGCGCACTACTGGCCAGGTCCGCCTGGGCGAACTCTTGTGGCAGATACGGCAAGCCGTCAGCGCCAACCCGGCTAACTGGCCCGCGGTGATGGAGTCGCTTCGGCCCTACGTGCCGGGGCTCTGGCGACGGATGCCCGCACAGGACAAACGGCTGTTCCTGCGGCACGTGGCCCGGTACTGGGAAGTGCACCGCCATCTCATGCCACCGGCCACGGCAAGCCGGATAACCGAGCTGCGCTGCACCGGACAGCTGTCGGTGCACCGAGGTCAGGTCCGGTCGGTGCGCGAGGTCAGCGGCAGACTCAGCGTGCTCATCGACGCCGGCTCGGACGTCCTCGATATTGCAGCTGGCGTGGTGATCAACGGGACTGGCGCTACCGCGGACATTACGACGACCGGCAACCCGCTACTGCGTCACTTGTTCGCGACCGGCATGGCAAGACCCGATCACCTGCGCCTGGGGCTCGACGCAACAGCGCAGGGAGCCGTGGTCGACGCGGCAGGATCTCCGAGCGACGCTATCTACACACTCGGCCCGCCGCTTCGCGGGCTTTGGTACGAGACCACGGCAGTTCCGGAGATCCGGGAGCAGGCTGCCGCGCTCGCTCGGCGCATCACAGCACGGCACGGGCTCAGCGAGGAATCCGGCAGCGCGGCGTGACTAGCGAGTGCATTTTTGCTTCACGATCACCGCGGACGGCGGGGGGTGAGCTCCGGCTAGGTCATCGCACCCAGGGGGAAGCTCCGCGTCAGCTCCTGACGGGCCTCGTCATCGAGCTGGACCGTAGCGACCCGGAGGTTGTCCGCAAGGTGCTCGCGTGTCGCTGCAGCGGCCACGCCGTTCTCACGCATAGGAACTAGCCGCGGCCGGCGGTCAGGACTCCAGGTACTTGATGGCAGCGATGACCCTGCGGTTGTCGTTGTCGGACGGCGCGAGCCCGAGCTTGGCGAAGATGCTCGCGATGTGCTTTTCCACGACACCCCCGGTGATGTACAGCGTCTCGGCGATGGCGGTATTGGACCGTCCCTCGGCGATCAGCGCGAGGACCTCGCGCTCGCGGGCCGTCAGCGTCGCCAGCGCGTCCGCCTTGCGGCTGGCCCCGAGCAGCCGACTGACGACCTCCGGGTCCAGCACAGTGCCGCCCTGGGCGACCCGGCCGATCGCGTCGATGAAGTCGCTGACGTCCGCGACCCGGTCCTTAAGCAGGTAGCCCACGCCAGCCGGATATCCGGCGAACAGCTCCGCGGCGGACTGGGCCTCGATGTACTGGGAAAACACCAGGACGCCCACAGACGGATGCCCCGCCCGGATCTCTCGCGCGGCCCGCAGTCCCTCATCGGTATGGGTAGGCGGCATCCGCACGTCTACGACCGCGACGTCGGGCTCGTGCTGGGCGACCGCCTCGAGCAGGGCGGCCGGGTCGGCCACCGCGGCCACCACCACGTGGCCTCGCCTGAGCAGTGTCTGGGTCAGGCCATCTCGCATGATCGCGGCGTCCTCGGCGATCACGATGCGCAGCCGCAGGGGTTTCGAGGGGGCCGTCTCCCCTGCAGGTAGCTGCTGCCCGGCCATCAGGCGTGCCCCGGCAGCCTGATCGTCACGGTAGTCGGGCCGCCGGGCGGGCTCGCGACGACCAGCTGCCCGTCCACGGTCTGGACACGCTCGCGCAGGCCGTGCAGGCCGCCGCCGGGCACGACGCGGGCTCCGCCCGTCCCGTCGTCGCTCACGGTCATTCCCAGTTCCCCGCCCGAGTCCGCGGCCGCGATCGTCGCCTTGGTGGCATTGCTGTGCTTAGTGATATTGGCCAGTAGCTCGGCTGCGCAGAAGTAGGCGATCGCCTCGATGGCGGCCGACGGCCGCTCCGTGATGGTGACGGTCAGCGTCACCGGCACGGCGCTGGATTCCGCCAGGACCCCGAGCGCGGCATCCAGCCCTCGGTCCAGTGCGGCCGGGTGGATTCCCCTGGCCAGATCACGTAGCTCGACGAGCGTTTCCTTGGCATTCCGGTGCGCGGCGGTGATCAGCATCATCGTCCGGGCCTGGTCATCGTCGTCCGGATGATCCGCGGCCTCGAGGTTCTCCTTGACCTCGCCGAGGGTGAGCGCCAGCGCCGCGAGCCGGACCTGGGCCCCGTCATGCAGGTCCCGCTCGATCCGCCGGAGCCGGGCCGCCCCGTCCTCGACCGCAAGCGCTCGTCGCTCCTGCAGCTCGCGCGAGCGCTCAGCGGCGGCCGCGATCCGGGCCTGAGCGTCGCGCTCGGCCTCGAGCCGGGTCGCCCGCTGCTCCAGAGCGGCAAGGTAGGTGACGCGCTGCCGGTAGGCCACGGTGTCGCCAAGTACCCACGCCGTCAGGCACACGCTGCAGAGCAGCCCTGCCGCGGCGAGGGCCAGGCCGTTCGGGCTGACCGACTGCGCACCACCGGTCGCGATCGTCCGCATGAGCGGGTGCGCGGGACCCCAGCGGACGACCGCTACGGCCGACAGGACCAGGCACAAGCCGAGGCCTATGAGTGATGCGCGGCGGGATCTGTGCGCGGCGAGGGAGAAGAGCAGGATCGCGATCGCGATGTCAGCGTCGGAGGGCTGCCAACCGCCGGCGTAGTAGCCGCCCACTGGCGCCAGCCCGAGCAGGATCTGGATGGCGGCGACGACGAGCGCCGCCGCGAATGCCTGGACCGGGTACTTCCGCCGGGCCGGCAAAGTAGCCACGAGGGCGGCACCGACCACCAGGATCAGCGGGTCGGCTCGTGCCTGCCCGTAAGTCGCCAGCATGATGCAGGCCGCCAGGGCCAGGTCAGCCTCCCGCGGATGGCTGCGCAGCCAGGTCCAGACGCCCCGCACATACCCAGGGTATGCGCCGGCGCGGGAAGCGACCTTCCGCCACGGCGGCCATCGCATCGTCAGGCGTCCCTGCGGTGCATCGCCCAGGCGCCCAGCGCGAGGGCAACGACGGTGTAGCCGGCGAACACGGCCACCTCACCCCAGACTCCGAACATGTTCTGGTTGTATCCGGCGCTACTGGAGACCACGCCGTTATAGGGGCCGCCAGGGATCCACCGGATCACGTCGTTGTACCAGGTCGGGGGCAGAGCGTTCGAGAGCTTCGGTAGCAGGAACAGCAGTCCGTACACCAAGGTTATCGTGCCTGCCGTACGCCGTAGCGCGGCGCCGATGCCGTAGGTGAGCAAGCCGGCGAGCACGACGACCACCGCGCTGGCCGTGACCGCCCGCAGCACGCCCGGCTGCGATAGCGCCGCTCCCGCGTGTACCCGCGCTAGCAGCGCCTGGCCGATGAAGAACGCGATGAAGCTGGTCGCGAATGCCGTGGCGGCGGCGACGATGGCGAGCACGAGGCCCTTGGCCGTGAAGAGCACAGCGCGCCTCGGCATCACGGTCAGCGACGTCCTGATCGCATGCGTGGAGTACTCGGAGGTGATCGTGAGCGCCCCGACTACCACGATGACCATCTGACCGAACAGGACGAACCCGAGCAGGCTGTCCTGCGTCGGGACCTGCCCGGCGCGGACCTGAGCCGACAAGTGCGGCCACATGTGCGCCGTTGCGGCGCAATCGGTGATGCTCCAGGCCAGGGCGGCCAGCACCAGCAACGCCAGCGACCAGTAGGTCGAGCGCACTGAGAACATTTTGGTGTACTCGGAGCGCAGCGTACCGGGCAGGCCGGCCCGCCTGCGGCGGGTCGCCCCGCCCCCAGGCCGCACTTGTTCCGTGATTACCGCGGTCATCGTCATGCCTCCGTTCCGTTGCCGGTCGGCTCGAGTCCGTCCGGCACCGTCGACCTGAAGTCGACGCTGTCCGCCGTTAGTTCCATGAAGACCTGCTCCAGCGAGGCCCTGCTGGCCGCGAGGTGCTGGACGCGCACGCCGTTGGCGAATGCGATCTCGGCCACCTGGTCCTCGGTCAGACCGCGCACCTCCAGTTCGCCGCCGCTGGCCCGGCCGACGGTGCCGCCGCCAGCAGCGAGCGCCGTGGCCAGCACGTCAGCCTGCGGGGTGCGCACCCGCACCGCCTCAGCCGTCGGGCCGGCCAGGAACTCGGCCATGCTGCAGTCCGCAATCATGCGGCCGCGGCCGATCACAAGCAGGTGATCGGCTGTGCTCTGCATCTCCGCGAGCAGATGGCTGGACACCAGGACCGTCCGGCCCTCGGCTGCCAGGGATCGCATCAGCGTCCGGATCCAGAGGATGCCCTCGGGATCCAGGCCGTTCACCGGCTCGTCAAACATGAGGGTCCGCGGGTCGCCGAGCAGCGCCGCCGCGATGCCGAGGCGCTGGCTCATGCCGAGCGAGAATCCTTTGCTGCGCCTGCCCGCCACATCGGCGAGCCCGACGATGCCGAGCACCTCGTCGACCCGGCGGCGCGGAATGTCGTTGGTCTGGGCCAGGCTGATCAGATAGCTGCCGGCGCTCCTGCCGCCGTGCACGGCCTTGGCGTCGAGCAAGGCGCCTACCTCGCGCATCGGCCACTTAAGGCGGGCGTACGGCACCCCGGCGACCGTCACAGCCCCCGCGGTGGGACGGTCAAGGCCGAGTATCATCCGCATGGTGGTCGTCTTCCCGGCGCCATTCGGGCCGAGGAAGCCGGTCACCATTCCGGGCTTGATCGTGAAGCTGAGGTCGCTGACGGCCGCCGTCCGGCCATAACGTTTGGTGAGACTACGCGCCTCGATCATCGGGCTTCTCCCTGGTGAGCGCGGATGTTTGCGCCTCTCACGCTAGGAAGACCACGCTCAGGGCGGCAGCCGGCCAACACCCATCCTTTGCTGGGGGATCCCCCCCGGGCGGCCGTCAGCGACTGGCAAGGGCAAGGCGCGCGGCGCTGACGTCCTCCCGTCCCGAGCCCATGATGCCGGTCCCGAGCACAGCGACTTCCAGTCTGTCGGCGCGGCTTGTCGAGCTCATTGACTTACCTCCGGTTGTCTGGCCTTCTCCTGCCGGGCTGCCAGGCCTTAGGCCGTAACCTGGCATCGGTAGCCCTGGTACGCGGCTTTGTGCCGCCGTTGCAGGAGATCTGGAGTTAGTTATGCCTGTCGTTGACATTGTCATCCTCGCTGTCTGGGTCGCTTTCTGGATCTACTGGCTTACCGCGTCTATCGGTGTCAAGACTGGTCAGACCAGCTGGTCGCGGTTCGCCGGCGTCCGGGTCGCCGCCATTGTGATCGTTCTGCTGTTGGTAAGGCTTCGAGTTTTCAAAGGGCATGCCGCCACCAACCACGACGCGGTGCTGGAGGGCATCGGCCTGGCTGTCTTGCTGCTGGGGCTGGCGCTGGCGGTCTGGGCAAGGGTGTACCTCGGCAGGAACTGGGGGATGCCAATGTCGCAGAAGGACGATCCTGAACTGGTCACGACAGGTCCGTACAGCCGCGTTCGTCATCCCATCTACTCGGGCATCATTCTCGGGATGATCGGTACGACGATCGCCGTCAGCGTGTATTGGCTGGTAGCGGTCGTGCTGCTTGGCGGGTACTTTCTCTACAGCGCCGTCGTGGAAGAGCGCCTCATGACCCGGCTTTTCCCTGACTCCTATCCCCGGTACAAGCAGTCCACGAAGATGCTGATCCCCTTCATTATCTGACCTTCCGCGCGATAGCCGGCTGCGCTGAGCGGGGCGGAACGCGACGGGCTGACCGAGTGACGACGTACGCCGAAGTCCGGCGCGTTAACCGGGCCGCGCCGGACTTCGGCTGATCAGGGGGCGGGGCTCAGTTCCGGTTCAGCGCCCCTGCGGACCGGCGAACGTCGTCCCCGCCACTGGCGACCGGGCCGGGAGCCGCACCAGCCAGGTTGCCTTCCCGGGCGTCGGCGGGTACGCCAGTCCGGCCGAATGGCAACCAGGCCAGCCACCGCGGCAGGTACCAGGCGCGCTCGCCGAGCATGGCCAGTGCGGCCGGGACGAGGATGCCGCGCACCACAGTCGCGTCGATGAGCACCGCGGCGGCCAGCCCGACGCCCAGCATCTGGAGCGCGACAATCGACAAGGTGGCGAGGATCGAGAACACCGCCACCATGATCACTGCAGCGCTGGTGACCACGCCGGCGCTGCGCGCTATGCCGCTGACCACAGCTTCCTTCGTCCCGGCTCCGCGTGATCGCAGCTCACGGATGCGGCTCAGGATGAACACGTGGTAGTCCATGCTCATCCCGAAGAGGAAGACGAACATGAACAGTGGCACCCAGGACACGATCGCGCCGAACCCGGTGTAGCCGACAGTGTTCTGCAGCCTGCCGTCCTGGAAGATCAGCGTGATCAGGCCATACGCGGCGCCGACTGACAGCAGGTTGAGCCCGATCGACACCAGTGGTATCACGATTGACCCAAAGGCCATCAGCAGCACGACGAATGCCAGCACCGCGACGACGGCGAAGACGAGCGGGACGCGCGAGTGCAGGTCTGCGATGTCGTCGTAGTTGTTGGCAGTCTCGCCACTGACCGCATAGCTGATGCCGCTGACCTTGCCGAGGGTCGCCGGCAACACGCGATCGCGCAGATCTAGCAATGCTGCGTCCGAGCTCGCGTTCGTACCGTTGCCTTGCAGCGGAACGTTGACGACCAGTCCCCGGCCGCCGGCGATAGCGGATGCTGTCACCGGCTGGCGGATCGGCCCGGTAGCAGTCGCGGACCGCTGCAAAGCGGCAACTGCCGCGCTCACCGCGTCGCCGCCGAGATCCCGACCTGTCACGACCACCTGGGCAGGCGACGGCGCCTCGGGAAACGCGGTCTGAATCCGTTCGGCGGTCTGCAGGATCGGAGTCTTACCAGGGAAACCGCCGTCCGGCGGCGTGCCCAGCCGCATGTTCACGGCGGGGGCTGCCAGGGCGAGTAGCGCGATAGCGGCAACGCCGCCCCACGCGGCCGGGTGTCGTACCACCCGCCGCACCACAGCCGCCCACAGCCGGGAGGGCCGGGAGGCGGTGCGGCGCTTGCCCAAGAACGGTATCCGGCCCCGGTCGGCCCACGGACCCAGCCAGGACAGCAGCGCGGGCAGGAACGTGAGCGAGCCGATCACAGTAATGCCGACCACGGCGATCGTGCCGAGCCCGATCCCGGTGAAGACCGAGTAGCCGGTCAGGAACAAGCCAGCCAGCGCGATCATCACGGTGAGCCCGGAAACCACGATGGCGCGCCCCGAGGTCCCGGCCGCGATCCGCAGTGCCTCGCTGGTGCTGCGACCCTGGCTGCGCTCCTCCCGCTCGCGGCGCAGGTAGAACAGCGAGTAATCGATGCCGACGGCCATGCCGATGATCAGCACGACCTCCGAGGTGCTGGAGCCGGTCGGCAGCCACTGGCCGATGACCGAGGTCAAGGAGATCGCCGAGATGACGGCCGTGCCAGCCAGCAGTAGCGGGATCCCGGCCGCGATCAGCGCGCCGAACACGGCAACCAGCAGGACCAGCGTGATCGGCAGCGAGGTCGACTCGGCCTTCCTGAAGTCGTGGCTGACCAGCGCGTTGCCGACGC
>Ga0335075_10010823_pt1 | contig 13834 bp, 14 predicted proteins | sample Lox_Sample_24_FD_206723 | JGI IMG/M metagenome (GOLD analysis project Ga0335075, IMG submission 206723) | Soil microbial communities from Loxahatchee National Wildlife Refuge, Florida, United States - Lox_Sample_2.4 | ecosystem: Environmental > Terrestrial > Soil > Wetlands | place: USA...
AGGCACATTATTGCCTCCGAAACGGATTCGTGCCTTTGCCGGCTGGTACGCCTTGCCGGTCCTCATGCGCCTTCTCCGCTCAGGTGGCAAGAGGTGCTAATTCGTCATTATCAGCACTATACGACAGAAGCAACCGTTTGGCAGCAAGCAGAGCGGCTACATCTGATTGAGCAGACGATGACCAGCTGATAGACAGAGAAAAATGGCCAGAAACCAGTGGCTCAGCTTTTAAGCAAGAAAATAAAGTTGCCGAACTCCAGTCCAATTCCCATTTCATTGAGTCAGGTGGAGCTCAAATTGAATCTCCCTGGACCTCGCCATCCCCGTCATCTGCGTCACTGCATCAGCCAAAAATATCTGTCCGCAGCTTCGATGGATAGGTTACACGAAGTTCTGAGTCTCCCTTCGATGTCCAGAGTCGATGTCTCGCTAGTGACGGCACTAGCTGCGGAACCAGCCTCATTCGGGCTTGAACGTAACCACCCTACAGTGTTAGTTTTTCCCAACTGGTCCTCTTCGGCAGGACACTTTGTGCTGTGTATCAGGTTGTTGAAATTCGTTACCGCCGTACTCGTCATCACGTAGCTCTTCACTGTCAAGCTCTCCATCATCTGTATCTTCATTGTCGGGCTCCCCCTCATCTTGCTCTTCGTCGGTGTCAACTATCTGTATCCGATACTTCCGCACAATGCTCCCCATCCTTCGACACCACCATCCAGCACCCTGAACAGTACAGGTTACCATAACGTACTTTTTCTCCGAATGCCCAGATATCAACTGCTGGGTCATACCATCTGTAGCCACTTGATGTAGGTAGGAAAGAGCTTGAAGAATTCACTCTCACCATGATGTCGGCTTCGGTATTTTTCGGGTCGTCAACATCCAAAACTTGCTCAAGTCTCTACGAGGCACATACTCCTTGACCAGCATGGGAGTTGTAGCGGTTTCGATCACGTCGTAATACCGAACGATATGTATCTGCGACTCTAGTTCCAAATATACCTGTACCAATAATACTGGTCAGGGAATAGCCACACTTTTGACCCCGTACCATCGTCGGTGTCATTAAAGCTGATTCGGAAGCCAAGACCGTGGAGTTCTGGGTCCCCTGCGCAAAGCCCGGGGTATGACCTATTAGCGTGCCTAGGGCTGCGCATAATTTTGGTATCGTTCTCACATGTACCGCAAAATTCCCAGTGGGATAAAGAAGTGGTGATGTTCATTGACGGTATGAATGCAGATCCATCCGAAAGGTGACCTACTTGGGAAATCGAGGCCAAGCATCTTAAAAGGAGCTTTGGACAATACGAGGGTCGAAACATCGTCGACGCAAGCTGGAAAACGAGGAACAGGACGGGCTACTCTCTTCAAGACAGGGACCCTCCCCTCCCAGTCATGAAATAGGAACTACTAAAAGCGTCAAATCCAGCAATGCGGGTTACGAGCTGGGCACCGTATTCAAAGTCACAGAGACGTTCGCAGCAAGTCAGAGGCAGTGGTCGAAACGATCCGTTAGGTATTCGGCCTGTTCCATTACAGATCTGACGCTCCCTCTCCAAGTGTACAACGAATGCAAGAATGGAATTCTGGTGCTGAACTTCATTGCCAGTCCTGAGCAATGCGTGAAAGATGCAGCTGCATCGTGGGATTGTCTAGCTGTGTTGCTTCCAGTTCCTAGTGCGATGCCTGAATTCCCGCATCCTGACTGCACAGCCCGACAGACAACGAGACAATATCTGCAGATATGGATACAGATAGCCTCGATGGGCAGGACATTGGCCAGATAGAGACATACGATTCTTGGGGCCGAAACAGCTGTTTAGCAGGACCTAACATGTTGAAATTGGAACTGTTTTGGAACCATGGTTGGCCTCCCAGTGTGCCTTCTACGGAAGTGGTCAGAGGGCTACACGGAAACTGCATGGGGTATCGACGAAAATCTTCGGAGAAGGGCCTGTGTCGGGTACGTTAGGGGCTGCAATATACAGCTCAAAATCGCGATTTGCCTCTCCCAAGCTGGATTCAAAGAGTGGTGACTGCGGGATCAGACGGCACACCTCCAAAAGTTCTACGAGGATCTGGTGTATTATTGGTAGCCCAGCATGATATCCTACCATTAAAGCAGGATTTGGATCCAGTGAGGACAATGTCATTACCTCCAAATGGTTCTGTTTGATCATTTCAGCATGAGCGCCAAATCCGCAGCGACAGCAATGTCGTCCATGTCTTCATCATCGACAGCGACAAAAAGATCTGCTTACGTCGCAACCGCTGCCAGCAGCTACTGTTCCGCTGGGATCTCTGCTCTAGGAAAACCTGCTTCACCGACCGAAGTAAGAGGGTTATAGGAATATGCAATGTGGCAGAGTCCATTTTGTCCGGCAAATTGGACGGCTAGCTACGTATAAAGCTATCTCGGACCGTGTAAAGCGAAGCACGCTTCTAACGTGCGCCCAGACATTCGCTTGCCCTCTGTCTATGCCTGGCAGTGACGACTGCCTCAAGCAAGGCCTGACTGCTCTGAAGGTTCAAAGATTCAAAACACATACTGACAAAGTCCGTATGACAGAAACGATGTTAAAACAGTAACGCTCGCTATGTAGTCATACAGGCTCGGACGGAGACTCCGAGCAGGAAAATGCACGAGAAAGCCATATTGTCACAATGCTAGGGTATCTCATATGTAAAGACTGGAAAAGCCCCCGATCAGTCGCTAACAATGCATCACATATGCAACAAAGAAGAAAATCGGAGGCTTGAAGCTCAATTCATCGGCTGCATGCCCATTGGCATGTTGCCCCAATCAGAACCGATTGGCATATTGTTTGGCAGGTGATTGCCACCATTTCGAGGCCTGAGCTCGTAATTTTCTGGTTCTGTGCTTTGAGGCCGCCTTATGTTACTCCCTGGATAGTAGAGGTGGTGTGTGTTGGTGAATGTGGGATCAGGGTACGAATAGCCCTCCACAGGTCCAGGACTCGGCAGGCTTCCATGTGTGGGTGAGCCCCAGCCAATTGCGGTCATGTGAGGACTAGCGCTGCCGTTGCTTCGAGTATCAATAGCTGGTGGCTCGAGAGGTTGTGGTGGTCCATAGCCAGGAGGGTGAGAGGTGATTGACGGACGTTGATTTCCTCCATTATTGAAGTTGGCCGACATCGACGGAGAGTTCATATTTGGGGAAGAGCGTGGCGGATGCTGTGGAAAATCATGTCTCAGATGTGGTGGCAGGCTCCCATTTGGAGGTAAGTAGCCAAAATCAGATGTCTGACGATGCATGTTTGGAATGGGAGGTAGCTCGTGACCTGGTGATAGAGACGTTGGCCGTTGCGAAGGTGATGGTGTCGAATGACCGGAGCCTGTATCTGAAAGGGTGCCGTCCTCATGCTTGACAGAATTATTTTTGGTGCTCGAGAGTTTTGCATTTGTTTCAGCGGCAGCTTCTTCGATTGTGCCTGAATGGTGGTTTTGGTGACGCGTCAATGTCGTCCGACGCGTGAACGTCTTCTGGCAATTTGCATATGGACACTTGTAGGGTCGCTTGCCGGAGTGTATTCTGCGGTGTCTTGCAAGGGAACTTGAATCACTGAATGGCTATTGGTTTCTGGGTCAGCGCTAGCCCTTTTTTTTCTCCCCCTTGGAGTATGAGAGAGTTATATACCTTGCCACATCTTTCACACATATGAGGCTTTTCACCAGTATGCACACGAGCGTGTACTGTTAACGCCGACCTCTGGATGAACTGTTTCCCACAGCCAGGCCAGTCACACATATGAGGTCTGACACCGCTATGAATCCGTTCTAGCAATCGTCAGCAACAAGGAAACAGTTACTCAGCTATGGAACCTTACCATGTCGCGCGAGATCACTCCTTCTAGCGAAACCTTTTGCGCACGTACTGCAAGCGAAAGCTTTCGGCGCCCCATCATTACTCGGTCGCCCGGAATTCGAATCACCGGATTGAACATATCCATCTTCGTGTGCATCGCCATGTAGAAAACCGTTGGACATCATCTGAGAGCTTTGTTGCTGAGCGGAAGACGTGTAGGACATGCTGGTCGGATAGTTTGACATTTGATGGAAGGGCTGTTTGTGACCTGAGCTCGAGCTTCGATCCGAGCCCATGTCAGAGTTCGTCCGAGCATTCATGTGAGCCGCTTGCTCCAGTTGCAGCCTCAGCTGAGCATCTGCTGCAGCTGCAGCGGCGGCGGCGCTACCTTTTGTGTTCAATATGTTGTCGATATCCATAGCGTCCTATAGAAGAGCCGGATTGGACCACAGAAGTAGCTCAACAAGTTCGTCTGGTGTCTGTGTCCCTGAGAGGTTTGTATTCAGTCGATTCGAGCACGGGACATCGAGGCCTGTTCACGCACTTAGAGTCAGCGTAAAGATCTAGGTAAAGAGCCAGTCGAGTGAAGAGCCTTGGTTGAACCCTTTGACCCTCTGGAGATCAATGCAGGTAGAAAGGTCAAGGCTTTATTGACCAACAAGGCGCCGTCAAAATTCAGACTTGGCTTCAAAGGTTTTGGAGCCCCACCTATACTCATCAACTTCGTCTTAGCGAAGGAAACTTTGCATAGAGTTGCTAACAGCGAGTACTAAAGAACATGAAAACCTACCTCTTAACACCAGAGATGAGAGTTGAGCCAGGGATGAACTTGACAAGAGTTGAAGTACGGATGCTCAACTAATTTGGGACCATCAAAGAGGAATGTACTGTCCGGGCAAGGGGGGGCCGCGAGCAGTTCCTCGGCAACGCAACCAACCCGTCCGAAACACGTACAATTTTTATTTCGCGATTACGACTTCGCAACAACACTTCGGCAGTTTATCGGCGTAATCGAGGACTGGTGTTTGCGAATCGCTCGTGTTCTTTATGAGGAGATTGAGCGCACGCTTTTCTGCGCGCCGGTGGTTTTGCTATGCTCCAGAATTTAAAGAGGCAAGGGCTTTGAAAAGCGATGATCTTGTTTTTTTTCTCAATAGGTTGTCTTAGGCCCTTTGACGGAAACGTGCGGCTAGTTGAGTTGGAGCCAGCGGGTCTGGCGTCATGTGTCGCAAGTTGTCTCGCGTTGCTAATCGAGGCTTTGTTGCTTCTGCCCAAGGGGTTATTCGACGCCCAGGCCCCCCTGTGCTCCCGATCCTGCTATTAGCGGGCGTACAGGTCAGGAGTCTTCCGAAAGAAGAGTATCGGAGCTTTTCAAAGAGGTAGGCAGAGTTCTATCCGGGATTTCCCGGAGGAAGTGAAGCGAGGTACGCGAACGGGAGCCTGAACGAGAGAGGGGTAAGCGTAGGGAGGGGGGAAGGCAGGCGTGCTGAGAGGATGGTAGAAATGGTGCGAGTCAAGTCTGTGGAGTGAAAACATATTAGCAAAAAGCAATTCACTGCAAAGTTGCGCCCGATGAAGTGAGACTAGTTCTGTCGACAACGGCCATTGTAGGACAGGCGATGATTGTGAAGCTTCTTACTCTAGACTGAAAGTAACAGCGTAGATGCTTACTAGGCGTGATGTGGTGTCCAGAGGAGTAAATTTAGCAGACCGCTGGTTGGAGGATTATTCACTCGGCGCAACGGGTCGGGGTATTGGGTATGAACACGAAAGGTGAGCGCAGAAGGGGTTTGGGTTCCTTTGCTTGTTCCAAACCTCGGACCGTTGAGCGGAAGGGGTGTGTTCCAGGATGATGTGTTTGTGCCGGGCCTCAAGATCGCAGTACCCAGCCTGTTGTGGTGGTGATTATGCTAGGTTCGCTTGGCCGCCGACGGAAGCGACGAAAGGGCCGACTAGGGTACGGGCAGCCCTTTTTCTGGCGCCGAAAAGTCCACACTGCCGCGGCTTTGCTAAAGTACAACTCCGTGCCCGAGTTTCAGGAATGCGTTTTCGAACACTACCAAAAAGGCACAAGGAGCTGTTTGGATGGGGTTTGATCGGTGCCAGCAGACTTGTGTGCAGAATACAGCGCAGGACTATTTCTATTGGGAATCCGAAAGACGTGTTAGTAACCAAGCGCTATGATATACGCGTGCCGGTGCGTCAGTCTTATATCTATCTAATTGGTGCGTTCCTGCTCTGGGGCCACTTTTAACCCAAACTCGACGATGACAGACGATCGCCACCGAGGCATGGACCCCCTACTGATCTAGTAGGACGTGACTCGAAAGCGATCGGAGCGCCAGACAATTTCGCCTGCATAAAAAGCCTTGTCCGACGGGAAATGCGTTTGACCTATTTCGTGCGCGACCTGCATGCAGCTTGTTCGTCCGTTAACTTATCGAAGTTGTGGTCGAATCATCCCCACTCCGGCTCGGGCGTCTTTGAGTCGTGGTGGCATGCACCTACCTCCTGCGCAAGTCGAAGGTGGGAAATCTTCTAGAAGGGCGGTGGAAGGGGATGCGACCCAACTACTGCTAGGGCCGAGATCGAACCGCCGATGGGCTTGCCGCGAACCGGATCTGCCTGCCAGGGATAGGGGCCACCTTCAAGGCAAAGTAGGCGCACGAAAGCAAATTCTGTCGCCACGGACTGTGCAGGTATATTCCCCACGATCTCTAACGGTTTCGACTCGCCGGTCTAGAGAAAACGAAACGACTAGAGCCCATCCCACAGGAGCGCTTGAAGGCCTAGCAATCAAATCAGACCGTTGTGGGCCGAGGTGTCAATAAAAATGCAACACAACGTGGCTGCACGGGCCCGCTTGTGCCTGACCAAGACCCTTCTCCAAATCTGGGACGACAACGCGTTCCTCCGTACTTAATAATGCTAACAAGAACTTGTGGTACTTGCTCTACCGGCATGTCTCACGTCCATCGCACGGGTGGAAGTTCTCTGTTGTTCGAGTGCAGACTAGAAGTCAGATGAAAGCTGACACGGGCAGCCACCCGGTTTCGCCTCGCTTTTCGCCCCTCACAGAGCCTGAAACTAATGCAACCTCATAAAATGCAGCTGCTTGTTCCAGAAGACATCTCGCGCATCGTCATCTCCACTCTAACCATCATTTAGCTTGATCCTAATCTCACCATCCCACCACAGGGTGTCATAGCTCATTAGGCTGAAATTCCAGGCTTTGCTTTTGCGCGACCTTTTGCCCCATTTCTTGCAATTCCAGAGTTTTTTGCCGTTATCTGGTTACCTTCTGCTTGAGCTTGTGAAGCTCAAATGCCGGCACCGCCTCATCGATTAAAGTCAGCGAGTACGTCCTGCACCTTGGAAAAGCTGCGGGATGTCAAGCCGGCGGACCGCCGGGACATCGTTTCCAACTGAGTCGTAGGTTGCGCCTTACGCATCGATAGTTGCCTTACGATATATCACTCGCGAGTCGCTAGTCTCCCTATATTTCAGTTTGGGGGTGGGTCCAACATCCAGATTTGGGCCTGGGTTAGGTAATTCCGACATCCCCGGATCTTCGACATTGATGCATGCCATAGCATTCATGCAAAACAGGTCTTGAGAAGAGCCACGAATTGGTCTACCGTGATGGTTGTGGAGTCGAATCATTATTTTTGGCAATGTAAACTAGCTGCTACCAAAGAATTGAAATTGGGGACCCATCCTTGCCCTCCAGCCACATCTTGATTGCCAAGTAAAGGAAAGTACATACCTTTCATATGGACCTGTAATAGCGGGCCTACGAGTTGGCAAATCTCCCGCATTGGGTCTTTCAGACCGTGAGCACGACAATCTTTCCGCCAGCTCGGTTTTCTTCCATGCAACGATGCGCCTCAACGATCTCCTCCAAATGGAAGACCTTGCCAACCTGCACATGCATCTTGCCGTCCTCGATCTGTTTCAGCAGATCGTTCAGCGGTGTCTCGTGAAACTCCTCAGGCCCGCCATTGTAGGTAGTCAAGCTAACCGTGCTAGGAATTGAGTCCATTGGGGCGAAATCTTGGAAGGACCAACTGTTGCCGACCATGCCGGTCATGCAGACAATGCCTTGATCCTTGACGCATTGCAACGAGTCCTTTAGGGTGTTCTAATGTCCCAAAAACCAGTGAGCCGCGATTCATACCATACAGCGCGTCAACGAAACCTACCGTGCCAACCAGTTCCAAGACTTTGTCGAATTTGGCGTCCTTGACCTGCGCAGCGATATTTCCATCATCGATGAGGACCTGCTCAACGCCGCTGGTGTGCATTGTCTTCTCAACGTCGGGGTTAGGTCTGCGAGTACTCGCGGCGACATAGCAGCCATGATTTTTGGCAATTGCGGCGGCCGCCAACCCCACTGATGTGGTTCCACCACGCACCATGAGACGATCCCCTTTCTGAAGCTTCAGAGCTTTGAAAAGTGACCCATATGCTGTCTGGAGCATCTCTGGAACGGCGCCAATTATCTCCCAGTCGAGCTTCGTCTCCAAAGCTTGCACATTAGTGGCAGGAACGCACGTGAACTCGGCGTAACCACCATCAAATGCACGACCCTGCGACGACATGAGGTCAGCACTCGTATAACCACGCAAAATATTGGAAATGGAAAATGGAAAATGGAAGCTGCTGTTCTCACCATTCCACCCATGGCGGTTGCAACGATTTGGTTCTTCTTGAATTGCCCACCAGGCGCTTCCTCAACAAGACCGCATGCTTCAATTCCAAGGACGCGGGGGAACTTAACACCAGGCGAATGTCCCTGGCGGGTGAAAAGTTCAGAGCGATTCAGGCCGAAGGCCTTGATGCGAATCAAGACCTCATTGTTATTTGGCTTGGGCACAGGAATGGTCTCGAGCTTGAGAACCTCAGGCCCTCCTGCTTCGTAGATAACTGCAGCTCTCATCATGACCATGACGTCCATTTTTGATGGGGGAGGGACACTATTTATATAGCCTGGGCTGGCACTTCGGCTGGCAAGTCCAATAGGTGACGTGTAGAGTTGTCAGTGGAGAACTTCTGTTGACTGATGCACACCATCCTGTCTTACCAAGACTTATATACACCTTACCTGATCTCCATACACGGAGTGATTGGCACATTGCTCCTACAACGGATGACGGGATGGTTACTCAATCTCTGATCAACATTTCGCCATTCCGAAACTACTTCCAAAGATGCGTTGTCGAAAGCATCACCATGATTCCGGGTTGTACTCGAAAGCAGGATGAAGTTGGACCTGCGGGGGGCTCGTTGGTGGAGCAAGCTCCGACTGGATGAAGCCTGTGATCCCTATCGCAGCGCTAATATTTCGGCTTGATTACCACATGTGAAAGAACCAGAAGATATTAGTTTCTACGGGACTGGGACTGATAAGGCAAAAGCTGAAGCTGAATACTTTGGGCAAAAGGATAGCTTCCGAATCGCATTCAACACCTTTCCGGGATCAGCAGCCAACTGATTTTTGGCCTAACGGGTTGAAGCAATTGCATGTAACATAAAGGGACTTAACAAAATACATACACGTGCATATATACCCATCGAAGTTTTGTCAAAAGTTACTTAAGCCTTCGTGATCACTTAGGTACGCTTTATTCAGAAAGCCTTGCATAGGCGACTCACTTGTTGCGATGCGTGTCAACCTAGATGTGTTGTAAGTCGTATTGCAAGACCCAACGATTCGGAATGAGCCCCGAAATATCATGGCCAAAGCTGGACACGATTCGCGCGGTCGAATCTGCTTCCATGCGCTTCCAAACATTATGCCGAAATTTGAAGAACTTCCTTTTTCCCAAGTGTTACTATGCTTTCATCGCATATCATTGACTTCAACTCTTATTCTCACATTTTCTGAATATCCTTTGATCGACTTTCGGTATCCATTCCGATGGTGGATAGTCATTCGTTCCTGGCTTTGACTTCAAACATGGATAACTTGGCAGCCAAGGGTGGACCACTGTTACAATGCAGACACAAGCAACATGCACATTTTCAAAGTTACGAACACGTCACCAAGCTGTCTCCTGCAAGTCATGACAAACGATCTCAAACATCATCTGCTTCAGTAAAGTGAATGAAGGACACAAGAATGTGAAGGTTTGAAATTGACTTGTTGGAGGAGCTCAATATGGAGGAGTCTTTGACCGATCATGATGCTTTGCTATACCTTTGGACTCCTGATGCTTTATAGTCCTCGGACGATTCACCGCCTTGTCCAGTATCGAACACCTCAATGCTCCCGCACCTGCTCAACGCCAAGCTCAAACATTATCCCACCATCGAACAAACCCTAAGGCCTCCCACGACTTGGAAGGTTTCTCGATCTACTATCCACAGTCTTGCGCCTTTTCTGCACGGCCTGTCGTGAGGTAGAAGTGCTTGGATGGGATGGAGATGACGGTGGTCGTGCCTCAGAGACAGCTGTAGGTGTGGGCATCCCAGGGGGAGCTTTGATGGTTGTGTTCTCTTCCTGTCCACCTTGACTCATGTCAGGCTCGAGGACCGCTTCCAGTCCTTTCGGTCTCTGTGTGATACTGTGGCCACTTCCCGAGATATCGTCGGAAATCAACGGCAGTTGTGATTGTTTCTCCTGCAGTTCCACCTCCATCTCCCGCAATTTGCTCTCGAGCTGTTCGAGCTCTGTTTTTTGGAAAGTGATGGATTGCCGTCTGCAGAGTGGTTCAGTGTTCGTATAGGGAGAAGTTTTGCGACGCAGCTTACTTCCGAGAGATCTCTTCGGACAAGAAGTCCAGAGTATCGCTCATCAAAAAGGCGTCGTCGAGCGCAGCCGAGAATGTCATGGCGATTGTTCTAGGCCACTTTCAGTCAGTATTCCAGAGACCTGAAACAAAGTACCTACGACGTGAAACGTTTGTGGGTTTTCCGGCTTGGGTCTGGATCTGGACGTGCCATTGCGATATTATCTGAAGCCCTTTGGGCGCACAAACGATCGTACAGTACGTCACTGTAGTGCTATATTGGAGAGTAGTAAAGACGAAAGGTCACGATGGGAGAATTGGCTCCCAGTGCAATAGGAGTCTTGGGAAGAGACCGCACTGAGATGATGCCATGATCGCTCAATGGGTGCAGGTCAACTGGCGCATCTAATTTGTGGCGTGGATCCCAATCAACCCCAGCTGGACTGAAAAGGGATGACATGAATCATCGGAAACTCCCAGGGGGAGATTTAACTATTGAGTGGCTGGAGGAAACGTAGATCTGCCTAAAAAGGCGCCTAAATCTCACCAATTCCCTCTTTGACGCGGCTGGTGCTTGGACGGTTGGAAGCGGGCCATCTTGGCTTCTCCGACAAGAGCGCGAATTGTGCCCCCAGGCGTCGCAGACCCGTAGCAAATAAAATTTGTTTCTTTTTCACCACTTTCGAGGCAAACATAAAGGCCTATTAGGTTTACCGGACCAGTCAACACTACGATGGCATGAGCGCCGCATACACCTTTTTAATGCCACTATATTGAAGAAAACCCATAAGTGCCGTCCGCCTGCGGGATTGCTGGATAAACCCAATCTCCCCCGACTCGCGACTTGCCGACTTACCCTCGACGAGACTCTGGAGGAACGTACCCCCGACCATGGGATGCATTCAATCGCAACCTACACTCCCCTCGAAAGCCTGCTGTTCTTTCAGTCTGTTGCCCGCCATGGCGCGGACGCAGACTCTCTCACGGAGATCTCGGAGTCATTGATTTCTAACAAGTTCATTCGCGAAGATGGAAACTACAGCCCAGGCAGACTACAGCCCGAGGCATTGAAGGGCCTATACACTTCTCTCGTTGACGCTGAACGAGGCGAAAGAACAGACAAGGATGCCAGTTTGAACGCACATCCTACTGCCAATGGGTCTAACCCGCGGAAACGAAAATTGTCTCCAGTCTCCACTCCTTCGAGCCACAATTCTCCAAAGGACGATGAAAGGCTTGTTACAGAGCTAGTCGACCGACTTTACGCACAGTATAAAGAGCAGATTGTCAAGGAGATCCGTCAAGATGAGGAGGAATATGAAAAATTACAGCGGGAGGTCACGGAGCTGGAAAATGAGAGGCCTGGCGAGACCGCGGCGGAGGTCGATAGAACAGCACAGGAAGGGCAAGGTTCAGGACAGAAACAGCAGATTGTGACCGACACGTCTGCAGCTGTCACAAATGGGGACCCCAGTGCATTGGACACAAAATCAGAATCAGTGCAGGCACAATCCAGAATGAGAGAGGAATTCCAAGGTGTAGATGCAAGAGCCGAAGGAGTCGCGGGCAATACCTCAAGACCAGCATCGGACCCTCCACGAACGGGAGCAGAAGATATCAGCCGCGCATCGCTACCACCTGTCCAAAGACAGCCTGTACCTCCAGCCCAAGGCCAGACCGACCTGAACCTTCGCCAATTTCCATCTCCGTCTTCCATGAATGCACAAAGAGCGCCTCAACTCAGTCCTGCACAATCAAGTCAAAATGCACTCAACCGGACACTGCCACATCCTGCGCTGTATCCTCAACATACGGGCTATGGACCGGTCCCTGCACAACATAATTTTCCAGGACCAGCATCGCCGCGCTCGCCTGTGATACTACCACCTCCACCGGGCATGACACATATGGGACATCAACGAACACCTTCAGACGGTGGTCCTCCTCGTGGTTCGCCTGTCTCCCTACCTCACCCGCAAACCTATCAGCCGTATCCGCCGTACAACTTCCCTCAGGCGCCTTGGCCACACCAGCCGCATCCTCATCAGCAGTATCCACAGCACCCTCCACCCTATGCCAGTCAACACTTTTATCCGCAACCCGTTGCTAGCAGACATCCGTACCCTCCCCAGTCACCAAGCCAAAGCCCGTACCCATATTATCCTCAGCCAGTGCCAACCAACCGACCCATGCATGCCTCTATGGCCCAGCCTGGCATCCCTACTACAGGCTATCCTCGCCAACTTCAATCTGCTTCTGCTACGTCAACACCCGTCAACGATCGTGTTGGACGACGGGGTCAGCCGAGGATGTCGGGATCTCACACTCCATGGACGCCTAAGGATGGCACAGCAGGCGGCCCACGTCCTGCAAGCCCAATGCGCCCAGAGCGTGATGTGAGTCCCCTCAGCGACCCTGGCTCTCCATTACAGGTTGCTGTGGACGAGCATGCAGATAGTGCATCCTCAAACCGCAAGCCTGGAAAGCAAGGCCGCCGTGGCCCCAAGCCAACTATGTCTGCCGCAGTCAAGTCGGAGAAGTTCGCTTCCGGACGAACAAGTCGACTGGGTCGACGGAAACGGGCAGACAGCAACGCTTCCTCGATAATGGGATCCGAAAGCAGGTCGCAGTCACTTGCCTCATTTGCTTCTGAGAGTCGTGCAGAGCGAGCCTCTACAGCCCGCAAGGTCAAGCATGAGCCGCCAAGTACGCCAGTCCCATTACCATCTGACAATGATCAACAGCGATCCTCAGATCTTCGCCGAGGACGTGGAAATACACACACATCACAGCTCGACATAGCTCGCTCAACCACAAAGCGAAAACGCGACTCAACACACGAAATATCGCCATCGCCGTCTCTACCAACGCTTCGTGGGCCGCATTCGCGCCTACGTCCTCGACCCGAAGCCACTGATCCGAACATGGTATCTGTGACCAAGAACTTTGCTCGTTTGACCGGTACCGTCATGAACGACGTAACCTCGCACAAATATGCAGGCATCTTTGCCAAACCCCTTTCAGAGCGCGAAGCGCCAGGCTACAAAGACCTAATATACCGACCGCAGGACTTGAAAAGCATCAAGACAGCAATAGGACGGGGCAGTCGTACGGCGAATGCTGCAATTGACGAGCTAGCTGGTGGTGACGATGGCGTCGGAGCTGAGACCCCTAGCAAAGGAACAGGCATCGCAGGCACAGCCGCAAGTGGCACAACCCTCCTGAAGAAGACAGATGATCTAGCCCCGCCAAAGGGTATAGTCAATTCATCGCAGCT
>Ga0335075_10010824_pt1 | contig 13831 bp, 10 predicted proteins | sample Lox_Sample_24_FD_206723 | JGI IMG/M metagenome (GOLD analysis project Ga0335075, IMG submission 206723) | Soil microbial communities from Loxahatchee National Wildlife Refuge, Florida, United States - Lox_Sample_2.4 | ecosystem: Environmental > Terrestrial > Soil > Wetlands | place: USA...
ATGCCGCCGAGCCCGGACCAGGCGCCGATGGCCTTCGGGCGGTCGTCAGGAGTGAACGACGCCTGCAGGATCGCCAGGCTGCCCGGAGTGAGCAGCGCGCCGCCCGCGCCTTGCAGCGCCCGGGCCGCGATCAGGAATGCGACGTTGGGCGCCAGCCCGCAGGCGAGGGAGGCGAGCGCGAACCACACGGTGCCGATCGCGAACACCTTGCGGCGGCCGTAGGAGTCGCCGAGCGAGCCGCCGAGCAGCAGCAGCCCGGCCAGCGTGAGCGTGTAGCCGTCCACGACCCACTGCAAGCTGGAGACCTGGGCGTGAAAGTCCCTGCCGATCGCGGGCAGCGCGATGCCGACCACGGTCGCGTCGAGCGCGGCGATGCCTGACCCGAGCACCGTCGCCGCGAGCACCCAGCGGCCCCTGGCGCTCTTGTACGTCAGGCCGGCCGGGGCGGCCTTCGCGGCGTCAGCGGACAGCCGTTCGGGCGGTCCTGATGTCGCGCTCAATCGCGGGGACCGGGCAACGGCGGGCCGCTGACCCGCTCGGCGCGGACGACGGGATAACGGCGCAGGTCGTTGACGATGTCCCGGCCCAGCCTCTTGACCTCACCACGGTTCAGCACCGCCCCGGCGACCGCCCCGGTGAACAGCGGGCCGAGCGAGAAAGTCGACCGGCGGACCCGGGCCGCCAGCCGCCGCCGCAGCTGCCTGGCCAGCGGCGATCCCGCGACGAGCATGAGGCCACCGGGGATCACGGACACGCCGCGCCGGTGCGCCCAGGCCGCGAGGTAGGCGCGTCCCCGGTCGGCCACGTTGCCGGTCGCGGGCGCGCCGTACGCCTCGTGCAGCTCGGCGACCAGCTTGAGTTCGATCCCCACGACCGCCAGTGTCTCAGCCGCCACTTCGGCGGGGAACGCGGGCAGCGTCGGCAGCGCGGCCCAGGCCCCGGTGGCCCCGCCGACCGTCGCCGCGGCGCGCGCCGCGCGGTCGATAAGCAGCTCGGCGATCTCTTCGTCGGTGCGGCCGGGGAACTGGGCACGCAGCGTGGCCTGATCCCTGATCTTCAGCCGGGGCCCCATCGCGACGACCTGCGCGGTGAGCCAGTTGAGCAGGGAGGCGGCGCCCCGGCGGGCCGAGCCCGCGCCCCGGCCCGCGCCGCGCCAGGCCGTGCCGGCCCCACGTCTCGCGATGCCCGCGCTCCAGCCCGCGCCGCGTCCCGCCGAGCGCGCCACGCCGTTCAGCGCGGCGACCAGGCGTCGCCTGTCTTCCGGCCGGTCCGTCTCCGACAATTCGACGGCGACCTCGGCCGCCCGCCGCGCCGCCTCGGCTTCCTGGACGTTCCTGCTCTCCGAACTGGACATATACGGCACCTACCCCCAGCGGGGATCACTGACCCCAGTCCGGGAATCATAAATGGCCGGCCGCGCAGCGCGAGCGCTCGGTCACAGATTATTCGAATAAGCACTACTTGTATCAATCAGATCGCCTATAGTGACGCTCAGATCGATGGCAGGCTGATCCCGGTTCCACCCAGGAGCGCATCATGGCCGAGACGGCGCTGAACGAAGCGGGGCAGCACGGTTACCTCGCAGTGCCGCTCGCATCGCAGCAGCCGTCCGCGTCGCGGGGTTCCACGACGCGCACCACGTGGCCGATCCCGATCCCGGTGCCGCCCGAGGCGCAGCTGGCCCGCATGTGGCTGGCCGCCCTCACCGTCAGCGGTGAGGAGACTACCGGAGCGGACGGCGACGTCCCGATGGACACGCGGAGCTCGCGGCACTTTCTGACCCGGCAGTCGGCGGTGCTCGTCTCGATTCTGCTCGGCTCGCCGTTCCGGCCACGGCAGGCCGCCACCGTCGGGCATGCCCTCGTCAAGGCGGACTTCGTCGGCGCCGACGTGCTCGGGCGCAGCCTGCGGGTGCTGATCTTGCGGCTTCCCGAGCTGCTCGCCGCCGCCGTGCAGGCCGACCCGGCGCACGTCGCCGCCGCGAGCGACCTGGATCAGCGCGTCGCGTCGGTCACCGAGGCACTCGCGAACGGCTACGTTCGCGCGCTGCGCGACCGGACCCTGGCCGAACAAGAGTCGATCCGGCGCACTGAACTCGACGCCCAGCGGATCATCAGCGAGCAGTTCAGGCACCAGGCGCTGCACGACCCGCTGACCGGCCTGCCGAACCGCGCCGCCGCGTTCGACCGGCTCGCCGTCGCGCTCGCGACCGCGGGCGGCGCCCGGATAGGCCTGTGCTACCTGGACCTCGACGGCTTCAAGGCCGTCAACGACCGGTACGGGCATGACGCCGGCGACGAACTGCTCGTCGCGGTCGCCGAACGGATCGGCCGGGTGGCGCGCGACCAGGACGCGCTCGCCGCCCGGATCGGCGGCGACGAGTTCATCGTGCTCGCCGAGCCGTCGCCGGGTGAGCGGGGCATGGTCGCGCTCGCCGCCGGCATCCTCGCCGAGGTGCGCAGGCCCGTGGCCCTCCGCATCGGCTGGGTGGGCATATCGGCGTGCGCCGGTGTCGTTGAATGCATCGCGGGATCGCCCGCCGCGGCGACCATGGTCGCCGACGCCGACACCGCGCTGTACCAGGCTAAGTCTCAGGGGCCGGGTCGCTGGGCCGTGTTCGGCTCCGCGCGTCGGCAGGCGCGCTGATCCGCGCCGGGGCACGCGTCGCCAGCACCGATCCGGCGAGGATGAGCACGAACGCCACGCCGACGGCCGGCGTCAGCCGCTCGCCCAGAATGCCCGCCCCGAGCGCGACCGCCACCGCCGGGTTGAGATACGTGATCACCGTGGCGCGGGCCGCGCCGATCTCCCCGATCAGCAGGAAGTAACCGACCAGGCCGCCCGCCGTGCACACCGCGCCGAGCGTGGCGAGCGAGGCGAGCACCTGCGCGGAGGGAACCGTGTGCGGCCAGCTGAGGAGCGCGACGGGCGTGTACACGACGGCGGCGATGAGCAGGCAGGTCGCATTGGCCGGGATGCTCGGCACGCCGGCGAGTTTGCGGTTGGCGATCATCGGCCCGGCGGCGTACCCCAGCGCGGTCAGCAGCACCTCCGCGTCGGCCAGCAGGTCACCGCGGCTGGCGCCCGGGCCGGCCAGCAGCGCCACGCCGGCGAAGCCGAGCACCAGCCCGGCCACCCGGAGCCTGGTCAGCTTCTCACCGCCGCCCACGAGCCAGGCGAGCAGCGCGGCGATCGCCGGCACCGAGGCGATCAGCAGGCCGCTCGTGGAGCTTGACAGCCGCCGTTCGGCGGTGGAAAGCAGCGCCCACGGGCCGATGATCTCGATGACCGCGTAGGCGACGAGCCACCGCCAGTGGCGGCGCAGCACGGCGCGCCCCTCGGGCCGCCAGGCGCCCTGCGCCAGTGCCAGCGGCACCAGGATGAGGGCGCCGATCGTGACCCTCGCCCAGACGAGCACGGGCACGGACACGCCGCCGTCCGCGACCTTGATCAGCAGGTAGGGGATGCCCCAGATGACGCTCATCGCCGCGAACAAAACCGCGCCACGCTTGCTCAACCGTCACCTGCCTCGCCGCCTGGATGACCCCGGCCCAAGAGATCCAAACAGAGCCAAAGCGCCGACCGCCGGGAATATTCCAGCCAGGGATGTCAGATGCCCAGGCAGCTGCCGATCGAGCCGATGCCGACGCACACCTCGGTCGACCCCCCGCCCGACGACGATGACGATGCGGACGACGACGGCGACGGCGCCGGAGACCCGGACGACTGTGACCCGGAGCCCTCGGCGGGTGAGCCCGCCCCGGCTCCGGTGGGCGCCGAGCCGGTTCCTGATCCCGTCGCCGCGGGCGAACCCGGTCCGGAGCTGGCGGGCGGGGCGGAGCTCTTGGCGGCCTTGCCGGTCGCTCCTGAGCCGGAGGCGGACGAGGCGGGCAGACTGCTCGCGGACACCAGCCGCGCCCGCGAGTCCCCGTGGCGGCCGGCCCCGGTGCCACCGGATGCGCCACTGCCGGTGCCGCGATGCCCGGCCGACGGTCCGGCCGCGGGCCCTGGCACCACTGGCGCCGCCCCGGCGCCGGCCGCCGGTGACGAGCCACCCGGAGCGCCGCCGCCGGGCACGTGCACGATCCGCACCGACACCGACGCCAGCACGAACAGCGCCATCAGCACGCCGCCGGCCAGGACGGGAAGCACGCTGCCCGCCGGGTGCAGCCGGATCACCGCGGCCGCACTCCGAACCCCCTGCCCCGCCCTGCTCACGCCGAGCGCCAGCATGAGCTGCGGGAAGGGAAGCGCCGGCCCGTAGCCCCGGCTCGCCTCCTGGCGCAGCCTGCGCAGCGCCGCCTTACGCTGCCTTCCTGTCAGTCCCGGCAGCAGGTACACGATCGTGCGGCCCCTGGAACGTTCCGCCTTACCGTGCAATCCAGGTGAAAGATCTTTGTAGCGAATTCGAATCACGGCCCAGTCCCATTCGCGACATGCGTAACTAAACCCCGCGCCCTTACGGGCGGATGCGAATCCGGCCCCCCCACTGAGGCATTCCCACCATTGAAGATAACGCAACGGATTGACGCGTTCACGGTAAATAACTAAGTTGCCCGGCTTCGGTCGCGGGGCCCGAAGCCGGGCAACGCCAGGCGGGCGTCAGAGGCAGACGCCGAGCGGACCGACGTCCAGGCACACGCCGGTCGAGCCGCTGGCGCTGTCGCCCGGCGAGGACGACGAGGACGACGACCCGGACGAGGACGATGACCCGGACGAGGACGATGACTGGGACTGCGACGACGACCCGGCCGTCGACGCGGCGGGCGCCACCGCGGCCGACGGCTGCCCGCCGAGGTTGATCCCGACCGACACCCCGACGAGCGGGGTGACGTTAAGCGAGAGCCCGACGCCGACGCCGCTTGACCCCGCCGACACCCCGGCCGACACGCCGACCGTCTGCAACACGCCGGCGGACACCCCGGCCGACACGCCGGACGACCCGGATGAGCCGGACGACCCGGACGACCCGGTTGACAACCCGGCAGACACGGTGGCCACCGGTGCCGCCGACACCCCGACCGAGACGCCGGACGATCCGGCCGAGACCGAGACCGGCGCGGCCGACGCGCCGGTCCCGGAACTGGTCGACGTGCCAGTGCTAGGACTCGTCCCAGATCCGCCCGAGCCGCCCGAGCCGCCTGATCCGCCTGATCCGCTCGACGTGCTGGGTTCGCCTCCGCCGCTCGTCCCGGTCCCGGTCGTGGTCGTGGTCGTGGTGGGACTCGAGCCACTGGACCCGGAACCAGACCCGGACGAAGAACCGCCGCCCCCGGAACTGGTCGACGTGCCGGTGCTAGGGCTGGTCCCGGATCCGCCCGACCCGCTAGACGCCGGAGAAGGGGAAGTCGTGCTCGCCGGGGCGGGCTGCCCCGTGCCGAGCCCCGTCCCGCCGCCCGCCGAGCCGTGCGCGGCCCCGGACCGGCTCCCGGTACCCCGCTGGCCGGTGCCGGCGCCGCCGGTACGGCCGGCCCCGCGGTTGGTCCGCGGCTGGAGCACGGGCGCCGACGATCCCGGCGGCCCGCCGGTAAAAGAGCCGCCTGCTTCTGGCGGCAGGGAACCGCCGCTCGCGGGGAGGTGCAAGATCCGCACCGACACCGACACCAGCACGAACAGCGCCATCAGCGTGCCCGTGATCACCGTGGGCACCAGGCTGACCGCCGGGTGCTGCCGGACGACTGCGGTCGTGTTCCGCAGGGCTCGCCGCGTGCCGTCCACGCCGAGCGCGACCATGAGCTGCGAGAGCGGAAGCGCGGGCCCGAACCCCCGGCTCGACTCCAGGCGCAGCCGGCGCAGCGCCGCCTTCCGCTGCCTGCCGGTTAACCCTGGCAGCAAGTAGACGGTAGTGCGGCCACGGCCGCGGCTATGGCGCCCGGAGCGCACCGCTTTCCCGTGTAGCCCCGAGGAAAGGTCTTTGTAGCGAATTCGAATCACGGCCCGCTCCATTCGCTCGCACGCGCGTACTAACGCCGTCCCCAAGCCAGATGCGAAACCGGCCCCCCACACAGGCGAGTCCAACCCTAAACGATAACGGAACGGATTGGAACGTTTACGGATTTAATATCTAAGCCGCCCGCTTCGCGCTCGTGGCCCCGGCCGGTTACCCTGCGGAGGTGATCCCAGCTCAGGCCGATACGGGCGCCGACACCACTCCCCCGTCCGGGGTGCGGGCAACGTCGCCGCTGTCGCTGCGCTGGGCGCTGACGATCGCGCTGGCGGGCGGCCTGGTGCTCGCCGCCGCGTCCCCCCCGGCGGGCATCTGGCCGCTGGCCGCGGCCGGCCCCGCGCTGCTCGTGATCGCCCTCGCCGGCCGGTCGCTGCGCGCCTCGTTCGTCGTCGGGCTGGTGTTCGGCGTCGCCTTCTTCTTCCCGCTGCTGTCCTGGACGCTCAACGTGGCGTGGTTCGCCTGGGTGGCGCTCGCCGCCGCCTCCGCGCTCATCCTCGCCATGTTTGCGGTCGCCCAGCGCGTGCTGCTGAGGCTGCCCGGCTGGCCAGTCGCGGTGGCTGGGTGGTGGGTGGCGCTCGAGGCGTTCAGGGATCGCTGGCCGTGGGGCGGCTTCCCGTGGGGCAGGCTCGCGATGAGCCAGGCCAGCGCGCCCACGCGGGGCTGGGCCGCGATCGGCGGCGCGCCGTTCCTGACGTTCATCGTCGCGCTCTTCGGCGCCACGCTCGCCTGGGTCGTGCTCACGTACTGGCCCGGCCACGGCTGGCGCCCGGCCCGCCGGCCGCATTGGCGGCGGGCCGCGCTGGCGGCCGGGGCCCTGGCCGGCGCGGCCGGGCTGGCCGTCATCCCCGCCGCGCTCCCCCTCGACCCGGTGCCCGCGAACGCCCCGACCGCCGTGGTCGCCGCCATTCAGGGCAACGTCCCGCGGGCGCGGGCGAGCCTGGCCGACCAGCTCAGTGCCTACGCGACGGTCACGCAGAACCACGTGGCCGCTACGGACAAGCTGGCCCATGAGGTCAGTGACGGCAAGCTGCCGAGACCCGATCTGGTGATCTGGCCAGAGAACTCCACGGACATCGACCCCACCCTGGACCGGCCGACCTACCAGGAGATCTCGAGCGCGGCGGACGCCATCGGCGCGCCGATCCTGGTCGGCGCCAATCTCGGGCTGACGGCGAACGACGTCCTTGAGGCCCCGCTGCGCAACGCCGGGGTACTCTGGCTGCCCGGCACGGGGCCTGAGCCGCACTACTACGTCAAGCGCCAGCTTGTTCCGTTCGGCGAGTACATCCCGTTCCGGAGCCTCATCAGCAAGATCACCTCGCTGACCCAGCTCCAGCCGGTGAACTACACCCCCGGCCATTCCAATTACGTGTTCCACGTCGGCCAGATCCGGCTCGGCGACGTGATCTGCTACGAGGTCGGCTTCGACGACCTCGTCCGCTCGGACGTCCAGGACGGCGCCAACCTGCTGACCGTCCAGACCAATGACGCCACGTTCGAGCGCGAGGGCGTGCTCAGCGCCGAGACGGGCCAGCAGCTCGCGATGGCGCGAATCCGGGCCGTCGAATTCGACCGGGCCGTGGTTGTCGCGTCCACGACCGGGTACAGCGCGATAATCGCGCCCGGCGGGCAGCTGATCACGACCAGCGGAATCTGGCAGCAGGCGGAACTCGAGGCGCGAGTGCCGCTGCTCACCCACACGACGCTGGCCGACGAGGTGGGCCCGTGGCCGGAGTACGTGATCGTGGCGCTCACGATCGCCGCCTTCGCGTTCGCCGCAATTCAGCAATACACCGGGCGACGCAGGACAACGCCGATAAACTGAGCAACTCCGAGGAGTCTCCTCAGGAGAGGATCAACAGCGTGAGACGGCGCCTCCCCGCTGCGGCGCTCGCCGCGGCATTCTGCCTGCTCGCCGTGGCGTGCCAGGGCAGCACCCCGAAGGCGGCCCAGCTGAACCCCACCTCGGTCTCTGGCAACGGGACCGGGACCGCGAAGTACCTCGCGATCAGCCCGGCCCCGGGCACGAAGAACGCCGACCCGGCGAGCGGCATCACGGTCAGCGCCCGCAACGGCGGCAAGGTCACCAACGTCACCGTGCACAGCAGCGGCGACGCGGTGACCGGCGCGCTGAGCGGCGGCGGGACGAGCTGGCACAGCACGTGGACGCTCGACACCGGCGAGTCGTACACGGTGACCGCCACCGGCACCGACAACCAGGGCCACCCGGTCACCGCGACGAGCACGTTCACCACGCTGACCCCGGCCACCGCGTTCCACACCCAGATCTACGAGGGCCAGGGCGCCACGTACGGCGTCGGCATGCCGATCATGCTGACGTTCGACCACCCGATCACGAACAAGGCCGCCGTCGAGCGGTCGCTGCAGATCACGACCTCCAAGCCCGTGGTCGGCGCGTGGTACTGGGACGGCAGCGAAGCGGTGTACTTCCGGCCCCGTGACTACTGGCCGGCCTACACGACCGTGAGCTTCACCGGCCACCTCAACGGCGTCGAGGGCGCCCCCGGCGTGTACGGCGTGCACGACCTCACCCAGAGCTTCAGCATCGGGCAGTCGGTGATCGCGGTGGCCAGCACCACCGCGCACCACACGCTGATCTACGTCAACGGCCAGGTCCAGTACGACTGGCCGATCAGCACCGGCCGGGCCACGATGCCGACCCCGAACGGCACGTACCTCACCGTCGACAAGGGCAACCCGGTCCGGATGATCGGCGGCACCAAGGGCACCGCGGGCTACTACAACGAGCTGGTCAACTACGCGGTGCGGTTCACCTATAGCGGCGACTACTACCATTCGGCCCCCTGGTCGGTCGTGGACCAGGGCACCACGAACGTGAGCCACGGCTGCGTGAACCTGCCGCCGGAAGACGCGCAGATCTACTACAACATGGCGATCCCCGGCGACCCGATCACGATCACCAGCAGCCCCCAGGGCGGCGACTGGGACGACGGCTGGACCCAGTGGTTCCTCGACTGGAACCAGTACCTGCAGGGCAGCGCCACCCACCTGGCGGTCGAGGCGGGCCCGAGCGGAAGCACGTTCGTCAGCCCGTCGTCGCTGCCGGCGGACACCGCCACGTTCCCGGTGGGCACCTCCGCGCAGGGCAACTACCTCGCGCAGTAAGAGAGGGCTGGGGCAGTCACCACGGGTCCGTTCGGGAAAAAAAATGCCTTTAACCATTCCGAACGTACGCGGCTGACTCTACGGCTGCGGCGTGCTCGTGCTGGTGCTGGACGTCTGCTGATTGACGTGCGCGGTCGGCGTGCCCGACGACACGGCGAGGATCACGCCGAGCGTGAGCGCCAGGGCGAGCGGGATGAGGAGCGGCGCGGCCTTGCGCGCGGTGCTGCGGTGACGGGTCCGGCGTTTCGCGCCGCTGGTCCGATCGCGGAAGCCCCCCTCGATCAGCGTCACGCTGCCCACCTCCACTCGATTGGAGTCCCCTGGGCAGTCAGACTAACGCCGTTATGCAACAGTTATCTAGGATATAGCGAAACTTATCAAAGCACTTAGGGTGCTTCCCACAGGGTCGCGATGCCCTGGCCGACGCCGATGCACATGCTAGCGGCGCCCCGCACCGCCTCCTGGCGGCGCATCTCGTGCAGCAGCGTGGTGACGATCCGCGCCCCGGAGCAGCCAAGCGGGTGGCCGATCGCGATCGCGCCGCCGTTCACGTTGACCTTCTCGGGGTCGAGCTTCAGCTCGTCGACGCAGGCGACCGACTGGGCGGCGAACGCCTCGTTGAGCTCGACCAGGTCCAGGTCCTCGGTCCGCCACCCGGCGCGGGCGAGCGCGCGGTTCATCGCGGGCACCGGGCCGATGCCCATGTAGTCCGGGTGCACGCCGGCCGTCGAGGCGCCGGCGTAGCGGGCGAGCGGGGTGACGCCGGCGCGGTCGACCGCTTCTTCCGACATCAGCAGCAGCGCGGCCGCGCCGTCGTTCAGCGGTGAGGAGTTGCCGCCGGTCACCGAGCCGCCCTTGCGGAAGGCGGGCTTCCTGGCGGCGAGTTCCTCGATCGTGATGCCGCCCTTGATGCCCTCGTCCGCCGTGACCTCGCCTTTGCTGGTCGTGAGCGGGACGATCTCGCCGTCGAACCGGCCCGCGTCGCGGGCGGCGGCGGCGCGGTGATGGCTGCGCAGGGCCCATTCGTCCTGGCGCTCGCGGGTGATGCCGTACTTGTCCGCCACGTTCTCCGCGGTCTCGCCGAGCGTGATCGGCGGGTACATCTCCTGCATCCGGGGGCTGACCAGGCGCCAGCCGAGCCGGGTGTCGACCAGGTCCAGCGACCTCGGGTACGGGTCGGCGGTCCGCGCGATCACGAACGGCGCGCGGGTCATCGACTCGCTGCCGCCCGCGACGCAGATGTCGGCGTCGCCCGCCGCGATGGCCCGGGCGGCGTCGGCGACCGCCTCCATGCCCGAGCCGCACAGCCGGTTTACCGTGGCGCCCGGGATCTCCACCGGCAGCCCGGCCAGCAGGACGGCCATCCGCGCGACGTTCCTGTTGTCCTCGCCGGCCTGGTTCGCGGCGCCCCAGTAGACGTCGTCGATCGTGGCCACGTCCAGCCGCGGGTTACGCGCGATCAGCGCCTTCAGCGCGTCGGCGGCCAGGTGGTCGGGGCGGACCTCGGCCAGCGCTCCCTTCACCGTGCCGATGGGCGTACGACACGCGTCCACGACGAACACCGAGCTCACGCTGACCTACCTCTCGTGGGTTTCCCCCAACGATAAAACACGACGCGGCGGCCCAGGATGCCCTGGGACCGCCGCGCTCGTGTCTGCGGTGTTACGTGGTGCCGGCTACATACCCGATATGTTCTGCCCGTGGCCGCGCCGGCCAGGAGGCGTGTTCCGCGTCGGGTTCGGGGCAGTCGTGGCGTTGCCCGGAATCGTCGCCTTCTGCTGCGCCGTGTTGTAGGTGACCGCGGTCGCGACACCGGCCCCGTTGACCGTCACGGTCACCGGGTCGGTCAGCCCGTACAGCTGGCAGTTGAGGTTCATGAACGACATCGACAGGCGGTTGCCCATGAACGTGTTCAGGTTGTCGCCAGTGGCCGGGACCGGGCTGGTGAAGTTGGCGTTCCGAGTCGCGTCCAGCTGGTCATGCGCCGGGGCGATGTTCACCATGTTCTGGCAGTAGTCCGCCGCGACGTCCGTCGAGTTGACGTTGCCCGCCAGCAGCGGCTGGTCCACCAGCGACCGGTAGACGTTGGTCTTCGCGACCGAGAAGTTGCCGTTGACCAGCGTCATCTCGTCGTTGACCGGGGTTTCGGCGAGCGTGATCTTCTGGTCCACCCGCGCCTCGAGCTCGTTGAGCGCCTGCGACGGGGCGTCGGCCTTCGGGTAGGTCGAGTCCGGCGCGCTGAACGGCGTGCAGCCGTTCGACGGGTCGACGAACTCGCTGATCAGCGCGTCGTCACTGCCGTTCGTGAGCACCGTGCCACCGGCCACCGCGGCCTCGTTGGCCGGGTTGTTCTGCGCGGTCTGGCCGTTGCCGTTGATCAGGTACTGCGTGACCGTGTTGTCGCTCTGGTCCTGGTCGATCAGGGCGAAGTCGCGCGTGGTCTCGCACTGCTGGCCGTCGAGCGACGTGCCGGCCGCCGGGACCTTGAGCGTGCCCCTGGCGATGGCCGCGTTGGCGGCGTTGTAGAAGTTCACCTCGTTGCAGCCGGACACCTGGCCGATGAGCGACTGGCCGAGCGCGTCGACGCAGTTGCCCTGGTTGGCGCCGGCGCCGGTGAGCGCCAGGTTGGTGCCGTTGAATCCGACGCTGATCTCCACCACGGAGCCGGCCGCGATCGTCGGCGCCGTGGGCGTCACGGCGGGCGTCGTGCCCGCGGTGATCACGAGCGGGCTGTAGACCTGCAGCGAGCCGTTCGGCGCGAGGATCGTCGCCTCGACGAACGCGCCTTCGGTGCCGGCGTTGGCCATCGAGCAGCCGTCACCGAGTTGCCACGGCGTGGCGAGGCCCTGCGCGCTGAGCGGGTTCGCTGGCACGGCGATCGTGCAGTTCATCGAGTTGGCGGCCTCGGCGGCCGTCTGGTTCAGGTTGATCGCCGTAGCGCCTGCGGCTCCGCTGACTGGGGCGGTCGCGACGTCACCGAGCTTGAACCTGGCGACCTGGCCGTTTGAGAACGTACCCGCGGGCGCGACCGTCGCGGTGGTGCCTGTCGTGGCGCTGGCGCTCGCTGACGCACTGGCCGACGCCGTCGGGGTCGCGCCGAACGCCGACTGGCTGACGTGGTTGTTGCTTGGGTGACTCGAGACCGCGATAACGATCCCTAGGGTAAGGCCCAACGCCACTGGTATGGCGAGAGGCACCGCAATGCGCACAGCGCGACTACGTCGTGTGCGCCGGCGCATTGATGGCCTATGGCCGGAGAACATTCACTCCACCTCCGTGTCCGCTGTCACGCTCCCGGTGGATTACGTTAGACCTGGTAGACAGCCTCCTACAGAGGAATTTGGAAGATTTTCCGCGCGTCGTTTCTCACTAATTTCTGAGAAAATTATTGTGAACTTATAACGTGCCTGATAGGCGCGCCAGGGAATGTTCGATATACGACCGTTATAGGCCAGCGCCCCTCCGGCGCGGGACGCCGCCGTAAGAATTTGTCACGGCGGGTGAGGAGCGGTGGCGCAGCGTTGCAACACATGTTGCGGGGGGGTTACGCGGCCGCCGGCCGGTCCGGGGACGGCTCGCCGCGCTCGCGAAAAACGCGGCGGAACGTGGCAACTTTTCTGGCGGTACGGACGTCTTCAAGGTTGGTGGGCCGTGATCCGAAGTTTGCTGTTTTGATAGCTATTTCGCCTACACTCTGATTCGGCTACCGCGAACTTTGAGCGATGCGGCCTGCGTCCCCTGTGATGCGCATCGCAGCTGCGTCGTGACCGTGCACGTGACGAACTGTCGAGGAGATCGCACCGTGTCGTTCTTGGGGAGTGCGGGCCGGGTCAGCGTTGCGCTGTTCCGGCACCGGGGGATCACAGTGACCGCGGGCGTGGGCGCCCTGGTTCTCATCGCTGGCGGGACGTTCGCCGCGGTTTCTTCTCAGGGAAGCGGCCACGAGGCGCTGGCAACCACCGGCAACAGCAAGCCGGCCACCCATACGGTGTCGACCAAGGCCCCGGCGGCCCCGCTCAAGCCGCTGACGGTCGTCTCCGTCAGCCCGGGCCCCGGCGCCCATGACGCGAACGGCGGCGCGCCGATCACGGTGACGTTCTCGTCCGCTCTCGACCCGCAGACCCCGCTGCCGACGATCTCCCCGAAGATCTCAGGAAGCTGGCAGGTAGCCGGCGACGCGGCGACCTTCACCCCCTCGTACGGATACCTGCCGGGAACCAACGTCACGGTGAAGATCCCCGGCGGCAGCGGCGGCATCCACGCGAAGGCCACCTCGACCGGCCCGCTGCCGAAGTCGTCCAGCGTCAGCTTCACCACCGGCTCGTTCTCCACGCTCCGGCTGCAGCAGCTGCTGTCGCAGCTCGGCTACCTGCCGCTCAACTGGACCGCCGACTCGAGCACGGACATGGGGCCCGCGGTCGGCGACGGCAACCTCAACGCGCAGCTGTCCGCCGCCTACGCGGCGCCGGACGGCTCGTTCAGCTTCCAGCCCGGGTATCCGAGCGAGTTGACCGGCCAATGGCAGGACGGCACTGACAACATTCTCGTCCAGGGCGCGGTCCGCGCGTTCGAGTCGAACGAGGGACTCACGATGGACGGCGTGGCGGGCACGCAGGTGTGGACGGACCTGCTCCAGGCGGCGGCCAAGGACCAGCACAACCCCAACGGCTACAGCTACGCGCTGGCCAGCCAGGGCCCCTCCAACGAGAGCCTGCAGGTGTGGCACGACGGCAAGGA
>Ga0335075_10010825_pt1 | contig 13831 bp, 13 predicted proteins | sample Lox_Sample_24_FD_206723 | JGI IMG/M metagenome (GOLD analysis project Ga0335075, IMG submission 206723) | Soil microbial communities from Loxahatchee National Wildlife Refuge, Florida, United States - Lox_Sample_2.4 | ecosystem: Environmental > Terrestrial > Soil > Wetlands | place: USA...
TGCCAAGAGTCAACATCGGAACGAAGTGTGTAAGTGCGGCAGCATTGTCAGCGGCCTCGGGGCCGGCAATTCCCTCGATGGCGCCGTTCCCAAAACGGGAGGGATCAGCGGCCAGCCGCCGCTCCATTGTGTAGCAGGCGAAGGAACTGACGAGCGGCCCGGTACCAGGTAGCATCCCAAGCACGGCTCCGAGCCCGGTGCCACGTAGGACGGACCTCCAGGCTGCCCTTAGGTCGGCAAGGTTCGGCGCGAGGCCTCGGATACGACCGAGCGTCCGCCGTGTCTCCGCGATTCCTGCGCGCGAGACGATTTCGGCGAAGCCGAACATTCCGATGGCGAGAGGCACGAGCTCTATGCCGTCGGCAAGCTCGGAACTACCGAAAGTGAAGCGACGGACCCCCGAAATCGCGTCAGTGCCGACGACGCCGAGCAGCATCCCGAGTGCGGCCATGCCCATCGTTTTCGAGAAGGAGCCATGGGAGAGCGCGGAGGATGCAACAAGCGCCAGCAGAACCATTGAGCAGTAGTCGGGTGCTCCCATCGAGAGAGCGACCGAAGAGAGCACCGGCGAAAACAACGCTACGATGATGACGCTGATGCAGCCGGCGGTGAATGCGCTGAGGGCTGCGATGCAGAGCGCGGGGCCGGCGCGCCCCTGGCGTGCCATTGGATGTCCGTCGAGGCAGATAACGACGGAACTCGGCTCGCCGGGCATGTTCAGCATGATCGCGGTCGTGGACCCTGCGTGATGCGCGCCGTAATAGATGCCGGCCAGCATGACGAACGCGGGAATGGCACTCAGCCTGAACGTGAGCGGCAAGAGAAGAGCGATCGTTGTGGTCGGGCCAAAGCCCGGCAATACACCGACGAAGGTCCCCGCTACGACGCCGATGAGGCAATAAAGTAGATTGATTGGCGTCAGCGCGACGCCGAAGCCCATCCCGATATGCGCAAGCAGTCCCGACATCGGGGTGCAGCGGTCTCAGTAGCCTTGAAGTGCAGCCGGGAGTAGCCGCATCGGCACACCGAGAAGATGGATGAAGACAAGCGTGCAAGCGCCGGCCAACAGGAGGGCGAGGGCGAGATTGGGCAGACTGAGGACACGCGGCCGCGCCGCCGAGGCGAGTAGCGAGGAGACGAAGACGGTAAAGATCAGGCCGACCCGGTCGAGCAGTAGAGCGAAGGCGATCGTACTCGCGGTCACGGCGAGCAACGGTCGGATTTGCACCGTAGGGACCGGCACGCGTGCTCGCGAGAGCACCCCGCCCAGGAGGGCGATCAAACCAAACAACAGCAACAAGGCACCGAGGACGACGGGGAAGTAACCGGGGCCCATGTCGGTCAATGTGCCGAACTGGTATCGCTGGCCCTGCCACAGCGCGCCGGCGCCGAGCACCGTGAAGAAGACGCCCGACAGGACGTCGCGGTCGCGCAGAACGGCCCTGGACATGAGTTTCCTCCGCGTTTGGGCGATCACATAGACCCGGATCCCTTTTGGCTAGAAGGGTAGGAGGGGGGACGCCTCTTGACGAATATCCGGCTATTCGGATATTCGGTCAAGTATGGACCGCTCCCCCGTGCCGCTCTATCATCGTCTTTATCGCGCGCTCGCCGACCGCATCGCGAACGGCGCCTACCTGCCTGGCAGTCAGCTCCCGGGCGAGCGTACTTTGATGGAGGAGTTCCGCGTCGGCCGGCAGACCGTGCTGGCAGCAATGCAGCGGCTGACGGCCGCAGGACTGATCGAACGCTTCGCTGGACGCGGCACGTTTGTCGTCGAGACTCGAGTCCAGCCGAGCCGCTGGACATTCGATTGCCTCGAGGACCTGATCGAGGCGGGGCAGGCCGGTCATTACGCGATCGTCGGCGCGGATATGGTTCCTGCGGAGAACGAGCCCCGGTTGCGCGCCACCTTCGGGCTCGCGCGCGACGAGATGCTATTCTATGTGCGTGCGCTTCGCTCTTCCGACGAAGGTCCGTACGCCTACTCGCGCATTTATCTTCCGCGCCCGATCGGCGAGCGCTTGCCACGCGCACTCCTGCCGACCAAACCGCTTTTGCTGCTGCTGGAGGCGTACGCCGGCGTCACGATCGTCGAGGCAAGGCAGCTAACCTCGGCGGTTCCGGCAGACCATGAAGAGGCTGCGGTCCTGGAGGTTGCCGAAGGCGCACCACTGCTCGCCATGCGCCGCAGATTCTTCGACGAAGATGGAAGGGCGGTCGTTTATGCCTTGGTGACCGCGCGACCCGACCGCTACGAGCAGATTGTTCACTTCCGGCGGCGCGATGCCACGGCAAGGTCCGAGCGTCCGGCAAGGCGGAGCGCCCAAAGGAATACGCCCGCTCCGCAACACAACGGCAGGCGATCTGCTTCTTAGCGCTCGGTGACGGCCAAAAAGGGAAGAAACAATGCGAGCAAGGAAACGACTGAGAGACCTCCTGGAGGGCAACGAGATTGTCCTCGCGGGTGGTGCGCATGACGCGCTTAGCGCCCGCATCGTTCAGAGCGCGGGCTTTCCTCTTTGCGTCGTCACCGGCGCGGGAATGTCGATGGTGCGCGGCTACCCAGATGTCGGGCTTATGACTATGAACGAGGCCGTCGAATCGGTCGGCTATATTGCAGACGCCGTCGATATTCCGGTGATCTCGGACGCCGATAATGGCTACGGGAACGCGATCAACGCGCGGCGGACGGTGCGTGCCTTCGAGCGAGCGGGCGCGGCGGGGATCCATATCGAGGACCAAGTCTGGCCGAAGCGATGCGGCCACATGCTGGGCAAGCGGGTTATTCCGAAGGAAGAGATGGTCCAGAAGATCCGCGCCGCCCTTGAGGCCCGGGCCGATCCCGACTTCGTGATAATCGCTCGTTGCGACGCGCTCCTCGTCAACGGCCTCGAGGATACGCTGGCACGGGGAGAAGCATATCTCAAGGCTGGCGCCGACATGCTTTTCTTCGAAACACGTGAGTCGCTTGAGGAGATTCACGCCATTGCTGAGCGCTTTCGCGGACGGATCCCGCTGCACTGGAATCATTCGCCGAGCGGGATGGTGCCGCGCCTCGATGCTGCCGAGCTGCAGCGCCTCGGGTTCAAGACGGTGTGCTTCTACGTGCACGCTCTGATGGCTGCGTGCAAGACGATGCGCGAGGTTCTGGTGGCAATCAAGCAGACGGGAAACGCGGTTTCGATGTGGGACCGGATGGTCGGGTTCGACGAGTTCTGGGAGATCTGCGGGATTTCGGAAATCCGCAGTTTGGAGCGGCGCTATGGCGTCTGATCCTGTCCGGTTAGAACTGGTGAAGAACGCGGTCGGCTCCGTTGTTGATGAGATGGTGCTGACGGTCGTGCGCATCGCATACTCGTCCATTCTCCGCGACACTATGGATCTTTCGACAGCGTTCTGCGATCCGATGGGGCGAATGGTGGCGCAAGGATTGAGTCTTCCCTTGCATCTCGGTTCCATTCCGGACGCCATGGAGTCGGTACGCTGCAAATACCCGGAAGGACTGAAGCCAGGCGATGTCGTTGTGCTCAACGACCCCTATCTCGGTGGAATGCACCTGCCGGACATCTTCATGTTCCAACCCGTCTTTTCCCGGTCGGTCCTGCTTGGGTATGCCGTCGTTGTCGCACACCACAACGACATGGGCGGGCGGGTTCCGGGATCCAGCGCCGCCGATTCCACTGAGATCTTCCAAGAAGGCCTTCGCATTCCGGTTCTAAAGCTGTACGCTGACGGTATCCGGAACGACACGCTCTACGAAATCATTAGGATCAATGTGCGGGTGCCCGATGTCGTGCTTGGCGACTTGGCTGCGCAGGTTGCGGCGTGTCGAATTGCGGAATGCGGCATGCAGGAACTGGCCGAAAGGTACGGCGAGGCGCAGCTGCTTTGCTACTTCGAGGATCTGCTTGATTACAGCGAACGGGAGGCGCGGCGGTCGATTCGTGCGATCCCCGACGGAACTTATCGATTCGTTGATCATCTCGACGACGATGGCGTGCATCCGGACCAGCCTGTGAGGATCGAGGTCGCGGTGACAGTGGCAGACGATCATCTCACCGTGGATCTGGCCGGAACGTCGGCGCAGGTGGACGGCGCAATCAACGCAACCCTGTCGTTTGCCAAATCTGCTGCCTATTTTGCGGTTCGCGCGATCATGGACCAGGATGTACCGAACAATGCCGGATTCTTTCGGCCGATCCGGCTTGTCGCACCGTGCGGGAGCCTGTTCAATCCTTGTCCCCCGGCCGCGGTTGCGGCGCGCGGGGTGAGCGGATTTCGGCTCATTGACGCGTTGTTTGGGGCGCTGGCGCAGGCGGTGCCGGACCGCGTCCGTGCAGCGGGCGAAGGCGGCACGACGAGCTACAGCATCGCAGCTCGCGATGCCGACGGTCGTTTCGTGCTGTTCCGGGAGGCGATGATGGGAGCTTGGGGGGCGGGCGCAGGCCGGGACGGTATCGACGGCGCGGCCAATCCGGCGTGCAATATCGGGAATGCGCCGATCGAGGCGGTCGAGCATCAGGCACCGGTGCGGGTGGAACGGTACGAGTTGCTGCCCGACAGCGGTGGCGCGGGCGAGTTCCGGGGCGGGATGTCCGTGGTTCGCGAACTCAGGTTTCTCGGGCAGCGCGCGACGCTGCAGCTGCGGTCGGACCGGCGACGGTTTCCCCCTTACGGCCTAGGCGGCGGCGAGGCAGGCGGGCCGTCAGCGACGTTGCTTCACGACGGCACGGCGTGGCGAGAGCTGCCGACGAAATTCACACGATCGTTGCGGCACGGTGAACGGCTTCGTCACGTGACGGCCGGTGCGGGTGGTTACGGCAATCCGTGGCGGCGCGATCCGGCGGCGGTTCTGGCGGACGTCCGGGATGGCAAGGTGACGGCAGCTGCCGCGCGGGAGAAGTTTGGCGTGGCGGTCCATCCCCATTCGCTCGGAATCGACGAGGAGGGCACCCGGCTATTGCGGGAAAATGAGCGGAATCCGACGATGAAGGATGCTGCGGCGTGAGCTCACGAATGCCCATGCGGATTGGAGTGGATATTGGCGGGACGTTCACCGATCTCGTCTTCCTGCGCCCGGACGGTCGGCTTGATCGGCGAAAGGTCCCGTCAACACCTGATGACTACGCCCGCGCCATTCTCGAAGGCATCACGGCCGAACTGGCTGCCGCAGGCGAGGCAGCCGCAATTGGCGAGATCGTTCATGCAACGACAGTCGCAACAAACGCGGTGATCGAGCGGCGGGGTGCCCGCACCGCGCTGATCACGACAGAAAACTTTCGCGACGTACTGGAGCTTCGACGGATCCGAATCCCGCTGTCGTACGACCTCGGGTGGGCGAAGCCGCCGCCGATCGTGCCGCGGGAACTTAGGCTGACGGTTCGGGAGCGCGTCGATGCGGATGGACGCGTCCTAGTCCCACTGGATGGCCCGTCCCTTGAGCGGGCGATGGACGACATCGAAGCAAAGGACGTGGAGGCCGTTGCGGTGTCGTTCCTGCACTCTTACTGTGCGCCTGGCCATGAGCAGCAGGTGGGGGCCGCGCTCAAGCGCCGCTTTCCGGGCAAGCATGTTTCGCTTTCGTCGGAGGTGCTACCCGAGATGCTCGAATTCGAGCGAACAAGCACGACGGTGGTCAACGCATACGTCGCGCCGCTGATCGGTAACTATCTCGCCCGGCTGGGCGAACGGCTGGCAGGGATTGGAATCCGGGCGCCTATCCTCGTCATGCAGTCGAATGGCGGCTTGATCAGCGCCGCCGGGGCCGCCAAGCGTCCGGTATCGGTGATCGAGTCGGGCCCCGCAGCCGGCGTCGTTGCCGCCGCGCGCGCAGCGGCGGCTGCCGGCTATACGAACGTCATTACGCTGGACATGGGCGGCACGACGACCAAAGCCTCGATGATCGAGCGCGGTGAGATCTTGCGAGCGAGCGAGTATGAGGTGGGCGGTACTGTTTCAGTGAGCAGCCGGCTGGCACGCGGCAACGGATACGCACTGCGCATCCCGGTGATCGATATTTCGGAAGTTGGGGCGGGCGGGGGCAGCCTGGCGATGATTGACCCGGGTGGGGCCTTGCGGGTCGGGCCTTTGAGCGCCGGCGCGGTGCCGGGGCCGGCCTGTTACGGACAGGGCAACAAACTGCCGACCGTGACGGACGCCAATGTCGTGCTCGGCTACATTGCGCCGGGTTCGCTCGCCGGCGGTGCTCTGACGGTGAATCCGGCGCTGGCGGAGGCGGCGGTCGACCGGGAAATCGCTCGGCCGGCTGGCATGTCGGCGCCGGAGGCGGCGCTGGGCATTCACCACGTCGCGAACTCGAACATGGTTCGTGCGATCCGCTCCGTCTCGGTGGAACGTGGACGGGATCCCAAGGATTTTACGCTGATGGCGTTCGGGGGGGCCGGGCCGATTCATGCGGCCGGCGTAGCGAGAATGATGGGCATTCGGCGCGTGCTGGTACCACCGGTTCCCGGCGTGTTCAGCGCAGTTGGGCTGCTTTCGGCCGAGGTCGAACACCATGCAGCACGGACGATCTTTATGGAAACGCGCGATCCCGACGCGGCGTCACGTCAGCCGGTTCTCGACGAGATGCGCGCGCATCTGGTGCAGGAGCTTACAGCCGAAGGATATTCGGCGGGACAAATCCGGTTGAAAGCGGCTGCCGATGTGCGCTATCGGGAACAGTCCTCCGAGATCACAGTGCCAGTATCATCGATGGAATTGTCGGAGCAGCTGCTGCGGGAGGCGGAAGCCCGTTTCGAAACGGAGTACCAGCGCACCTATGGGCATGTCGGCGAAAGAAAGGAGTTTGAACTAGTCACCTTTCGTCTGGTGGCGAGCGTCGCACGCGACGTCGAGTGCGACGCAGAGTGGGCCGGGCATGGGGCCGCGCGAGGCGCGCGCGAGCGAACGGTCTTCTTCACACCGGGCGCTGGGCCGGTTGGCGTCCCGGTCGTCACCCGTGACGAGCTTCGGTCGGCGGCGCGGGCTGGGCCGTTGCTCATTCAGGAATACGACACGACGGTCATCGTTCCTCCCCGCAGCGCTGTTTGGTCCGACGAACACCGGAACGTCGTGATCGATCTGGAGTGATCGCAATGGATCACACGGATGCGCATTCGAACGGTTTGATCGGGTTGGCGGCGTTTGCGGCGGCGTTGGAGGCGGCTTCCCTCCCGCGGAGGATCACCGAGAAGGCGAAGGCTTGCCTGCTCTACGGGCTCGCCGTCGGGATTGCGGCTTGCGATGCGAAACAACCGAAGGTTGCGGCACGGACGCAGATGGTGAGGCCGCTCGCGGCCGAGGCCACACGGCTTCTGGATGGCGCGCGCACGACCGCCGAGGACGCCGCTTTCGTGAATGCCACGCTTTTCCATTCCCGATGCCAGGAGGACGCGCATCCGGCGGGCCATGTCGGTGCCGTTGTTTTGCCAGCTGCGCTTGCTGTCGCTGAGAGCCTCGGCGCAACGGGCGGAGAATTGATCGCCTCGATCATCGCTGGATACGAAATTGCGCTTAGGATCGGCCGCGATCACGTTACCGACCTGAGCGCACGGGGCTTCCGAAGCACTAGCGCGTACGGCGTGTTTGGCGCGGCGGCGGCGGCGGCGCGACTTAGGGGGCTCGACTCTGAACGAACGGCGCATGCGCTCTCCCTGGCGGCGAACATGGCCGGCGGATTGCGGGCCTTCGTCGGAGCGGGATCGGGTGACTTTCCGTATCACGCAGGCATCGCCGCGCGAAACGGTCTACTAGCCGCTGCTCTAGCCGCGGCTGGGGCCGAGGGACCGCTGGACGTGCTTGAGAGCGAAGCCGGATTTTTTGCTTCATTCGGAGAACAGAGGCGCGAATACGGCGCACGTCTTTCGTGTGCCCTCGGGCACGAATTCGAGCTGGAAGGAGTGACGTTCAAGCCTTATCCGGTTTGCCAGTTCCACCGAGCCGTCGTACGCGCATTGATTTCCCTCCGCCGACTGGCAAGCGGGGCGGAGGCGATGGCTATAGAGATCTGGATGAATCCTATGGAGGCCAATTTCTGGGGTGTGCGCTTCGGCGGGCCATTTCGGTCTTTTCCGCAGGCCTTTATGAGCGCGCCCTATTGCGCGGCCGTGGCGTGGAAGCGAGGCGATGTTCGGTTCTGCGATCTCAACGCGTTCGACGACACCGATGTAGAGAGGTTGATTGGGCGCGTCACGGTGACCGCCGATCCCAAGCGGCGGCGCTATGACCCGCTGATCAGCGTCACGCTCACGGATGGTCGGCGTCTGACCTCTGACGGAGATTCGGAGGATTATCTGCTAGAGTGGACCAGTGCGGTCGCAATGACGCGTGCGCTCGGCGCCGAGGTTGGCGTGCCTGCAGCGGCTAGCGGCGCACTGGTACGGACCGTGGAGGCCCTCGATCGGCTGGACGACCTTTCCGGACTGATTGCCGCGACGCGGAGCTGCCTGCGGGCTGGCGGTGAAGGCCTGAATGCGACATGAGGCTTGGCGTGCGGGAGGCCTGCTAGAGTAGGAAGCGGCGGACGCGGTGCCGGCGACGGAAGAAGTCCGACGAGAATAAGATGTGCAATGCAGGGGGAAACAGACCATGGTGAAACCTACAATCGTTGCGGGAGTTGCGGCGCTGTCGGCGGCGCTGGTTGCTGCGACGCCCGCTCGTGCTCAGGAGAAGTTTCCTTCGCACCCGATCGAACTGATCGTGCCGACCGCCCCAGGCGGCGGAACGGATATCGCCAGCCGACTTCTGGCTTCTATTGCCGAGGGCACACTTGGGCAGAAAATACTCGTCGTTGACAAGCCCGGTGCGGGGGGAGCGATTGGCGTTGAGACGATGCTGCAGGCGAAGCCGGACGGCTACACAATTGCCGGCGTATGGAACTCACCGATTACAATCACGCCGCAGATGTTCAAGGTTTCTTATACCGTGCACAGCATCGTACCGATCGTGCTTTCCGATGTGTCTCCGATCGTGTTCTGCGTGCCGAAGGGGTTTCCGCGAACCGACGGCAAGCAGTTCATTCAGGAGCTGCGCAACCACCCGAACAAATACACCTACGGTACCGACGGCGTGAGTGGGACTGTTCATCTGGCCGGCGCAATGATTTTCACGTCGCTTGGGGTCCAGGCGCGGGCGATTCCCTATGGCGGCGCGGGCGAGACATTGGAAGCGTTTCTAGGGAAAAGCGTTGACATCTATGGTGGCTCGATCCCACCGATACTGCCGTTTGTTGAAAAGGGCTCGGCAAAGTGCCCCTTGGTTACCTCCGAAAAGCGAAACCCGACGCTGCCGGGCGCGGCAAGTGTATCCGATCTTGGCATCCCTCAGGACCAAACGGTCCTTTGGCACGCTATCATCGCGCCAGCCAGCATCCCGACGGGTCGGTTGAAGGTGCTCGAGCGGGCATTCCAGCAGGCGGCACGAAGCACGAAATATCAGGAGTTTGCAAAGAAGGAGGGTGAGGACGCCGTCGGTTGGGGCTCGGTGCAGGCACGGGACGTGATGGAAAAGGAATATGCGGCGTTCGGCCGCGTGATTCAAAGCCTCGGTCTCGCGAAGAATACCAAGTAACGTTCCGAAAAGTGGCGGTTGAGGTGTCTTCCCGCTTTTCACCTTCGGAAGACGAAACGCGTCCGAGAGTGCGGCCGATCACGGTGCCGGCCCGGTGCATTGCTACAGGGAAGTTCCGGGAAAGGCCAACGTTTCCGTGCCAGGCCTTACCGATCGGCGAAGCGACGTGCGTTGGTGTCGACTTATCCTACGCGTTCACAGTGCTGTGAGGCGAATCCCATGCCAGCATCGACGGACCTACGTCACCTTCTTGGGCAACCCGGACCCATTCTCGCTCCGGGCTGTTACGACTGCATCTCCGCGCTCGCTATAGAGCGGGCGGGATTTCCTGCCGGCTTTGTCAGCGGCGCTGCCGTTACCGCAAGCGTGCTAGGTTATCCGGATGTTGGGCTGCAGACGATGCCCGAGATCCTGAACCAGGTTCGCAACATGGCGACCCGCACGACGATCCCGCTGCTGGTGGACGTCGACACCGGCTACGGCAACGCCCTTAACGTAATGCGGACTGTTCGCGAGTTCGAAGCGGCCGGTGCCGGTGGAATTTTCTTCGAAGATCAGAGCTTTCCCAAGCGTTGCGGGCATTTTGAGGGCAAGACGGTGATTCCCGTCGAGGAGATGGTCGTGAAGGTGAAGGCGGCCTGTGCTGCGAGGCGGAATCGCGATTTCGTTATCGTTGCCCGCACGGACGCGCGAGCGATCCACGGGCTGCCGGAAGCGATTGGCCGGGGCCGAGCGTATGCCGCGGCGGGTGCGGACGTCATTTTTGTCGAAGCCCTCCTGGACCAGCACGAGATGGAGGAAGTCGCGCGCAGCATTGCGGCACCCTTGCAAGCCAACCTCAACGAAGGAGACAAGACGCCCGTTTTGCATTTCGATGTGCTACATCGGCTGGGATTCAAGATCATCTCCTACTCCGGACTATTGCAGAGGACGGCAATGCAGGGGATGGCCAGCTCGCTTGATACGTTGAGACACGAGGGCAGCGCAGTCTCGCTTTACCCGAGCCAGATCTGTAGCCTGGTCGAACGGAGCGCGCTTCTGGGTCTCGACCGGTTCTACCAACTTGAGGAGGAGCTTTACGGTCCCATCGTGGACAGTGCGAAGAGTTGGCGGGGGGAACTTGCGGAGCGGGTCTGGAGGCGGGGCACAAGCGATCCGATACCGGTTTAGCAAGCTGCTTGCTCAATGACCAATTTACGCGGGGTGTTGAAGGGGAACGGAGAACGGAGCGATGAACAAGAGCCAAAGGTTGCGCGAGCTTATTGCGGCGCCTGAAATCCTGGTGATGCCGGGATTATTTGACGGATTCAGCGCGCGGCTGACACAAGCGGTGGGGTTCGCCGCGGGATTCCTGACGGGCTCGGGCATCAGCGAGGCGGGCCTCGGCTGGGCCGACCGCGGGGTCATGGGGATGGAGGAGAACCTTCGTGTCTGCCGGGCGCTGGTCGCGTGCTGTGATCTGCCGCTCATTGCCGACGCCGACACCGGGTACGGCAATGCCGTCAATGTGCATTTCACGATCCGGGCGTTCGAGCAGGCCGGGGTCAGCGGTGTGATGATCGAGGACCAGACCTGGCCGAAGCGCTGCGGGCACATGAAAGGGAAAGAGGTCGTTTCCGCGGAAGAAGGTGCCGAAAAGATCCGTGCCGCCGCCGAGGCTCGCCGCACACCGGAATTGGTGATCATGTCGCGGACCGACGCGCTTGCAACGCACGGACTGAAGGAGGTGATTCGCCGGCTGCAGATGTATGCGGAAGCGGGAGCAGACCTGCTGTTTGCCGACGCGCTGCTCTCACGCGAGCACATGCGCACCGTTGTTGGAAACGTACCGGGCCCAGTCTGCGTGAACATGGGATTCGGAATTCGACAACGAGAGACCACAGCACTGCTGTCGCCACAGGAGCTCCAGGACCTCGGTGTTCGCGCGGCGATCTATCCGCGCCTTCTGACCGCTGCGGCCATCCAAGGGATGAAGAATGCGCTCGCGGTGCTGCGGGAGTCTATGCGCACCGGTGCGGTAATAGAGCGCCCCGATCTGGTCGTGTCGTTCGAGGAGTTGAACGCGCTCGTGGGCGTGGAAGAACTCAACCGGCTGGAACGGCGCTATCTGTTACCCCACCAGTACAGGGCACGCTACGAGAGTGCCACCCATGAGGCGGTAACATGATCGCGTCGAAGTGACGTAGTGTTTCTTCGAGTGGACGCCGGATCCAGCGAGACGGCTCGGGCACCGTTGTGACACCGGAGAGAACGACGTGGGTTCAACTAGCGCGCTCTCAGCTATGCGAACGGTTGACTGCCATGCTCATGTAATGCGAATCGGCGCGCCGCTGACGGAGGATCGTCATTCGGGCCCTGCCCGCGACGTACTTGTCGAAGAGTTGCTCGAGGTACTTGACCAGAACTCCATTAGCTACGGCGTGCTGGTTGCTCCGAGCTTCTACGGCGCCGACAACGCCATCCTCCTCGACGCGCTCGGACGCTATCCCGAACGACTGCGGGGAACAGCGATTGTCGATCCGGAGGCAGGACCCTCGCTCGACGCGTTGGATGGGCGAGGTATCGTTGGGATCCGGCTGAACTGGGTGCGCCGACAGCACCGGCCAGATCCCGGGTCGAAGGCATATCGCCGGCTGTTCGACGCGCTGCGCGAACGCAAGTGGCATGTTGAGCTGTTCCTGGAGGGGGAGCTCCTGCCAGACGTACTGCCGATCTTGAGGCGCAGCGGTGTGGCGCTGGTGCTAGATCATTTCGGCTGTCCGGAGCCAGGGCAGGGCGTCGGCTCCCAAGGGTTTCGCCTTGTGCTCGCTGCCGTCCGAGATGGGGCAGCCTGGGTCAAACTGTCGGCTCCGTACCGGCTGCGCGGCGCTGATCCGCGGCCCTATGTCGATGCCCTGCTGGAAGCCGGTGGGGCCGGACGCCTGCTCTGGGCGAGCGACTGGCCCTGGGTTGGCCACGAGGGTGCGTGCACGTACCAGGAATGCTTGGATGCGCTCCGGCGGTGGGTGCCGGATGAGGCGGCCCGGCAGATCATCCTCGCGGATGGGCCGCAGAGGTTGTTTGGGTTTTAGAGCCCTTTTTAGGGCGGGTTGAAAACGCCCCTCCTTTGCTTCGCCGAGCGGCTTCACAGTAGGCGTTGCCGTCGGAGCCGCCGTCTCTGGGCCATTCGGGGTCTGAAGGAGGACGTGCTGCGGTTGTTTGCCGTGGCGGACGCGGGGCGGCCACCGCGGCCAGAGTTCGTCGAGCCCAGCGTGGCACTCTCATCAATGTCCACGGGCCGGAACGTTGTCGAGGACTATGCGAGCGTCGGCCTGATGCTGCGGCGACACGCGGTTGGGTTCCTCTGGGGCGAGGCCGAGCCGCGGGGCATCGCCCTCTGCGCCCCGTTGTCGACAAGGCGTGACGGCCGGCGTGTCACCGTGGCCGGCTTGGTGCTCGTGCGCCGGCAGCCGGCCTCGGGAACCGGCGCGATCTTCAAGACGAGACCAACATCGCCAAACTGATCCTCTGGTGGAGCATGTTCGAGCGGCAGCCCCGGGTTGTCACGGCGGCTAGCATGACGGCGTGCAACGGGCGAGTGCAGCGTGCGGGCGACGTCATCCACGTCGTCGCGGAGCGCCTTGACGGCCTTTCAAACCTGCTTCGTACGATTGGAGATCGGGAGGAGGGACTTCCGGTGCCCCACGGGCGAGGCGACGGCGCGACCCATCCCGGCAGCCCTGAGGCCCGTCACTCCGGCTCCAGGCATCGGGCTCTGGAGAGAATCCGGTTTGCGACGCGAGACTTTCACTGAAAGCGTGCAGGTCGGCGTCTTTGGCATAAAGGATTTGCGTGGCTGACTCTCTGTGCAGTACGATTCACGTGCCCGCGATTGGTACGACAACAACGGAGTGTCCCCATTGGCCACAGTACGCTTCGCCTGGTCGCCTGCATTGGTCGCCCTGCGCAGGGAAGCTTGCCCGCGAGCGCGATGGGAGAAGAACGCCCGCCGGTGGATCATGTCGGATCGGGATGCGCAGACGTTTCTGCGTGCTGCCCATGCTCGGCTCGAATTCTCCCTATCTAGCGCGCGGATCGAAATCGATAACGTCGTGTGGATTGTCGGCTTCGCGCAGGGTGCACCGTGCCCGGAGGCCGTCGTGATGGGCGATCCGCGGAACGGCGGCAGGGAGCAGTAGCATGCGAGGTTTCGTTATGATCAATCCAAGATAACGGGGCTGCGGCGCGGTGAATTCCCGCTTCATATGGGCGCTCTATT
>Ga0335075_10010827_pt1 | contig 13827 bp, 11 predicted proteins | sample Lox_Sample_24_FD_206723 | JGI IMG/M metagenome (GOLD analysis project Ga0335075, IMG submission 206723) | Soil microbial communities from Loxahatchee National Wildlife Refuge, Florida, United States - Lox_Sample_2.4 | ecosystem: Environmental > Terrestrial > Soil > Wetlands | place: USA...
TCAGAGAAACCTGACAAACAAAACAACCACACCCTGATACGGGGCACCAGAATGCGGCAAAAAAACAACAACAAAAACAAAACCACCAAACACACTATTGAGTTCTCAAACAACACCCCTCCGGCCGCGCAACAAGCCCAGCGGCTAATGGCCGCTTGCTCGCTACGCGGACGACGAGAGAGCCACCGAAGTGGAGCTTCCCTCTGGGACATCGTCGCGCTCGACGGACTGGCCGTGTCGCGACGACTCGATTAAGTTACGCGAGCGCAAACCCGGAGTCAAACAACCTGCTAGACGGCCTGTTTGGAGCTGACGCAAGCTCGCTGCAACTTCATGGAACGCGCTCGACCCCGGCGATATTCCGCTTGCCCCGGCGCAACACCAGCCAACGTCCATGCAGGAAGTCGGTCGGTCGGGGTATCCACTCTTCGTCGTCGATCTTGGTGTTGTTGACTGACACGCCGCCTTCGGCGATCGTGCGTCGTGCAGCCCCTTTGCTTTGCGACAGCCCGCTGGCTACCAGCAGGTCGACGATCCCGTCCGGTGCACCGGGCTTCAACTCCGCTACTGAGGTCTCGCGCAACGCCGCGGTCAGCGTGGACTCATCCAACCGGGTGAGTTCTCCGCGGCCAAACAACGCCCGGCTTGCATGTTCAACGGCTTCAGTCGCGTGCTCGCCATGCACCAGCGTCGTGAGTTCACGCGCCAGCCGTCGTTGCCCTGCACGTTCCTGTGGCCGTGCCGCTGTCGCCTCCTCCAGCTCGGCCAACTCGTCGGCCGACAGGAAGGTGAACCACCGCAGGTAGCGGATGACGTCAGCGTCGGTGGTGTTGACGAAGTATTGGTACCAGGCATACGGAGTCGTCATCTCCGGGTCTAACCACACGTTGCCGCCGCCGGTAGATTTGCCGAACTTCGTCCCGTCGGCCGCGGTCACCAGCGGCACCGTGAGGGCATGCACGGAGGCCGACAGCTTCTGGCGCACCAAGCGCACTCCGGCGATGATGTTGCCCCATTGGTCGGATCCGCCGATCTGCAGCACACAGTGATGGCGTTGGTAGAGCTCGACGTAGTCGTTGGCCTGCAACAGCATGTAGCTGAACTCCGTGTAGGAGATCCCCTCGCCCTCCAGGCGCCGCCGGACGGTGTCGCGGTCCAGCATGACGTTGACCGAGAAGTGCTTGCCGACGTCGCGCAGCAACTCAATTGCCGACATCGCACCGGTCCAGTCGAGGTTGTTTTCGACGATGGCACCTGTGGGTGAGGCGTCGAAATCGACGAAGCGCTCTAACTGCCCGCGGATCCGCTCAGTCCATCCCTGGACGGTTTCGGCGGCGGTGAGCACCCGTTCGCCGGTGTCGCGCGGGTCGCCGATCAAGCCGGTGGCGCCACCGGCGAGGACGATCGGGCGGTGTCCGGCGCGCTGGAAGCGCCGCAGCCCCAGCAGCGGCACCAGATGTCCGGCGTGCAGGCTGGGTGCGGTGGGATCGAATCCGGCGTACAGCGTGATCGGACCCCGGGCAGCCTGGGTGGCCAGCGCGTCAAGATCGGTGGACTGTGCAATCAGTCCACGCCAGTGCAGCTCGTCGAGGATGCCGGACGACCCGGCAGATTCAGCGCCCACAGCCAAGATCTTCTCGCACAAGGGTGCCGCGGCGGCGGGCAAGGGGACGGCGCGTCGGGATTAGTCGCTGGTGCCCGGCGCCGGCGCTCGTGGACTGCGCCGGTAGGCCGAGACCTCCGCGCGGCCCTGCAGCCACAGTCGCCACGGCCGGTCGGCAGCGTGGCTGATGCCAACGCGCGGCCCGGAAATCGCGTCGAGGGAGTCGTTGAGCCTCAGCCGAACCGGACTGTCGGCAGCAAACAGGTCGATGCCGTTATCAGCCAGAGTGATTCCCAATGCCGAGCAGAGATTACCCGGTCCGCGGGCCAGCGCGACACTGCGAATGGACGCGCCGCGCCGCGCCTGTGCAAGGTCGAGCCCGGTCTCGATCGCGGCGGCCCTGAGCAGCACCGCGGCGGCAGTCCCGTCGGCGCCGCAGACCACGTTCGCGCATACGTGGATGCCGTGGCTGCGGTAGGTGTATAGCCGGCCCGGGGGTCCGAACATGACCGCGTTGCGACCGGTAGGGCCGCGATAGGAGTGCGCCGCCGCGTCTGGCCACGGACCGTCCGGCACCCCGCCATAAGCCTCTACCTCGACGATCGTGGCGATGACACCGCGACCGGTCAGGGTGGCACCGACCAGTCGCTGCGCCGCTCCGACCGGGTCGGCCACGAGTTGGTCAGCGCCCATCAGACAGATTCTGCCTGCGCCTCTTGACAACCGGGCCACGGGGGCGAATATTCATCGTATGATGACTTCATCAAGTGATGAATTATCCTCAAACCGTCACGAAGTAGCCGTCGATATCAGCCAGTTGCGGGTGGTTCGCGGCAAACACCCAGCGCTGCACGACTTCTCGGTTCGTATCGCCCGTGGCAGCGTCACCGGCCTGCTCGGTCCGTCGGGTTGTGGCAAGACCACCCTGATGCGTTGCATTGTCGGTACCCAGCTGATCGCTTCGGGCACGGTCCGTGTGCTCGGCCTCCCGGCCGGGTCGGCGCCGTTGCGCCGCCGGATCGGCTATCTGCCTCAGGATCCAACGATCTACAACGACCTGCGGGTGGTCGACAATGTCCGCTATCTTGCGTCGCTTTACGGCTTTGATAGCCACGCGGCCGATTCCGCCATTCACCGGGTGGGCCTCAGCGATCACAGCACCGCCTACTGCGGCAATCTCTCCGGTGGCCAACGCACCCGGGTGTCGCTGGCGTGTGCGCTGGTCTGTCAACCCGAATTGCTCGTACTTGACGAACCGACCGTGGGTTTGGACCCGGTGCTGCGGGCAGATCTCTGGGAACAGTTCACCGACCTGGCCCGCGGCGGGACCACGCTGCTGGTCTCCAGTCACGTGATGGACGAAGCCGACCACTGCGGCGACCTGCTGCTGATGCGCGACGGTCGCTTGGTCACGCACACCACCCCGACCCAACTACGAGAGGACACCGGATGCACCTCACTGGAGGACGCGTTTCTGTCCATCATCAAGCGCAGCACGAAGCGCCGAGCAAGTTAGGGCTGCGGGGGTCGCTGAAACCGTACAGCGCCACGACGTTACGGATTCTGCGGCAGCTCGCCGCCGATCCTCGCAGCGTCGCGATGATCCTTGCGGTGCCGGTCCTGGTTATCACGTTGATGTACTTCATGTTTGAGAATGCTCCGCACCGTCCGGGCATACAGGCGCCGTTCAACAATGCGTGCCTGATCCTGCTGGGGCTTTTCCCGCTCTTCGTGATGTTCATCATCACGGCGATAACGATGCAGCGCGAAAGAGCCTCGGGGACGCTGGAGCGTATCCTGACCACTCCGCTGCGCCGGCTTGACCTGCTGATCGCTTATGGCACGGCCTTTTCCATCGCCGCAGCAGTGCAAGCCTTCGTGGCTTGCGGTGTGTCGTTTTGGCTACTCGGCTTCGACACGGCCGGCAGCCCGTCCTGGGTATTCGTGATCGCGATCGTGAACGCAGTGCTCGGCGTCGGCCTGGGGCTGTTGTGTAGTGCGTTCGCGCGAACCGAGTTTCAGGCCGTACAGTTCATCCCGCTGGTGATGGTGCCGCAGCTGCTGCTGGCCGGGATCATCGTCCCGCGAGCGCTGATGCCGACCTGGCTGGAGTGGATCAGCAACGTGATGCCGGCCAGCTATGCCCTGGAGGCTCTGCAGCAGGTGGGCGCGCATAGCACGCTGACCGGAGTCGCGGTACGAGACATCCTGGCCGTGATCGGGTTTGCGCTCGCAGCGTTATGTCTGGCCGCCGCAACCCTTCGCCGACGGACACCTTAGCGTGACCGCCGCCAATACCGGCCGAAAGCGGCCCGGCCGTCCGGCGGGGAATTCCGACACCCGCGAGCGTATCCTGACCAACGCTCGAGAATTGTTCGCCCACAACGGGATTACGAACACTTCCGTACGTGCTGTAGCGGCAGCGGCGGGTGTCGATTCAGCTTTGGTGCATCATTACTTCGGCACCAAGGAGCAGCTTTTCGCTGCCGCCGTTCGTATCTCGATAAGCCCGATGGACATCATCGGCCCGTTGCGCCAAGTGCCGATCGAGGAACTCGGCCATGCTATTCCGACAATGCTGTTGCCGCTGTGGGACTCCGAGCAGGGCGCCGGGTTGATCGCCACGCTGCGGTCGATTGTGGCCGGGTCGGAGGCCAACCTGTTCCGTTCGTTCATCCAGGACGTGATCGCCCGCGAAGTCGGAACCCGCGTCGACAACCCACCGGGCACCGGCATCATCCGGATCCAGTTCGTGGCATCCCAACTGGTGGGCGTGCTGATGGCGCGCTACATCCTGGACCTGGAGCCGTTCAAGTCACTGCCCGTCGCGCAGATCGCCGACACCATCGCCCCAACTCTGCAGCGTTACCTCACCGGGGATCTGCCGGAGTTGCCTGCGCCATGAACTGCCTGTGTTCCTCGTCGCTGACCTCGATCGCCTCGTCGACCAGCAGCACCGGGATCCCGTCATCGATGCGGTAGGCACGCCGCATCCGCGGGTTGTACAGCAACTCCTCGTCGCCTTCGCCGACCAGCACCAGCGGGCCTCGGTCGGCCGGGCAGACCAGGATGCCCAGCAGCGTTTCGTCAATCATATCGACCTCAAATATCAGTGGGCATGGGACATCTCGGCACGTGCCGCGCCCGTCAACCGTCGGAATTGGTTGGCGTCGGGATCGAAATACCAAGCGTGCCGTCCCGGCTTGGGAACCCCGGCGGCGCGCAACGCACTGACCGTCGGACGATAAGTGGCACTCAGCGTCATCTCGGCCACCACATGCACGATGTCGGGCCCCAACCCGAACGGCATGGCTGCCACCGCTTCGGTGAGATCCGCTGCCGTGATGGTCGCACCCGGCCGCAACGTCACCGCTGTCACCGCGACCTGGTGACCGTCGATCGACACCCCGTAGGTCACCGCAAGGTCGACCGCCGGAATGAGGCCGAGCCCATCGGTGATCGGCTCGCAGAACACGACGCCACGGGCGGTGCGCACGGACGAACCGCGCCTGCCCACCATCCAGAAGTCGCCATCGGCGTCGCGGCGGAACAGATATTCAGTGGAGATCCAGGTGTCGGCGGGAGCGAAGACCCCACGTTTGACCGACGCGGTCGGATCGATCGGTCCGCGGGGCTCGGCGAGCAGGACGCCGACTTCGTTGGTTTCCGGTAGCCGGACCAGCCCGCGGTCAGTTTCCAGGATCAGGTCATGCTCGGCGTCGTAGGCGCCCAGTTCGACATGGCCGGCTCCGGGCAACGGCCGGCCCTTGCTGCCGATCTTGGCGCCGGATACGTTGGCCAGCACCGCATGTCCGTCGGTGGTGGCAAAGAACTCCACGACATGCGCGGGAGCGAACACGTCCACGATTCGCTGCCACAAACCGGTCGGCATACCCGAGCCGATGAACAACCGAACCGGGTGACTGCCGTGCAGTGCGAAAGCCGGGTCGTCGATCACGTCGCTGAGCATGGCCCACGTGTAGGAGACGACGGTGACGCCGTACTGATTTAGCTCGGCGACGAATCGGTCCGGGCGCAGCCCGCGGGACAACGCGATGCGGGTGCCGCCGACCACCGCGCCGCCAAGGCTGACCAACAGCCCGGACTCGTGATGCAGCGGCGTCAGGCAGTACACGGTGTCGGTACGGCCCAACGTCGCAGTCGAGGCGGTGCCGAACGCCGACAGCGCCCAGCGGTAGTTGGTGATCTGCTTGGCGACGAGCTGCCCGCCGGCGGTGCTGAACGCGATGAACGCCAGATCCCTGGCGAGCCCCGGGTTAGCCCGGTACCAGGCCGGCAGCTCCACGGCGTCGGGGTCGATCTGCTCCATGTCGATGACGCCGGCGTCATCGGCCAGATGCAGATCGCGGGACTCACCGCCACCGAGGACGAGGATCTGTTCGGGTAAGTGCCGCGCCGTCTCGAGATTGGCCGGGTCGGTGATGATCTCGGTCACTCCGCCGAGCCGGACCGCCGCGGCCAGGTCGACGTCGGGCTTCAACAAGACCGCGACAGCACCCAACCGCGACAGCGCGGCGATCGCCACCAGCGCGCTGGGCCGGGTCTCCATCAGCACGCCGACATGTTCGCCTTGGCGAACCCCGACCTCGATCAGGCCGCGCACGACGTTGTCGATGCGCCGGTTCACGGCTTCGTAGGTGTGAACGCGGCCGTCGAACAGCAGAAATTCACCCTTCGGGGCATCGTTGGCTTGTTCGCCGATGATCCGGCCGAGCGAGATCCGGGTGTGGTCGTTGATCTGGCCCAATCGGGCCAGCCGGGGCAGGGTTCGTACGGTCTCCACGGCCAGTGTGCGCATGGATTTGTTCGCAGCGACGACGGCGTCGGCCGCTCCGCGGGCGATTGTCAGCGCCACCCCGGATGCCTCGCCCAGGCCATGCATCACCCGGGAACTGAGCGCCACGCCGCGATCGGCGCGCTCCTCCGGCTGATCAGCCATCGGGAAGATGTCCGTGGGCTTGTCTCCGTTCCCGGAAATCCACAGCACCCAATCGGCGACGGTTGGCCAAGACTCTTGTGCCGCTTTGGATCCGACCACCAGGCCGAAGTGACCTGTGCGTAGGCTGTATTCGTAGACCTCGGCATTGGGCGCCGCACGCCGGATCCCGCGCACCGCGGCCGGCTGACCGATGTCGTCAACCTCGCCGATGAATGCCAGTACAGGACATGTGATATCGGTCAGCGTCACCAGTTGACCGTTGATGGCGAAACCGCCGGTCATCATCCGGTTATGCGCGACGAACTGCTTGAGCAGCTCGGAGACCGCCGGACCGGACCACGCGATCCAGCCTTCGGACTCCAGGAATCTACGCTGAGCTTCCCTTGGCAGCAACGCCTCCCGATCGTGCAGCTGGCGCACGAAGTCGACCCGGGCTTTGGCGGTTTTGAGCGGATCGAGCATCTGAAAGCCGGTGCGCGCCAACCAGCTTGGGATATCCAACCGATTGAAAACATGGTCTGCCATGAAATTGGCAATACCGGGAGCCAAGTTGGGCGGCAGCCCCATCGGAAGCGCCGCCAGGGTGTCTACCGGTGAGCCGAACGTCACGATGCTGGCAATGCTTTTCGAGCGTCGATAGGCCGCCGCCTGGTAGCAGAACATCCCGCCCTGCGAGTAGCCGACCAGGTGCACGTCCTGACCGGTGATCTCGGCGGTCAGTTCAAGCGCCTCGCTCAGCGCCACGATGTGGTCGGCCAGATTCCGGCGCATACCACCCTCGACTTGGTCGGGTGAGCCGAAGTCAATGACCCAGGGATCCAGCCCGGCTGCGTGCAAAATGCCGACGGCGCCGTCCTGGCGAGTGACATCCCACATGTTCGCCGACATCATCATCGGGTGCACCAGCATGACCGGCGGCCCCGCATGCGGATGCCCGGGCCGACTGTCCGGTGGGAAGTACCGCCGAAGCTTGTACATCGGCACGCTCTCCACGACCTGGGACGGGGACGGAGCGTTGCCGGTTTCCAGGCCGCCGAGTCGCAAAACCTCCAGGCCGTTCTGCGCCGTCGCCATCAGACGCTCCACCGGTCGCGTGACCGCTGAAAAACTCAGATCCATGCCGCCGCTCCCTACTCACTGAGACGATCCTGTGCTGCATGTGGGCCTGACAGCCTGCACATCATGGCACATCGCAGGAGATCGACCCGCAGCTTTGGACACGCTGCCAGCGCGTACGCCAGCCTAGTCCGCCCGCCATATCACTCACTAAGGTCGGGACGGTGGCACACCTGCTGGGCGCCGAGGCATTGCACCTGGAGTACCCGACCCAGGTCGTCTTCGAGTCGCTGACCGTTGGGCTCAGCGACGGTGACCGCATCGGCATTGTGGGACGAAACGGGGATGGCAAGTCCAGTTTGCTGGGTTTGCTCACCGGTGGGCTGCGGCCGCATGCCGGACGGGTGACCCAGCGCAGCGGCCTGCGAGTCGGCGCGCTGAGCCAGGCGGACATCCTGGATTCGACCAGCACGGTGGGATGGACACTTGTCGGCGACCGGCCCGAGCACGAATGGGCCGGTAATCCCCGGATCCGCGACGTAGTCGGCGGACTGGTCGCCGACATCGCCTGGGACGCGACGATCGGCACCCTCAGCGGTGGTCAGCGGCGCCGGGTCCAGCTGGCCGAACTGCTGATCCACGTTTGGGACGTGATCGCGCTGGACGAGCCCACCAACCACCTCGACATCGAAGGCATCACTTGGCTGGCCGGCCACCTGCGGCAGCGCTGGCCCCGCAACACCGGCGGACTGCTGCTGGTCACCCACGACCGGTGGTTCCTGGACGAGGTGGCGACCACGACGTGGGAGGTGCACGACGGAATCGTCGAGCCGTTCGAGGGCGGCTATGCCGCCTATGTCCTGCAGCGAGTCGAGCGGGACCGGCAGGCCGCCGCCGCCGAAGCCAAGCGGCAGAACCTGATGCGCAAGGAGCTGGCCTGGCTTCGCCGCGGGCCACCGGCGCGCACGTCGAAACCGAAGTTCCGTATCGAGGCGGCCAACCAGCTGATCGCCGACGTGCCGCCGCTGCGCAACACCGTCGAATTGGCGAAGCTCGCCACCGCGCGGCTCGGCAAGGACGTCGTAGACCTGCTCGACGTGTCGGTCTCCTACCCATCTTCCAGCGGCCGTCCCGTGCTGCGCGACGTCGAATGGCGGATCGGCCCCGGCGACCGCATCGGCATCGTCGGGGCTAACGGGGCCGGCAAGTCCACCCTGCTCGGACTGATCACCGGCGCAGTCTCACCCGACAGCGGAAAAGTAAAGCGGGGCAAGACTGTTCGCCTGGCAATCCTTGACCAACGGGGCGATGAGCTGGCCCCGATGGCGGGCGAGCGGGTCGCCGAGGTGCTGGGCCGGCTACGCAGCGACTATCACGTCGAGGGCCGCGCCGTCACTCCGGCCCAGTTGTTGGAGCGGCTCGGGTTCGCCGCCGACCAGCTTTCGGCGCGCGTCAGCGAACTCTCCGGCGGGCAACGCCGCCGACTGCAGTTGATGCTCACGTTGCTGGCCGAGCCCAACGTCTTGCTGCTCGACGAACCCACTAACGACGTGGACACCGACATGCTGGCCGCCACCGAAGACCTGCTCGACTCGTGGCCGGGCACTTTGATCGTCGTCTCGCACGACCGCTACCTGATGGAGCGTGTCACCGATCAGCAGTACGCGATTCTCGATGGACGGCTGCGACACCTGCCCGGTGGTGTCGATGAATATCTGAGGCTCGCGACGCAGGCGGCCGCGAAGCGCGATGCGATGCCGACCACTAGAATTATTGAGCCGCAATCAATTTCAGGAGCTGAATTGCGGGCCGCCCAGAAGGAGGTCGCTTCAATCGACCGCAGGCTGGCGCGGCTGGCCGACCAGATCGCTGCCAAGCATCACGAACTCGCCGAGCATGACCAATCCGACCACGTCGGCATCACCCGGCTCACCCAGGAATTGCGCGACCTCGACAACGATGTCGCCGAGCTGGAGAACCGTTGGCTGGAACTATCGGAGGTCGTCGAGTGAGAGGCGCGTCAGGTTCGACGACGTTGCAACTCCGCCTAGCGGCTCAGCTGCCGGCGAAGTCGTTGGGCGGCGGCCTGAACCGCGTCGAGTTGCGCGGCGACCCGGCTCGGCGCGGTGCCGCCGCGTGCGTCGCGCGACGAAACCGAACCCTCGATACTGAGCACTTCCCGCACCTCGGGAGTCAAGTGGCTGCTGATGGCAACAAGCTCATCGTCGGTCAGCTCCTTCAGCCCGACCCCACGCTCCTCGGCGACCCGCACGGCCGCTCCCGCCGACTCGTGAGCGTCCCGAAACGGCACACCTTGGCGCACCAGCCATTCGGCGATGTCAGTGGCCAAGGTGTAGCCGGCTGGAGCAAGCGCTGCCATCCGCTCAGTGTCGAACGTCAGGGTGCTCACCAGTCCGGCCATCGCCGGCAGCAGCAGCTCCAACTGCGCGACCGAATCGAAGACCGGCTCTTTGTCTTCCTGTAGGTCTCGGTTGTAGGCCAGCGGCTGAGCTTTCAGGGTCGCCAGCAGTCCGGCGAGGTTGCCGATCAACCGACCGGACTTGCCACGAGCCAGCTCGGCGATGTCCGGGTTCTTCTTCTGCGGCATTATCGAACTGCCGGTCGACCATGAGTCGTGCAGAGTGATGTACCCGAATTCGGTCGAGCTCCAGATGATGATGTCCTCGGCGAGCCGGGACAGGTCGACGGCGATCATCGCGAAGACGAACGCCGCCTCGGCAGCAAAATCTCTGGCCGCAGTCGCGTCCACAGAATTGTCTGCCGCTGTTGCGAATCCAAGTTGTTCGGCGATCGCATCCGGGTCGAGCCCCAGTGACGAGCCGGCCAGTGCTCCGGAACCATAGGGGGACACGGCGATGCGCTTGTCGAGGTCGACGATTCGGTCGACGTCGCGCAGCAGCGGGTGGGCGTGCGCAAGCAGATGGTGTGCCAGCAGGATCGGCTGGGCCGACTGCATATGCGTCTTGCCTGGCATGATGGCGCTCGGGTGAGTGGCGGCCTGGCCGGCCAGCGCGCCGACGACATCGAGCGCACCACCGGCCACTCGGCGTATCGCGTCGCGCAACCACATCCGAAACAGAGTGGCCACCTGATCGTTTCGCGAGCGCCCGGCTCGCAGCCGGCCGCCCAGATCGGGCCCGACCCGGTCGATCAGCCCGCGTTCCAGCGCGGCGTGGACGTCCTCGTCGGTGACCACCGGCAGGAAGCTGCCGTCGGCGACATCCTCGGCGAGGCTGTCCAGCCCGGCCAGCAACCCGTCGCGCTGCTCCTCGGTGAGCAACCCGCCGTGGTACAGCACCACGGTGTGCGCCCTGGACGCGGTGATGTCGTAGGGCGCCAGCACCCAGTCGAAGTGGGTGGATTTACTCAACGCAGCTAGTGCATCGGACGGGCCGTCAGCGAATCTCCCGCCCCACAACGACCCTTCGTTGGTGGTCACCGGGTCACCTCGCTTGCGTGAGCAGACACAAAAGCCCCCCGACACGCCGCGCGTGAGGGGCTTTTGCGTCTGCTCGCGAGGAGAGCCGTCACCTCGAGTCCCGGCGCGCGGCGATTTTCGACGACAGGCCGTGCACGTATACGAAGCCCTTGGCAGCGGACTGGTCGAAACTGTCGCCCTCGTCGTAGGTGGCCAGGTTGAAGTCGTAGAGCGACTCGGCGCTGCGCCGACCGTTGACGGCAATGTGGCCACCGTGCAATATCATTCGGATTTCGCCGGACACGTGCTCCTGGGTCTTGGCGACGAAGGTCTCCAGCGCCGTCTTCAGCGGCGAGTACCACAGTCCGTCGTAAACCAGTTCGGCCCAACGCTGGTCGGTGTGTCGCTTGAACCGCGCCAGCTCGCGTTCGAGCGTGACGTGCTCGAGTTCGGTGTGCGCGGTGATCAGCACCATCGCCCCCGGCGCCTCATAGATTTCGCGGCTCTTGATACCCACCAGCCGGTCTTCGACCACGTCGAGCCGCCCGACTCCTTGGGCGCCGCCACGGGTGTTGAGTTCTTCGATCGCCTGCAGCACCGACACCGGCTTGCCGTCGATCGACACCGGTACGCCACGCTCGAATCCGATGATCACCTCGTCGGGGGTGTTCCAGTTGACGGTCGGATCTTCGGTGTAGGCGTAGATGTCTTTGGTCGGCGCATTCCACAGGTGTTCCAGGAAGCCCGTTTCCACCGCACGGCCCCAGACGTTCTGGTCGATCGAGAACGGTGAGCGTTTGGTGACGCCGATCGGGATGGCGTTCTCCTCGGCAAAGGCGATCGCCTTCTCGCGGGTCCAGGCGTAGTCGCGGACCGGTGCGAGCACCTCCAGATCCGATGCCAGCGAGGCGAATCCGACTTCGAACCGGACTTGATCGTTGCCTTTGCCGGTGCAGCCGTGCGCGACGATACTTCCGCCGTGCTCGCGGGCCGCCGCGACCAGATGCTTGGCAATGAGTGGCCGGCTGATCGCCGACACCAGCGGGTAGCGATCCATGTAAAGACCGTTGGACAGGACGGTCGGCAGACAGTAGCCGTCGGCGAACTCGTCGCGGGCGTCGACGACGACCGCTTCGACGGCGCCGCAGTCCAGCGCCCGCTGGCGCACCACCTCCATGTCCTCACCGCCCTGGCCCAGATCGATCGCCACCGCGACGACCTCGCGGCCGGTCTCCTTGCCGATCCAGCTGATCGCCACAGAGGTGTCCAAACCGCCGGAATACGCCAAGATGACGCGCTCGGACATGAATTGATCTCCTTGCTTTGCGGTTATGTGAGGTCTTGGATCACGGTTGCGAGCTCGGCACCGCTCATCGGCTCGCGGGCCGCAATGAAAATGGTGTCATCCCCGGCGATCGTTCCGACGACGTACGGCAGGGCCGCCCGGTCGATCGCGCTGGCCAGATAGTCGGCGGCACCGGGCGGGGTGCGCAGCACGGCCAGGTTTCCGCTGGCGTCAGTGGAGACCAGCAATTCACTGAGCAGCCGCGAGAGCCGCGCAGTGCCACCGGATACCCCGCGCAACGGGCTGCCGTTCTCGGGCACCACGTAGACGCCGACCCCACCGTCGGCGCCGCGCAGCTTCACCGCCCCCAACTCCTCCAGGTCGCGGGACAGCGTGGCCTGGGTGACCTCGATACCGTCGGCGGCGAGCAGTCCGGCCAGTTCGCTTTGGCTGCGCACCGAAGCCGACGACAGGGTCGCGACGATGCGGGCCTGCCGGGCCGCGCGGGTGACCTCCGGTGTTGTCTTCGAGCCGCTGTGGGTCATCGCGCCGCTCCTCTCCACTGTCTCGGATCGCACTGCTCTGTCGATAGTCGTCGCCGCGGCGTCATTTCCACCGCTCCAAAAGCCACACCAACAATGCCTTTTGCGCATGCAGCCGGTTCTCGGCCTCATCCCACACCCCGCTGTGCGGCCCGTCGATCACGTCGTCGGTGATCTCGTGACCTCGGTGCGCCGGAAGACAGTGCAGCACAATCGCTTCCGAGTTAGCCAGGGAAAGCAATTCGGCGTTCAGCTGGAAAGGACGGAACGGTCGAACACGGTCCAGCCCGTCGTCCTCTTGACCCATCGACGTCCAGGTATCGGTGACCAGCACGTCGGCCCCCGACGCGGCAGCGACGGGGTCGGTGATAACCGCCACCGAGCCGCCAGTGTCTGCGGCGCGCTGCTCGGCGGCGGTGACCATCGATTGATCGGGAGCGAACCCGTCGGGTGCGGCGATTGTGACCTGCATGCCGGCCGTTACACCGCCGAGCATCAACGAGTGCGCCATGTTGTTGGCACCATCGCCGAAGTACGACATGCGTAGGCCGGGCAGCGATCCGACGCGCTCGGCCACGGTCTGCAGATCGGCCAGCACCTGACAGGGGTGGTATTGGTCGGAGAGCGCGTTGATGATCGGCACCGTCGCGGTCTCGGCCATCGCGGTCAGCCGGGCCTGCCCGTAGGTCCGCCAGACGATCGCATCGACATAGCGGGACAACACTTTCGCGGTGTCCTGCAAGGTCTCCTCCCGGCCCAGCTGGGTGCTGCGGCCGTCGACCACCACGGCGTGCCCGCCGAGTTGGGCGATACCCACCTCGAACGAAAACCGGGTGCGAGTCGAATTCTTGTCGAAGATCACCGCGACACCACGCGGACCTTCCAGCGGACGCCGGCTGAACGGATCTTTCTTCAGCTCGGCGGCCAGCGCGAGCACTTCGG
>Ga0335075_10010828_pt1 | contig 13826 bp, 11 predicted proteins | sample Lox_Sample_24_FD_206723 | JGI IMG/M metagenome (GOLD analysis project Ga0335075, IMG submission 206723) | Soil microbial communities from Loxahatchee National Wildlife Refuge, Florida, United States - Lox_Sample_2.4 | ecosystem: Environmental > Terrestrial > Soil > Wetlands | place: USA...
TCAGCCGGGCGCCGCGGGTGAAAGTAAAATAGGTCCAGATCCAGGCCGCAAACACCGACAACCGGTTGCGGAATCCAATCAGAAAGAAAATATGCACGCTCAGCCAGGTCGCCCACGCGGGAAAGCCGCTCAGGTGGCCTTTGAACGGCCACTCGACCTTGGCCACAGCGTCCATGCGGCCGATGGTGGCCATATCGCCCTTGTCGAAATAGCGGAAGGCCGGCCGCGGTTTGCCCTCCAGGTCGGCCGCCACCATCTTCGCCACGTGGTCGCCCATCTGCATGGCTGGCTGCGCCACGCCGGGAATCTGGCGGCCGTCCTGCTCCAGGTGCGCCAGGTCGCCCAGAATGAAGACCTCCGGCAATCCCGGGGGATTGAGCCGGTCGTCGACGGTCACGCAGCCGCGTCGGTCAAATTGCATATCGGGATTGACGTTGGGCGGGGCTGCCAGCAGCCTGCCCAGCGGCGAGGCCTGCACGCCCGCCGCCCACAGCGTCACCACCGCATCGATCCGCTGGCCTCCGGCCTCTACCCAGCCCGGGCCCATGGCGCTTACCTGCGTGCGGGTATGAACCTCCACTCCCAGGCGCTTCAGGGAGGCCTCAGCCTTCGCCGAAAGGTCTTCCGGGTAGCTCCCCAGGATGCGTGGCGAGCCCTCCAGCAGCAGCACCCGGCTTTGCGCCGGGTTGATGTGGCGGAAGTCATGGCGCATGTAGAGCTGCGCGATGTCGCAGATGGCCCCGGCGAGTTCGACGCCAGTCGGCCCACCGCCCACGACGACAAAGTTCAGGGGTGGATGCCATCCGCGCTCCACCATCTGCCGCTCGGCCAGCTCGAAGGCAAGCAGCACGCGGCGGCGAATCTCGATGGCGTCCTCGATCGTCTTGAGCCCCGGCGCCAGCGGCGCCCACTCGTCCTTGCCGAAGTAGGAATGCGTGGCCCCGGTGGCCAGGGCGAGGTAGTCGTAAGCCAAAGCGACCCCGCTCCCCAGCGCTACCTTCCGTGCCGCCGTATCGACGCCAACCACCTCGTCCATCAGCACTTGTGTGTTCGCCTGCTTGTGCAGAATGGTGCGGATAGGCTGCGCGATGTCCGCCGGCGACAGCACCGCCAGCGCCACCTGGTAGAGCAGCGGCTGAAAAATATGATGATTGCGCCGGTCCACGACCGTCACGTCGACCGGCAGGCGGGCCAACGCCTTGGCCGCGTGAATACCGGCGAAACCGCCGCCCACGATTACCACCCGCGGCCTGCGGGCCGCGGACCTTCCTCTCTCGATCTGAAGCGGTTGCGTCTCTCCACCCACCTCTGGCGCCTCCCCATCTCTTTAGCAGATGCGCGGAGGGTGCTCCAAGTGACAAAGCCGCGAAGCCTGCCGCGCTCCTGCTGTAGCATCCACCTTATGATTGCGGAGGCGTCGTGGCTCTGGTGGGTGGGATTTCACGCGGTGGTGGCGGGTCTGCTCGCCGCAGATGCCCTGCTCTTCGCCCGGTGCCGCGCGCGATGGAATGAGCAGACCGCGGCCTGGCTCGGAACCGGGGTCATGGTGCTGGCGGCCGCCGCCTTTGCCGCCTGGATCGCACTCGCCAGGGGCCGCCAGCCGGCCCTCGAATTCGTGGCCGGATATACGATCGAGACCTCGCTCAGTATCGATAATCTGTTTGTCTTCCTGGTGCTGTTCCAGGGCTTCCGCATCGGCCCCGAGCGCCAGCAGCGCGCCCTGATGTGGGGCGTGGGCGGGGCGATAGTCTTGCGCGCCCTGTTTATCGCGGCGGGAGTCACGCTGCTTCAACGATTCGACTGGGTCACATGGGTCTTCGGCCTGTTCTTGCTTTATGCGGCGTGGAGACTGGTGCGCGGCGGCTCGGCGCGCGCGGTCATTCCGGAATGGATTCGAAAGCTGCAGCCGGCCAAAGGATCGCTCCTGCCCGTTATCCTCGCCGTTGAAGTCACCGACCTGCTTTTTGCCGTGGACTCCATCCCCGCCGTGCTGGCCGTTTCCCACGATCCGTTCGTGGTTTATACCTCGAACATCGCGGCTATTCTGGGATTGCGCTCGCTCTATCTGGCGCTGGCCTCCTTGCTCGACCGCTTCCGCTATCTGCACTACGGCCTCGGTGCGCTGCTGGCCTTCGTCGCATTCAAGATGCTCGCGGCCCATTGGATCGAACTCCCGATTGTTCCTTCGCTCGCGGTGATCGGCGCCATTCTCGCTGTCTGTGCAATCGTCTCGTGGAGATCGGGGACCAGGGTGAAGACATAAGGCGCCAAAGCCGGATTGGCCCTACGCGCTTCCACTCAGTCCATCGAAATCTGGACGAGGTCCGCTTCGTGCTTCGGCGCCTGTTGGCCGCGTTCGCGCCATGCGGGCAGCGCCACGTGCTGCAGACGGGCCAGCGCGCCTCCGATCGCCATCGAGCCGAGCATAATGTGCTTCGCCTTGAGCGGTCCCGCAAGCTGCACGCCGCTGATCCAGTGCGCCGCCGCGCTGGCCGAGCAACCGCACTGTGAACAGTCCGGATCGCCGCCGAAGACGCAGGGCTCGACGCGCGTCTTCAAGTCCGCCGAATAGTTCTTCGAGAGACGCGAAAACGTGCACTCCTTTGGCGACGCCGGCGGATGCAGCAGGGCCTCGGCATAGCCGCGCCCCGTGAGGAGCTTGGGGTACAGCGTACGCAGGCGCGGCAGTTCTGCGGCCACATACGCGCGCTGCTCCGCGGTCAGACGTTCCGCGCTCATCTCGCCCCGCTGCGGCGAGTAGAGGCTCACCCAGATGGTGCGCACCTCTTCTCGTCCGGCCCAGAAGCGCACGTACTCTTCGAGGTAACCCGGCCGTTCGAGCATCTGCGCGGTGATCGTCCAGTGGACGTTGACCGAGCGCCCGGCCAGGTTGGCGAGAATCCGCTCGTAGGTGGCCGGATGGCGGCGCACGTTGTGGTGCTCCGGCAGCCCGTCGATGGAGATGGCGGCCGTAAAGCGGCGCAAACCAATCCACTCGATAGGAATGGGAATAATACCGCTGGTGACCACCATCGAATGGATGCCGCGGGCGGCCAGCTCCGGCAGAATGCGGCTCAGCTCGCGGTGGCGCACCATCGGCTCGCCGCCCACCAGTGTCACTTGCAGCGGTTGATGGTGGTCGATCAGCCCAAGCACACCTTGCACCAGCTCGTCGCCCCGCTTGTCGGCAAGCTCCCGCAGCGTGACCTCGCCGCCCAGATGGTTCGATCCGTACGCGTAGCAGCCGGGGCAGTGGAGCGGGCATTCACGCGTCACTTCGATGGAAAGCATCGGGGTGTGGCCCCGAAGAATCTTTCCCCAGGACTTCAAGACATGTCTGATTTGCATCCTGTCACCCCAAGGGGATTGGAGAACGAGTAGCTTACAGACGTTCTGAAATGGTTAGACGTCGAGCAGAGAGGGAAGGGTTCGAAAATCAGCGGAGGCTTTGATTTGCCGCCTCGGTGCCGGTCCGTCCACTACCACTCTTCGAACCGGACCTTGGCTTCGCTCCGTCCGCTGGCGACGAGGACCGAGTGCTTCTGGAACTGTGCGTCGTCGCGCTCGGGGTAGTCGCTACGGAAGTGCGCGCCTCGGCTTTCGGTCCGTGCCATGGCCGCATGCAATATGGCGTGAGCCACCCGGCTCATGGCCATCGCCTCGGCCAGCCGCCGGCTGGATTTTCCCTCGTCATTCAACTTCGCAAGCGTCTCCGCGCAAGTCTGTTGCGCAGCCAGCCCCTGGCTCAGCGTGGACTCCTCGCGAAGCAGCCCCGCGTCCGCCCACATGGCGGCCTGCAGGTTAAGAATCGTGCGCTCAACAAGCGCTTCTTCGCTGGCAGATAAGGGGTTAGCGGGCATCCCCAGCTCATCGGCAGGCGCCAGCGGCAAGTGGTCGGCCAGCACGGACTCAGCCGCCCTGGCGCCAAAGACCAACCCCTCCAGCAGCGAATTCGAGGCCAGCCGGTTGGCGCCATGGACGCCCGTGCAGGCCGCTTCGCCGGCGGCATAAAGACCACCCACACTCGTGCGTCCCGCCAGATCGGTGCGAATGCCGCCCATCAGGTAATGCGCCGCCGGCCGCACGGGAATCAGATCGCGGCTCAAATCCAGTCCGTGCTGTGCCAGAAAGGCGCTGATGCCGGGAAAACGTTGGTGCAGATCCAGGCCGCGAACTTGGCGCATGTCAAGATAGACGGGCCGCGGCCCCTCGGACTTCGACCCCGAACCGTCTCCCATGCCTTCGCGCGCGATGGCCCGTGCCACCACATCGCGCGGAGCCAGTTCCAGGCTGGGGTGGTAGCGCTCCATGAAGCGTTCGCCGCGGTCGTTGCGCAAATACGCCCCTTCGCCGCGCAGCGCTTCCGAGATGAGAAACCGCGGCACGCCGGGCAGGGAAAGCGCCGTCGGGTGGAACTGGTAGAACTCCATGTCGGCCAGTTCGGCGCCTGCTTCGGCGGCAAGCGCAATGCCGTCGCCGGTGGCCACTGCGGGATTGGTGGTGTCGGAGTAGACCTGGCCCGCGCCGCCCGCCGCAATCAGCACCGCGCGGGCCGAAACACGGCAGATCCGATTCGGAACAGTGCCGGCAGGACCACTGCACGCGCCTGCCAGATCGGCCCCGACCACCCGCCGGCCCGCCGTCAGCAGGCCCGTCACCATGGTCCACTCGGCAAAGCGGATCCGCTTGAGCCCCCGCACAAAGGCCGCCAGCGACCGGCTGATCTCCGCGCCCGTCGCGTCGCCATTGGCGTGCAGAATCCGCGGCAAAGAGTGGGCCCCCTCGCGTGTGCGCAGCAGCTCGCCCGCTTCGCGATCGAAGCGAGCACCCCACTCGATCAGCTCCGCCACGCGCAGCGGACCCTCGCTCACCAGCGCTTCCGCCGCGGGCCGGTACACAAGCCCATCGCCGGCATTCACCGTGTCTTCCAGGTGCAGGGCAACGTCCTCGCCGCCCTCGAGTGCCACTGCGATCCCGCCCTGCGCATAGTGCGTGTTCGACTCGCCCACTGACTCCTTGGTGACTACCAAAACCTCGCCCTGCCGCGCCAGTTCCACGGCCGCACGCAGTCCCGCGACACCTGCGCCCATCACCAGAAAGTCCACCTGCAAAGCTTCCGCCATAACATTTGAGGCTATCACTGCCCGTGCCATGCGCCGATCCGCGTGTATCCTGTCTTACATCGCATGGAACTCTATCAGCACCTCCCGCCTGAAGCGGTCAAGATCGTCCTGATCCTGTTTCTCTCGTTCCTCATCGGCCTGGAGCGCGAAGAGCACAAGGCGGGCGGAAGCTACTCCTTCGGCGGCGTGCGCACATTCCCCCTCATCGGTCTCATCGGCTACTCGCTCGCGCTGGTCTCCGGCGCGCAACTGCTACCGCTCACCGTCGGCTTTCTGGTCGTTGCCGGGTTTCTGCTGTTGTCCTACTGGCACAAACTCACCACCGCCGAGGCTCCCGGCGTCACCACCGAAATGTCAGGCCTGGCCACCTTCCTGGTTGGCGTGCTGGTCTGCTACGGCCATCTCTGGATCGCTACCACCCTCGCCGTGGCCAGCCTGCTGCTGCTCGACCTCAAATCGGCCCTCGAAAAACTTGCCGCGCGAATCGCCCCGCGCGAGATTCTCACCTTCGCCAAGTTCCTGCTGTTGAGCGGCGTGATTCTGCCGGTGCTGCCCAACCAGCAGTACGGCCCGTTCCATATCAATCCCTTCAAGACGTGGCTGGTCGTGGTGGCCATCAGCGCCATCTCCTATGCCAGCTACGTGCTGCAAAAACTCACCAAAGGCCAGGGTGGAATCGTGCTGGCCGCGCTGCTGGGCGGCGCATATTCGTCTACAGTGACCACGGTCGTGATGGCGCGGCAGAGCAGGACGGCGAACCATCCGCACTTATTTTCCGGCGGCATTCTCATGGCCTCCGGCGTCATGTATCTGCGGCTGGTCATCCTGCTCGCCCTCTTCAACCGCCAACTGATGGCGCCGCTGCTGTTTCCTTTTCTTGTGCTGGCGGCCGTTGCGGCCGCTGCGGGATGGCTCTGGACGCGCCGCGCCGACAAGGGCGCGCAGGCCGTACAACCAGAGCGCGAGCCGAGCAATCCGCTCGAGCTAACCACGGCATTTCTCTTTGCCCTCCTGTTTCTCGCCATGTTGGTGATTACGCAGTTGGCCGTCCAGTTCCTGGGCCGCGCGGGCGTAGACACTCTGGCCGCCATTATGGGCGTGAGCGACGTGGACCCCTTCATCATGGGTCTTACCCAGGCCGCAGGGACGATGACGCCGGTCAATGTCGCCGCCGGTGCGATCCTGATCGCCGCCGCCAGCAATAACGCAGTGAAGGGCATTTACGCTTACTCGCTCGCCGATCGCAAAACCGGCGTACAGAGCCTGACGTTCCTTGTGGTGCTGGCGGTTGCGGGGCTGGCGCCGCTCATCTGGCTGGGGTGGTGAGGAAAACTCGCACCCGGTCACGACCGATCCAGCGGCCGGGGCAACGGGCTATCGGACGACCCTCAATCAAGCTTTGCGACGGCATGTGGGAGGCAACGCGCCGAAGATCGGGGAGACACTGCGGCGGATTGTCCGGGAAGAGATACAGGCGGCCGGCTAAAGCGGCCTGATCCTGATCCAAAGCCGGACCTGCGGTGCCGGAGGCGGAGGGCAGCCATCGGCTCGGCAAGCCCGTGTTTTACGATGAATAACAGTGCAAACCATTCGCGTAGAAACACCTTCTGCCAGATACGAGGTTTATGCAGGCAGCGGCCTCCTGGAAACACTCGCCCCGCGCATTGCGCGCGTAGCCGGACGGCTGCCTCGGCGGATCTTTGTGATCACGTCCGAGCCCATCTGGGGGTTATGGGGGCAGGCCTTTTGCGCCTCGTTTGCCGAGGCGCCGGTTACCCTCTTCCTGACCCCCGGCGAACGGCACAAGACCATGGCCAGCGTCGAGCGCCTTGCCCGCCTGATGGCGCAGGCCGGCGCCGACCGCGGCAGCCTGCTCATCGCCTTCGGCGGCGGCATTGTGGGCGACGTGGGCGGCTTCCTCGCCGCAGTTTACATGCGCGGCATTTCCTACGTCCAGGTTCCCACCACGCTGCTGGCGCAGGTGGATTCGAGCGTGGGCGGCAAGACCGGCGTAAACCTCCCCGAGGGCAAAAACATGGTGGGCAGCTTTCATCAGCCGCGCGCCGTCTTTGCCGATATCGGCGTGCTGGCCACGCTGCCCGATCGCGAGCTGCGCGCAGGGCTCATGGAAAGCATCAAGGCAGGGATCATCCGCGACCGCGTACTGGTGCGCTTGATGGAGGACCAAGCCACCGAGGTCCTGGGGCGCGATGCCAGGGCCCTGGAAAAGGTAATTGCAGCATCTATCCGCATGAAGGCCGGTGTGGTCAACAAGGACGAGCGCGAGAGCGGCCTTCGCATGATTCTGAACTTTGGCCACACCGTGGGTCACGCGATCGAGCAGGTGACGCACTACAGGCTGCTCTTGCACGGCGAGGCCATCGGCTGGGGCATGGTGGCCGCGCTCAAGCTGGCGCTGGAACGCGGGACGATCAGCGCCCGGCAGATGGAGCGCCTTGAGACCCTCATCTACAATTATGGTCCCCTGCCGGGTCTCAAGCTGCGTGCCGCCAGGTTAGTGGCCGCCACCAGCGGAGACAAAAAGAACGTGGGCGGGGTAAGGCGGTTCGTGCTGCCGTTGGGAATCGGCGACGCGGGTGTGGTGGAGGACGTGACGGCAAAGGAGTTGGAAGCCGCCGTTGGATACATGCTCGGGCGCGCCGCGGAGGCTGGCGCTGCGGCGGGTCAGCAGGTCAGCGGGTCGGCAAGTTAGCACGCGGGCGCATGCGCCGGCCGCCGGGCGGGCATTTGGGCGGAGTCCTTACGATTTTGTGCTTAAAAAAAAGCGGAACGCCTGCTCGTGCGTCTATTTATCGGACGCGTCCGCATCCGGTTAGGCACTCCGCAACGAGTCCGATCGGGCATACACTGGAGGAGCTCAGGATTGTCCGCAAACTCCCTCATGCGCCGGGCTGCTCTCATCGTTCTCGCTCTGGCTGCGCTTATAACGGCTGTTGCCGCGGGGCCGCCCGCCGCGCAGTCGCAGGAGTCCCGGTCCAGGACCCATCGAAAATCCTCTCATCGCGAAACTTCGCGCGGGCGCCATACCGCTCGCACCCGCACAGTCCGCAGTTCCCGGCGCAGCGGTGAACGCGCGGAGGAATATCCGCACGAGCGCCGCTCCCGCTACGCCGCCGAGCATCGGGCCAGCGATGCGGCTGAGAACAGCGCGCGGTATGAAGAAGGCTACCAGGCGGGGTACGCGGCAGGACGGGCCTATGGACGCAAGGAACTTGTGGACGAAACGGAGTGCCATGTATCGTCCAGGCGGCCCTTGCGGTCTGGCGAGTTGAGCGAGACGGCGGCTTTAGCGCCGGAAAAGGCCACGCAGCCCGTAGTCGCCCGAAGCCAAGCCCCGATGGCGCCCACTTCCCCATCCCTGAGCGGCAACGAACCGGCAGCCATGGAGACCCTTCCCACACGCCGGCCGCCCATGACTCTGGAGGCGTCGCTGCGCATGATGCAGGAACCGTTGCCTCCGCCCCTGCGCGGCTCGCTGGCTTCGCTGGAACGGCAAAACCAACGGCTCGACGCCGAGGGCCTACAGCGGATTGAAGACGACAGCGACCTCGAATACCGCATCTCCCGAAAGCTGCTGGTGCCGCTGCCCGCCTCGGCCGCGTTAACGGTTAATCCCAGCCTGCCTGTTCTAAGGCGCTACTGCCGACCCTGGACGGCGGAGTTTCTTACCGATCTGGCGCGCATGCATGAGGAGCTTTTTCACCGCCCGCTCGAAATCGACTCCGCGGTGCGCCCGGTGGACTACCAGAGGCGCCTGATGGAGATCAACGGAAACGCCGCCCCCGCCGAAGGCGACATTGTGAGCCCGCACGAGACCGGGGCCGCCATCGACATCGCCAAACGGGGAATGACCCTCCAGGAGATTGGATGGATGCGCCGCTGGCTGCTGGCGCTCCAAAATGACGGCCTGATCGATGTGGAAGAGGAGTTCGAGCAGGCCTGCTTCCACATCACCGTTTATAAATCCTATGCGCCGGCCCGGACTCCGGGCGGGACGACGCGGGCCGGAACCGCACTGCATCGGGGCCACCGCCGCACCGAGGGCACGGCGATCGCGGCCACCTCGCAGGGCCAGTAGCGCCGCCGGTCTCCGGCGTGGCGCAACTCCAGTTCGCGCAGATTCGGCGCAGCGCGCCCTCCCTCGGCGGCAACCCCGCCCAACGATCAGAAATTGATGACGCCTTTGGAGCGATTCGAGGGTACAATCGCGAGGAAATGCATTGCGCCCCGCGGCCGTTCCGCACCGTTCGCCGGTGGTTGTTTTCCTTGGTGAAGCAACCCGCCCGCTCACAGGCAGGGATGGCTCGCGCGGCGCTCCCGCTTTGTCTCTCGCAGTGTCATCGAAAGGCGGAATCATGAGTGATCCTGGTCGAGTACAACCAGTGGCGGGCCCAGCGCCGCAGAGCCCCGGCCTCAACCAGTGGCAGCGCGTAACCAATACCTTCACCGCGCCGTCGAAGACCTTTGAAGACATCAAGCGCGGCAATAAAAGCTGGTGGCTCCCGTACCTGATTACGGTTCTTTTCAGCTTTGTCCTTTTCGTCGGCATCACCATGAAGGTGGGCTGGGAGCAGGTGGCTGAAAACAACATCCGGATGAACCCCAAGCAAGCCGCCAGAATGGATCAGCTCACGCCCGAGCAACATGCCAACGCCATGAGGTTTGCGGGCGCCTTCACGGAAATCATCGTATCGGCCAGCCCGGTGATGGTGTTGCTCGGGGCAAGTGTGGTATCCCTTCTGGTGTGGAGCACGATCAACTTCGGCTTTGGCGGCAAGGCCACCTTTGGCGAAGTCTTTGCGGTAAACTTCTACGCAACTTTGCCGAACATCATCCCGCCCATTCTGGGCACCATTGCCCTCTTCGCGGGCCTCGCCCCGGAGTCGTTCATGATCAACAACGTCGCCGGGACCAACGTGGCCTATTATCTTTCGTTCCAGGATACCAACAAGGCGCTCTACGCCTTCGCATCGCAGCTCGATTTCGTGTCCATCTGGGTTGCGGTGCTGTTGTCGATCGGCATTGCGAAGGTGGCCGGCAAGAGCAGGAGCGCGGGCTACATCACCGTCTTCGGGTGGTGGGCCGTGTGGACGCTGATCCGCGTCGGCATGGGACTGATGGCCGGGTAAGCGTTCGCTCTCTGCATCGCCATCGGAGCGCGCAACGGGGCCAATGCGCGCTGTCTACTCCGTCCACTGCCGCATAATTAGCGAAGCATTGATGCCCCCGAATCCGAAGGAGTTTGACAGCGCCACTTCGAAGCGGTGCGGTATGGCCTGGTTGGGCACGTAATCCAGACGGCACTCGGGGTCGGGCGCATCCAGATTTGTAGTCGGCGGCAGCATCTGGTTCTGCAAGGCCAGGATGGTGATACCGGCTTCGAGGCCGCCGGCTCCGCCCAGCAGATGCCCGGTCATCGACTTGGTCCCGCTAATCTTGAGCGTGTGGCTGAGCGCGTGCTCGCCGAAAACCAACTCGATCGCCCGCGACTCGTTGCCGTCGCCGGCCGGCGTCGAGGTGGCGTGTGCGTTGATGTAGCCCACCTCTTCCGGAGCGATCCCGGCATCTTTGAGCGCCGCTCTCATGCTGCGCTGCGCGCCGGCACCCTCCGGGGCGATGCCCGTCATATGATAGGCATCGGCGCTCATCCCGTAGCCGATCACCTCGGCCAGAATCTTCGCTCCGCGGGCGCGGGCGAACTCCAGCTCTTCCAGAATAAGAATCCCGGCGCCCTCGCCAATCACAAAGCCGTCGCGGTCCTTGTCGAATGGGCGGCTGGCGCGCGCGGGCTCCGCGTTGCGCGTGGAAAGCGCCCGCATCGACGCGAATCCTCCCACCGATAGCGCCGTGACCGCGGCCTCTGACCCGCCCGCGATCATCGCGTCCGCGTCGCCGTGCAGGATCATGCGCACCGAGTCGCCGATGGAGTTGGCGGAGGTGGCGCAGGCCGTTGCCGTGGCTGAGATCGGACCCCGCGCGCCGTACCGGATGCTGATCTGGCCGGCCGCCATGTTCACGATGGTTGCAGGAATGAAGAAAGGCGAGATCTTGCGCGGCCCACCGTGCATCAGGTTGTTGTGCTCGCGCTCGATGATCTCGAATCCACCGATCCCCGAGCCGATGAAGACGCCCACCCGGTCGCCGTTCTCAGGCGTGATCCGCAGGCCCGACTGGGCCATCGCCTCCTCTGTCGCGGCAAAGGCAAAGTGAATGAAGCGCCCCATCTTGCGCGCTTCTTTCTTCTCCACGAAATTGAGCGGGTCGAAGTTCTTGACCTCGGCCGCGAAGGTGACGGGATAGCCGGTCGTGTCAAAGCCCTCAATCGGCGCAATACCGCTGACTCCCGCCAGGAGCTGCCGCCACACTTCGGGAGCGGTGTTGCCCACACCGCATATAAGCCCCAGACCGGTGACGACAACTCTTCGGGTCAATTTCTCGGTCAAATTTCGGGTCAAGGGGGCTACTTCGTTCCTTTCGCGCTCTTCTCGTTTTTCTCGATGTACTCGATGGCGTCCTTCACGGTCTTGATCTTTTCCGCGTCCTCGTCGGGAATCTCCAGATCGAACGCCTCCTCGAATTGCATCACCAGCTCGACCACGTCGAGCGAATCGGCGCCAAGATCCTCCTGGAAGCTGGCGCCAGGGGTTACCTCGGCTTCGTCCACCTGCAACTGCTCGACGATGATCTGCTTCACTTTCTCTTCTACTGCCATGCGCGCATCTCCTCGTATTGTCCGGAACTTGAAAGTTTGTCCGGAATGGGGTCCAAAACCCCTTCCGCCTGCTTACGATACCGGGCCGAAGCAGGAAAATACAACCATGGCGCGAAAAATATGCGCATGGCCCCGAAACTCCAAGTCTACCGGGCGGGTGGAAGCGTGTAAAGGCGAGGAAAGACAGGACTAGGGACTAGTCCCTAGCCCCCGTCTTCCCCCCATACCGTAAAATCGCCCTAAGCATGAAGTGTCCCTATTGTGGCTTCGGGCAGGATCGGGTCGTGGACTCGCGCGAGAGCAAGGAGGCCGACTCGATCCGTCGGCGGCGGGAGTGCGAAAAGTGCGGCCGGCGCTTTACCACCTACGAGCGCATCGACGAGATTCCCTACATGGTGGTGAAGAAAGACGGCCGGCGCGAGCGCTTCGACCGCCAGAAGGTCCTGAGCGGCCTGCTGCGCGCCTGCGAAAAGCGCCCCGTGCCCTCCAGCCAGTTGGGCAATATCGTGGATGCGGTAGAAAGCTTTGTCGTCGATGCGCCCGAACGCGAGCGTTCCACCCGCGAGATCGGCGAGCTGATCATGAAGCATCTCCAGGGCCTGGATACGGTGGCTTACATCCGCTTCGCCTCCGTTTACCGCGACTTCAAAGACGTGCGCGAGTTCAAGGAAGAGCTGGAAGGACTGCTGGACAGCCACCGGACGGGGAAAGAGAAAAAATAGGGACCTACCGCAAAGCGCCTTCGCTGCTGATTCTGTTCAAGTGCGACGCCGTGGAAGTGCATCTCGAAGCGGTCGAGTTTGTCGAATGAGGTGGATCGTGCCGGTCACATTTCAGAGCATCTTTAAGTCCGATAATGTAGCGCGTGACAAGTTTCTATCGTGGCTCTTTGGCATTTTCAACGAAGAGATCGTTCGGTGTTGGAGCAAGGACGATAAGGCGTCATACGAGGATTTAGGGAGGCCAACAGTCAAGCTTAAAGACAGCAGCGAGCGTGGCCGCACGCTGGATTTTACGCTGAGGTCCAAAACTGACGGCCAAGTTTACATCGCCGAAATGAAGTGCTGGTTGGAATATCGAAATTATCGCTTTCTGCCACTTAAGGAACCTAAACAGCTTGCGGAGGCTGATAATCCCGCGTTTAGGCTTTTTCTCAAGGGGGCAAAGGAACCGAGTCAAGTTGCAGTAACCGTCGGCGGTAAGCCGCGGTTAATCGACGGCAGCGCTCTAATATGGTGTGCTTGTTCCGAGCAGGTTCGAGCCGACACGAAAGCGGCATACGGGCTTCGAGATATTCTTTCACTCGAATACATTATCGCGGACCTGGTGGCGTGGAAAAACCAAGGCTTTTTTCAACTGATCAACGATCGTCAAAAGTGGGCAGAGCGCTTATTTTCGTGGCTGCCGCAGGTTAATCTTTAGATAGCGTTAGAACGAAGCTATGACAGAGCAGAAGACCCACAAAGTCACGCTGATTCCCGGCGACGGCATCGGCCCTGAGGTCACGCAGGCCGTGGTCCGTATCCTTGAAGCTACCGGCGTTCATTTCGAGTGGGAGCGGTTCGCGGCCGGAGCCGAGGCCTTCGAGATTCACGGCGAGTACATTCCCGCCGCGCTCTACGAGTCCATCGAGCACAACCGCGTGGCCCTCAAAGGCCCGGTCACCACCCCCATCGGCGGCGGCTTCAAGAGCATCAACGTCACGCTGCGCAAAAGGTTCGACCTCTTCGCCAACTTCCGCCCCATCCGCAACCTGCCCGGCCTTGAAACTAAGTGGCCCGGCGTGGACCTGATCATCGTCCGCGAGAATACCGAAGGCGAATACGTGGGCCTGGAGCACGAGGTGGTCCCCGGCGTGGTCGAAAGCATCAAGGTGATCAGCGAAAAAGGCTCCACGCGCATCGCCCGTTTCGCCTTCGACTATGCGCGCAAGCACGGCCGCAAAAAGATCCACTCCATTCACAAAGCCA
>Ga0335075_10010829_pt1 | contig 13825 bp, 12 predicted proteins | sample Lox_Sample_24_FD_206723 | JGI IMG/M metagenome (GOLD analysis project Ga0335075, IMG submission 206723) | Soil microbial communities from Loxahatchee National Wildlife Refuge, Florida, United States - Lox_Sample_2.4 | ecosystem: Environmental > Terrestrial > Soil > Wetlands | place: USA...
TGGGGTAGCGGCTCCCCAGAAACGATAAGTTGCGGTAGGGGCTTTCTGCCCGATTAGGAACTGGCGCGCCTGCGGATCTGAGACTCTCTAGAACTCTGAGTCGAGTAGCCCCGGCCAGCGTTCTGCAGTGCTGCAGTGCGTGTGTGCCGCAGGCTGCGTGGACGACGGCTCGGTCGCTTCGAGCAGGATGCGATGACGCTGCCATCTCCATCGCTCAAGTGCTCAGCGGCCGGTCGCGAGTAGCACGACGGCTAGGCTATACCCCGCGAAGATTGGCACCCCAGTCAGAGCCATGCCGAACGCACGCCCAGTGCGGCCCCGAGCGTAGCCTAATGCGAAGGCAACCCGTCCCACCACAAAGAGCGCCACGAACGTCGGGATGAGCACCATCTCGCTGGAGCGGAGCACCGTCGCAAGAACCAAGTGGCTACCCACCACGAGCACAGTCTGCTCGAGCGAGTTCTGCAACACGGCACACTTGACGGCGATTTTCGGGCTGGGCTCGCTGCGGGCAGAACCGCCGATATCGGCCGCGGAGCGAAAGCGCCCGCTTGCGACTGCCTGGACGCATGCCACGAGCCACAGGAAAACTAGGAGATCTGCTCTCAGTACGAAGGCTAGACGCTCGGCGACAGGAAGATCCGCGACAAGGCCAAACAGGTGTGGGGGCACCCAGAGCCATGAGCCAGCAATTGCCATCGCGCAGACTGCAACCGCGACAGCTGAAGCCCTCACAATGCTTTGCTGATCTGTCGACAGAGTCATGGCTCACCCGCGGCAGGCGTCGACTTGCCGAGCCATGCGTACACCACGGGAAGCACGAACATCGTGAGCAGCGTTGCGCTCACGAGACCGCCGATGACCACTGTCGCAAGCGGCCGCTGTACTTCACTGCCCGGTGCTGTGGACAGCGCCATCGGTACGAACCCGAGCGATGCCACGAGCGCAGTCATCAACACGGGCCGCAGCCGTAGCTCTGCCGCCTCTCGGATAGCGTCGACGTGATTGCGTCCCGCGTCTTCTAGATGGCGAGCAAAGGAGACGAGCACCAAGCCATTGAGAACGGCAACACCAAAAAGCGCGATGAACCCCACGCCCGCGGAGATCGAAAACGGAATACCGCGCAGCCAGAGCGCAGCAACGCCACCGATCACAGCAAATGGGACGTTCAAAAAGATTAGCAGCGCAGCGCGCATCGACCGAAATGCCATCCAAAGGAGGAACATGATCAAAGCCAGCGCCAAAGGCACGACGATGCTCAGCCTTGCTTTGGCTTCTTCGTAGTGCTCGAACTGGCCGCCCCACTCAGCGCGATAGCCTGTGGGAAGCTGCACCTGGTCAGCAGTCGCCTTTTGCGCGTCGCCGACAACAGAAAGCAGATCTCGACCGCGCACGTTGAACTCGACCGTGATGCGTCTCGACTGACTCTCACGACTGACCTGAGCGGGACCTGTGGTGAACGCAAGGTCGGCGACATCGCCGAGGGGAACGATCTGCCCGCTGACCGATCGCAGTGGAAGCGCTAGCAGCGGCGCGAGCTCACCGTCGAAGCCGTGTACTGTCTTGACTGCGATGTGGAAGCGGCGCTCGCCCTCAAGGACTTCGCCAACCATATGCCCCACTGCGAGCGTCTCGGTCACCTGATTGATGTCGTCTATCGTGAAGCCATAACGCGCCATCCTCGAGCGATCGGGAATGATGCGGAGGTAGCGAAGGCCCGCCACCTGCTCAACGCGCACATCCGCGGCGCCTGAGACTTTGCGAAGGATCCGAGCCGCCTGCTCACCGAGCTCCGAGAGCTGGTCGAGATCTGGCCCATAGAAGCGCACCGCGACATCGGAGCGCACGCCCGCCACCAACTCGTTCGTGCGCATCTGAATCGGCTGCGATGTGGCTCCAGCGATCTCAGGGACTGACTTTTCAACGACCTCACCAATCTCTTCAGCAAGCGATTCCTTGAGCAAACCGTCTCGCCACTCTTCGCGCTCTTTCAAGGTTACATAGATATCGCTCTGCTCGAGACCCATGGGATCTGTAGCAAGCTCGGGCGCGCCGGTCCTGCTCACCACGTGAGCGACTTCGGGGATTCGCAGCACCGCCTTCTCGACTCGCGTCGCTTCAGCCACAGACTCCGACAGCGCAACGCCGGGCAATCGTCGCGCCTCGATCAAAATATCGCCTTCATCGAGCTGCGGGATGAACTCGGCGCCGATGTGCGTGAACAAGAAGACTGCGCCTGCCAGCGCTAGCACGCTGAGCGCGATGGTGAGCGTGCGCTGCCGCATCGCGCCCCGTAATCGCGGAGCATACAGCGCATGCAGCTTCCTGAGCAGCCACGTGTCATGCTCGCCCGCTTTCGGTCTCACAAGGTAGCTCGTGAGCACGGGGATAACCGTCAGCGAAAGAACGAAAGCGCCCGCAAGCGCCAGCAGCACTGTGACCGCCATTGGCTGGAAGAGCTTGCCTTCGATGCCGGTGAGCGCGAGGAGCGGCAGGTACACGATGGCGATGATGGCTTCACCAAACACGCTCGCCGCTCGAACCTCTATCGCAGCCTCGCGAACTACCTCGATGCGCTGCTCGGACGAGAGCGGCGTCGACATAGCGGCTTGACGCTCGGAGAGTCGCCGCACGGCGTTTTCGACGATGATCACGGCACCATCGACGATCAGGCCGAAATCGATCGCGCCGAGGCTCATCAGATTGCCGGAACGACCAGTCAGGTTCATCACCACTACCGCAAACAGCAGAGAGAGCGGGATGGTGGTGGCAACGACCAATCCGGCGCGCAGATCGCCAAGCAACACCAGCAGCACAACCAATACGAGCAGTGCACCCTCGAGCAAGTTGCGTCCGACCGTGGAGATCGTTCGGTCCACCAGCACCGAGCGGTCATAGAAAGCTTCGATCATCGTCCCCTTTGGCAACGATGGTTGAATCGCTTCGAGCTTCGCCTTTACAGCCTCCGTCACGGTGCGAGCGTTGCCACCCATCAGCATGAGCGCCACTCCGACAACCACCTCGCCTTTGCCGTCCTTGGAGGCTGCGCCACGACGCAAACGTGGACCGAAGGCCACATCACCCACGGTGGCGATCGTAATCGGAACACCCTGCGGCGTCGCACCGATGACGACGCTGCGTAGATCGTCGAGGTCTCTGACGAGTCCATCGGTCCCGATCACAAAATGCTCGCGGTTGTGCTCGATGTAGCCTCCGCCAGCGTTCGCATTCGATTTACCGAGCGCATCCACCACTTGCGCGATGGAAATGCCAGCTGCTTGCAAGCGCTTGGGATCGAGCAACACCTGGTACTGACGGTCCTCCCCACCGAAGCTGTTGACCTCCACAATGCCGGGCACGGTTCGCAGCTGCGGCCCGATTTGCCAGTCCAGCAGCTCCTCGATTTGCATCAGAGTCATGTTCTCGTTGCGAACCGTGAACTGAAAAATCTCACCGAGCCCGGTAGATATGGGGCCCATTTCGGGCACGCCGTGCTGGGCTGAAACCGCAGCTTGCGCTTCGCGCATGCGCTCGTTGACGAGCTGCCGAGCGAAGTAGATATCCGTCTTATCTTCGAAGACGATGGTGACGACGGATAAGCCGTACTTGGAAACAGAACGCACTTCGGTGGTCTTCGGTATACCTGCCATCGCGCGTTCGACCGGCACGGTCACATACTGCTCCACCTCGACCGGCGACAGCGCGGGCGCCGCTGTGATGATCTGGATTTGAATGTTCGTGATGTCGGGGACTGCGTCCATGGGCAACGTCTGAACCGCGCGGATGCCCAAGAAGACGAACAGCGCGGTCGCGACCAACACCACAGCACGATTGCGAAGGGACCAGCCTACGATGAAAGAAAGCAGCGCCATGACTACTCCTCCTCCTCGGCGAACGTGGTCTTGAGAACCGCGCTCTTCAGCGTGAAGACGCCTTGCGTGACGACCTTCTCCCCTTCGCGCAAGCCCGACAGCACTTGCACCTTGCCGAGCGCGGCCGCGCCGAGGACGACTTCGTGCAGCTCGAAGTCGTTGTCCGGCTGTTGGACGAACACAACTTGTTTGTCGGCGACTTCCGTCAGGGCATTGCGCGGAATCACCAGCTGGGCTTCGGAGTGTTCGTTCTCACCGGTTGACACGTAAGCCGTGCCGAACAGCCCGAGCCGGAGCAGGTCATCACGATTTGTGAGGCGAACGCGAGCTGTCACCGTCCGCGCCACAGGGTCGACTTGCTTTCCGATGTATTCGACCCGGCCCGTGAAACGCTCCTTGGGATAGGCGTTGAGTTGCGCTTCGGCTGGGGCGTTGGTCTTGAGCCTGCCGAGGTCCTTCTCGAACACACGTCCAAGGAACCAAACTTCTGAGAGGTCCACGATCTCACACAACGTCTCGTCTGCGTTCACCGGCTGTCCGACCACCGCGTTGCGGGCGACGACGACGCCAGAAATCGGGGCGCGCAGCGCGAGCGAGGACGGATTTGCTCTATCTCCCGTGAGGCCCAATGCGCTGAGTTGTTCCGTGGCAGCGCGTTCTTCGTTCTCGAGCGCTTGAGCGCCCGCCAACGCGTCGAGATAGGTTTGTTCCGAGGTCAAACGCTGATTCAGCAATTCGTTGAGCCGCTTAGCGTTGGCGCGCGCCGCTTTCGACTTCGCTTGCGCAGCGGCCTGGTCAGCGCGCAGCTTACCCAAGTCAGGCACCGCGATGATCGCGAGTACACTGCCGCGCGTGACGATGCTGCCTTCCTGAAACCGCACGTCACGTATCCGTCCAGGAATCGGCGAGGAAAGGCGTGCCGACTTGTCGGGGTCTGCGACGATCTCGCCCGGCAGCGCCAAAGTGATCGGAAGCGTCTCACGGGTGACTGATGTCGTCTCGATCTTCGCGTCTTGTATGACGTTCTGTGTTAGCCGCACTCGTGTTGGCAGCTCTTCGTGTTCCGGTTCGTCGACGTGATCTGGCTCTGGCGTCGCGCTCTTCGTGTCTGCTGCTTCGGGCGCCGCACGGTCTTGTTTGGAGCATGCAAACGCCAAGCACACAAAAATCATCAAGATCATCCGCATCATAGTCTCTCTCCCACGAGTGCAAGGCCGGCGGTGCGGGCGAGCTCGACCGATGTCAGACAGACTTCGAGTTTTGCCTCGGTGTACGCACGCATAAACTCGATCAGCGTCTGCTGCGGGACAACGGCGTTGCTGAGCGACAGGCGGCCTGCACCGATCTGTGTTGCGATGCTGTGGAGGCTCTGCTCCGCGCGCACCATCCGCTCTTCGGTGAAGAGCGCTAGCCGGACGTTCGCGGCGTCGAATGCCTGCCGCGCGACGACCACTTCAAGGCGCGCGTCGCGTCGCATCCTGTCGATTTCAGCAGCCGCCTGTCTGCTCAACGCTTCGTTTTCCGCGATCTCGCCACTGTATGTGCGTCCGAGCGGATGAGGCAGTGGTATGGGCAGAGCTAGGCCACCACCCAGCACGTGCTCATTAAAGCCATCCCGCTGCGCATACACCGACAGCGTGACATTGGGCACGCGACCGCGCCGGAACGCGCTTGCGGAGTAGTCGTAAGACTGCTGAGCCGCCTTTGCCTGCAGGACTTCCGGTCTGTGTTCGACGGCGTCGGACACTCGGTCAGCGGCGAGCGAGGCGACGTTGGTCAGTGGCACCAATTCGCCAGCTAAGCTCGGCGTCGCCGTCGCAGGGTCGAGACCAAACGACGATGCGAGCTCGGCCGTTGCGCGCTGAAACGTCAGCTCTGCTTCACGGCGCGCGTGACTCAGCTGGACAAGGGTGAACTCGGCAACGTCGCCATCAATGCCTGAAACCAATCCTTGCGCCACGCCAGCTTGCGCCGCTTCGGTTCCTTTTGCGAAGGCCTGCTCTAGGCGGATCGACGTAGCCAGCGAGTCACGTGCTGCGAGCGCAATGAAATAGGCCCGCCACGCGTCGGCAGCGACAGCTCTCTCCGTTGCCACGACGGAGTGTCCTTGCGCACTGAGCGCCGAGTCCACCGCATCGCGGCGCGCGCCACGCTGGCCCGCGATCTCAAACTCTTGCGAGAGTGTCGCATACCAGTTGGTCGTGTCCGACGCCGTCGTACGTCGCCGAGCGCCAGACACCGCCAGCTGTGGATTGGACGGTAGAAGCGGACTGACTGCCTGTTTGCGTCCCTCGAGCGCGTCCAGCGCATGCCGCTCGCGAACGATCGCTAGACTCGCGGCAAGTGCACAGCGCACCGCGTTACTTCGATCGACTTTGGTTACGCAATCATCGGCATAAGCCGGAGTCGAGTTCAATACACTGCATGCCAGTGCCCAAGGGGCAATGGCAATCCCAAGGATCTTCACGTCTCCATCCTCCGTCATGGCGCACGCGCGCCGGGAGAGGCGCCCGCTGCGTCCGACGCTGCAAAGTGGACGCAGGAACTCCCCAACAGAATCGCCTAGGAAACGGTCGCGACTCTCGGAGGCCGATCGGGTGGCGTGAGCACAGCGCCTTGCGCAGGAACGCTTTTGCGCGAGATGAAGGTAGCGGCTTGGACCGGGGGATAGTCAGCCACGTGCCGCGGGTCGTGATCGTTCGGCGGGGCCCAACCCGGCGCAGTGTGTGCGCAGTGGCAGCTCAGACAGCCCGGCGGACATTCATCGTCGCTGTCACAGCCATCCTCGGAATGATCCACCAGGTTCAATGCGGCCGCTACGTCGATGCCCGTGTGCGCGAGCCCCGAAAACTCAACGGCGAACAGAAGTGCGACCGCACGTAACAAGGCGGCCGCTAACAGTGATGACTGAGCAAACGTCGCCTGCCTCACGCGGGCTCGCCTCGCATAGCTACTTGGAGGATGGCTCGTTGCTGTCGTCACGGTTTCGCCCAACAACCTGCAGAGCGAAACGATGCGTCGTTCGCGTCTGACGGTCAAGTCCAGGTCAAAGCTGCCGCTCATAATCTCGCCTGTTTTGCTCGTTGGACCGCCGCCAAGCCGACTGCTGCTGTGACTCTTGCGCTGTTGATGGGTTCAGAAACGTTTGCTAGATTGCGAAATCGTGCAAACGAAAGTTTCCAGTGCTGCGGCGGCTCGTAAACGACCGGGACGCTCCGAAGGCGAGTGCGAGACCTACTTCGTCGACGAGGCGAACGTCGCAGTCGTCGCCGCAGCCATGCCCACAGCTGAGGCCTTCGAAGCGGCCGCGGACGAATTCAGCGCCCTTGCCGATGGGACCCGCCTGAAGATCCTCTTCGCGCTCTCTCACAAGGAACTGTGTGTCTGTGACCTCGCCCGCCTGCTCGGTCGATCCATGCCTGCGACATCGCAGCAACTGCAGCGCCTGAGGCGCGACGGCCTTGTCCGCTTTCGGATGGCGGGCAAGTTGGCGTACTACCGCCTCGAGAGCTCAACCGCTCGTCGCCTCGTGCGTGACGCGCTGAAACGCAACACGGAGCGCAGCAAGTGATACTTCGCACCGCTCATACCGTGGCTGTCACAGCGCTCGCCCTAACGGGTTTGTGCGGCTGCGGGAACGCGTCGTACCGCGTCGCGAGTGCGTCGCCGAACCAGGCTGCACCAGACTTCACGGCGCAGAGCCTTGATGGCCACCAAGTCACCTTGTCCAGTCTACGGGGCAGAGTCGTTATCCTATTCCTGTGGGCAGCGTGGGAGTGCTCCGACGAGCTCGCTGCGCTTGACGACATCGCGGCTCGATCGACACCGCAGAACATGTCAGTTGTCGCGGTCTCCATCGATAGAAATTCCGATATCGTGGAGAAGATCGCGAGAACCCGCAGTCGTTGGAATCTCGCTCTTCTTCATGAACCCACAGCAGACGTGGCAAGGCGATACAATCCACGTGGCTTTCCCGCCGCCTACGTCATAGACGCGAGCGGGACCATCCGTCACGCCTACGACCGAGTGCGCCGCCAAGAGCTGCACGCCATCGAAGCGCAAACGCAAGAGCTTATGGCCAAGGAGTAAGGGACGGTTGTCACCACTGAAGTCAGGCACGACAACTCACGAAGGAGCAAACGTCATGAGCACCAGCCAGACCTGCGAGAGCCAATGCCAGGACGCGTGCACGAACACCGCCAAGACTCAGCGGCCAGAGCACCTCGCGCGCGCTCTTAGACTCGAATACCTCACTGTCTGCTGGAACGTCGTCGAAGGCGTAGTTGCGGTCACAGCGGGGATTCTCGCGGGCAGCGTCGCGCTGCTCGGATTTGGAATCGACAGCTTCGTCGAGAGCGCTTCAGGATCCGTGATGATCTGGCGATTGCGTGCCGAGCGCACTGGCCGCTTGTCCGACGAGAAGCTCGAGAGCATCGAACATCGTGCGCGACGCCTCGTGGCGGTGTCGCTCTTTCTTCTTGCTGCTTGGATACTCTTCGACGCCGCGCAGACGCTCTGGCATCGTGAGCATCCGGACTTCAGCCCAGTCGGCGTGGCGCTCACCAGCCTGTCGCTCGTAGTGATGCTTTGGCTCGCACGCGCCAAGCGACGCGTCGCACGTGACCTTGGCAGCCGCGCGATGGAGGCGGATGCATTTCAAACAACCGCGTGCTGGTGGCTGTCTCTTGCCGCGTTCGTCGGCATGATTCTCAACGGCGCGCTCGGCTGGTGGTGGGCGGACCCTGTGGCGGGCTTTGCAATCGCCGCTCTCATCGTGAAGGAAGGTCGAGAGGCATGGCAAGGTGAGAACGATTGCTGCTAGCGGTCGCGTGGTCGATACAAGACAACTCGGATGTTGCCTCGCTCGGATACACCGAAGTGTTGGGTTCAACGGGTGCTTCAACGTCAAAGCAACTCTCGCGCAGGTGCGCTCCGTGATTGGAGCTACGCATGCGTCGTCAGAGGTACACGTCGAGAGCGACGCCGCCGCTGTCCGTCTTCGCTTCCTCGGATCGCCAACGGTACGCATCGACGGCATTGACGTCGACACGTCCGCGTGCGCGCGTGATGACCACGGCGTTAAGTACCGGGTCTATTCCGTGGGCAGCCGCGCCAGCCGCAATGCGTTCACACCGCGTGTGAACGCACAGGATACGGAGTTCAACAGTGTTGGCGAATAGGACCGCGCTCGTGTTCGTCCTAGCAGTGGCATCGTACGCATCGTCGGCGTTCGCACTGCCTCGGACTAACTGTCCCCTTCGAGAGCATCACGTTTTGTCAGTGACGCCGTACTACACACCCAAGCGCGTGAAAAAAGGCCCTGCCATGCTCAGGCTGAGAGGGGCGGAACTGTTTGTAGAAGCACAGCCCGGCCTCACCGCTGAATGGCTCCAGCTCACATTGGAGCGCCACATCGCCGAACCACATAACTCCGCCGCGGAGACTGACTGTGCACTGGCCGAAAAGAACGTCTCTGTTCAAGTCGGCTCTGGTGGAAATGGCTTCCATGTTTGGATCGTTGGGCGTGACCTTCCTGAGGCAAAAGAGATCCTGAGACGCGCCAAGCTCCTCCTCAAATGAGCGCACCGGACTGCGCGGTCGCCGATACGTCGGGGCGGATGCGACGAGTTTTTGACCGCCGCCCTTTCCGAAAGCTAACCTCCGAGAATGGTATATTTACGGAGGTTAGAGGCTTGAAACCTAAGAACTTTTCGCCCGAATCGGCCGTTGCACCGGACGCCTCCGAACTCGCTTCGGCGGAACCCAGCGCGCTCGTGCAGTCGGCCAAGTGCTACGCCCTCAACGCGCGCGCACAGGGAACGCTCACAGCCTATCGGAAGCATTGGGCGGCGTTCACCGCGTGGTGCACGAAGGAAGGCTTCTGCGAGCTCCCAGCGGCCCCGCAGACGCTGGCGCTCTACCTCGCAGCGCGAGCTGACGAAGGACGCAAGGTGGCGACGCTGAGTCTCGCGCTCAGTGCCATCTCGCAAGCTCATGCCGTTGCGGGCTATCCGTCGCCGAGATCCGACCGCCTCGTGCAAGAGACTTGGAAAGGGATCCGTCGTCGGCTGGGTGTCGCGCAGCAGCAAAAGGAGCCAATGAGCGCCAAGGAGCTGCGGCGCATCATGGACGAGCTGCCCGCGGGACTCCTCGGCTTACGCGACCGCGCATTGCTCACGCTCGGCTTCGCCGGCGGCTTCCGACGGTCCGAGCTCGTCGCGCTCGATTGCGCCGACCTGTCGTTCGTATCCGAGGGTCTTGAGGCACTGGTGCGCCGCAGCAAGACCGACCAGGAAGGCGCCGGGCTGACCAAGGTGATCGCGTTCGGTGGAGATCCGTCGACATGTCCGGTGCGGGCGACGAAGGACTGGCTCGAGCTTTCTGGCATCGGCGAAGGCCCGGTATTTCGACCGATCAATCGCCATGAACAGCTCAGCGCCAAGCGCCTGACCGACTTTGCGGTCGCGGTCATCATCAAACGAGCCGCCAAGAAAGCTGGACTTCCTACGCCGCAGCTGTCTGGACACTCCCTGCGCGCGGGCTTCGTCACCGAAGCCAAGAAGAACGGCGCCGACGACGCCGCGATCATGGACCAGACCGGGCACAAGAGCCTCGCGATGGTTCATCGCTACCATCGTCGCACCAAGAAGTGGGTGAAGCCCGCGAGCTCAAAACTTGGTCTCTGATCGGTGGCGGAAGCAACCTTCCCGCTCCGACGGGCCCTGCTCTACCCGCTGCAGCCGATAGCTGCATAGCTTTTCTCAGTTGCGTGACACAGGTTCGATTGCGATGCCCAGGGGCGGTCGCGATCAGCGAAGCTGCCGTCTCGCATATGTCTCTCATCTTACCAAGTGATCCCACCGATGAAGAGCTCGCGCGCGACTGGCTGCTGTCCGAGCAGGACCTCATCGAGGTTCGTCGCTGCCGCAGCGACGACAAGCGGCACAGCTTTGCCATCCAACTCTGCACGCTTCGCGCATACGGCCGCTTCCTCGGGCAGGACTACGGCTTCGTGCCAATCCGAATCGTGAATCACGTCGGACGTCAGCTCGGCATGCCGCCCGTATTGTTTGTAGCGCCGCCGCCGCGCAAACAAACCGACACCGACCACGAGCGTCGCATTCGCGAATATCTTGGCTTTCGCACGTTTGACGCCGAACCGCGTCGCGATCTTGCTGAGTGGCTCCGCGCCCGTGCTGCGGAAGGCATGCTGGCCGATGAGCTCATTGTGCGTGCAGAGCGGCGGCTTTTTTCCGAGCGCGTCATCGTGCCAGCGCGAACGACACTCGAGAGGCTTGTTGTGTCGATCGTGAGCGGTACTGAGGGCGCGATCATGGATCGCATCCACGAACGCATTCCTGAGGTGCACCGCAACAGTATCGACGCGCTCTTACGCGTCGTCGCGGACACCAAGCTCTCGGGCCTAGAGTCCCTGCGCGAGGCACCATCTGCTACTACGCCGGACGCCATCAACAGGTCGTTGCGATTGGTAGATGAGCTGCGCGACCTGGACCTTAGTGTAGTGGACCTGAGCGGTTTGCTCGGCGTCAGCACGAGTACAGTCTCCCATTACGCCGAGCTCGCGCGGCGCTATGACGTGGCGCACCTGCGTCGCTTCGCGACGCCCAAGGCTCGAGCGATGGTGATGTGTTTTCTGATCGAGCGCGAAAAGACGCTACTCGACGAGCTCGTCACGATGCATCACGCCTATCTGGTCGGTCTTGAGCGGCGCTCCCGCAATACCTATCGAGACGAGCGCTTCGCCGCGCAGCGCGATTTGCGCAAGAACATGGCCACCCTTGTCGCGCTCGCAGAGACGCTTCTCGGCGCGCCCGGAGAAATGTCTGTCGATGCATTTCGAGAAGCTCATGTCGACGTGGCACGGTTGCGCGCAGCGATTGCGGGTTGCGTCTCGTTCGAACGGCTCGAGATGCGCGGCCTCCTCGATGCCATGCTCGCGCGGCACTCGTGGCTGAAGAAATACCTGCCGAACTTCCTGCGTTTGCCTTTTCAGGGCGGCGACGGCACGGGCGCGCTGCTCGAGGCCATCACCCACGCTCTGTCTTGCTACGAGCGGGAGCAGCCCGTCGGCAAGGGCGCACCCGTTCGGTTCGCGAAAGGGTTTTGGGCCAAGGCGCTCGAGAGCACAAAGGTACGACACGGCGTGGACGGGCGCGTGTGGGAGCTGGCCCTGGCCTTTGAGACTGACGACGCATTGCGGCGTGGTGACCTATTCCTCGCGCGCAGTCGTGAACACCGTGCGTTCTGGGATCTGGTGCACAGTCCTCTGCGCTGGAGGGAGGAACGAGACCAAGCCTACATCGCCATGCAACTCTCGCCGCAAGCAGAGCATGCTCTCGATGAACTGCGGACGGAATTCGACGATGCGGCGGACAAACTGCTCGGCGGACTGGGAGCGAATCGCTTTGTCGCCATCGAAGCCGATCGCTTCGCGCTTCGCCGCCGCGATGCACTCGAGATCCCAAAGAGCGTTCGCGAGCTCCGCCGCGCTATCGAAACGCACATGCCCGAAGTCGGCATTGAGGACGTGCTCATTGATGTCGACCGGCAATGCCGATTCACCCGCGAGCTCACACCGCTGGGAACGTACGCACCGCGCGTAGACAGACTGTATCCTGCCCTTCTCGCGGCTTTGCTGGCGCAAGGTACGAACATGGGCGTCGCACAGATGGCGCAGGCTGCGCGCATCCCCGTGGAAACCCTGCAGCACGTCTCGCGATGGTTTCTACGAGATGACACCCTGCGCGCAGCCAACCGAGTGCTCGTCGACTATCACCATCAACTGCCGCTGTCGGCGGCATGGGGTGACGGCACGTTCTCATCCTCAGATGCACAGCGCATCGCCATCGAACGCGGCTCGATCCTCGCATCCTTCTACCCTCGGTACTTCGGATACTATGAGCGCGCGGTCGGCGTGTACACGCACGTCTCCGATCAGCATTCTGTGTTCGCGTCCCGCGTCATCTCGTGCGCGCCGCGCGAGGCACTGTACGTTCTGGACGGTCTCTTGGAAAACGACACGGTTCTGGCGCCGCGGGCACACACGACTGACAGCCACGGGTCCACAGAGCAAGTGTTCGCGCTCTGCTATCTGCTTGGGATCTCGTTCATGCCGCGGTTGGCAGACCTCGGAGACGTACAACTCTACAGGCTTGACCGCTCAAGGTCTTACGACTCACTCGATCCCCTGCTGCGGACCGTCGACACGGCAGTGATTGTCGAGCAGTGGGATCACATCGTCCGCATCGCAGCATCCATTCGCGACCGATCCTCGCCGGCGCACGTCGTCATCGACCGGCTTGCGGCCAACGCATCTGATCGCCCCGCGAAGGCGCTGACGATGCTTGGTCGCGTCGTTCGTACCGCCTTCATCTTGCGCTACCTGCATGACGCGAAGCTTCGCGATCGCATCCAAATGCAACTCAACCGCGGCGAAGGCCGCCACGCGCTAACAAAGCGCCTGTTTTTCGGCAATGCCGGCGTGTTCCGCACCGGTGAAGCAGACGAACTGATGAACAAGGTCAGCGCGCTCAGCGTGCTGTCGAACGCGGTCTTGGTTTGGAACACTGCGCGCATGGCGGAGATCGTCGCTGCGCTAGCAAAGACATCCGGACAAGCCATTCCAGTCGATGATCTCGCTCGGCTCTCTCCACTGCTCAGCGCTCGATTGCTTGTCAGCGGACGATACAACTTCGACCTGGCCTCACCCCCTGAAGACCTGGAACCCTCCTAGGCGCTCTCTAGGAGCCGTGAATCGGGCAGAAAGCCCCTACCGCAACTTTCCGTTTCTGGGGAGCCGCTACCCCTACTTGGCTTGCCACGTCGTTTGGAGATAAGCGCAGAGGCACCATGCGCCTCGTAGCCACGCTGCAGGCGCCGAACCTGGCGCTCGCTTATCCCAAGCGCTGCCGCGGCAGCACGCTGGCTTAGGC
>Ga0335075_10010831_pt1 | contig 13825 bp, 13 predicted proteins | sample Lox_Sample_24_FD_206723 | JGI IMG/M metagenome (GOLD analysis project Ga0335075, IMG submission 206723) | Soil microbial communities from Loxahatchee National Wildlife Refuge, Florida, United States - Lox_Sample_2.4 | ecosystem: Environmental > Terrestrial > Soil > Wetlands | place: USA...
GACTCCACATCCGCGCCGGCCATGACGATGCAGGGCACCTCGATCATTTCGGCCCACCAGCGGCCGAGCGTGAGATTGCGTGGATGCGGCTCGGGCTTGGTGTCGTAGCCGAAGCGGCCGAAGAAGATGTAGTCGGGCCGCGCCTCGCCGAGCTCGAGCGCGTCGTCGCGCGTCTTCGCGCCACCGGTGCCGACGATCATCTTGCCCTGCAGCCGGTCGATCGCGTCATCAAGCGCGGCGCGGCCTCCCGCGACATGGACACCGTCCGCCTTCGTGCGTGCGGCAATACGGCTTTCGCCGGCAATGACGACCGCGACGTTTTTTGCCTGCGCAATGGGCACGATCTTCTCGGCCAGTTCCTGAAATTCGACTTCGCCAAGCTCGTAGGCTGGTAAAATGACGGACGCTACGTCACCACCCGCAAGCGCCTTGCCGAACCGCTCGACAAATACATCCGCAGCGAGCCCTTGAGGCGCGATCAGGACGATACGGCAGCGATTTGGAGAAGTATCTGGCATTTTCCCGCAGGTGTTCGGCGACCGGCGCGTCTTGGAGCCGGATCGTGGTTTGATTGGGGCATAGACGAGGCAGCCAGCTTTGAACAGGTTCCGTGGCAACCCTCGCCAAAACGCCGTTAACGCGCTATGCGGGCGGCGAAAGGCCTCCCTCCCGCATGCTTCTTTCCGATCCGTGGTTTTATGCCGTGGCCGTTCCGGCCGTCATCCTCGTCGGGCTGTCGAAAGGCGGCCTTGGCGGCGCGATGGGTTTTGTCGGCGTGCCGCTGATGTCGCTGGTGATGTCGCCTGTACAGGCCGCGGCGATCCTGTTGCCGATCCTCTGCGTCATGGACCTCGTGTCGCTCTGGACCTGGCGCGGTTTCTACGACAGGAGCGTGCTCGTCTCGATGCTGCCCGGCGCGATGGTCGGCATCGGTGTGGGTTGGGCGACGGCGGCGCTCGTCACCGCCGACGCCGTGCGGTTCATCGTCGGCGCGGTCGCCATCGTGTTCGTCGCGCGCTGGCTTTACCTGAAATTCCGCCACGGCAAGGAACACGCCGCGCAGCCGAACGGCATCATGGCGGCATTCTGGGGAACGGTGTCCGGCTTCACCAGCTTCGTCGCCCATGTCGGCGGCCCACCGTTCCAAGTCTATGCGTTGCCGCTGCGGCTCGATCCGAAGGTCTTCACCGGAACGTCGGTCATCTTCTTCACCATCATCAACGCGGTGAAGCTCGTCCCTTATTTCTTGCTCGGCCAGTTCGATGCGACCAATCTGACCGCTTCGCTCGTCATGCTGCCGATCGCGCCGCTCGGCATCCTCGTCGGCGCCTGGGTGGTGCGGCGCATGAAGCCCGACCTCTTCTACGCCTTCTCTTATGCGACAGTCGCCATCATCGCCGTGAAGCTCGTCTATGACGGCGCCATCGTGTTTCTACAGCCGTGACCGGTCGCCGCGGCTATGCTTAATCTCCGCCCGGAGGACGACATGACGAACCCGTACGACATCGATCTCGACCGCAATCCGGCGAACTTCCAGCCGCTGACGCCGATCACCTATCTGGAGCGGGCGGCAAGAACCTATCCCGATCATGTCGCGATCATCCATGGATCGCAGCGCATCACTTATCGCGATTTCTGGCGCCGTTCCCTGAAGCTCGCCTCGGCGCTGAAGAACCGCGGCATCGGCAAAGGCGACACGGTGTCGGTGATGCTCTCCAACACGCCGCCAATGCTCGAAGCGCATTTCGGCGTGCCGATGACGAAGGCGGTCCTGCATTCGCTAAACACGCGGCTCGATGCCGCGATCATCGCCTTCCAAATCGATCACGCGGACTCGAAGATCCTGATCGTCGACCGCGAGTTCTCAGGCGTTGTGAAGGAAGCGCTGGCGACCACCAAGGTGAAGCCGCTGGTCATCGATTTCGACGATCCGGATTATGCCGCCGACGCGCCTTATCCCAAGGGCGAGCGTATCGGCTCGCTCGACTACGAGGCTCTCGTCGCGGAGGGCGAAGAGAACTTTGACTGGTCGATGCCGGACGACGAGTGGGATGCGATTTCGCTCAACTACACGTCGGGCACGACGGGCAATCCGAAGGGCGTCGTCTATCACCATCGCGGCGCAGCACTTATGGCCTACACGAACACGATCCATGCCGGCATGGGCAAGCACTGCGTCTACCTCTGGACGCTGCCGATGTTCCATTGCAATGGCTGGTGTTTTCCGTGGACGCTCGCCGTCCAGGCGGGCACGCATGTCTGCCTGCGCTGGGTCCGCGCTCACGCCATGTACGAGGCGATTGCCGATCACGGCGTGACGCACCTTTGTGGCGCGCCGATCGTCATGTCGACGCTGATCAATGCGAAGGACGACGAGAAGCGCGACTTCCCGCAGACCGTCACCTTCAACACCGCCGCCGCGCCGCCGCCGGAAGCCGTGCTCTCGGGCATGGCCGATGCTGGCTTTGCCGTGACACATCTTTACGGCCTGACGGAGACCTACGGTCCGGCCGTCGTCAACGAGTGGCACGCCGACTGGGATCATCTCGAGAAGGGTCCGCGCACCGCAAAGAAGGCGCGGCAGGGTGTGCGCTACGCTTCGCTCGAGGGCCTGACCGTCATGGATCCGGCAACGATGGCGGAAACGCCCGCCGACGGCGAGACGATCGGCGAGGTCATGTTCCGCGGCAACATCGTCATGAAGGGCTATCTCAAGAACAAGAAGGCTACGGACGAAGCCTTTGCCGGAGGCTGGTTCCATTCCGGCGACCTCGGCGTCATGCATCCGGACGGTTACATCCAGCTCAAGGATCGCTCCAAGGACATCATCATTTCAGGTGGCGAGAATATCTCGTCGATCGAAGTCGAGGACGCGCTCTACAAACATCCCGCCGTCGCGTCCTGCGGCGTCGTCGCGCGCGCCGACGACAAATGGGGCGAGACGCCGGTCGCCTATGTGGAGCTCAAGCCGGGCAAGACAGCCACCGAGGCAGAGATTATCGAGCATTGCCGCGCGCTGCTCGCGCGCTACAAGGTGCCGCGCACGGTGATCTTCGCCGAGATCCCGAAGACCTCGACGGGAAAGATCCAGAAATTCCGGCTGCGGGAAATGGCGAAATCGCTCTGACGGCAGCCGGGCCGTCTAGTTCCCTCCACAATCGGTTGTGATATTGAGCGGCAGAGCCTGATTTGAGGGATTCCCATGCGCATCGCCATCTCCCAACGCCCTGCACTGCGTCTTCTGCCAGCTTTCCTCGTGCTGGCGGTGTCCTTGCCATTCCTTTCGGCCTGCGGCTTCAACACGATCCCGACGGCTGAGGAGAAGGCGAAAGCCGCCTGGAGCGAGGTGCTCAACCAGTACCAGCGCCGCGCCGATTTGATCCCCAATCTGGTCGAGACGGTGAAAGCCTATGCCGCACATGAGCGCGAGACACTGGAAGCGGTGGTCGAGGCGCGCGCCAAGGCGACCCAGGTGACGGTCTCGCCTGAGACGCTTGCCGACCCGCAAGCCTTCGAGAAGTTCCAGGCCGGCCAGTCGGAGCTGACCAGCGCTCTGTCGCGACTGCTCGCCGTAGTCGAGAATTATCCTGACCTGAAAGCCAACCAGAACTTTCTCGCGCTGCAGGCGCAACTGGAAGGCACGGAGAACCGCATCGCCGTTGCGCGCCGCGACTACATCGAGGCCGTGCGCGAGTACAACACGACGCTCAGAACCTTCCCGTCGATCGTCTGGACCTGGATCTGGTTCGACAACGAGCCGTACCAGACCTTCACCGTGCCCGACGACAAGATCGAGGTCCCGGAGGTGAAGTTCTAGGTGGGCAAATCGGTTAGTGAATAGCTCCCCCTCACCGGTTTGCTTGCGACGGCTTCGCCGTCTAGCAAACCACCTCTCCCCCTGCCCGGGGGAGAGGAGAGAAGCTTCGGCGATTGGCGCTAACCTTACGACCGTCTCTCCTCTCTCCCGGGCAGGGGGAGAGGTGGCCCGTAGGGCCGGTGAGGGGGTGCTTGCTCTTTTCCTGCTGCTTTTCCTCTCGATCACATCCTTTGCCGCCGAACTCCCCAGCCTCACAGGCCGCGTCGTCGACAATGCCGACATTATCGATGCCGGCACCGAGGCTGCCCTCGCCTCGCGGCTCGAAGCCTTCGAGCAGAAATCGTCGGACCAGATCGTCGTCGCAACCATCAATACGCTCGGTGGCGAGCCGCTCGAGGATTTTGCCAACCGGCTGTTCCGTCACTGGCAGCTCGGCCAGGCCGGCGAGGATAACGGCATCCTGCTGCTCGTCGTCCATGGCGACCGCAAGATGCGCATCGAAGTCGGCTACGGGCTGGAAGGCACTCTGACTGACCTGCACTCCAAACTGATCATCGAGAACACGATGGTCCCGGCCTTTCGTCAGGGTGATTTTTCCGGCGGCATCTCGCGCGCCGTGGACGACATCATTCTGGTTCTGGAAGGCAACGCCGCCGAGCTGGAAGCACGCGCCGAGCGCAACGAGGATTCCGGAGCCGGAATCAATCCCGACACGGTCATCACGCTGATCTTCTTCGCCATATGGGGATCGATCTTCTTTGGCGGCTTTGCGATGGCGATCCTGCCGCCGATCTTCGGCCGCAAGCTTGGTCCCAATGGCTGGGCATGGAGTTCGAGTACAACAAGAGCTCCGGCGGCAGCGGATCGGGCTGGTCGTCGGGGAGCAGTTCCGGTTCAAGCTGGTCGTCCGGCAGCAGTTCGTCAGGAGGCGGTTTCTCCGGCGGCGGCGGATCGTCCGGTGGCGGCGGCGCATCGGGGAGCTGGTGATGGCGAACGCGATGACGCCAGACGAACACGCAAGGATCGCCCGCGCGATCCGCGCGGCCGAAAAGAAAACGTCGGGCGAGATCTACTGCGTCGTGGCGCGCGCCAGCGACGATTATTTCTTTGCCGCCGCTTTCATGGCGACGATCGGCATGCTGGTGGCGAGCCTGGCGCTTGCTTGGGCGGCCCATTACTGGTGGGTCGATATTTCACCAACGACCTTCGCCCTGGCTGAGATCGCGGCATTCGCTTCGGCGATGCTGGTTCTGTGGCTTCTGCCGGATGCGCGCATTCCGCTCATGCCGCGTGGGCTGCGTTACCGCCGTGCACACGACAACGCCCTGAAGCAATTTCTGGCGCGCAACGTGCACATCACCTCGCAGCGCACGGGCGTGCTGATCTTCGTTTCGCTCACGGAACGTTATGCGGAGATCGTCGCGGACGCAGGCATCAATCAGAAGGTCCAGCAGGACGTCTGGAACGGCGTCGTTGGCGATCTGATCGCCAAAGCACAGACTGGCGAGCTGGCCGATGGGTTCGAGCAGGCTGTCAAAACGGTCGGCAAGCTGCTCGCCGAACATTTCCCGGTGACGGCGCAAGACCGTAACGAACTCGACGACCACGTCGTCGAAATCTGACCCGAAGCGACAGGACGCCTTTGGCGATCAGCGCATGGAGTCGATCTTGCGCTGCATCGCAGCGATCTGTTCCTTGAGCTCGTCCAGATCGTCGGACTTTTCGCGCGGCGCGGCCTTTTCAGGCTCATCGCTCTTGTCCTGCGCCGCGCCCCCGGGCGGGAACGGAGTGAACATCCGCATGGCGTTTTGGAACATTTCAACATTGCGCCGCGCCTGTTCCTCGAATGCCTTGATCGGCGCCGTCATGTGCATCATGCCGGCCGCTGGCGTCTTGCCGAGCGCCGACTTCATCTGCTCGCGGAAACGTTCCTGCTCGCGGGCGAAGGCGATCATCGACTGCTCGAGGAATGACGGCACGACCATCTGCATCTGATCGCCGTAGAAAGAAATGAGCTGCCTCAGGAACGGGATGGGCAGCATGTTCTGCCCTTCCTTGTTCTCCAGCTCGAAGATGATCTGCGTCAGCACCGGATGGGTGATGTCTTCGCCGGTCTTGGCGTCCTGGACGGTGAACTCCTCGCCCTTCTTCACCATTTCGGCGAGGTCCTCGAGCGTCACATAGGTGCTCGTGCCCGTATTGTAGAGTCGCCTGTTGGCGTATTTCTTGATGACGACCGGATCGTCTTTTGACGGCATTCACAAACCTCCCGCTTTCACCGTTCGCTGTAAGCGCCTGATGACGTTTGTGCGTTTTATCCCAAAGGATATGCGCAAAACCCCGGCAAATGAAAGCGAATTGTGCAGTGCGAGAAAGAAAGCGCCGTGATTATGCTGCAAAAATTGCTGCAGCATTGCTGCGCAGCATGCGCGAAAGGCATCGCAGCCAAGCCCTTTTTCCGGTTTGACTTGTGGTTCGGAAAGGGCAAGAAACTGGCCAACCTACCCCTCGAGAGAGCGCCTTTCGCGCCATTCGGAGATCGTTCATGGCCGCTTCGGATTCAGTCGTCATCGCCAGTGCCGCCCGCACCGCCGTTGGCTCTTTCAACGGTTCCTTCGCCAATACGCCGGCCCACGAACTCGGCGCGGTGGTCATCAGGGAATTGCTGGCCCGCGCTGGTGTCGATGCAGCGGAGGTTGACGAGGTCATCCTTGGCCAGGTGCTGACCGCAGCGCAAGGGCAGAACCCGGCCCGCCAGGCCTCGATGGCTGCCGGCGTACCCAAGGAAGCGAGCGCCTGGGGCCTCAATCAGGTGTGCGGCTCCGGCTTGCGCGCTGTGGCGCTCGGCATGCAGCAGATCGCCACCGGAGACGCCAGGATCATCGTGGCCGGCGGCCAGGAATCGATGTCGATGTCGGCTCATGCGCAACATCTGCGCAGCGGCACCAAGATGGGCGACCTCAAACTGATCGACACGATGATCAAGGATGGTCTTTGGGACGCCTTCAACGGCTACCACATGGGCAACACGGCGGAAAACGTCGCCAAGCAGTTCCAGATCACCCGCGACACGCAGGATCAGTTCGCGCTGGCCTCGCAGAACAAAGCCGAAGCCGCCCAGAAGGCTGGCAAGTTCAAGGACGAGATTGTCGCCTTCACCATCAAGGGCAAGAAAGGCGACACGGTCGTCGATGCGGACGAATATATCCGCCACGGTGCGACGATCGACGCCATGCAGAAGCTGAAGCCCGCCTTCGACAAGGAGGGCACCGTCACCGCCGCCAATGCGTCCGGCATCAATGATGGTGCCGCCGGCGCGCTCCTGATGAGCGAGGCGGAAGCGGCGAAACGCGGCATCACCCCGCTGGCGCGGATCGCCTCCTGGGCGACCGCCGGCGTTGACCCGTCGATCATGGGCACCGGACCGATCCCGGCGTCTCAGGCCGCCCTCAAGAAGGCAGGCTGGAAGGTCGACGACCTGGATCTCGTCGAAGCCAATGAAGCCTTTGCCGCGCAGGCCTGTGCGGTCAACAAGGGCATGGGCTGGAACCCGGAGATCGTCAACGTCAATGGCGGCGCGATTGCCATCGGCCATCCGATCGGTGCATCCGGCGCACGCGTGCTGAACACGCTGCTCTTCGAACTGAAGCGCCGCGGCGCCAAGAAGGGCCTCGCCACGCTTTGCATCGGTGGCGGCATGGGCGTCGCCATGTGCGTTGAGGCGCTGAACTAGTGAATGGCGAATTGTGAATGGTGAATGGCGGCGGCCGAGGCAGCCGCCATTTCTCATTTGACCATTCACCATTTTTCCATTCACCATTCACCGGATAAAGGGAGGAGATATTTCATGGCACGTGTTGCACTCGTCACGGGCGGATCGCGCGGCATCGGCGCCGCGATTTCGGTCGCACTGAAGAATGCCGGTTATAAGGTCGCCGCCAATTACGCCGGCAATGACGAGGCTGCGCAGGCCTTCAACAAGGAGACCGGCATCCCGGTCTACAAATGGTCGGTCGCCGACTACGATGCCTGCGCCGCCGGCATCAAGCAGGTCGAGGCTGACCTCGGCCCGGTCGAGGTGCTGGTCAACAATGCCGGCATCACCCGCGATGCGCCCTTCCACAAGATCACGCGCGAACAGTGGAACGACGTGATCCGCACCAATCTCGACGGCATCTTCAACATGACGCACCCGCTGTGGAACGGCATGCGCGAGCGCAAATTCGGCCGTATCATCAGCATCTCGTCGATCAACGGCCAGAAGGGTCAGTTTGCGCAGGCGAACTATTCGGCGGCGAAGGCCGGCGACCTCGGCTTCACCAAGGCACTGGCCCAGGAGGGCGCCCGCGCCGGCATCACGGTCAACGCCATCGCACCCGGCTACATTGCCACCGACATGGTCATGGCCGTGCCGGAGAAGGTGCGCGAGTCGATCATCGCCCAGATCCCGGTTGGCCGTCTTGGCGAAGCGGCGGAAATCGCACGCTGCGTGGTGTTCCTGGCGTCCGACGATGCTGGTTTCATCACCGGCTCGACGCTGACGGCCAATGGCGGCCAGTACCTGACCTGATGACCGTCCGCAGGATTGTCGCCAATCTGGCGGCGCCGGACCCTGAAAAGGCGAAGGCGTTCTACGGCGACTTCCTAGGCCTCGATCTGGCCATGGACATGGGCTGGATCCTGACCTTCGTTTCGGATGAAACGGCGATTGCGCAACTCAGCATCATGAGCGAAGGCGGCTCGGGAACTCCCGTGCCGCCTGTTTCCATCGAGGTCGACGACGTCGACCGAATGCATCGCGGCGCGATCGAGCGTGGACTCGAGATCGTCTACGGCATCGTGGACGAGCCATGGGGCGTGCGCCGATTCTTTGTCCGCGACCCCTTCGGCAATGTCATCAACATCCTGTCGCACAAAAGCTGATCGTCTCTCTTAGGGACGCAAACGTTAACGGCTGTGAGCACTTCGCCACCAGAGTAGCGCTCGCAGCTGGCCCGTTTAGTCGACCGGCAGGTGTCCAACACCAGATATCGCCGTGAACGGAACGGGAAATTTCGTCCAAAGCTGATTCGTCGCCGATTCGTTCATGCTTCGGTCGGATCGTTAATGGGAAGCGACAGCTTCGGTCTCCGACAGGTTAACGCCCATTATGAAAATGCATTTCCGATCAATATCTTACGCTGCGTTATCGCACAGTCTCTGATCGCCGATGGCAAGGTCATGGGGAAGAGTTAACGGCATCTCGCATCAAGCAGGAAACGGGCCAGTTTTCCGATTCAGCATGTAGTGTGACTCATTAGTGAGTCTGACTACATGTCGCCGTGAACAAAGCCTGAATCGGATCGAGTCAGTGATTCGTCGCCGATTCGTTCCAGACTCGTTCCAGGTGTTAAATCGCACGCCGATCCGGCTTGGGTTTTCGCCTCACTTTCCTATATGCCGATGACGGCGCCGGTCCTCAAAGAGCGCCGGTTGACATTCCCGACCGCACGACCGACAGAGCCAGAAAGGCCGGCCGAAGCTCCCGATGAATATCCACCCGAAACAGTCCGACCCGCTCATCCTGTCCGGGCGGGACGTGACGGCCGTCCTTGGGCCGACCAACACCGGCAAGACGCATCTCGCCATCGAGCGCATGGTCGCGCATTCTTCCGGCGTTATCGGCCTGCCGCTCAGACTGCTGGCGCGCGAGGTCTATGGCCGCGTCGCCGAAAAGGTCGGCAAGGACAAGGTCGCGCTGATCACCGGCGAGGAGAAGATCGTCCCGGTCGGCGCGCGCTACTCGGTCTGCACCGTCGAGGCGATGCCGCGCGAAACAGATGCCGCCTTCGTCGCCATCGACGAGGTGCAGCTCGCCAATGACCTCGAGCGCGGCCACACCTTTACCGACCGCATCCTGCATCTGCGCGGTCGCGATGAGACGCTGCTATTGGGCGCAGCCACCATGCGCGGCATATTGGAAAAGCTGCTGCGTGGCGTGTCGGTCGTCACCCGGCCGCGCCTGTCGCATCTCGCCTATTCCGGCTCGAAGAAGCTCACGCGTCTGCCGCACCGCACCGCGATCGTCGCCTTCTCGGCCGACGAGGTCTACGCGATCGGCGAGCTGATCCGCCGTCAGCGCGGCGGGGCCGCGGTGGTGCTTGGCGCGCTCAGCCCGCGGACGCGCAATGCGCAGGTCGAGCTCTATCAGTCGGGCGATGTGGACTTCATCGTCGCCACCGATGCGATTGGCATGGGGCTCAATCTCGACGTCGATCACGTCGCCTTCGCCCAGAACCGGAAGTTCGACGGCTATCAATATCGCGAACTCACCGCCGCCGAATTAGGCCAGATCGCCGGCCGCGCCGGCCGCCATGTGCGTGATGGCACTTTCGGCGTCACCGGTCAGGTCGACCCGTTCTCCGACGAACTGGTCCAGAAGATCGAAGGCCACGACTTCGAACCTGTCCGCGTATTGCAATGGCGCACGCATCAGTTCGATTTTTCGTCGATCGATGCGCTGAAGCGATCGATCGAGACACCGGCGCCGGTCGACGGGCTGATCCGCGCTCTGCCGGCTGTCGATGCGCAGGCGCTGGACCATCTCTCCCGCGAAGAGGATGTGAAACGGCTGGCCACCACGCCCGAGCGCGTCGCGCTGTTGTGGGAGGCCTGCGCGCTGCCGGACTATCGCAAGATCGCCCCGGCCCAGCACGCCGACCTGATCATGTCCATGTATGATGACCTCGTCCGGCTCGGCCATGTCGACGAAACCTACATGGCCGAGCAGGTCCGCAGGGCGGACTCGACCGAGGGCGACATCGATACCCTGTCGCATCGCATCGCGCAGATCAGGACCTGGACTTTCGTCTCCAACCGCCCAGGATGGCTGGCCGATCCGGCACACTGGCAGGAAAAAACGCGCGAGATCGAGGACAGATTGTCGGATGCGCTTCACGAGCGATTGACGAAACGCTTCGTAGACCGCAGGACATCCGTCCTTATGAGGCGGCTGAGAGAGAATGCGATGCCGGAAGCCGAAATCAGTCCAAGCGGCGCCGTACTGGTGGAAGGCCACCATGTTGGCGAGCTCGCGGGATTCCGCTTCACGCCGGACCAGTCGGCCGGTGGCGAGGATGCCAAGGCCGTGCGCACCGCCGCGCAGAAGGCGCTGGCCGCCGAGTTCGACGCGCGGGCCGAACGCTTCGCCGCCGCCGGCAACAACGACTTCGCGCTCGGTTCCGACGGCGTGCTGCGTTTCATCGGCGCGCCGGTCGGCACGCTGACCGCCGGCGAGGATGCGCTTCGGCCGCGCGTCATTCTGCTGGCCGATGAACAGCTCACTGGCGCTGCGCGGGACAAGGTCGCGGCGCGCGGCGAACGTTACGTCAATTTCCAGATCGACACGCTGCTGAAGCCGCTGGTCGACCTGAAGAACGCCGAGAGCCTGACCGGCATAGCGCGCGGCATCGCGTTCCAGCTCGTCGAAAACTTCGGCACGCTCAACCGCCGCGACATCGCCGAGGAAATGCGCTCGCTCGACCAGGATGGCCGCGCCGCGCTGCGCAAGCTGGGCGTACGTTTCGGCGCCTACCACATCTTCATCCCGGCGTTGTTGAAACCCGGTCCGGCGAACCTCGTCACATTGCTCTGGGCGCTGAAATTCGACGGCAAGGAAAAGCCTGGCTTCGGCGATGTGGTTCACTCGCTCGCCGCCGGCCGCACGTCGATGGTGATCAATGAAAGTTTCGACCGCACTTTCTACAGGCTGGCCGGTTTCCGTGCGCTCGGCCGGCGCGCCGTGCGCGTCGATATACTGGAGCGGCTTGCCGATCTGATCCGCCCAGCACTTGCCTGGAAGCCGGGGGTAGGTACGCGACCCGACGGTGCTTACGACGGTCAGGCTTTCACGGTGACGCCGGCGATGATGTCGATCCTGGGCGCGACCGCCGACGACATGGAAGAGGTGCTCAAGGGCCTTGGTTATCGCGCCGAGCCGAAACCGGCCGCCGATGTAAAGGCGAAGCTGGCCGAACTGGATGAAGCCGCCGCAAAGGCAGCGGCCGAAAAGGCAGCCCGGGCCGAAGCCGAGAAGGCTGCCGCTGAAACCGCGCAAGAGACGAGCGAAACTGACCAATCGCTCGAGACCGTTGACGAAACAGATGCGGCGCTGGCCGAGGCTGATGAGAACACAGCGTCCGAATCCGAAGCGGAGAGCGTCGAAGCTGGCGCGGAGGCCCTCTCCTCCCTTGCGGAGGAGATGTCGGCGCAGCCGACCGAGGGGGTAGCTTCCGAAGGCACCGAAGAAGAAACCCGGCAGCTATCGGAAGCTACCCCACCCGGCCAGCCTGAGGCTGGCCACCCTCCCCGCGAGGGGGAGGGAGAGACTGCGCCCGCCGCAGAAGCGCCAGTAGCTGAGCCCGTGGAAACGGAAGAAGCACCCAAGCCCATCCTCCTCTGGCGGCCGGCGCGCTTCGATCGCGGTCCTCGTCGCGACCATCATCGTGGCCGCCGCGACGCGCGCCCTGCACAGGGCGGCGAGCAGACGGCCGACGGGCCGGCGCGGCGAGATGGCGGGCGTCAGCGTTTCGAAAAACGCGCAAGAGGCAAACCCGCTGCGCAAGTCGATGGTGCTCCGACCGAGGGCGCACCAAACCAGGCGCAGCCCCGCCAACCGCGTCGCGAGTGGAACAAGAACCGCGGCGATCGTCCAAACCGCGATGGCAAGCCCGGCTTCGAGGCAAAAGGCAAACGCTTCGACAAGAAGGGTGGTCAGGGTGGCGATCGCGGCGGCAAGCCGCGTGAGGAGCGCGCGCCACGCTTCGATCCGGACTCGCCCTTTGCCAAGCTCGCCGCGCTGCGGGATCAGCTCAAAAAGTAGATGGTCGGCGAAGGACGCCAGCGCCTCGACAAATGGCTGTTCTTCGCGCGCGTGGTCAAATCGCGTTCGCTTGCGGCGAAGCTCGCGCAGTCCGGCCGTGTGCGGGTCAATCGTGACAAGGTCGACCAGGCGTCGCAGCCGGTGAAAACAGGCGACGTGCTGACGATCACGCTCGACCGCCGCGTGCTGGTCTACAAGGTGCTCCTGCCTGGCGCACGGCGTGGACCTGCCGAGGAAGCGCGCACGCTCTTCGAGGATCTTACGCCGCCGGCCCCGCCAGCGGACCCCACTTTACCCGACGCGCTGCCGCCCTTCCGCGAGGCGGGCAGCGGGCGCCCCACCAAGAAGGAACGGCGCGACACGGAGAAGCTGCGAACCCGGGACGAATAGGACGGAGAAATCCCTTTCTTGCGGGCACGTTCCAGCGGCAATCGGTTCCCTTGCCACGCTTCGGCAAAGCGGCTAACCCAACCGTAAACAGGGCAAAAGGCCGCCTGGACCGCTGCAATGACCTACATCGTCAACGACGCCTGCATCAAATGCAAATACATGGACTGCATCGAGGTCTGTCCGGTCGATTGTTTCTATGAAGGCGAGAACATGCTCGTCATCCATCCGGACGAGTGCATCGACTGCGGCGTCTGCGAACCTGAATGCCCCGCCGATGCGATCAAGCCGGACACCGAGCCCGGCCTGGACAAATGGCTGCAGCTCAACGCCGAATACGCAGCCAAATGGCCGAACATCACGTCGAAAAAGGAGCCTCCGGCCGACGCCAAGGAATATGAAGGCATGGAAGGTAAATTCGATAAGTACTTTTCTCCGAACCCCGGCGAAGGCGACTGATTGAGCCGTTTCAGCAGTCTGTAAGGTTCCTGATTCACGTCCCGGCGCATTAACCGCACTGCCCATTTCGCAGGCGCGGCGTCTTCGCGCATGCAGCAAAATGTTGATTCTTGCGCATTTTTATGCTACATCCACGCGACATGCCGGTGGCGCACCTCGATTTATGGCTGACAAGCCTTAATCACTGAAAGGCGGTATTTTAGGCTCGGACCAAGGCGACTTGGGCCTCGCAAGTGCAGTGTTTGTGCTTGCCGGCCGCCGCTTTCCGAACGCCTTCCGCTCGCCGGCATCAGGCAAGGTCG
>Ga0335075_10010832_pt1 | contig 13824 bp, 12 predicted proteins | sample Lox_Sample_24_FD_206723 | JGI IMG/M metagenome (GOLD analysis project Ga0335075, IMG submission 206723) | Soil microbial communities from Loxahatchee National Wildlife Refuge, Florida, United States - Lox_Sample_2.4 | ecosystem: Environmental > Terrestrial > Soil > Wetlands | place: USA...
ATCGGTTACCGTGGTTGGAGAATCGCCGGGTGGTAATCTCGTTGGCAGCACCAGCCGGCCGTACCAGAGATGACTGTAGGGGCTCATTGTTAACGGGCGGGCCATAATACCCCATTCGCTGCTAGTATCGCCCGAAGGCCCAGGGATGGCCGCTCAGGGGAAGGGTTGCCCATTGAAATCCTTCTGATCCCGCAGTTAACATGAACGGCTGTCTAGATCATTTGGTGCTAGTTCCTCCGGATTGTGGACCCTACATCCAAGTTTACGGAATCATCGGCCCGGTGTTCGCTGCCCATCCCAATTTGGGGGAGCAATTCTTATATTGCGGCACCAAGGGCTCAAGAATCCGCAAGAGGGCTATCTCAATGTCCGATCGCTTCTCTTTACGAATGATAATCTGGCTCCGATTCAAGCAAAACGCAGCAAAATCAGCGAGTTGCAGCAAAGGAGCAGTTGAGGATGATGCAAAGAGCAGAAGCCCATCCAAGAAGACATCATCCAAGATGTCGATCTCAACAGAGTAGGCGGATTTCCTCACTCCTTCATCGAGTACCACCATAGCCCGCTGATGACCACTACTCCTCTCCGCCAAAATGTGGTCCCGAACTCGCACCAGCAGAAACCACAGCGCAGCATCCTCGTGGCACTGTAGGTCAAAACACTCGGCGATCTTTGGGAGTTCGGGCCAGCCGGTGATGGCCGCTCCATGCGTTTCAGGATCGAACGTTTGGATGTAGATCAGCAACTCGTGGATATACAGAATGTCCGCGAACATCTGGAAAATCACAAGGCGCTCGTCCATGGGAACCGCTCTGAACGGTCCCTTGCCTGACCAAATTTCCGCAAAATGGTATTCGCTCATGCCCAGGTCAGATCGAAGCGCTTCGATGACCTCGGCGAATTCCTCTGATAAAGCGCGAATTCTCTCCGGGGGGACTACCACCGCAACCCAAGATTTTCGCTCTGGGTGCAGCTTCGCCGGAGTACTCGGCATCCCTGGCGACCCGGTATCGTCGATGAAGATGCCGTAATGATTGCCAGAACAGAGTTGCGACCGAGCAACCTCCTCGTCGTAACTCCTCGTATAGGGTCGATCTGGTTTCCGCATGTCCATGTCATGGCCTGGAGGCTTGTCAGCGTTTCATACGTAGCTGACACATAGGAACGGCCGCAGGTTCAGAGTCCGAACGAAGAGCGGTCTATCCGGCGTGTCGTCCGGGCGAAATCGTGTCCAGACCTGCAACCGGCACGGCGGATAGAACGCTGTTGGGCGGAACCGCTGGTTCAACGAACGTCAGCAACAGTCGTTTGGACTTTCGATCCCGAACACTCCTCAACTACAACGCGATTCTAGCAGCAGACGCTTCGCCAACGCAAGCACCGACTTCCCCATCTCCACCTATCTTTTGACTCCCGAAACTCTGAAAACGGAAAAGAGTCCGTCGTCCCGCCTGGCTCCGGCACGCGGATGGGGGCGAAGGCGACGGCACTTGTCAACCTCCGGTGCGCGCCCGAATACTGATAACAGGAGCTTGGATCGCCCCTACTTCCGTCCGTTGAGGTGCGCAATGGCGTTCGACGACGATTATATCCGGCCGCATTCTCCGCCGCCCGGCCATGCTCATCCGCGCCGGCCACAGCGAGCCAGCGTCTCGTTGTGGCTCACGCCGCTCTTGACGCTTCTGACGCTGTGCGGGCTGATTCTCCTCGGCACGCTGGTGTGGCGAGAATACAAGGCCCATCAGGAGGCCCAATCGCGCAGCATCTACGGCACGCCGCGCGCCATCACTCCGCGCGGCGACCTGTCCGAGCTGGAGAAGACCAACATCGCCATCTACAAGAAAACCAAACCCTCCGTCGTCCACATCACCTCGCTGTCGGTCCAGCGCGATGAATGGAACCTCAACGTTCAGGAAGTGCCGGAGGGCACCGGGTCGGGCTTCGTCTGGGACCAGGGCGGCCACATCGTTACGAATTTTCACGTCATCAAGGACGCCGATTCCGCTCATGTGACGCTGGCCGATCACACCACCTACCGGGCCTCTCTGGTGGGCGCCGCTCCCGACAAGGATCTCGCTGTTTTGCATATTGACGCTCCCAAAAGTAAGCTTACTCCCATCGAGGTCGGCAGCTCGGAGGACTTGCAGGTCGGCCAGATGGTCTACGCCATCGGCAACCCGTTCGGACTTGATCTGACGCTGACGACCGGCGTCGTTAGCGCCGTGGGCCGGCAAATCCAGTCGGTAACGAAGCGAACGATCAAGAACGTGATTCAGACGGACGCGGCCATTAACCCCGGTAACTCGGGCGGCCCGCTGCTGGACAGCGCCGGCCGGCTCATCGGCGTCAACACGGCGATCTACTCTCCCTCCCACGCCTCGGCCGGCATCGGCTTTGCCATCCCCGTTGATGAGGTCAACCGCGTGGTGCCGCAGCTCATCAAGAAGGGCAAGCTGGAGCGTCCCGGTCTCGGCGTGCGGATTCTCGCCGACCAATCGGCGCGTGAGGTGGGCGTGGACAAGGGCGCGGTGGTGCTGGACGTTTATCGCGACAGCCCGGCGGCCAAGGCCGGCTTGCGACCGACGCGGCGCGACAAGTGGACCGGCGACATCGACCTCGGCGACATCATCACGGCCATTGACGACAAGCCGGTCGAGAAGGCCAACGATTATTTCGACATTCTGGAGAAGTACAAGAACGGCGACACGGTGACGCTGACCCTTCTCCGCAACGGCGAGGAAAAGAAAGCACGGGCCGCGCTTGGCGCCTCGGATTGAACGGCGGCTTGCGGCTTAGCGCTCGGCGCGCTAAGCCGCAAGCGGCTTTATTCCTCGACACGCTTCGCGTAAAAGCCCGTCTCGCGCCCCTGCAAGCGCGCGCTCCCCGTGATCGCCTGCCCATCGCCGGTGAACAGGAAGCCCTGAAAATGCTCCTCCGAGCGGGGAAACTTGACCATGAATTGAATCGCGTGCTTCGGTGTGCCGATCTGTCCGCTCACCGGATATTTTGAGCCGTCTTTATCCGAATAATACGAGCCGCTGACCTTGCCGTCCTCCTCTACCTTCAAAATCAGCTTGCCGGAGCGCCGGCCATCGCTGCGGAGATGATACGTTCCATTATACCAGCTCGGCTCGAACGTTTCTCCCGCGACAAACTTCGCTCCCTTCTTCGGCACCGCATCCGCCAGCGCCTTGGTGACGAGGTACAGCTTGGCCTTGCCCACCGGCTCGGTGTAGATGTTGTCGCCGTCGGCGACGAAGCGCAGGTCGCCGCCCAGCTGCTCCGGCACCACCTGTCCCAGATCGAGACTGAGACGGAAGCCGGGAAACAGCGACACGTTCTTGCCGTCGGCCTGCACGGCGCGTTCCTCGCCTTCCTTGTAGGTGATATAACGCTCGATGAGCAGCATCGGAATGCTCTTCTCGGCGTCGATTTTCTGCCGCGCCGCTTGCACCAAGAGCTTGGCATAGCGTCCCTGGTTGGTTTTGACTACGAGGAAGGCCGCACGCGTGTGCGGCAGGACGCCATCGTTGGCGACAATCAGCGTCGTCGTCAGCTGCTTGATCTCCTTCGTTCCCTTGGCCTCGACCGCGCGGGCCAGAACGCGATTGACGTAATAATCGAAGACTTCAGCGGCCTGGCTCGCCAGCGGCAAACCCAGGCAAGCCAACACTGCGACGCAGAAGCGATACATGGTTACTCCCGTATAAGTGATTCCGCCCGCTTGCGGCTTAGCGCCACGGTCCGCTAAGCCGCAAGCGGCTTCATTTCCGCGGCGTTTTCGTGTAACTCAGCGCCAGCAAGGCGAAGCCCGTCGCCAAGTTCGGGTCGGCCTCGCCGAACTGCCGATCGGCCTTGTTGATGTAGCTGCCGTTGTCCTGCTGGCGTTTCTTCAGCGCCTCGAACAGCTCGCGGCGCCAATAGTGCTTTTGGCCCTTGGCATCTTCGAAGCGGTCCTCGCCGAGCGCCGCCATCGCCTTGCCGAAGGTGTGGTAATAGTAGAACAGGCCCGCCTTTCCCATGCCAGGGTTCTCGTCGAGCGTGTAATGCCGGCGAATCCAGCCGACGGCGCCCTTGACGCGCGGGTCGTCCTTGCTGACGCCGGCGTAGAGGAAGCTGCGTAATCCGCCGTAGGTCATCGCGCCCATCGAGCGCAGGCCGCCCTCCGGCGTTTTGTGCCGCTTGTCATCGGAATCGGGGACGTACACGAAGCCGCCTTTGTCGTCCTCGGTCGTTTTCTTGGCGAAGGGGCGATCGTTGGTTTCGCCGGGCAGGTTCTGGCAGCGGCTGACAAACTTCAACGCTCGTTTGATGGCCGGGTCGTCCTTGGACACGCCGGCCGCGATCAGGGCGTCGATGAAATACTGGGTATTCGACAGGTCGGGCCGGCTCTTGCCGTCGTAGCCGACGCCGCCGAGCTGGGCGTTGTCCTCGTCGCCCTGGTATTGCAGCTTTTTGAGATAGGCGGTGGCGTTTTTGATGATGGCGTCGTACCTGCCGTCCTTGTTGGCTTCCTGGAGAGCCATGACGGCGACGCTGGTGGTGTAGTTGGCCAGTCCCTTGTCGTAGATGCCGCCGTCCTTCTTGACGCTCTTTTCCAGATAAGTCAGGCCGCGCCGCACCACGGGATCATCGACGCGGAAGCCGCCGCGGAGCATGCCGGCGACGACGACGGCGGTGACGCCCGGCCCGGCGATGCGCGGCGAGAAGCTGCCATCGTCGCCCTGGTGCGACTTCAAATAGTCGGCCGCCTTCTCCAGCACTTCCTTGAGCTGCTGCGGATCGACGCCGCCCGCGTCGTCCGCCGCACGGGTCAACGGGGACTGCCAGGCGAACACAACCGCGGACAGCATGGCAACGAGACATATACGTCTTGTCACGGATTGCTCCTTCTTGGTAATGGATGCGACGCTTCCGCGAACGCCAAGGCTGATTATAATGCCTTTTGAGGAGGAATGCACATGTTGCCGCCATCGAATCCGACGGGACACGAATCGTTGTACCAGTGGGTTGCCGTTCGCCCGGAAGCCGCGGGTCAGTTCACGGCGCAGGTCGTGGGCATAGCGGAGCTGCGCGCCACCGCCGCCAGCCGCGAGGAAGCGATCGAGCAGGTTCGCGTCTGCATCCTCGAATGGATCGCCACCGGCCAGCTCGTGCCTGTCGAAGTGCTGCCGAAAGAGCATCCCGTGTTGCGATTTTACGGCTGGAAGGATCCCAACGATCCGGAAGAACAAGTCTATCTCCAGGAGCTGGCCCGGCTCAAAGCCGAAGATCTTGAGCGCACCTTGCGCGAATATGCCGAGGAGGATCAGCAATGCTCCGGTTCCTCTTCGACACCGACCACTTGACGCTATACCAGAACCGGCACCCACAACTGCGGCAACGAATGGTCTTGCAACCGCCGGATGCCGTGGGTATCAGCGCGGTGACGGTCGAGGAATCCTTGCGGGGTCGTTTGGCTGCATTGTCGCAAGCCGACAGTGGTCCTCGGCGCATCGTGCGATATAGGCTCTTGTTGGAAACGCTCGATCTCCTGATTTCATTCCCTCTCGTTCCCTACGACCAAGCCAGCGAGAATCATTTTCAGCACTTGCGATCCATGCGTCTGAGGGTAGGAACCCAGGATTTGAAAATCGCCGCCATCGCCCTGGCCAACAATGTAGTCCTGCTCACGCGCAACCGCCGCGACTTCGCCCAGATACCCGGCCTAGTTCTAGCGGACTGGTCAGTTTGAGCCTGCAAGCGGCCGCAATTCGCGTAATCGGCTACGCTCGAACTTCAGCTCGCCGAGCAACGCATGTTGCAATACCAGATGGCGTTTGTCGAGCGCCGTCACCACGCCTTCCAGCACGTCGTACTCCGGGCACAATCCCGAACGCAGCAGCAAACGCACTTTCGCTCCCTTGCTCGCGTTCGGCGGCGCGGCCGGTCGGCGGAACGAGCAGCCGGATACCATCGTCCACGGCAGCGAGCGTTTGCCGAACCGTCCCTCGATCTGGATGGCGCGGCGATCGGCGTGGAGAATTCGGCCGAATAGCTGATCGTCGTCAAGCAGGCGAACCGTGTCCTGATCGGTCTCGGCAGGCGGCGGCGGATGCTCGACCACGGCCCGCTCGATACAAAGCTCTGTCCAGGCCACGGCGCCGCGCAGCGTTTCGTTCTCCGGCACTCGCTGACACGCGATTGTCACTCGCCGCAGCCGTCCGCCCGGTCCGTCTTCGAGGTTGTACCACAGCACGTCCTCATCACAGGTGAGACGCAGCGATTGCTTGCGGAATTGCACGATCAGCCGATGCCATCCAGGGGTCCGCGCCACCATCCGCGCCGTGCCCGCCAGCTCGCCGGCATCGACACGATAATGCTCGCCGTCTCCCGCGAACGTGACCGTGACGCGCCGCGCACTCTCACCTTGCTGAAAAAGCAGCTCCATTGTCCACCGCGCGCCGCTTGCCTTTCCCTGCTCCCGGAAGTTGACGCCGACGCGCCCGGCGGACAAAGCGTTCTTCAGGCTGTACGTCAAGCTCTGTCCGGAGGCGCGGAGAACGAGCGCCTTCGCGGCCGTGCCATCTTCCGCGTCGGTTCGCGCGGGATTGCCTGTCATCGTGAAGGCTTTCAGGTCGTTACGGAAATTCTCGTCGAGAATGGTTTGCCAGCCGGGCAGCGGCTCGATGGAGGCCACGGCGTCGCGCGGCAACTCCAGGCGCGCCGCCCAGGCGGTGCGCAGGCGCAGCGTTTCCTTGTTCAATTCGAGGATCTGTCCGGTGATTTGCTCGCCATCCCATAGGCGCACGCGCCGGCCGCCGCCAGCACGGAACGGAGTCGGCCTGCCCTCGGCGAAGCGAATGCGCGTCAGCTTAGTGGGTGTCAGGGCCGCGCCCTTGGTCGGCTGAAAGCGCAGCTGGCCATCGTCCAGCGTGAGATTGCCGAGCAGCCGCTGGCCATCGCTGCGCCAGGCCTCCTCCGCGCTGGACAGCGGCGAGAGCAGGCAAGCCAGGCCAAGCAGTACCGCGCCTACGCCAGCCAGCCGCGGATAACATCTGCGCATGACGCCGCTCCCATGAGGCTCACCGATGGCGCTAACATATGGATTCCGCCCGCGGCAGATAGCCCCCGGTTTGTAACCGTCCACGGCTTGAGAGTGACAAAAGTATAGCGAGACCGAAGCTGTGGCTGTGCTCCGCGGCAACGCAAATGCCGGCGGATGCCTCGGTCGATGTGACCTCCGCCTCGAACACCACGACACGAGCTTGCGTCACTGTCTCTGACGTGCCGCCTGCATTCTCGGATTCCTTACCGGATTTTCTTCGCATACCGGAGCTGGCCAGTGTACAATACGCGGGTAGGAAAGCCGGGCGAGGCCGTGGATAACGAAGTCAACACACATCTGATAGATCCCGGCTGAGAGAGTGCATTCAACGCGAGGAGACAGCACATGGAGCGCCGACAGCTCGGCAAGCAAGGTTTGATCGTCTCCGCGATGGGGCTCGGCTGCATGGGTATGAGCGATGCCTACGGGCCTGCGGACGAGGCCGAGTCCATCGCGACCATCCACCGGGCCCTGGAGCTGGGGGTTAATCTCCTTGACACGTCGGACGCCTACGGCCCGTTCACCAACGAGGAGCTGGTCGGCAAGGCGATCGGCGACCGGCGTGACGCGGTGAGGGTGGCCACGAAGTTCGGCTTCGTGGGCGGCACGGACGGGAAGGGGGGAGGGGGCATAGACGGCCGGCCGGAGTACGTGCGCAAGGCCTGCGACGGCTCGCTCCGGCGGTTGGGAGTCGATCACATCGACCTCTACTACCAGCACCGCGTCGATCCAGCCGTCCCCATTGAAGAGACCGTCGGCGCCATGGCGGAGCTGGTACGGCAGGGGAAGGTGCGTTACCTGGGTCTGTGCGAGGCGGCGCCCGCGACCATCCGTCGGGCGCATGCCGTACACCCGATCTCCGTCTTGCAGACCGAGTATTCACTGTGGAGCCGCGACCCCGAGGACGAGCTTATCCCTATCGTCCGGGAATTGGGCATCGGCTTCGTCGCGTACAGCCCACTTGGCCGCGGCTTCCTCACCGGCCAGCTGCGACGCTTCGAGGATCTGCCACCGGACGACTGGCGTCGGCACAGGCCGCGGTTCCAGGGAGAGAACTTCCAGAAGAACCTACAGCTCGTGGACCGGGTGAAGGAGATCGCCGCCACGAAGCAGGTGACGCCGGCCCAGTTGGCCCTCGCGTGGCTCCTGGCCCAGGGGGAGGGCATCGTTCCCATCCCTGGCACCAAACGCCGCAAAAACCTGGAGGAGAACGTGGCCGCGCTCGAGATCACCCTTGCGCGTGAGGATCTGCAACGGATCGACGAGGCGGCACCGAAAGGCGCGGCCAGCGGGGAGCGCTACGAGGACATGAGCGTGGTGAATCGCTGAAAAGGAAGCGGCGACTCTCGTTACGCCGCGCTCCGTGCAGTCCGAGCATAACCACGGTTCGCGGACCGTGGACCCATGGAAGGAGGGAAGCATGAGCACCCTTGCTGCCCCTGATCGGTCGCCGGCCACGGCCTCGCGTTCGGCTTCCGCTCTGAACCTGATCGGCGGAACCTGGGTCGAGGGCCGAGGGAACACAAGCCGCGACATCTACAATCCGGCGGACACGGCCGAGTTGTTGGCGCCGGTGCGCGAGGCCGCGCCGGAGCAGGTGGACGAGGCGTGCGCTGCCGCCGCTCGCGCCTTCCCTGGCTGGCGCGCCACTCCGGCGCCGGAGCGGGCTCACGTCCTGTTCAAGTTCCGGAACCTGCTGGAAAAGCACTCCTCGGACGTGGCCCACAGCATCGTCCGCGAAAACGGCAAGCTGTTAAGCGAGGCGGGCGGCGAGGCGGGCGCCTCGCTGCGGCGCGGGCTGGACGTCGTCGAATTTGCCTGCGGCATTCCCTCCCAGCTGATGGGGCAGACGCTGACCGACATTTCGCGGGATGTCGACTGCCAAGCCATCCGCGAACCTCTGGGTGTGGTGGTCGGCATTCCGCCGTTCAATTTCCCGGCCTTGATTCCGCTGTGGATGATGTCGATCGCCGTCGCCTGCGGGAACACGTTCCTCCTCAAGCCTGCCGAGAAGGCACCGCTCACCGGCACCCGACTCGTCGAGCTGTTCGCGGATGCCGGCTTGCCGCCGGGTGTCGTCGGCGTGGTGCAGGGCAGCAAGGAAGTAAGCGAACGGCTCATCGCCAACCCGCATGTCCAGGCCGTTTCCTTCGTCGGCACGTCGGCAGTGGCGGAGTCGGTCTACAGCATCGCGGCGGCTCACGGCAAGCGCGTTCAGGCACACGGCGGAGCGAAGAACCATCTAATCGTCCTGCCCGATGCCGACTTGGAGCGCATCCTGCCCGCCCTGATTGGATCGTGCTTCGGCTCTGCGGGACAGCGCTGTCTTGCCGGGAGCGTGCTGGTGGTGGTCGGCGATCCCGTGCGACAGGACGCCGTCGTCGATGCCTTCCTCCACTCGGCGGGTGAGCTTAAGCTGGGAGACGGCCTGGACGACACCGCGACGCTCGGTCCCGTGGTGAACCCAAAGGAGGAAAAGCGGATCCGGGCTGCGATTGAGCGCGGGGTGACGGAGGGAGCCCGGCTTCGCCTCGACGGCCGCTGCCAAACCGTCCCCACCAGGCCGCGCGGCTGCTTCCTCGGGCCGACGGTCTTCGACAATGTGACACCGGAGATGTTCGTCGGCCGGGAGGAGATTTTTGGCCCGGTGGTGAGCGTGATGCGCGCTCCGGACCTGGACGCGGCGATCACGTTAACGAACCGCAGCCGGTATGGCAACACGGCCTGTCTCTTCACACAATCCGGCGCCGCGGCCCGCACCTTCCGCGAGCGCATCCAGGCCGGGATGCTCGGCATCAATGTCGGCGTGCCGGCGCCAATGGCGTTCTTTCCGTTCGGCGGCTGGAAGAATTCGACTTACGGTGATCACTACGCGCAGGCTGACGCGGTTGCTTTCTACACGCGAAAGAAAGTGATCACGGAACGCTGGTTCGGTGCGGAGGCGCCGAAGGATGGATGGCTTTGATCGAACGGGTGCAAATCCGCTGAAGAGGGTTGAAGTCCGCTTGGTTCATATCGGAGGGGTGAAACAATGGTAGAGAGCGACAACCTTCGCTATTCGAAGATAGCCCTCAACAATGGATCCGGTGCCATCCCCGCCCTCGGCTTTGGCACACTGATTCCCGACCCCATTGCAACCAGAGCCGCGACCAAGGCGGCGCTGGAGGCAGGATTTCGCCTGCTCGACGCTTCGGAACGCTACCGAAATGAAAAGGAGGTCGGCGAAGCGATGCAGGAGGTGTTCAAGGCTGGGACGATCAAGCGGGAGGAAGTGTTCATCGCCACGAAGCTCTGGAATAACAATCATCGTCCTGAACGCGTCAAACCCGCCTTCGAGGCCAGTCTCAAGAAGCTCCAGCTCGACTACGTCGATCTCTATCTCATCCACACCCCCTTTGCCTTCCAGCCTGGAGACGAGCAAGACCCGAGGGATGCGAACGGCCAGGTGATCTATGACAAAGGGGTGACGTTGCTGGATACGTGGCGGGCGTTGGAGGGTCTGGTGGACGAGGGCAAGTGCAAGGCCATCGGATTATCCGACGTCAGCCTGGGCCAGACGAAAGAGATCTTTGAAGCGGCGAGGATCAAGCCTGCGGTTGTTCACGTCGAATCCCATCCGTATCTCCCGCAATGGGATCTTTTGGACTATTGCCGAAAGAATGGCATCGTGTTGCAAGCGTTCGCGGCGCTGGGGCATAGTAGCGAGCCTCGGTTGCTGGAAGATCCTGTCGTTGCCGCTATCGCCAAGCGAGTCAACAAGACCCCGGCGCAGGTCTTGCTCGCCTGGGCCATTCAGCGCGGGACGGCCCTCCTGACCACTTCGAAGACCCCCAGCCGGATCAAGGAGAACTTTGAAGTCTCCACCCTTCCTGAAGAGGCCGTGCGGGAGATTAGCGAAGGAATCAAGATGCGAGTCAGGTTTAATGCCGTAGTGGAGACCGGTGTTCCCGGCTTCATTCCGAGAGGAAAGGGAGGTTGAGACAATTGCGCGCTGCGGTCCGAGACATCGCTTCTGGTTTGCCGGGCGTTGATCGTTCCCCCGGCAAGCCGGAGGCTATCTGCCGGAAACCGTTCAGGAGCGAATCAGCTCGCGGATAGGTTCGCCGCTTTCGATCAACGGAATGGGACGAGCCTGCGCGTCGGCGAACAGAACATTGCGCGAATCGATGCCCAGGTGATGAAAGATGGTCGCGGCCACGTCTTGCGGAGTGATGGGCCGGTCAGCGACGTATTCGCCGCGCGGGTTGCTCTTGCCGACAGTCTGTCCCATGTTCATCGAGCCGCAGCCCATCAGCACGCTGAAGGTGTTGCCCCAGTGATCGCGGCCGCCCTCGGCATTCATGCGCGGCGTGCGGCCAAACTCGCCCATCGCCACCACCAGCGTCTTCTCGTAAAGGCCGCGCTGAATCAGATCCTCGACCAGCGCCGCGATGGCGCGATCCAGCGGCGGAATGAGCTTCAGGGCACCCTCTTTCGTGGGTAGCCGCCCGGCCGTGCCGTGATGGTCCCAGGGCACGCAGTTGACCGTCACGAAGGTGACGCCGGCCTCGACCAGACGGCGAGCAAGTAGAGCGCTTTGGCCGAAGGTGTGCCGGCCATAGCGGTCGCGTAGCGCCGCCGGCTCCGCGTTGATGTCGAAGGCGCCGGCCACCTGCTTGCTCGTCAGCAGGTGAAAGGCCCGCTGATAATGGGCGTCGCGGTCGGCCGTCTTGCGCTCCTCGACCTTGCGGAAATGGTCCATCGCTTCGAGGATCTGCCGGCGGTCTTCGAGGCGCTGGAACGACATTTCCGGAGCCAGCGACAATCCCTTGACACGGAACTGCGGCGTGTTTGGATCGGACTCGACGATGAAGGGATTGTTGCCGCCGCCGAGATAGGCGGCGTAGTGGAAGAAGTTATCGGTGCCGCCGCGCAGGTGCGGCACGGCGACGTAGGGCGGCAGGCCCGGCCGATTGGCGCCGCGCAGCTTCGCCACCGAGGAGCCGAGCGACGGCCGCCGCTGCACCTTGAAATCGGGCGCGTTGAACGCCGGCCCCTCGTAGCCGGTGAGCATCCAGTGATTGGCCTTGGTGTGATCGCCGGTGCCGTGATTGACGCTGCGCAGGACGGCGAGCTTGTCCGCCACGCGAGCCGTTTCGGGCAGCAGCTCGCCGAACAGAATGCCGGGAACGCGCGTGCGCGTGGCGTCGAAGGGACCGCGAAACTGCGCGACCGCATCGGGCTTGGGGTCCCACGTCTCCATGTGCCCCGGCCCGCCGCTGAGCCAGAACAGAATGACGTTGGTATCGCGCTTCGCGGCCGGGGCAGCCTGCAATCGGGTCAGCTCGGCCAGCGACAGACCACCCAATCCGAGCACGCCGGCCTGGAGGAAGTTACGGCGTGTAACTCCGGAGCAATCGGTCGCCGCGCCGCCGACAATCTTGAACATGGGACACTCCGCGAAGGTAGGAGGAATCCTGGCAGGTTCGGACCCTGTCAGCCTACACCACTTCGCGGTCCGTGTCACGCGCCTTTCGCCCGTTGGACGGGGCATCGGCCCGAGTGTACGGCTGCTCCTGTTTACGTGGCCGGTCCTGCGGCGCGACGACGGCCTTTCCACCAGCCGCCCAGCGCCGTCAGGCAGATTCCCAGGCTGCCGAGCACCACGCTCGTCGGCTCGGGAACGCCCTGCACGCCGGCGCCGCTGACGCTGACCTGAGCGGTGATGTTCTGTTGCGGACTGGTGGGAGCAGCCAGGGGGACCGTTGGCGGCAGGGTGACGGTGTAGGTGTGCCCATCCAGGGTCAAGGACTGCTGCGGGTCGGCGAACGTGTTCACCAGGCTGGAGGTGGTCGGCGACAGGCTTCCGCTGATGGAGCCGCTGAAGGTAAGCGTGCCGGAATCGTGCGTGGTGTTGTCGGTGATGGTCAGGCTCAGAGTGTAAGCCGTGTTTGCGGCATTGAAGGTCGCAGGCCCAGTGGCCGACGTTTGGTAGGCAAGCGCGGTAATGGCCGAGCTGCCGGCGACGTTGGTATAGGGCGTAAGCTGGACCGTGCCGCCGGCGTTGTTGGCTCCCGTGGCGGAGAAGCCCGGGGGCACGGCGTTGCTACTGAAGGACCAATTCATGTAATCGGCACGAGCCTGGCCGACGGAGAGCCACGCCGCCAACAAGGCGACGAGGAAGGGAGCTGAGGGAGCTTTCATGGGTCTGTAGGCCTTTCCAAAAGGGGGCCGGATGTGCGATCGGCCGACGGGATGGCCGATGTGGGTGGAACTTTACTCGACCTTGATTGTGTCTGTCAACCACATCTCAAGGCGGTGCTCCGGATCCTCTTTTCACGTGCCAGATCCTCTGGCACGTATTCGGCGGGGTCGGTATTATTCCGCCTGGGTAGGCTCGCTGCGAATGCCTCACAGCACTATCCGCGAGGTGGAGGCGACGTATCAGCCGCGTTTTCACCTTTGCCCTTGGAGATGCGCAAGGTGGATCAAGACGAGGAGAACGCGGACACCCCGACAGAGACCGTGTCTATCACGACGACTTTGGTTCCGAGCCGTTGGCCTTGAGCCGGCGAGCGATAGCCTCCAGCACCTCCGGCGGCAGCCCCTTCATGACTTCATCCGCGGACAACCCTTTGAGGCGTTCCTCGGCGGGTATCCCTTTGAGACGTTCCTCCACGGACAAGCTCTGGAGGAGCTTGTCGATGCTCTCACGCACGAATTCCTTGAGTTTATCGGACATGTTGACATCCTCCCTG
>Ga0335075_10010833_pt1 | contig 13823 bp, 13 predicted proteins | sample Lox_Sample_24_FD_206723 | JGI IMG/M metagenome (GOLD analysis project Ga0335075, IMG submission 206723) | Soil microbial communities from Loxahatchee National Wildlife Refuge, Florida, United States - Lox_Sample_2.4 | ecosystem: Environmental > Terrestrial > Soil > Wetlands | place: USA...
GCCGCGGCGGCTCCGGCTCCAGCGGCTCCGCCTGCAGCGACCCCGGCCCCAGCTCTTGCCCCCACTGCTCCCGCGCCCCCCGCACCCCCCGCGCCGGGCGTCCCACCGCCACAGGGTGCGGCCCCGGGGCCGTTTCCCTACCTGGCGGGCGGGTGGACCGGCATGCATTCCCAGGCAAGCGCCCTGGCCAGCGCCAAGAAGAAGGCGCCGGAGCCCTATGTCGTTGCGGCCGCTGCCGCAGCGGCGACGGCCGCGCGGGAAAAGGAGCGGGGACGCCGGCGCCGACGAGCCAAGGCGGAAATGCTCGGCCGCGGTTACGAATACATGGACCTCGACGACGATACGGGCCAAGGCCCTGGAGCGACCGCCTCGGACCGAGGCGCGGGAACCATGGGTTTTGCCGGGACCACACGCCGGGAGCCCGTTGCCGAGGCCGCGGGATTGACCACGCTGGCCGCCGACGCGTTCGGTGGCGGCCCGAGAGAGCCGATGATGCCCGGCACCTGGGCACCGGAACACTTCGGCAAGGCGAGGGAAGATGGTGACGAATAACCTTGCAGCAGTGCGGGAGTCGTGATGACCCGCCGTTTGGTTTGGGCGCTGCTGGAAAGCCTCAGCGCGGGGTTCTTGGCGCTGGCGTCGTCGATCAACCCGGTCTGCGCACACGCGGACGACGCCACGCTCATCATGGGCGGCACCGGCGACCCAACGCCTGACTCGACGTATCTGATGGACGTCAATAACGCCTACATCCTGCCGAACATCTATCCGTCCACTGACACCACGACGGCCCTGACCACCCCCGAGCAAGGCTTCCCGCTGACTGCAGGGTTGACGTTCGATGCTTCGGTTGCCCAGGGACTCCAAGACCTGCAGCAGGCGATCGCCAGCGAACCGTCGGGCACCGACACCGTCGTCTTCGGATTTTCCCAAAGCGCCACCATCGCGACCGATTACCTCGATGACATCGCCAAGGACTCCGTAATTCCGCCGGGCCCAACCGATTTGAGCTTTGTCTTGGTCGGTGATCCCAACAATCCCGACGGTGGCATGTTCGAACGATTCGACGGTTTGTACATCCCCGGTTTCAATGAGACATACAACGGTGCGACCCCGGACTTGGACTACCCGACTGACATCTACACCATCGAATATGACGGCTACGGCGACTTTCCCCGATACCCACTCGACCTCGTGGCAGATCTCAACGCCATTTTCGGCCTGTACTACGACCACCTGGATCCGGCGACCGACTATTCGACGCTCACGCCTGCGCAGGTTGCGACAGCGATCGCCGAACCGGTGTCCCCTGGAGCCGCCGGCGACACCACGTATTACATGATTCCCACCCAGACGCTGCCGCTGCTCGAGCCGCTGGTTCAGGCCGGCGCGCCGCAGTGGCTGATCGATCTGCTGAACCCGGACTTGCGGGTGCTCGTCGACCTGGGGTACGGCAACCTCGGGGGCACCGACACCGAGTACGCGAACCTGCCCACCCCGGCGAGCTTGCTCGAGCTTCCTAACCTGATCACCGTCGGCGACGACCTGGTTAAGGGAGCCGTGCAGGGCGTCGACGCCGCCCTGGTGGACACCGGACTGTTGCCGCAGTCGGACATGCCAGATGTCTATCCGTTCGTTCCGTCGCTGGATCCAGACCTCACGATTAATTTGGGTCAGTCAAGCGAGACACTGATATCCGCGGTGACGACCGCCCTCGGGACCCTGTTCGAGGATCTGCACATCCCCGCCTTCTAGCCTGTTTGGCTAACAGCTACCTACAGCGGGGTGGTGTAGGCGGCGCTGATCCCGCCGTCGACCAAGAACGTCGCCGCGGTGATGAACGAGGCGTCGTCGCTGGCCAAAAAGGCTACGGCAGCGGCGACTTCGCCGACCTCGGCGAAGCGGCCCATCGGCACGTGCACCAGCCGTCGCGCCGCGCGCTCGGGGTCTTTGGCGAAAAGCTCTTGCAGCAGTGGGGTATTCACCGGCCCGGGACACAACGCGTTGACCCGGATGCCCTGCCGGGCGAATTGCACACCGAGCTCCCGCGACATGGCCAACACCCCGCCCTTGGACGCGGTGTAGGAGATCTGCGAGGTGGCCGAACCCATCACCGCGACGAACGACGCCACGTTGACGATCGCACCCTTGCCCGCAGGCGCCATGTGCCGCAACGCCGACCGGCAGCACAGGTACACCGATTTGAGGTTGACGTCTTGCACCCGCTGCCACACCGGCAGCTCGGTGTTCTCGATGAGCTCGTCGTCGGGTGGCGAAATGCCGGCGTTGTTGACCGCGATGTCGACGGATCCATAGCTGTCCGCCGCGGCGTCGAACAGCGCGTTGACCGTCCTCTCGTCCGAAACGTCCACTCCGACATAGAGCCCACCCAGTTCGTCGGCGGCCGCCTTACCGGTCTTCTCGTCGATGTCACCGATGACGATGGTGGCTCCCTCGGCGTGCAGCCGCCGCGCCGAAGCCAGGCCGATACCGCCGCCACCGCCGGTGACAACCGCGATCTTGCCGGCCAGCCGTCGGCTGAGATCCACTTGGCTCATCGGCGCCGCTCCTTCCCATTCGCGTATGACCGTGCGGCCTCGACGATCGCTGTGAACAGTCGAAGGTCGTCCAGACTTTCCTCCGGATGCCATTGCACCGCGAGCACGAAACCGTCCCCGGGCAGCTCCAGCGCCTCGATCACACCATCGGCATCCCACGCGCTGACAACCAGGCCCTCGCCGAGCTCGGCGACGGCCTGATGGTGATAGCACTGCGCATCGACTGACTCACCGACCAGCGCGGCCAGCCGAGTACCCGGCACCGTGCGCACCGGCAGCTCGCTGAACACCGCGTTGCCGGCCCGATGGCCGCTGTGTCCCAGGACGTCCGGCAGATGCTGATGCAGCGTCCCGCCGAGCGCGACGTTGAGCACCTGTGCGCCGCGACAGATGCCGAGCACCGGCAGTTCGCGTTTGAGCGCCGCGTCCAGCAGGGTGAATTCCCAGGCGTCGCGCTGACGGCCCGGCTCGTCGGTCTCCGGATGCGGCTGCTGGCCGTAGGCGGCGGGGTCGACGTCCTTGCCGCCGGTGATCAACAGCCCGTCCAGGCCGTCGAGCACCCGTTCGGCGATGTCGGGATCCACCGGCTGCGGAGGTAGCAGCACGGCTACCCCACCGGCCGCGGTGACGCCCTGGAAGTAGACGGCGGGCAGAAAGCTGGCAGGCACATCCCACACACCGGTCTGCGCCTGACTCAGATACGTGGTCAGCCCGATCACCGGCGGTCTAGAAACGCTCAAAACCGCGCACCCTCTCCCAGTCGGTGACCGCCGCGTTGAACTTGGCTAACTCGACCCGGGCGTTGTTGACGTAATGGCCCACGACGTCCTTCCCGAATGCCTCCAGGGCGACGGCTGAACCGCCGAACAGCTCCGCAGCCTCGTGCAGCGTGCCGGGTAGCCGTTCGGCGTCGTCCTGGCCGGTCTCATAGGCATTGCCCGCGTAGGGCTCCGGTAACTGCAACCCGCGCTCGACACCGTGGAGCCCGCCGGCGATCAGCGCGGCCACTGCCAGGTACTGGTTGACATCGCCCCCGGGCACTCGGCATTCCACCCGCATATTGTCGCCGTGACCCACGATACGCAGCGCGCAGGTCCGATTGTCCAGCCCCCACGCCACGACGGTAGGCGCGAAACTGCGGTCAGCAAACCGCTTGTAGGAGTTGATGTTCGGCGCGTAAAACATCGTCAGCTCGCGCAACGTGGCCAACTGCCCAGCGACAAAGCTGCGGAATATCTGCGACATGCCGAACGGCTGGCCTTCATCGGCGAACACCGCCGAACCATCGGTCGTCTGCAGTGATATGTGGATGTGGCAGCTGTTGCCTTCGCGCTCATCGTATTTCGCCATGAATGTCAGGGCCTTGCCGTGCTGGTCGGCGATTTCTTTAGCCCCGTGCTTGTAAATACTGTGGTTGTCACACGTGACCAGCGCCTCGTCGTAGCGAAACCCGATTTCCTGCTGGCCCAGGTTGCACTCGCCCTTGCACGCTTCCCAATGCAGACCCGCGCCCTGCATCTGCTGGCGGATGTCGCGCAGCAGGGGCTCCATCCGGCCGGAGGCCAGCAATCCGTAGTCCATGTTGTAGTCACTGCCCGGAGTCAGCCCGCGGTAGCCGTTGGCCCAGGCTTGCCGATACGTGTCATCGAACACCATGAATTCCAGTTCGGTGGCGACAAAAGCGCGCAGGCCATGCTGATTGAGCCGGTCAAGCTGGTGACGGAGAACGCGACGCGGAGCGGGCTCGATCGGGCTGCCATCGTGCCACGCCAAGTCGGCCACCACCAGCGCCGAGCCGGGCAGCCAGGGAATGAGCCGCAGCGTGGTCAGGTCCGGCAGCATCGCCATGTCGCCGTACCCGCTGTCCCACCCCGCCATGTCATAGCCGTCGACGGTGGACATGTCGACGTCGACGGCGAACAAGTAGTTGCAGCACTCGGCACCGTGCTCGGCCACCTCGTCGAGGAAAAACCGGGCTGAAACCCGCTTGCCCATCAGCCGGCCCTGCATGTCGGTGAACGCGACGATCACGGTGTCGACATCACCGGCGGCAGCCAACCGCCCGAGCTCATCACGCGACAACGGCGCATGGCCGCCAGTGCGATGGTTTTCCGTCACCAGGTGCTGGTGCGCAGGACGATCTCGGCTGCCAACTGGGCGGTCGACTCGTGCGCGTTGCGCCGGGCAAGCAACTCGACGACGCGGTAGTCGCCATACACAAACCGCTGGCTGGCGCGAGCAACCGCCTGCGCGGCCGGCGTGCTGACCAGCGCGGTCGTGTTGATCTCGACTGGCGGGCAGTGGTCGTCGCGGATCACCCCGGTGGCGTCGGCGACCCGCGGATGCCCGCGGTCGATGGCCACCAGACCGGTGAAACGGTCCAGCCTGGTGGCGGCCAGTTCCCAGGCCAGCTCCCCGCCGACACGATCGCCGACCAGTACGCCCCAACTGATGTCGAGCGAGTCGAGAATGCCCACCACCGACTTCGGTGTCAGGCGTGGGTCCGGGCCGACGACGATCGTCCGCAACGACGCGGTATGCAGGCGCTCACACACCGCGTCGTAGGCGGCGGGCGCGCGCTGTGCGGCACCCAACATCACCACGACGGAGCCCTTGTCCGGACCGGTGTCACTGACCTGGATTGGGAAGCCGTCGACGGTTGTCATCATCGTCGAGAGCACTAATGCAAGTTACATTCAATTGGCCCGCGCGCGGGCCGTTTTCGCGTAGTTCGTTAACACAGTTTCAGTTGGAAACGTTCTCGCAACATAGAACTGAGCTGCTCGCGCGACCACGACCGCGACAATAAGGAACGCCATTTGTGAAAACCCTTGCCCAGGGTTAATTTTCGAACGACTGCCGATGTTGTCAGCGCAGGGCGGCGACGACTGTCGGCCGCGACGGTGGGCCGTCGTCCAACAACGCGATGACGGCGTCCACGTCGAGATGGGCGTCTAACAGGTCAGCCATCACATCCAATTGGTGATCTCGCCGCGCCGCGACATCGACGTCAGCAGCGGCCACGAACCCGTCCCGGCCGGCTGCTGCCGCGGCGTCGGTCAGCCACCGCCGCCTGAAGTCGTCGTTGTCGAACAGGCCGTGCCAATGGGTTCCGAATATCCAGCCGCGTTGATACCCCTGTGGACTTCCGTCCATTTCGAACCACCCGGCCTCCGTGCAGCGGGCCACCCTCCCGTGGTGGATCTCGTAGCCATGCAGCGATGCATCCCACCGGCGCAGCACCTTGTCGGGCGCGAACACGATGTCGGCGTCCAGCATCCCCATTGCGTCGACGAGGCCCGATCGGCTTTCCACCGGGTCGTCGATCGTGCGGCACAGCATCTGAAATCCGCCACAGATACCCAGCACGGTCCGACCCGACGCGGCATGCGTGCGGATGGCCTCATCCAGCCCGCGCTCACGCAGCCAGCCCAGGTCGGCGACGGTGGCCTTGGTACCCGGCAGCACGACGACATCGGCATCGACCAGGTCGGCGGGTTGGCTCACCCAGCGAACCAGCACGCCGGGTTCGCAAGCCAGCGCCTCGATGTCGGTGGAGTTGGAGATCCTCGGCAGCCGCGGCACCGCGACCCGCAGCCAGTCCGAGCCGCGCGGCGGTTGCGGCCGACCGATGACACTGTGGGCCAACACCGAAACGGAATCCTCGGCGTCGAGCCAGAGCTCTTCGCAGTACGGCAGCACCCCGTAGGTCGGGCGACCGGTGAGCTCGGCGAGCTGCCGCAATCCCGGCTCCAGCAATGCGACGTCACCGCGGAATTTGTTCACGATGAACCCGGCGACCAGCGCCTGGTCGTCGGGTTCGAGCACCGCGACCGTCCCGAACAGATGGGCCAGCAGCCCGCCGCGGTCGATGTCGCCGACCAGAATCACCGGCAAATTCGCGGGGCGGGCCAGACCCATGTTGACCAAGTCCGTTGCCCGCAAGTTGATTTCGGCCGGCGATCCGGCGCCTTCGCAAATCACCGCATCGAATTCGGTTCTCAGCTGCGACAATTCGTCGAGCACGACACCCAGTAACCGGTTGCGATGCGACCAGTACTCGGCGGCGGTGACCGAGTCGGTGGCCTGTCCCCGGATGACCAGTTGCGAGGTCGTATCGCTGCTGGGCTTGAGCAGGATCGGGTTGAACCGCACGCTTGGTTCCAGACCGGCTGCGCGAGCCTGCATCGCCTGGGCCCGGCCGATCTCACCGCCCTCGACGGTGACCGCGGAATTGTTCGACATGTTCTGCGCCTTGAACGGCGCGACCCGGATACCCTTGCGCGCCAATAGTCGGCAGAGCCCGGCGACCACCACCGATTTCCCCGCGTCGGAGGCGGTGCCGGCAACCAACAGCGCACCGCTCACGTCATGGCAGGGTAAGGATGTCCGCGCCGGACTCGGTGACCAGCAGGGTGTGCTCGAATTGCGCGGTCCACTTGCGGTCTTTGGTGACCACGGTCCAGCCGTCGTCCCAGATCTCGTAGTCCAGCGCCCCGAGGTTGATCATCGGCTCGATGGTGAACGTCATACCGGGCTCGAGGATCGTGGTGACCGACGGTTGGTCGTAGTGCAGCACGACCAGCCCATTGTGGAACGTCGTGCCGATGCCGTGACCGGTAAAGTCACGAACAACGTTGTAGCCGAATCGATTTGCGTAGGATTCGATGACCCTGCCGACCACCGAGAGCGCACGACCGGGTTTGACGGCTTTGATCGCCCGCATCGTCGCCTCGTGGGTGCGTTCGACAAGCAGTCGGTGCTCTTCTGAGACGTCGCCGGCCAGGAACGTGGCGTTGGTGTCACCGTGGACGCCGTCGATGTAGGCGGTGACGTCGATGTTGACGATGTCGCCGTCTTCGATCACGGTTGAGTCCGGGATGCCGTGGCAGATGACCTCGTTCAGTGAGGTGCAGCACGACTTGGGGAAACCCTTGTAGCCCAGGGTCGACGGGTAGGCGCCGTGGTCGACCATGTAGTCATGCGCGATGCGGTCCAGCGCATCGGTCGTCACACCGGGCGCGACCGCCTTGCCCGCCTCGGCGAGCGCGCCGGCGGCGATTCGCCCGGCAACCCGCATCTTCTCGATTACTTCAGGTGTTTGCACCCACGGCTCGGTGCCCTCTCGCGCGGTCGGCTTGCCGACATACTCCGGACGCGGGATCGACTTGGGCACCGGCAGTGTCGGCGAGATGTTGCCGGAAAGCAACGCAGAACGGACAGGACGAACAGGCATACCGACCAGCGTATCTGTCCCAGCCGGGTCAAACACGCCGATGCCGACGCAGCAACGTCCGGCGCGGTCCTTTGATTTTCACCGAGCCGCACACCACCCGGCCGGTCAGCACCACATGCGGGGTGCCCTCGGCCGGCGGGGTTTTGCGGCGGTCGCTGGCGCTGCCTCCGTAGACCTCGACGTCGTCGATCGATGCGCTGGCGCCGTCGGGTAGCCGGATCTCGATCGAGCCGAACCGCATGTCGAGCTCGATGACGACGACGGGCCCGGCGAATCGCGCCTTGACCAGGTCCAGCTCGACCGAGCCCATGCGGCGCACCAGCGCCAGCCGAGTCGGCACGGTCCATTCGCCGTGCCGCTTGAGCGAGCCGGCCCAGCCGCGTAGCTCCACCCGGTCGGCCGCAGAGGTGACGATCGCCCCTGGCCCCGGCAGATCGCCGACGAGGCTGTCCAGCTCGTTGCGGGTCCGGGCGTAGGAGACGTGTGACGAGCGTTCCTCGAACTCGCTGATATCGATCAGGCCGAGCGCAACCGCATTGTGCAGTCGGCGCAGCGTGCCGTTGCGGTCGGCATCAGACACCCGCAGTTCGGTCAGTTCGTCAGGTCGCGTCATGGCGCTACTAATCTACCGCCACCGAGTCCATCGGCTTCGGCTAAAAGATCGGACGGCGACGTACGGGCAGAACACCTCCGTTAGTCTTTTCATACTTATAGGACGGAAATACCGCGAAAAATTACTTCACATACTCGGAGTAATTGATCTTGTTTTGACGCTGGCTAATCTCAGGGCTTTTCAGATATAACGTTCGAACACCTGGAATTAAAATCCGGAATTTCGGACATTCATTCTGCGTAGTGGAAAAAGGTCGACGGGATCTATAGGCCGCCATTGACGTTGTTTCTCGACTGCTGTGACCGTCGTTGACCACCGGATTTGCGGTCGACGTGGGCCGCTGGCGGGATCCGAAAGCTGGCGTCGGAACCGTCCGAGACGGGCCTAATGACCCATTTTCGCTGGTCGAACGGTGCATAAGAGCAGGCTTAACATCGACGCAACTTGGGCTGAGATTTTTATTAGAGAAATACTTAACGAATGACGCAACGTGTTATATGCTTCGCGCGTCGACGGCTCAAACTATTGGGGGCAAAGGACTCATGTACGAGCCAACGGCTGTGGGGCGGCAACCCCACAATCCACATCGAGAGATACCGAGATTGGAGGCTCGCACATGAGTCGCAAGCATTCTACCGCGCTGGGCATCGGCGCGGCCATGAGCGGCGCTGCCGTCGCCGCTTTCCTTAGCATGGGCACCGCCCAAGCTGACTATCCGACCAGCGACGACGGATTCGAGATTCTGTTCGGCGGCCCCGGCAATCCGAATCTGGATGAGACTGCCGCAGGACTGGGGCAGATCGCCAATAACGTTACGGCCGACGCTAATCTGACCACCGCCAGCAGCGCCGATTCGACAATCCTGACCAACGACGCCATCGCGTTCGAACAACTGGGCAGCGATCACCCGCTCGAACTCCTCGTCAACGACCTTCTGCCCAGCAGCTTTGTGTTGCAATTCACCCCCGGCATCGACGGCTACCTTACGGGCGCCGATCTGGGTGATTATCTGGTTCCGGACAGCAGTCTTGGCTTCCTCGCTACGGACCTGGACGCCTTCCTGCTGGACCCGACCGGTCTTAGCGCCCTTCTGCTGGGTCCGATCATCGAGACCCTGCTGGGCGACCAGGTGGGGGGATTCTGATCTCAGCGTCCGGGTAGCGCAAGCTGCCCGTTCGCCGACGGGGGGTGGCCGACTGGCCGGCGGGGCTGCACTGGTCCCGCCGGTCAGCTCGGCGTTCCCCGGCGCATTCGTGTTAAGCAGTTGCGTTGGGGTACTGAGCCATTCGGTTCTCTGATGAGGTGGCCGGTCCCGCCAAACCGGCCAGTCGGGGGGAAGTTCGACAACCTCGGAGGGGTGGGCTGTCAGCTCATTTCATCAGGACCTTGTCGCCCGGTCGCTCCCCCCTGGCCGGGCGGCAAGCTCATTTTCGGGGTCTTTAACGGCTCTCAAGCCAGGTAGTCGCCCGGCAGCGATTCGAGCATGAACTTGGTCATCCGCACGGCGTACTCCGAACTCCCGCCGCCGACGATCAACGAGGCGAACGCCATATCACCGCGGTAGCCGGCGAACCACGAGTGTGAGCCGCCGGGGAACTCAGCCTCACCGGTCTTCCCGAACACCTGGCCGCAGCCCGCGATGTCTTTGCCCGTGCCGTTGGTGACCACCAGCCGCATCATCGGGCGCAGACCCTCGATCACCTTCTCGCTGATCGGCGTGGTGTCGCCGGTGATCGTCGTCGTCCGCCCCTCGATCAGCTTGGGCACCGGGGTCTTGCCGGCGGCCACCGTCGCCGCGACCATTGCCATGCCGAACGGCGAGGCCAGCACCTTGCCCTGGCCGAAACCGTCCTCGGTGCGCTCGGCCAGATCGACCGTCGGCGGCACCGAACCGGTGACCGTGTTGATGCCGTCCACCTGGTAGTCCAGCCCGATGCCGTACTGGCTTGCCTCCTGGTTCAAACCGCGCGGCGGCATCTTGCTGGCCAACTCGGCGAACGTGGTGTTGCACGAACTGGCGAACGCCCGTGACATCGGCACCACGCCCAAATCGAACCCGCCGTAGTTCGGGATGCTCCGGTGCCCGATGTCGATCTTTCCCGGACAGCCCAAAAGCGTATTCGGGCTTGCCAAGTCGCGCTCGAGGGCTGCGCCCGCGGTGACCATCTTGAACGTCGACCCCGGCGGGTAGAGCCCGGTGGTGGCGACAGGACCGAGGGCGTCGGCGGCGGCGTTCTGTGCGACGGCCAGAATCTCGCCGGTCGAGGGTTTGATCGCCACGATCATCGCCTGACGGCTCTGGTTGTCCACCGCATGCTGAGCGGCGTTCTGCACAGCCCGGTCCAGGCTGATCGAGACCGACGCGGCCGGCGACGGCTCCACCTCGTGCAGCACCGCGACGTCCACGTTGTTCTGGTTGACACTGACCACCCGCCAGCCCGCCTGTCCGTCGAGTTGGTCGATCACCGCCTTCTTCACCTGGCCCATCAGGGCCGAGGCGAAGTGATAGTCGGTCGGCAGCAGCTCGGCTTGCGGCGTGATCACCACGCCGGGCAGGCTGCCGATCGCCGGCGCGATCTTGTTGTTGTCGTCGGTGCGCAGCGTGATCAGGTCCATCGGCTTGCCCAACGAGCTGGCCTGCTCGGCCAGACGCTGCGGGTCGTTGAGCGTGTCGTCGAACGGGTGCAGCGCGTCGATCACCGCGCGGGCCGTCGTGATCAGGTAGGCGCCGGCCTTCGTGGCGTCGAGCGTGTAGTGGTAGAGGTAGCCGGGAGCCAGCACGTCGGTGCCGCCCACTTCGTTCACTGCGGCACGCCGCGGCGGGTCAGCCCGCAGCGCGAACGTCTGATGCTCGCCGAGGCGCGGATGCAAGTCGGTGGTGTTCCACCGGACCTGCCAATGACCTTCGTAGCGGGCCATTTTCAGCTGACCGTCGTAGACCCAGGTGCGGTTCTTCGGCAGACGCCAGGTGTAGCGATAGCTCACCGTGCCGATGTCCTCGGTGTATTTCGAGCCGAGAATTTGGGCGTCCAAGTGACTGGCTTGCAGCCCGGCCCACGCCGCGTTGAGCGCTTCGCGCGCGTCGCTGGGCGCATCGCTGAGGTCGGCGGCCGCGGCGGTGTCGCCGGTGGACAACGCGGCGAAGAACCGCTCGGCCGCCGGCGCCGGCCCGTCCGGTCGCGGGGTGCAGGCCGACACGGCGGTCGTCAAGACCAACACGCCCGCGACGAAAGTGGCTGCTGATGCCACTGTGGCTTTTGTTGTCATTGTGGCTGATGTTATGAAACCGGAACGCAAGATTTGCGGAGGCGCACCGAGATTGAATCGTTACGCCGACGCAGGTTCGCGTCGAGACTTAAATCATTGCGACTCTGACCGGCGTCGTCGCGAAGGTTTAAGTGTCGCGACGACGCAGCCGACGCGGCGGGCTAGTCTTCTCGAAGGCCTGCGCTGTGTTGGGAGCACATCGGTGAGCAAGGTGGAATTCTTCGTCACGCCTGGTTACGGCGAGCGTCAGCTCCGCGGGTTCCATTACTCCCAGGCAGTCAAAGTCGGCGATCGGGTCGAGATCTCCGGCCAGGGCGGCTGGGATGACGACTTTCAATTCCCTGACTTGATCCACGATGAGATCGAGCAGGCATTTCGCAATGTCGAGCGAACTCTGACTGCTGCCGGCGCCGGGTGGCAGCACGTGATCCATGTCAACTCGTATCACGTGGGCATCAGCGAGGATACGAACCGGATCATGGTCGAGCTGTTGCGCCGCTACATGCCCGATCACGCCCCGATCTGGACGTGCCTGGGCGTCGCGGCGCTCGCCTCCCCCAGCATGCGGGTCGAAGTTCGCGTCACCGCCATCCTCCCGGACTGAACCCGGTCAGCGTCTAGTCCAGCAGGACGGTCGCGAAGGTGCCGACTTCGGTGAAGCCGATGCGGTCGTAGGTGGCTCGGGCCACCGTGTTGAAGTCGTTCACATATAGGCTGGCGATGCGCCCAGTGCCCACGATCACCGCTGCCAGCGTCGCGGTGCCGGCCGTGCCCAGACCCCGGCCGCGCCACTCGGGATGCACCCAGACGCCCTGGATCTGGCTCACCGCCGGCGACTGCGATCCGACTTCGGCCTTGAAGACCACCTCGCCGTTCTGGAAGCGGGCCCACGCTCGGCCCGCCGCGATCAGGCCGGCGACCCGACGCCGATAGCCGCGCCCGCCGTCGCCGAGCCGCGGGTCGACGCCGACCTCGCCGATGAACATGTCGATCGCGGCCACCAGATAAGTGTCGATTTCGTCGGGCCGGACTTGGCGCACTTGCGCGTCGATGTCGCAGGCCGGCATCGTCGTCAGCGACATCAACGGCTGCTGCGGCCGCACATCACGGGCCGGGCCCCAGGCCGGCTCCAACCGCTGCCACATCGGCATCACAAACTCGGCCCGGCCGACCAGCGACGAGCACCGCCGCGACGCGGTCATCGCCGCGTCGGCGAAGGCGTACAGGTCGCTCAGCCTGCCGCGCAACGGAATCAGGTTCGCGCCCGCGTAACACAGCGACTCGTCGGGGCCGCGGCGGGTCCACAACTCGCCACCGATCGCGGTGGAGTCAATACCGTGATCGGCCACCCGGGCGGCCACCATGCACGACCCGACCGGATCGTCGTCAAACACACGGCGCACCGCGGCGCCGTCGCGCACTACCGACACCCGTCGCTCGCTGACCAGGCGACGGATGGGCGGAGCCGACATGCTGATTCTTCCTGGCTCTTATGGACCGACTGGATGACTCGAGTGAGCCACGTCTCAGCTTACGGTCACAACAGGCGAACCGCTCGCTGTTGAACCGGCATCGCCGTTCTCCGCGGCGAGTCGCATGGCTTCCTCGATCAGGGTCTCGACGATCTGCGCCTCGGGCACTGTCTTGATCACCTCACCGCGAACGAAGATCTGACCCTTGCCGTTACCCGACGCGACGCCGAGATCGGCCTCCCGGGCCTCCCCTGGACCGTTGACGACACAGCCCATTACGGCCACCCGCAGCGGCACGTCGAGGCCGTCGAGCCCGGCGGTGACCTCGTTGGCCAGCGTGTAGACGTCGACCTGGGCGCGACCGCACGACGGGCAGGACACGATCTCCAGCCCGCGCGGCCGCAGGTTCAGCGACTCCAGGATCTGGGTGCCGACCTTGACCTCTTCGACGGGCGGCGCCGACAGCGACACCCGGATGGTGTCGCCGATGCCCCGCGACAGCAGCGCGCCGAAAGCCACCGCGGACTTCACGGTGCCCTGAAACGCGGGACCGGCCTCGGTAACGCCGAGGTGCAACGGGTAGTCGCACTGCGCGGCCAGCTGCTCGTAGGCGGCGACCATCACCACCGGGTCGTTGTGCTTGACGCTGATCTTGATGTCGCCGAAGCCGTGCTCTT
>Ga0335075_10010834_pt1 | contig 13821 bp, 11 predicted proteins | sample Lox_Sample_24_FD_206723 | JGI IMG/M metagenome (GOLD analysis project Ga0335075, IMG submission 206723) | Soil microbial communities from Loxahatchee National Wildlife Refuge, Florida, United States - Lox_Sample_2.4 | ecosystem: Environmental > Terrestrial > Soil > Wetlands | place: USA...
GGTGCGGCAGCGGGGTTGCCGGCGTCGCGTGGCTGGCCCGAGATCGCGGCGATAATCTCTGCCGCGCTGGCGATCCGCGCGAAACCGCGCCGGAGCGTGCGGATCTCGGCGTCGTGCAGCTCGCGGTCATCGGTTGAGTTGATGTCGGAGCCGAAGACGACGTCGAAGCCGCGCCAGAACGCCTCCCTTGCGGTGGCACCGCAGCAGTAGTTGGTCATGGTCCCGGCGATGACGATGGTCGTTATGCCCAGCGACTTCAGTACGGACTCCAGCGGCGTCTGGTGGAATCCGGAGTAGGAGTGCTTGAGCACCACAAGGTCGTCCTGCTCGGGTGCCAGTCCGTCGTATATCGACACCTTCTCCAGGATCTGGCCGGCGTAGTCGGCGACTGCCGCCCCGATCGGGACCCGCGTTTCGGTCAGCGGGAAGTTCAGGCCGCGCAGTGCAACGTCGTAAGCCAGGTAGATGACCGGAGCACCTGCCGCGCGGAACGCCTCGCTCACTGCACGGATAGCGGGAACCTGAGCCGTTGCCTCGGGAATCCAGTAAGGCGTCCAGCTCGGCCGCACGAATTCATCGATCATGTCCACGATCACCAGGGCCGTCTGGCCAGGTGTCACCTCCATGCGGGCCACGCCGTCCGCGTACTGGCGGGACGCCTCGGCCTCGATGATCTCTTCCGTGAAGCTGCCCAGCGGTCTGTTCATCCGTCCTCCTGCTGCGATCCGGCGTCCCTGTCACTGACGCGGCGAGCCGACGGACTGGAAGACCACCCGCCACTGGCCCGCGGACCGCTCCAGCGCCGCCGACGGGGCAGCCCGCCCGTCACTCGTCATCCTTAACTCCCCCGGTCAGCCGAGGTCATCGCCTGATATGCGGGATATGTCATGTCGATAATATCCATCGACAAAACATGCATCCACCGCGTGGCTCCTGGCCGGATGGCGTGACCGGATGGCCGCGTCAGCGGGCTAGGCCAAGCTCGCCGGCCCGCACCCCGGCCTGGAAGCGGGAGCCGGCCTCGAGCGCAGCCATCAGTTCGGCGACCCGCCGCCGGTAGGTGCGCAGCGAGGTGCCCAGCCGCCGGGCGGCTGCCTCGTCGGTGAGGCCCGCGCCGAGCACTCGCAGGATCTCCCGAGCCTCGGGAGCGAGCTCGGGGACGTCGCCGCGCAGGTAGGCGCTGAGATCGATGGCCGCCTCCCAGGCCGCTGCGAACAGTGAATAAACCCCGCCCACCAGGGCCGGGGATGTTGTCACCGTGTATTCGCGGCCGAGCGCTGACGGGTGGCCGGCCAGGATCGCCACCCGCCGGTCCAGGATGATCGTCTCGTGCGGCAGCGGCGCGGAACTGATCCGCACCTGCGCGCCAGAGTCGAGCCGCAGCAGATGTGCGCGCTGCGCCTCGTCGGCCAGCGCCAGCGGGCTCATCAGCTTGCGTACCGTGAGACTGTCCGTGCCGGGGGAGAGCACCCGCCGGGCAACCGCGGACCGGGCCTCCGGCTGCGACCAGGTGGCCAGGTCGCGGGCCGCGCAGACGAACTCTTCGTGCACCGCGTCGAACAGGTGCCCCGCCCGCGCGATGAGTTCCGCGTCCCCGCGGACCGTCCTGGTCTGGTCATCTGTCACCTGTTCAGTCTGCCTGCCGTCTGCGGGCCCGGCAAAATGGCAGCAACCTGCCAGCTCCTCGTCCGCGCTACGGGGCCGGGGCAAGCTGTGAGCATGACGAACACAACGAGCACCAGCCAGCCCGCCGCCGCCTCCGGCACCTTCGCGATCGGCGGTGATCTGCCCGTCGCGCGGCTCGGCTTCGGCACGATGCGGCTGTCCACCGGGACCTTCACCGGCCCGGTCCGCGACCCAGAGGTCGGGATCGCGGTGCTGCGCCGCGCCGTCGAGCTGGGCGTGAACCATATCGACACCGCGAGCTTCTACCGGCGGGGCCATGTCGTCGCCAACGAGCTGGTCCGCCAGGCGCTGGCCCCCTATCCCGACGGCCTGGTGATCGCCACCAAGGTCGGCCCGATGCTCGGGCCAGACGGCACCCCTACGCTCCAGGCCAACCCGGGCCAGCTGCGCGGCTTGGTCGAAGACAACCTCCGCGAGCTGGATGTCGACCATCTTGACCTGGTCTACCTGCGGGTCGGGGGGAGGAACGCACCTGGCGGCGAGCCGGTCGCCGAGCGGTTCGCCGCGCTGGCGACGCTGCGCCAGGAGGGCCTGATCCGGCACCTGGGCATCAGCAACGTCGACGCGGCACAACTCGCCGAGGCCCGCGCGATCGCCCCGGTGGCTGCCGTGCAAAACGCGTTCCACGTGCACGCCACTGCGGATGCCGAGCTGCTCGCGGAGTGCACCCGGTCCGGCACCGCGTTCGTGCCGTTCTTCCCGCTCGGCGGCGGCCTCGCTCCGATCGACACCACCCGGCTCGAGGAAACCGCCATCCGGCGCGGGGCGACCGTCCAGCAGGTCGCGCTTGCGGCGCTGCTGGCGGCATCCCCGGTGATGCTCCCCATCCCCGGCACCGGCAGCCTCGCCCACCTGGAAGAGAACGTCGGCGCAGCCAGCGTGCAGCTTGCCCCGGAAGACATCGCGAGCCTGGCCGGGTAGCAGCAATCGCCGACAGGGCACGGACGGACGCAGCCGGTGGTACCGTGGCGTCGCCCCGTATAAGCCGCAGGCTGGGCTAAAGCATGGCCCCCGGCCTTGTCGTTCCCCGCCTTGTCGTTCCCGGCCTGGTCGTTCCCGGCCTGGTCCTTCTCCGACATAGTCGAGCCGGCTCGGCGGGACCGATCCGAGGAGCCACGCCGCGGTGCTTGACCAGACATTCCCGGTGCTGTGGACGGGATCGCGGGCGGTCGTAACACTGCCGGACTACATCGATGTGACGGCAGCCGGCCAGGTCCGCGAGCAGTTGCTCGCCATACTCAACCGCGGAGCGGATCCCCTCATCGTGGACATGGCCGCCACAGTCTCGTGTGATCAGGCTGGCGCGGATGCCATTGCCCGCGCCTACCAGCGGGCCCGGGTCAGCGGCGCGCAACTGCGGCTGGTAGTGGCGACCCCGGTCGTCCGGCGCGTGCTGAGTCTGAGCGGGATAGATAGGCTCGTGTCCATCTACCCGTCGCTCGACACGGCTCTAGCTGCCGGGGGGCCAGGTGCGGGACCCGCGTCAGCCACCGGGCTGGCCATGGCCGCTGATCAGCCGTCTCGCGGCGGCGATACCGGGGAGAGCTGGCCGGGATCTGGCGGCTTGCTGACGGCCGCAGTGCTAAGGCAGGTAGTAGACGCCTTGGCGGACGGGGTGGCGCTCACCGACGATGACGGCGTCCTCGTGCTTGTCAACCGCCGGATGGGGGAGATGTTCGGCTATCTGCCGGGCGAGCTTGCGGGCCAGCCCGTCGAGGTGCTCATCCCTGCCGAGCTGCGCTCGGCTCATGTCCGCCATCGGAGTGCTTACTCGCGGGCGCCCAGGACGCGGCTGATGGGAATCGGCGAGCGGTTCGTCGGGTTGCGCAAGGATGGCTCGAGCTTTCCCGTGGAGATCAGCCTCAGTCCGGTGCCGACAGCGACCCGTCATCTCACGCTCTCGGTAGTCCATGACGGTAGCGAGACCCGGCGGCGCGAGGACCTCGGCGACCTGGCGCGAGCAGCGGTCGCAGCCGGGCAGGCACGTCGCACCCAGGAACTGCTCGAGCGGGTTACCACCAGCATCTACCAGGTTGGCCACAGCCTGCAGGCCGCTATTGACTTGCCGGCTGAGGCGGCCAGGGACCGCATCGGGGAGGCCCTCCGGCGCCTGGACGACACGGTCTCCGAACTCCGCGACCATGCGGTCGCGTTCCGCAATCACCGGACCCGGCACCCGAGGACGCCGACGAACGGGGACGGCGGCTAGTTCCCGGGGCGGCCTGTCGAGGTGAGCTCAGTCCGCCAGGGCACCGGGATCTGGCGGAATGTCGACCGCGTGTTCCTGGAGCGTCGCCAGCGGAACGATCTGAAGGGCCCGCTCGTGAGTCGACGCCAGGACGACAGGCGCCGCCGCGCCATCGAGATGAGCTCGTAGCCAGTTCGCGGCCGTAACACACCATCGATCGCCGGGCACGAGTCCGGGAAACTGGTATGCGGGCACTGGCGTGCTCAGATCGTTCCCGATGCTGCGCTGATGCTCAAGGAACTCACCGGTGACCACCGCGCAAATGGTGTGACTGCCGATGTCCTCGGGGCCGGTGTTGCAACACCCGTCTCGGTAGAACCCGGTGACCGGGTTGTCGCTGCAGGGTTCCAGCTCACCGCCAAGCACGTTGCGATCGCTCACCGCAGAAGTATCCGTGCTCCACGCCGCAGCTACAAGGACCTGCCTTGCGCGTGCCGGCTGCGCGGTCACTCGCAGCTCGGATGACTTCAAGCGTGCTTCAACTTGCAGGCTGGCGAGGTGCATACCGACGATATGGTCGCGGCCGATCAATCCAGCAGGAGTCCACAAGTGATGTCAACCCCGCAGCAAGCGCAGCAAGCCGTGGCTGCTGACATGCTGTCGCCATTGCAGTCCAGCCACCTGCATATCGCGCGTCCAAGCCGCGACCTCCGGCAAGCGGAGAGATTCTGGGTGCAGGGCGCCGGCATGAGAGTGCTGTACCGGGCCGACTCCGATGGTGACGGAGGCCATGCCCTGGTCTCGCGGCGGCGCTGCCTGCGCTGCGGCGGCTTGTCCCGGCCGGAACACTGACGGCCAGGCCGGGACTGCCTGCCACGATCCTCAGTCGCGGCCTGCTGACCTTCACGTTCTTCGGCACCGACGGCTACCGCGTTCGCGATCAGCGCCGGCGTCGCGGTGCTCGCGCCGGTCGTCACTCGCCGGCTCCCGGCCGGGACGACTGCGGCGACGCCGGACCTGGAGCACGACTGAGCCCACAGGCCGACCGCAGCCACTTCCGGGATGTCTTAGCATCGATTCGAGCGTCTTCCGGCGACCTTATCTGCCGCTATGCCCGGTTCGTTACAGCACAAACGGATGGTAAGTGCATTCAATCAGCTAGCGAGCCCACCGGTTCGGCCATCCGGTCTGGACGGATCGCTGGCATAGGTGCGGTCACGAACTGCGGTGCAGCCAGTTCGTTAGGTGCGGGTTCACGAACGACCGGGGCTTTCAGTGCCGGGCGCCGGTCAGCCGTCCGATGGCTCCGGCCGCTCAGGTGCCAGCGGACCGGCGGCGCGCCGTCGGCGGACAGCAGCCGAAGAGCTGCTACCCGGTCCAGGCCGGCTGGCAGGTCCTGCACAAACCGCTGCCATTGCTGTCGGTCCGCCTGCCAGGCGCGCAGATAGTCCTCGCACAGTGCCGGCGTGATAAGCGCGAGGCGGCCGAGAGACCCTTTCAGCGCAGCGATGCGCCGGGCCTTCTCGGCAGACTCAAGACTGCTGTTGGTCACCATTGCCAGTACCCGCTGAATGAACTGCCTGCGCTTCGCCAGGAACACGGCCCAGTGCGCCCGGTCCGCATCGGCTATGGAGAGTTCCTGGTCAAGCAGCCAGTAGATGCCTTCGGCCAGCACGTCGCCGAACTCCTCGGCGCGGGCGCGCTCGGGGTTGCGGAACGGGTCGTACCGCTTCTGGGTGACCTGGCCGGTCATCGCGACCGGCTGAAGCCCCTTGTCGTCGTCGAGCAGGAAGAACCAGTCGTCGTTGTAGATCTCCGGAAAGAACGATGTGCTGCGCTGCACATGCACAGCCAGCGCCCCGCCGCCGATAAACGACTGCTGGGATCCGCCGGCGTCTCGGTATGCGTGGCAGACCACGGAGTGATCCGGGAATCCGACCACTTGCAAGCCAACAGCGTTATGGGTGTCAAGCAGTCCGCCCGCGTCGAGCACCTCGGCCGGCTTCAGCCCGGTGATGTCGTCGTCAAGGAACAGCACTCGGGACCAGCCGAGCAGTCGGCTGAGAACTAGGGCGAGATTGCGCTTGGCACTCAGATCCGTTGGCAGCCGCCGCGGGTCCCAGGGAAATACCTTGTGCGCGGCCAGCAGGGAGGTCTGGAAGCGCGGCAGCCGCAGCAGGTCCGGATCAGGCACGTCGATCGCGACAAGGTCGACTGTCTTGGGCAGCCGCTGCGCGGCCTTGGCGGCCGTCGTCCACTGCCTGCTGTGCAGTGTGACTAGGGTGCAATCAATCTCGTGCGCGAGGCGGGACGCCGCGTCCAGGTAGGCCGGAGTCCTGACGGTAGGCACGAAAACCGCGTCAATCCGCTGCGACTGAACATGGTCACCCGACCACAGCAGGTCGCGGTGCGAGCCATGATGATCTAGCGCTTCACTGCCGGACACCGGTCACCCTGACCATTCGAACAGGGTGTACTCACCGGTCGTCCAATCAGGGGTCAAGGTGGCTCCGTCGACGATAGGAACGCGGGTAAGGACGCAGTAGGCCTCGCAGCCATTGAACCGGGATCTCAGGTACTCGGCATTGCGGTCGCGGAACCGTTCGTCCGTGAGCGCCCGTACTGCGCCGTACGTGCCACGGCCATACATGCCGCTGCAGATCGTAACAGTTCGCTTCCGGTTGAAGGGGCTGACCGCACGAGCGAACAGCGCCACGTCTTCGAGCAGGATTCCCTTGCCGGCTCCCTGACTAACTGGCTGACCGGCGGCATCCCAATTACTGGCCATATCGAGAAGTGCCCGATGCTTAACCGACTTCCCGTTGACCTCTACATCGAAGTACTGGCCGTCCGGAGTGCTCCAGTCAGCGACTTGCCTGACCGGCATCTGAAGTTTCCTGAGTGCCGAGATCGTGGCCGAGTTCCAGTCGACTCCCCCGAGCGAGACTAGGTGCGAGGTGTAGTCATCCGAGGCGAGCTTGCCAGCGATGCGGAGGTTGACCTGATTAGCCGGGTTGGCGGCACGCAGATGACCGTGCAGCTCAAAGAGGGCATCAAGCTCTGAGTAGTTCAGCAGCTCGATGTAGTCCGGATCGTCAACCTCGGTATAGGGCATCCGGTCCAGCATGTGCTGCGGCCACTGGGCGCAGGTGATGGTGATCGTGTTGCCGTCGGCGAACCGCCACGGTCCGGCGCCGAGCGACTCCACGACGGCGTTGGCCTGGACAGGCGCTGGGCCGGACGGCGTCGCTCGCAGAGCGTCGTTCCGCAAGTGAATCAGCTCCTGCTTAAGTTCTGCCATGGCTCGTCTCTCCGCCTCGCTCATGTCGGCTGGAGTGAGCAGGCGAGGCGGATTCGTCTGGAAGGAGCGGGCGGTCGCGAACAGAGCCGCGTATCCGTCCAGCCTGGCCAGCGGCGGGATCCGGGGATTAGTTTGAGACTCCCATGACGAGATGAGGGGCACGCTGAGGGGCTTGCCGCCGCCCAGGGCTTCTGCCAACTCGGGCTGGGTGATCTTGCGCTCGTGCGGCCCGTGCTCGCGAAGCGAACGCAGCCGATGAGCAAGAAGCCGCCGGGGATCCTGCGCGTCCACGTCACCCTGCCTTTGTTCAACTTAACTTCAGCAGCCATTGCAAATGCCTCATACCACTATAGCTACGGCCTGAAACCGCAGGTAGTCGTGAATGTGCCGACTCGTCAACGCGATCTTCCTAGCCTGGACTTCAGCTAGGACAGATGGTTCAGCAGGGTTGATGAACGTGAAGAGCCTAGCGCAAACTTAGAGCGAGCCATTGAAGAAAGGGATGGCGAGAGCGAAAACTTCACTGAAGTTAACGGAGGGAGTGAAGATGACCGCGATCAGAGCCGCCGCGACCAGAACGGCGGCAGCAAGCAGTGCGGGCACCCTTGCGCCAACAAGGATGCCCGCCAGGCAGAACCCCTGCGCGATCTCCTACACGAAGGAAGTCCCTTGCACACCTTAACTCCCCGCCTGGCCGTCGCGACGATCGACGCGGCCCGCCACGCTGCCATTTACCAGGCCAGCGCCTACCATGCGGCTAGCGCCATAACAGGGTCGGCCGCTCCCGGCGTCGGTGCCCTGGTCGTCATTGTCGTGATCATTCTCGTCATGACCGGACTGGCCAGGGCTGCCCGTAGCCTCGCCGCACTAGTGTCGGAACTACTGCGGGTGGCAACGGCAGTGACATCGGTCCTGCTGACCACCGTCATAGCAATCTTCCTGGGAATTGCATTTCTCGTCCACTGAAGCGCCGCGGGCTTCAGCTACTTTCGCTACTGGAGCCCGCGGCCCGGGCCCGGAAAGGTCGCACCTGCGAGCTAGCCGAGCGAGCAGCCGACGGCAGCTTAACTGCATTCGAAAGAAGCCAGGCGAACTTAACTGCAGACAGCTAACGACATCGCAGATGCCTGCGACCCGGGCGGCTGCTTGCCAGGCTACAGGCCATCGTGTCAGAATCAGCTTTTATGCCCGATATCAAACTGCTTGTCCCAGGCGAATGGCCACTGCTGCGCGACATGAGGCTGGCAGCATTGCGTGATTCACCGCATGCATTTCTAGCTTCTTACCAGGTAGAAAAGGCCTTTGACGAGCCGAGGTGGCGCGCGGAGTTTGACCGGGGAGACTGGACAGTCAGTGTTGAGGAGAATGAGCCAGCTGCCATTGTCGGATGCACATGGGAAACCGGGGGACCGGATTACGAACGCTATCTGGAATATCTCTGGGTAGCGCCAGGCTGGCGTAATAAAGGCGTGGCTCGTAATATGCTCACGGTTGTTCTGGACCGCCTGCGCACGGCCGGGGTGCGTACCGCGTACTTGTGGGTCCTGGATGGTAACGACGCAGCCGTGCGGCTGTACAAAGGGGTCGGCTTCGTCAGCAGTGATCAACGCCAGCCGCTGGCGGCGAGGCCGGGCCGGACCGAGGAGCGGATGCAGTTCAATCTGGGCTGAGCGCCCGGCCTTCGATGAACTCGGTGATCCTCTTGTTCAGCTCGTCGATTCGGTTGAAGCCGCCGTGGCTGCCGGGGATGACGGCGACTTCCCCATGCGGCAGGAGACTTCCCCGTGCGCGGGCTTCTGCCGGGGTGAGCAGGGCGCTGCGTGCGCCAGTGACCAGCAGGACAGGCACGTTGATCGCGCGGAGTTCGTCGTCGGTGAGGACGCCAGGGAACTTGGGCTCCATTCGGTAGCCGCGGATGGCTGTCCACATGAGCGTCATCAGCTCAGGCTCTGCCATGAACGGGCTGTCCAGCCACCGGGCGAAGCGGCGGCGCAGCGGCATCGGAGTCATGGAAGCCAGGCCGCTGATGGACAGCCACCACCAGAAGCGGGCATCCAGCCTGGTGAGCCCGGCGGGGTCGAGCAGCGTGATGGACGCAACCCGGCCGGGCGCGCGGATCGCCTGGTTCATGGCGACCCAGCCGCCGTAGGAGTAGCCCACAAGGTGCGCCGGACGGTCGCCGAGCGTGCCCAGAAGCTCGTCCAGCCAGGCCGCGCAGGACGCCGGGGGAGTCACCGGGGCACGCGGGACGCTGGGGTTCGCGTCGCCGGGCATGTCGATCCCGTACACCGGGCCGGTCGTCGCGAGCGCCGCCACGTGCGGGAACCAGGCCGCCGCGTTGCCTCCGGCGCCAGAGAGCAGCACGACCGGCGCACCGTCGGGATGCGGCCCGTAGGCGTGCACCCGCGTGGTCGCGGTCGCGGTCTCGACGTCGAACTCCTCGCACGGCTGCGGCCACAGGGCGAAGGCCCGCTCGTACGCGGTTATGAACTTCTCCCGCGCCGCATCGCTCACCCACGCGCCCGGCTCGCCCTCGGATGCCAGGCCTGCTGCGCCGGTGATGTGCTTGATCCCGAGCATCTCCCTCGTCCTCCGTGCGGCCGGCTATTTTTATGGTACGAACGTATCATTTAAAGCGACGGGCAGGTTGGCCAGGGGTACGGTGAGCGGGTGCCGAAGCGGGTCGACCATGAGGAACGGCGAGGGCAGATCGCAGACGCCTTGCTGCGGACGGCCGCCACGCGCGGGCTGCACGCCACCGGAATGCGCGAGGTCGCAGCTGAAGCCGGTGTATCCCTGCGATTGATCCAGTACTACTTCGGCACCAAGGAAGAGCTCATGCTGGCCGCCATGCAGCACCTGGCGGCCAGGTTCGGCGAGCGGGTTCTGGTTCGGGCGCGGCTCACACAGGCCAGAGCGTCAGGCGGCCAGGCCAAGCCGCGTGACGTCATCGCGGCTATTCTCACCGAGGGGTTGCCCGCCGACAGCGAACGGCGGACCTTCACCGTCCTGTACACGGCCTACCTGGCGCTCTCCCTGACCGATCCGGCACTCGCGATCGCGCCCCTCGTCAAAAACTCCGGCACGGTGATCGACTTGGTAGCTGCCCAGCTGCGAACCGCCCAGGCCGCCGGAGATACGCCCGCGCACCTGGACCCTGGCCTGGAGGCCCTCAGCTTGCTGGCTCTCTCCGCAGGCCTGGGTACCAGCGTCCTTGTCGGCCACTCGTCGGTCGAGCAAGCTCAGGCTGTCATCGACTACCACCTGAACCGCCTGTTCCCCGCATCTTCGCCGGAGAGCGCATAGCCGCTATGAAAGTAATGGCGCCGGCCACCCCGCGCGGGGTTCCGCGCGGTGCGTTCACCGGGTGCCTCAGCGCAGCGACAGCGCCGCCAGGGCCGCGTTGACAATCGAGCCGGCATCCAGGTCATGGGCGCGGTACAGGTCAGCTACCGCGCCCGACTGGCCGAAGCTGTCCACGCCGAGACTGACTGCCGCGACCCCGAGCGCCGAGCCGAGCCAGCTCATCGTGTGCGAGGCGGCATCATGCACGGTCACCACCGGCGCGCGGTCCGGGAACGCACTGCGAAGAGCGCCCGGGATGGACGGCGCCGTCGCGGTGCGCACTCCCTGGCGCAGGGTCCGCTGCCAGGCCCGGTAGAGCCGGTCTGCGGAGGTGACATCGACGACAGTGGCGGCGATGCCTTCGTCGGCCAGTTCGGCTGCGGCCTGCAGAACCTCGGGAAGCACGGCACCGCAGCCAACCAGGTAGACCGGGGGAGCGCCGGCCGCCGCGGCCTCTGCCGCGTCGACGAGGCGGTAGGCCCCGGCCAGCACCTGACGGCGCAGGATCGCGTCGCCGAGCCGCTCACGTGCGGCCTGGAACGGCGCCTGGTCGATTCCCCGAGTGGTCAGCCGGAAGTAGTACGAACCGGTCTCGGCCTGGCCGGGGCCAGCCTCGCCGGGCCGGGCCTCCGGCGTCGCGGCGGCCGCCACTGATTGCAGCGCGCCGCACAGCAGCCAGTCGAGCGCGACCGCGTAGGCAGGCTCGATGAACGTCACGTTAGGCAACTCGAGCCCGACCGACGCGGTGATCGTCGACTGGTGCGCGCCGCCTTCCGGCGCGAGCGTGACCCCGGACGGCGTGCCAGCGACGACGAACCGCGCGCCCGAGTACACCGAGTAGATGAATGCGTCCAGGCCGCGGAGCACGAACGGGTCGTAAACGGTACCGACTGGCAGCAGCGGCTGATCGGACAGGTCCCAGCTGAGCCCGAGCTGCCCGAGCAGCAGGAACAGGTTCATCTCGCTGATGCCGAGCTCGATGTGCTGGCCGTCCGGGCCCTCTGCCCACTTGAGCACCGGGTCCTCGCTCCAGGCCCGGCGCGGCACCGGGGAGAACACGCCGGTCCGGTTGATGAACCCCGCGAGGTTCGTCGACGTCGCCACGTCCGGCGCGGTAGTCACCAGGTACGGACCCGCCGACTCCGACCGCGACAGGTCTACCAGGATCCGCCCGAACGCCTCCTGCGTGGAGATCGGCCTGGCTGCGCGCAGGCCGACGGCATCGGGTACGACGAGGTCGTTCCCGGTATTAGAGACAGGTGGCCGGAATAGCTGCTCCCGGCGGGCGGCCGCCCACTGCCCGGCCGGTGTCATCGGGTCAAGCCGGTCCCACTCCGTTGCTGCGGTGAGGCCAAGCCGGTCCCGCATCTGGCCAATCTGGACGGTGGTAAGCAGGGCCGAATGGTTGCGCGGGTTGCCCGCGATCGGCAGGCCCCAGCCCTTGATCGTGTAGGCGAACAGCACGCTGGGCCGGCCTGACTCCGTGTCGCACTCGGCGAAGGCGGCCAGCAGCGAGCCGGCGTCGTGCCCGGCCAGATCGGTGACCAGCGGCGCTAGCTCGGAGTCCGGGATGTCTGCGCAGTACTGTTGCACCGCCGGCGGCGCTCCGTCCAAGAAGCGCTCGCGCACCGCGGCCGGTTCGAGGCCGAACAGCGACTGATACTGCTCGTTCGGCATCGCGTCGATCCAGTCGCGCAGGCTGTCGCCGCCGGGCTCGGCGAAGGCACGCTGGAGTGCCTGGCCGTACTTGGCCTCTACCACGTGCCAGCCTGCCGCGCTGAACTGCTGCTCCCACTGGGCTATCCGGACGCCCGGCACGACCCGGTCCAGCGACTGGCGGTTAACGTCGACGATCCACAGCACGTCGCCAAGGCCGTCGGTGGCGGGATCGGCGACGGCTTCCCAGATGTTGCCCTCGTCGAGCTCGGCGTCGCCGATCAGCGCGATGAACCGGCTGCGCGGCCGGGGACCGAAGTGCGCGTCGACGTAGCGGCGCGCGGCGGCAGCGAACAGCGGAGCCGCGGCACCCAGGCCGACCGAGCCGGTCGAGAAATCGACAGTGTCAGGATCCTTGGTCCGGCTCGGGTAGGACTGCAACCCGCCGAAGGCGCGCAGCGCGGTGAGGTAGGACCGGTCGAGGTTGCCGAGCAGGTACTGGATGGCGTGGAAAACCGGCGATGCGTGCGGCTTGACGCTGACCCTGTCGGCGGCGTCCAGGTGGGCGAAGTACAGCGCGGTCATCACCGTGACGAGGCTGGCGCTGGAGGCCTGGTGGCCGCCGACCTTGACGCCGTCGCCGGTGTCGCGCTCGTGGTTCGCCGCGTCGATGATCCGGGTGGCCAGCCACAGCACCCGCTGCTGGATCTCGTCCAGGACCGCCGGGTCGCAGCCGGGCGCTGCGGGGCTCGCGGGCTCTTCGGGGCTCGCGGGAGCCGCAGGCCTCGCTTGCGCCCCCGGTGGCGCGGTCGGGGTGCTGATCGTGTCGTCCATGCTGGTCGCTCCTGGCGTGCTGGGCGCCTGCGGACCTCGTCGTCCGTCGTCGCGCCGACGTGGCAACGGTAGCCGACCTGAGCGCTGGCGCCCGTCCTGGTTCCTGCCCAGGATCATTCCGGCGGGAACGGGCAGGTGCGGATTTCTGCCTATTGACGCCCGCTGCCGACGGGGCTAGCGTCGCGGTGGAATCAAATAGGAAAGTTTCCTATTTGATTCGCACATGGCTCGGCCGGGTTGACCGGAGTGGGCTGGTGGCCGCCGGTGCGCAAGCGACGGCCGCCAGCCGGACGCAGATAATCGCCGTTCCGCACTAGCTATAGGGAGCCGCGCATGAAACGACTGAACATCTTGCTGACAGGGCTGGCCGCCGCTACCGCCGCGACGGTCACGCTCGGATTAACGGCTGCCGGAGTCAGCGCCGCCTCGCCGGCGACCGGCTCCTCGGCTAGCACTGCCGTAACCCGGCTTGACCACGGCTCGTTCGGGCTCGGCCGGCCATTGCCGTACCGGGTCTTCGCGCCTTACTACGAGATGTACGACTCCAGTACCGACCTCGCGGCGCTGTCGCGGCAGTCCGGCTCCAAGTTCCTGTCGCTGGCATTCCTGCAGACCGCCACTGCCGGCTCGTGCACCGCGTACTGGGATGGCGACACAAGCCAGCCGATTGCTCCTGCCAGCTACGGCAGCGACATCGCCGCGATCCAGCGGGCCGGCGGGAACGTGATCCCGTCGTTCGGCGGCTACACAGCCGACACCACTGACACCGACATCGCTGACAGTTGCACGAGCGTGCCAGCGATTGCCGCGG
>Ga0335075_10010837_pt1 | contig 13820 bp, 11 predicted proteins | sample Lox_Sample_24_FD_206723 | JGI IMG/M metagenome (GOLD analysis project Ga0335075, IMG submission 206723) | Soil microbial communities from Loxahatchee National Wildlife Refuge, Florida, United States - Lox_Sample_2.4 | ecosystem: Environmental > Terrestrial > Soil > Wetlands | place: USA...
GTCGAGGCTCCCTGCGGAGCTTTCGCGAGGCAACGCAGACTGCATCACGGCAGGGGCGCAGGTTTTCGCGATTTCCTCTGCTTGCTCTCACCGCAGGAGAATCGCGCCAGGTGAGGGACCCTGCCGAATTCACAGGCGAAGGAGAAATCGGAGTTGCACTTGTGCAGGTTTTGAATGGTCGGGACGGGCAGATTTGAACTTGAGCCGCTTTGCGGGCGTCTGAGCCCGCAGGCGAAATCCTGAGCCGCTCCGGCGAAGGATCCCTGATTTAAATGGTCGGGACGGGCAGATTTGAACTGCCGACCCCTCGCACCCCAAGCGAGTGCTCTACCAGGCTGAGACTAAACCATTCTGGGTAAATAACTTACATGGTTCTCCTCCGATTTTTACCCCTCGCGGAGGAAGTCATGCAAGCCCGTTTCGAGCAGTTCATTCAGGAGCGGAAGTACCTCACCAACGTCACGGAAGCCACAGCGCAGTGGTACACACACGCCTTCAAGTGGCTGGACACCGATGCGCCCACACAAGAAGACCTCAAGGCCGCCGTGCTGCGGATGCGGGAGAAGGGTCTGAAGGCCACAGGCTGCAACAGCGCAATCCGTGCGCTCAATTCCTACGTGCATTGGGCCAGCGCCGGGGCGGATGTGAAGTGCAGCCCCGCGTGCAGGCACCCCAAAATTGCCCAGCTCAAAGAGCCGCAATGCGTGCTGCCCACGTTCTCTGACAAGCAAATCCGTCTCCTAGTGGACTGGAAGCCCAAGAGGAAGATTGAGCGCCGCCTCCATTTAATCGTGCTGTTCCTGTTCGACACCGGGGCGCGTATCGGTGAGGTGCTGAAGCTCCACGTCTCCGATCTCAACCTTGACGATTTGCTGGTGACGCTGGATGGCAAGGGCCGCAAGCAGCGCATCGTGCCTTTCAGCTTTGAACTGCGAAAAGCCGTCCACCGCTACATAACGGAGTTTGGCCGGAGACCGGAGTCGCTTCTCTTCGCAACATCGGGAGAGACGGAACTGGGCCGTCGCAACACTCTACGGGACGTGAAGGCTCTGTGCAACTCGCTGGGATTCGCACCGCCACGGCGAACACTCCACGCCACCCGGCACACCTTCGCGACCGGGTATCTGCGCCGTGGCGGAAACGTGTTCGCGTTGCAGCGGGTGATGGGCCACTCAGACCTGGAGACCACGAAGCGATACGCGCATCTAACCACGGCAGACCTCCAGGCAGTGCATGAGCGAGTAAGCCTGCTTTGCAGGTAGCACCCTCGCGTTTGTCTGAGGGATTCTAGGCAGGGTGGCAAGGTGATCCGGCACGTCGTCAGCTTTTCACCGCCCCCTTCGATCCCTCAGACCACGCGTACTCGTGGAGAACGCAAGCATCGCACACTCCGCAGGGCTTAACACCGCCCGGCGCTAGGGTTGGTCGATAACAACACCAGACATCTCCTCTCTGAAGTCCGTGCTTACGCGCCAATCGGGCAATCTGCGGCTTCGTGAGGTGTAGCAGGGGGGCGCACACTTTAGGCCCTTCGGGAACAGCGCAACGTTGCATCTCTCGGAACGACTGAATAAATCGGGGTTTGCAGTCCGGGTATCCTGAAAAGTCCACGGCATTTACACCGATCCACACCTCGTCCGCCTCCCGCCCAGCCGCTTCGGCGCACGCGACTGCGAGAAAAATCGCATTTCTGCCGGGAAGAAAAGCTGAAGAGACGCTCCTGCGTATTTCCTTAACAGTTCTCTTCGTGGGCATCTCCCGTCGCGGTTTGTCCCACTCCAGTCTGATCACCTTACGTTCCACGTCCAGACGCTCGCATTGAAGTCTGGCGTATTCCAATTCAATTCGGTGGCGCTGGCCGTAGTCGATTCCCAAGCTGAGGACATCGATCCCCTTGCTTCTTGCCAACAAGACACAAACGGTGGAATCGAGACCCCCGCTGTGCAGAACAACCGCCCTTCGTTTCATAGCGCGCATCCTTCACGACCCAGGGACGGAAAAGGCTCGCGTCGTTTATCCGCAAGTCTCTAAAGTTTCAGAAAAGGACAACCATTTCGCGGGGGATACTCATAACATCGTAACGCCGTGCAGAAATGCGGGCCACTTAACCGCCGCAGGTCTCAGTTTTCGGCAGCAGAGCGATGATCCGCGTACTGCCCCTCATCTCCTAGGACTGCCTGTTGAGCGGCTGATGGGGCGATTCTGGCGCTCCGAGCAAAGATTCGACTCCACTCGCATAGGTCCTCCGTTCTATAGAACATCTTCTCCAGCGCACCTTCCCACATTGGGTTTCGAAAGTAGCCCGGTACGCGCCGGGAATCGGTCGCAAGCCCTATAGCCGTCTTACCCAGACAGGCCGCATATCCTAGCTCGAAGCTCGCACCGTCGTCAATCGAAGGACCATCCAAAACTACAATAATGATATCGCAGGCTCTAATTGCCGCTAAATCCGTCTCGTAGATGCGTCGCCTCGTCGCCACTGAATCCTCGCCCACCTCGCGCAGGTCGCGCAACAGTATGCCATCCCTCTGAGGGAGATACACTTGGAAATCGCATTCCAATAGGCCCGCGAGCCTGATGTTGAATGCCCTCTCCGCATCGCTGAATAGTGGGGCCGCAATATAGCAAGAACATTTCTGCATCGTTACCTCACTTTGATCTCTCGTCCGCTTCGGATTCTTCCGTCTCTGATGTCCTCCAAACGCTTCTGCAGGTTGCATGTGGTGTAATTCTCTAGATGTATGAGGCGTGCTACCTCCTTGACGGCTTCCCGTATCGTCAATCTGCTCACATCTAGCTTAGTCACACCCCTTGAACCATATACAGTGTCAAGCGCTGCCTGAAGCCCTTCAATATATTTGGCCTTGGCCTTTCTGTTCTTTATCTCTGCCCTGATACTGATCTCTTCGGCATCTCCGACTAGAAGAATGACGTGTCCAGGGTAAACCTTGAGATTTGCCTTCTTGGGCGATATGGCTTCCAAAAGAGACTGAGCTTTGTCTTTCCAGCCTTTTGGCTGGGTGAAAGTGACGGCATCAGGAACGCAGCGGTCTACGATGGTGATTCCAATCCCAGCTTTCTCCTCTGCCTCAATAAGTCCAGTGTTCTTGAGACCGACCTGCTTCATGATCCATTCATCCACCTTTTGCCGTTCCCTATCCGTAAGGCTCGGAAATGGCTTTCCCATTTCAGGTAACCTCTCATCAAGCCATTCATCCCACGTCGCTAGGTCCTTAAATTGCGAGAGTGCGGTGGTCTTCCCAACGCCGGGAACCCCAACCAGATAGAAGGTATACGACAAACGCACCGCATTTTCCTTTGCGCATCGCTTCAAATCCGCCTCGGGTGCCGCAAGGCAATGACCCAACGCCGCGATATCGGAACTATCCAGAAATAGCGTTATCAGGTTATAAGTTTCGAAGTTGGCGGCAGCCTCCGCTTTCATAGCTGGGCTTGGAGGACGGGCGGTACTATCGCAATGTGCGACATAATAGTGATAGTGGCCAGGGTTAAGGATTGCACTTCGATGGAGCATGTGGCGAAGCGTTTCATCACTCAGCGATAGGCCGACGAAGAGAGCCGTATTCTGCGAAAGATGGTTCAGCATGGAGCTGAAGGTGCCCATCATAAAGTCCGATACCTGACCTGCAAACGTACCCTCGTTAAATACGATCTTCTGGCTGGTTCTCTCCATCAAGTTGTGCGGCAGAAAACCGTTTGGATGGTAGAGGACAGCATTGGAAGGGCTATGTGGCAAGTTAGGATCGGTCACCGTTTCAAAGCCGCGGCCAGCGTCGGCCGGTTTGTCGTGGAGGAGGATTCGTTGCAGCGTGTCGTCGTAGTTATAGTTAACCGTAATGGGCGAACGCTTGACGATTGGGAGCAGATGTTTGTAGACGGTGTCCCGTTTGAGTAGGCCGGGAGTTGTCGTTGGAACACCTTGGTAAAGGCATCGATGTAGCAAGTCGACCCAGCGAGCAGTTAGTAGGCGGTCGATATCGTTTACGTTTCGTGATAGCTTGCGAACTGCAGGAAGATGACGCTCTCGGAAGAGATGAAACGCGGACTCGGCGATGATAGGCAGGGGTTTCCGGAGTTCCTTAGGGACTAAGTCAGAACCATCCACTTCCGATGACCGCGCAATGCGCCGGACCAGAGTCTCCCACGTAGGAAACCCCAAATCTCTACTCGCCCCGGCCCCAAAAACCAAGCCAAGGCGGCGAACGCTGTTTCTCCAGTGCATGTGCGCTATCGCCTTTGGATAGCGCTTTAACAGGCTCTCTTCCGGTGCACCTAGATTCATATCTTCTCGCTCCACTGGAAATGTAACTGATCTCGCGAGCGGGCACGCTCCCACCAGTCCGGCGGCGCGACAGAGCGTCCAGTAAATGGGACCGTGCCAACAGTGGCCCTAGCATAGTAATCGAGTACATCCAGGAATGCTGGGTCACAGTAGGGTTCGTCAACGAAATTCACATTCCATAATCCACTTTTACGTATTGAGGGATGTGGACTGGACCGACCGAGCCAATCAGGGCTGGGCGTGTCCATTTGAGAACCGACCTTGGATAGCAGGGCGATGGCATTACGTTCGATGTAGGCACGATCACTACGTGGACCTGGCTCATCCGGGATATTCAGGCAGAGAATCTGCATACCGGAGAGGATAGATGACACAGTTTGTTCAAGCCCCGTTTCGAGCGAACGAACCTTAGCGGTCCCAGCCTCCTGGTCTCCCCATTCCGGGAAGTCGCTCCTTCGGGTGTCGCGATTGATGATCGCTGCTCCTATGTGTGATCGAAAGATCGAGGACCTGTGGTTTCCGCCCCCACCAGCCACACCACGGTGTGTGCGCAGACGATTCCAGAGCGTTGACTGGGAGTTCGCGCTTACCGCGTGCGTTCCTACTCTCACGACCCGCAGCGTGTGACTGCACAGACGGTGTTCACCGCTCTCAAAGAAGAAATAGACACCACGTTCCGGCCAACTGCATTGATCCGCCTCGGCCAGTGATCGTGGACCACCGGTGCCGGAAGCGAGCCGTGATAGGATTTCGTAGAATTCTTCCAAATCGGCGCTAGGCTTACCAACTGTGCATGCTGTGTTAAGCCACCGTAGCCGCCTTCCTATGGACATACCTTGAAGTGGCTGGACAAGCCGACAGCCCGACTCAATCAAGCCACCCCTAATAGCGTCAGAATATGTGCCGCCAGCCAGGAGAAAGACGATGTCTTTCGGACGAACGACTGTTCTGAGCTTGAAAGTGACCGCGCGTCCCCATCTTTCGCGCTCCTGCTTCGTTGCTTCTTTGAGCGATTTATCGTACGGAGAGATCGGTGTTTCCGGCGCTACGAGTGCATGCTTAGCGGAGAGGATATACCAGTTGCCTCCCGCCAACTCTGCCCATTCGCGGGATTTTTTGAAAAGAGCTGACGCATAAAGGTCCTTTGCTTTTGCTCTCGTCGCGATCTTGTCAGCAGAGCACGATACCAGACAGAATCTCTTCGGGTGGCTGAGCACAGAGTCACGGTCCGTATGTGAAACAGATAAAGGCTGATGTGGCGCTGAGGACGGCCAAGCAGATAGCAGCGTCTCGAATGCCCGCATCAACCCCAACTCCCCAAAAGCCGCCTTTGATTCCTTCCGATCGATCCTTATCGACAATGGAATTGATTCCCAATCGATCGACAACGCCGTCATCGGGCGCATGAGTTGTCGATTTTCTTCAATCTTTCCCCGCGCGGCCAGGAGTCGATTTCCCAAGTCCCTCGGGAGACCTTCGGGATGAGCATAGAGGACATCCAGCGATGGCGCGCTGCGAACTATATTCAGGGCACTCTTTTCTCCAATGCCTGGTGCACCTGTGATGTTATCGGCAGGATCGCCACGCAATGCAGCAAACTCTCCATAGCGCGATGGTGGAACACCAACCATTTGCTCAACGCCCAGTTCATCCAACATTTGGGATTTGTTCACGCCCCGTTTGGTGTACAAAAGTCTAATCCAAGGGTCATGCACCAACTGAAATAGATCGCGATCTCCAGATACAAGGATTAGAGGCGTCTTGTATTTTAGACATCTTTCAGATAGAGAGGCCAAAATATCATCCGCCTCGTAACCGGCTACCGCCAACACTGCAATGCCAATCCGCCGCAACAGGCCCTGCAGAAGCGGCACCTGCACAAGAAGGGCCTGGGGAAGCGCTGCCCTCTTCGCTTTGTACTCCGAGAACTTAGCATGCCGCAACGTCGGCCACGGCGAATCAAAAGCGATCAGAAGGCTACTGGGGTGGTGTTCCCGTAGCAGTCGAGCGAGCATCGTGACGAAGCCGTAAATTCCGTTTACCGGGCGGCCAGAAGGGTCCCGTATCGTGTCCGGAAGCGCAAAATACGCTCGATACAGCAAGGAATGGCCATCAACCGCCAGAATGGCCGGTGGCGCAACCCCGGCTGCAGTGGGCTTGTCGCTCACGGGACGGACATCCTGAATTTGGGGTGAGCATTCAGTTCCGGCTCGCGATGCGTCTTGCGCGAACGGATGAATCTTGCGTGTAGGGATGTGATGCAGGCCACCGGGCAGAGGCAGCCAAATGGGTCGGGATCGGCTTCGCGGCTTCTATCGAAAGTGCCAATCATACTTCACTCATCAAGGTGTGAGGAGATTGCAGGCGGCCCTGTGTGCTGGCCTTTCTTGGATGATGCATACTAGTCTTCTCGCGCTGATCGATCTCCAGAGTTGACCGCACGTCGCGCAATGAACCAATCTGGCTGGAAAAAGGCAGCGACTTTATGTACGACTCCATAAACGTCCAGTCTGGTGCACCGTCTGCATCGCTAGGCAGTCGAATTGAAGCCATCTTCATCCGCTCCAAATGCCATTTACGACCATAGCTGAAGCGGTATCGTTCGAGCCGGACTACCGTGCAGACAAACAACGCCTTCTCTGGGGTAAGCGTGAATCTCGGGTAAAGTACATTAACGTCGTCGGAACACCAAAACGGAATTGGTTGATAGAAGGCCTCCGCGACGCTGCCATTATAGTTGACAGTGATCGTGTTGCCCCTGTGCAATGCGCTCTGGACGAAGGCCGAAACACCGTTGTTCTTCTCTATCGCACCAATAAAGGGAATCGTCCCCGGCAGCATATTAGCTTTGGTTAGACGCTTACCCTTGCGAATGTCGAACAGGTCAGATATGGAGTAACGCGTCCATTTGGCCGCTTCAAGCCGTGGCGTTGGGACATCAGACGCTTTCTTGTCTGCCCCTTCGAATTGATCCGGGGCCGCAATTGCGACCCAAGAGGGAATAATGTTCCGACTCGGAAGGGCTAAGTCCTTTAGCGTCCGATTAGCCTGGCGGCCGAAACCGAACCTGTAGTGGTTGGCAGAGATGCAGGCGGACCACCAGAGCTTTTCCGCTTCGGACATGGCCCCCTTAGGGGTCAAAACCATTACGTCCCTGCCACAATAGTAGGGGAAGGGCTGCACAAAGCTCTGAGCCGCGCCGCCCTGGCCGCCCAACGCCACAGAAAGCGTACCGGCCTCAGCGGGCACTATGCCAGCGATGCGGCTCACCCTTGCGCTGACACCATTATTTCGCGTTGTTCTGGAGACGAAATTGACGGCGTCTACGGCATCCGAGACTTCGAGCCGATTTAGCTCAAGGCTGTGTCCGTATCGAAGATCGAATAGCTCATTGACTGTCGGCAATCGACTCCTCCGCGCCACTCAGAGCATGAGCGCCCAAAAGACGGAAAATTGCATAGTTCTTGACGACCTCTTCGAAATGGTCTTGAGTAAGCACGGAGTAGTCCGTCTCCATGTAAGCCTCCGCGCACCATTCATCATCAGCTTGCACTCGCTGCATCACGCTGAATCCTGGAACTACGTCGCGGCTATGAAATGCGCTCACCCAGCGCTCCCGAATTGAAGCCCAGCGACCATGCAAATCCAGCCGTCCAAGATGTTTTGTTTTTACAAACCCATCATCGCGACAGTAACCGAACCAAGTCCTCTTTTGGCGTGGGTGAGGCAAGTGCGCTGTGGCAATCAAAGTTGCTGTCGTGACTCCGACCTTGGAGTTATGGAAAAGCTCCGCAGGCATGGACAGCACACCTTCAAGCGTATGCTTTTCAAGCAGGCGACGCTTCAGATCCAAGCCAGGTCCGTCCTGCGCCAGTACGCAACTAATGGGTACAATTGCGATGCAGGTACCGCCGCGCTCCAACGTCTCTAGGTTGTTGAGAACGAATTCAAGCTCCTCTATATCGCTCTTCTTGGTGCGATAAGGAGGATTCAGAAGGCCGATGTTCGGAGAGAATTCCCGTGCAACACCTGAGGCAATGCTAAAGCAATCGCCTTGGTGAATGTTCGTCTTCCCGTCTCCATGTAGCACCATATTGGTAACGGCCAGAGAATAGATGTCATCTTGAAATTCAATTCCAACAAGCTGGCTGCTCTGAATTCGGCGAATCTTTCTGCTGTCGCCCTTTGCGTCGGCGATCATCTTCTGCATCGCACTAATCAAAAAGCCACCCGTTCCGCAGGTGTTATCGAAAACGACTGAATCCTTATTGACTGCGGCGAGTTCACAGAACAGCTCAGTAATGTGGGGAGGAGTGAGAACTATTCCAAGTCCCTTGTCGTTGTTTGCGTACCGGAGAAATTCGATGTAGAACTGCCCTAACGTGTCAAAGTATCGATGCGTCCTCCGAAAAGAGTTAACGTTCCCATCTATACCAACAACCAGCGATTCGAGAAATGCCTTGTCGTTCGAGAGTGTGGCATGGGTTTTGATGAATCCGAACCCCTGGCGCAACGATTCGAGCTTTCCCTGTGGCAACTGTGCGTCCGCCAGCTCATCAATGACGGTGCTCACAAGATATGTCGCAAGTTTCTTTGCGGTGGTAAACCGTCGAAAGCTGGCTTCAAACGCGCGGTTTTGGAGTGCGATTAGGATACCGCTTATGAGCAGGCTGCGCTGTGATTCCTTGACCTTTTTCGCGTGGAGAATCTCATTAAGTTCCCGCGTGTAAGCCAGCAAGCGCTCGTAATCCTGGTTGAACTTAGCGGGTTGGGATGTATAGCCGGAGTAATAATCGGCGTAGCTGAGAATTTGCGTCCCGAATACAGGCTCAACACGTAGACCACCTCGGAGTACAAGGTGGTGACTGATCTTGCATTCAGACTTTGTCTGCCCGCTCACTGCTATGGCCAGAACGTCAAAGGCTTTCGAGAGGTGTGAAGCATATAAAAGAGCGCCGTCCAACGCACAGTCGGCATACTTGTCACCCGCGCTGCTTGCATGTTTGGCCACGTCTGCTTTGCACTCAATGACAATTAGGAAATCCGTGGTCTTTCTTGAACTGATGATGAATTCCGGCATACCGACACCGTTTCCGGCCTTGGATGCGTTCCTGAGGAGCTTCTGTATGCGGGGATCATCGCTGCGCTGCTCCTCAACCAGGAGGTCTTCCTCGTCGAAGTAGCCGTTGGCCCGAAGCGCGTCGCGAACAATCGACTCCGTCTTCCGCTCGTTTTTCACGGTTGTGTCATTCTCCCTGCGGTCTGTTGGCGATTGCAGGACAATTCTAAAGCTCGCGCCTCTCATCGGGCGGTTGGCGGCTCTGATTCTCTGCACTAAAAGGAATCGGAGATTCGGAGGCGCTCGGGAATCGGGGGGGGACGCAAATCTTGGACGATGCGTCCGGGCTAGAGCGCCGCAACCGCCAAATCTACGCGAACGCCGATAAATCCGATTCGCTCCAGACGCCCGACTGACCAGCCCGGTTGCCCCAGGGTATCGAGTCCGGGGACATAGTCCAGTGCAAACCGCACTCGTTCAGCGTGAGGGAATGGAGGTGCTTTTGCACCGTTGCGCCGGGAGCGAATCTCGCCGGGGGAGAGCAAATAGGCCTACGGGTTGGAGTCTCACGCCCAGCGTCTTTGCGGCTGCGATTCCGCGCGGCAGAAGCGTTGGCCCTGTTTGTTTATGTTGCTTCGGAGTGCGGCTAAATGGCAGCAAGTGTGGTAAAGTTTCCACATTTCGAGAATTGTCTGTTTGTCAAAGTTTGAGGATTGCGGCGCTCTCTAGCGGGTGTGTTTGCAAGATTTACCCCACCCCCCTACACAATTGCTATTCAATAACTTAGAACATCAGCCCGCGTTGTCTTCAAGGCTGGTCACAGTCGCGAGGGCGTCACCATTGCGTATCGTATTAGGATTGCTCTCGTATATGTATATGTATATATTTCAATAGTTTACGAATCGAGAATGGGTGCAATATAGCGCGAGTGTGCTGACATCTTGCCTAAACTCATCGTCTCGAATGACTTGCACGCCAGAAGGTGTCGGCACACGTGTCAGCAAGATGAGCCCATGGGCCGCTTAGTCTTTTTTCTTCAGCAGCTTAACCATCCGCCTCTTCTGGCCGGACTTCGTGACCTCATCCACCACGGCGATGCGCCCGTCACGCTTCAGTCCGGCAATAGCACGCTCCCAAACGGCAGTTCCGGCCCGGCTTGCCGTGACAACCCGCTGCAACTCCCGATACGGCAGGGAGCGCTTCTGGGACATGGTTTTCATGATCCGATTTTCCCATTGAGCCTCGCGTGTTTCGCCTTCTGCCGGGCGATAGAACTCCCGCATCTTCGCTTGGAAGTCTGCAACGCTGATTCCGGCGTCAACGTCCGACTCCAGAATGGAAGCGTGCCCCTTCAGCCATGCAAGATGAACAGCGACGCGGAGCGCGTGAATGTTCAAGCGAGCGGCTGGCAGGTCCTTAGCTTTCATTTCTTCCGAGATGCGCGCGAACCAGCTATTGAGGAGCTGCCGCCCATGGGGCGAAAGCGGAATGCGGGCCGGTGTCCGTTCCAAGGCCGTGATGCGTGGCAGGAAGACGCGCTGCATCTCTCCGAAGTCATATTCAGGCAGCCCGGCAACTGTGCGCTCATTTTCTGTGCCAATGATGTTGAGCCGTGAGAATAGACCGGTGCCCACCGACGACGCACGTGCAAAGATGTTGTCCCACTCCGTTTTTGGGATTCCGCCCAGAACTGAATAGAGCAGACGTCCAGATTTTGCAGAGCGCTCATTCGTTGCCGTCGTGGTGAACGAGTCCCGGTCATACAGCTCCAGGATGGCCGTCTCTAGGCCGCGCCCTGAGTTTTCATTTGCAAAGTTTGCAAACAGGCCGCCTATCTCTTCCTGGATCGTGATGAATCGCGGGAGGGGCTTCCACACCTCAAGGGGATTGCGCGATTCACCTTTCTGCAGTTTGTGTGGAGTTGTCGCCTGTATCAGTCCGGGCGCGCTGGCGGGGCTGACGATATGCGCGCCTATAGCACGCGACGGCCAGCACCAATTCAGCGGGTCGTGTGCGTCGTCCCACAACAAAGGCCGTTCGGATGAGCGCCGCTGGCTATCAAATTCACACTCCACGAACTGCCGCGCCGCTGTAATGGCCGTGCCCTTACCCGAGCCGGGCGGCCCAATGAGAACCGTGTACACACGTGGATTAACGCCTTGATAGTCCGTGCTTAACTGGCCTCCGACCACGGCACCGACTACGGTTCTGAGGGCCTCGGAGAAAAATCTCTTCGGGATAAAATTGCCAGCCGCGCAGTAATCTGCAAAGTCACCGTACGCAGTACCCTTCCACACTTCATCCGGGTATACCGGGCGCGTCGGAGTTTCCGTCGGTTCAAAATCGTCCGGACTCAACTCCACTGACTTGTCCAGCGTGACTGCTGGGCTATCACACCGCTCTGCATCACCCACGAATGAAAACCTACGATCCGGGAAGCGCCTCGCCAGCTCTGCGCGAAATTCCTTCCAGCCCTTTGTTGAGCAGCGGTGCTTGCAGTCAAAGCCGTAGCCACCACCCTCCGTGTAAACCACACACGTAGAGGTCCCCGCGTTCGCATTTTCGTGCTCGCTCGCCCACGGGCACTCAATCGGCCGATACCATTGCTCGCCCTTGTTGAACCACTCGCCGGTAGCCGCCACGTCGTACGCCGCAAGGAAGCTGTCCAAGAGGTCCGTTTGCCGTTTCGCCTCCTCGCTCATTCCGGTTTTGTTGCCAGGCTTTGGGCCACCGTACAGCTCGCACAGCCGGTTCAGCAGCACGTCGGGCATCGCGGGAATGGGCCGCCAATCCACGCTGTAGGGCATGCCGGTCTTTGGGTGGATGCTGCCCGGCCCGGTGCAATACATCCGGTGCTGCTTGAACTCAAACAGATTCTCTTGCCCCTCACGCGTTGCGGTCATGTTTCCGGCGTGCTTCGTCCGCATTGTCTGCCGGAAGATGTAATAGCAGCGATTCTCGCGAGCGCTCACCCGCGTTGTGTCCCATGCACCGGCTGGGATGTCTTTGCATGCGGCTTTGAGTGCCGCTTCGTCATCGGTTTCCAAAAAGCAGAAGATTTCATCGGGTGATAATCCGACATTGGCAGTCGGCACCTGTTCCGCCCAGACTCTGAGTTGCTCCTGGTCAGTGGTTGCCACGTCAAAGTGGTCATAGTCACCCTGCATCGCGACTGGGCGTTTCTGTTTCGGGATAAGCGGAAACACGCGGAAGCCACGTTCCGCGAGCGGGAGGGCTCTTTGCAGGAACGGTGTCAGTACTTCCAATCTGGGTCCTCCTCATCCTTACCGTTCGGGCTGGCGAAGCGCAGCTCTTGCCAATGCTCGTTCGCGAACTCTTGCCAGATTCGCCCATCCGGAAGCACAAGGTCATCCGCCGCAACGCCTGGCACAATCGCGATTTTTCCGAGAAGTCGCGGACTTTCCATGAGGAGTTTCCGAGCGTAGTAGGCCCGGTGGCTGTTCCTGATACTGCACTTCGTTGCGGACCTTATGAGGCCCACCAGCGTATCAATGCCCGGTACGCCGTTGCCTTCGGAGAGAAAGCTCTCCGCAAGCCGGACCAACTCCTCAAAAATCTCCGAGTGGTCTCTATCAAAATCATGGAATTTTTCTTGCAGGTCCGCATCTGAGGCTATCTCTTCACCCAAGACGCGCCTCAGCCGCTTGGGGTTGGTAAACGCGTTCGCGAGATACTGGTGGTTTTCCCAGTCCGATGTGAGCAGGTCCCGGCGGAAGCGCTTGGACCACTTCACCCATTCCGCCTCTGGATGTGTTCCGACTGCCTGCAAAACGACGACCTGAGGCGCGACAGGCTTCAACTCCTCTACCCGAGCCGCTACCGGAGCAGGCAATCCGTTCAATCCGCTCGCTTCGGGCTCATGGTCGGGAATGCATCCGACGTGGAAGACGCGCTTGCTTCGCGGGTCAAGGAGGCCAAAGATGTAGTGCATGCTGCTCAGGCTAGACATCCGCGCTAGCCAGGAGCGGTGACATCCATCACTTTGCGGTTACCAATGGGGGCAAGAGGTACTGTGATTGTCGGTTCACAGTCTGGGGCAGAGGCAAAGATGGCAGACAAATCCGCATACACCGTGAGCGAGGTTGCGGCTCTGACCGGACTTTCCCGGCAGACCGTCGCTCGCCTGTTTGAGAACGAACCGGGCGTCCTCATCGTGAGCCGTCCAGAGACGATGCGCAAGCGTCGCTATCGCACGATCCGCATTCCACGGTCTGTTTACGAGCGCGTCCTGCGGACACTGCAAGTAATGTGAGAAGGGCGAAAATTCGTTGTAATTTTTGACCCCTCGCCTTAGGATTCCCACTGGGATGGGGAATCGTGCAAGTTGTTGATTCCAGAAATGGTCGGGACGGGCAGATTTGAACTGCCGACCCCTCGCACCCCAAGCGAGTGCTCTACCAGGCTGAGCCACGTCCCGACAACCGCAGAGGTCTGGCT
>Ga0335075_10010838_pt1 | contig 13818 bp, 9 predicted proteins | sample Lox_Sample_24_FD_206723 | JGI IMG/M metagenome (GOLD analysis project Ga0335075, IMG submission 206723) | Soil microbial communities from Loxahatchee National Wildlife Refuge, Florida, United States - Lox_Sample_2.4 | ecosystem: Environmental > Terrestrial > Soil > Wetlands | place: USA: Florida...
ACGGGGCGGCCCTGCCGTGGCCGTCGCGCCCCGAGGAGACCGCCACCTCGCACCGGCCCGGCCGCAAGGCGGGCGCGGTCGTGGTGCTGTTCGCGGGCGAGCTGGCGCTGTACGTCGAGCGGGGCGGTAAGACGCTGCTGTCCTGGACCGACGACCCGGCCGTGCTGGCGCCGTGCGCGCACGCGCTCGCCGCCGCGGTCCGGGACGGGGCGCTCGGCCGGATGACGGTCGAGAAGGCCGACGGAGGCGCCGTCCAGGACTCGCCGCTGGCCGCGGCGCTGTCGGCGGCCGGCTTCCGGGCCACTCCCCGTGGGCTGCGGCTGCGCGGCTAGCGGGAAACACCGCGCGATGGCGGTAAGGCAGTAGCTTTCTCCGCTTTATCGAGGCCATGATCGTTTTTTCTCCGCGCCATGATCGTTTTTTCATAGACATCGTTATCCGATCAGCGCCAGGATTGACTGGCTGGTTGGAGAGAACTTCGCGAGAAATGGGTCAGATGCGATACAAGAGACTTTTGCGCGGGGCCGCAATCGCGGCCCCGGTCGCGTTGGCGGCAATATCGGCCGTAGCGCTGCCGTCGGCGGCCGAGGCGCAGACCACTGCGCGGTCGGCCGCGGCCGCCGTTCAGCCGCCGCTTACCGCGGCGCAGGCGAAGGCGTTGTCCACCAACGTCACCGACAAGGTGATCGTGGTGTTCAAGAACCAATTCACCAGCGTGGCCGACACGCCGAGCAACGCGACCGTCCGAGCGGCGGACGTCAAGTCGACCCAGAGCGGGGTCATGGCGCAGCTCGGCCAGACCCACGCGGCCAACGTGAAGACCTTCTCACTGATCAACGCCGTCTCCGCGACCGTCTCACCGGGCGAGGCCAAGTACCTGGCGGGCAACCCGGCCGTCAGCGAGGTCGTCCCCGACCTGCCGATCCCGCTCCAGGGGAGCGATTCCCCGGTCAGCATCACGCGCAGCGCGGCGAAGGCCAGCGGCGTCAAGCCGCTGCCGGGCGCCTGCACGACCGGCAAGACGGTCCAGCTCGACCCGGAGGCGATCGAGAACATCCACGCCGCCAGCCAGTCGGGCACCGGCGACACCGCCCAGGCGCTCGGGTACACCGGCGCGGGCGTCAAGGTGGCGTTCATCGCCGACGGCGTCAACCCCGACAACCCCGACTTCATCCGCGCCAACGGCCAGCACGTCTTCGTTGACTACCAGGACTTCAGCGGGGCCGGCACCAACGCGCCGACCACGGGCGCCGAGGCCTTTCTCGACTCGAGCTCGATCGCCGCGCAGGGGCGCGAGGTCTACAACGTGGCCAGCTACGGCGTCGGGCTCAGCACCCCGTGCAAGATCCGGATCCTCGGGGTGGCGCCGGGCGCCAGCCTGGTCGGGCTCAACGTGTTCGGCCAGGCCGAAGACGCTTACGACTCGGTGTTCATCGAGGCCCTCAACTACGCGATCAACCACGACCACGTGAACGTGGTCAACGAGTCGTTCGGCGACAACCCGTTCCCCGACTCCGCCAGCCTCGACCTGACCGAGCTGGCCAACGACGCCGCGGTCAAGGCCGGCGTGACCGTCACCGTCTCCAGCGGCGACGCCGGGCCGACCAACACCATCGGCTCCCCCGCGACCGACCCGCACATCATCTCGGCCGGCGCGTCGACCACGTACCGCGCCTACGCCCAGACCGGGATCGGCGACATCACCGCGCCCGGCGTCAAGGGCTGGATCGACAACAACATCAGCGGGCTGAGCTCGGGCGGCTTCGCCGAGAACGGCGCGACCGTCGACGTGGTGGCACCGGGCGACCTCAACTGGGCGCTGTGCACCGCGAACCCGGCCCTGTACGAGGACTGCACCGACTTCAGCGGCAATGGCTCCCCGGTCGAACTGCAGGGCGGCACCAGCGAGGCCGCGCCGCTCACGGCCGGGACCGCCGCGCTGGTCATCCAGGCCTACCGCAAGGCGCACAACGGCGCCACCCCGTCCCCGGCCGTGGTCAAGCAGATCATCGTGTCCACCGCCGAGAACATCAACGCCCCGGGCGACCAGCAGGGGGCCGGCATGATCGACGCCTACGCCGCCGTCCTCGCCGCGAAGTCCTACCACGTCAGCAAGACGACCGGGCACGCCCTGCTGGAGAGCGCCACCCAGCTCAACGCCGTCGGCGAGCCCGGCACGACCGAGAAGTTCACCGAGACGCTGACCAACGACGGGGCGGGCCCGGTGACGGCCGGCCTGACTACCCGGACCCTGTCGTCGTACAAGCCGGTCTCGACCAGGTCCCTGTCGCTGACCAACGCCGGAGGCTACAACGCCGAGGTCACCTTCAACGTGCCCGCCGGGCAGGCCAGGCTGAATGCGGCGGTCTCGCTGGTCGGGCTGGTCAACCTCAGCCTGATCGCGCCCGACGGCGACCTGGCCGAGTACAACCTGCCGCAGGGCATCGGCAACTACGGCGACGCCCAGGTGGCCGACCCGGCGCCGGGGAAGTGGGCGGCGCTGATCTCCACCGAGGGATCCGGCCCGCCCGTGCCCGCCCAGTTCCAGGCGAGCACGGCGACCTGGCTGCGCTTCGGCACCGTATCGCCCAGCTCGGTGAAGCTGGCGGCGGGCGCGTCGGGCAGCTTCACGCTGACCGTGGCGACGCCGTCGCAGGCCGGCGACCAAGCCGGCTCGATCATGGTGCACAACTCGGCCAACGTCCCCGGATTCGCGGTCGAAACCTCGATCCCGGTCACGCTGCGCTCGCTCGTGCCGTCCCTCTCGACGACCTTCACCGGCACGCTGACCGGCGGTAACGGCCGGGAGCTGAGCACCGGCCAGACCGCCTACTACCAGGTCGCGGTTCCGTCAGGGACCCGCGCCCTGAACGTCAGCGTCAACACCGGAAACGCCAACAACACCCTGTTCGCCGAACTGGTCGACCCGAGCGGCAACGCCGTCTCGGCCGCGTCCAACGGCCTGCTCGCCACCTCGGCCACCGGCAACAGCGCGATCCAGCCGGAGGTCGGCGCCCAGCTGCACGCGACCGATCCAAGCGCGGGGACGTGGACGCTGATCATCGACTTCTACAACGCCGTGTCGGGGACCGCGGTGTCCCAGCCGTTCACGGTCACCCTCAACAACACCCCGGTCGCCGCCTCCGCCCAGGGGCTGCCCGACGGCGGCTCGCTGACCGCGGGCACGCCGGTGACCGCCTCTGTGCGGGTGACGAACAACGGCAGCGTGCCCGAGGCGTACTTCGTCGATCCTCGGCTGAACGACTCGGTCACGCTCAACCTGGCCGCGCAGTCGGCCTCCTCCCTGACCCTGCCCGACATCGACGGCGTGGTGCCGCAGTACCTCGTTCCGTCCCACACGACCGCGATCAAGGCGACGGTGTCGTCGTCGGCCCCGCTGTTCTTCGACATCACCTACCCCTACGGCGACCCGGACGTGATCTCGACGACCGGGAAGACCGCCACCGACAGCTACTCGGCGTCGGATGTCGGGGCGGGCGACTGGACCGTCACCCCGTTCCTGGTCGGCCCGACCGGCAAGAACCCGGCTAAGAACGTGAACGCCAACGTGTCGATGACGGCGACCACGGCCGGCTTCGACCCGGCGGTCAGCTCCCCGACCGGGGACCTGTGGCTGGGCAGCACCAACGCCGCCGCGACGTTCACGCCGTACGTTGTCAACCCCGGCCAGAGCGTCACCATCCCGGTGACGATCACGCCCAGCGGCGCGGCCGGCGCCACGGTCAGCGGAACGCTCTACGTCGCCGACTCGTCGTTCATTTCCCCGGATCTGAGCTTCGACGACGAGCCCGGATTCACGCCGGAGGGCAGCGACGTGGCCGCCTTCCCGTACAGCTACACGATCGGGTAAGCGGCTAGCCCCGCTGCGCGGGGGCGGCCGGGCCAGCGGCCCGGCCGCTCCCGCGTCCGTTTTCGCGGCCGCATCGCTTTCCGGACCGCACGACGCTGGCCGCTCCGCCAGGGACACGGCCGGGAGAAGAGCCGCCTCGGTCCGTTCGGACGAAAAAGCCTTTTTTATGATTTGGCGGATGCTCGCCACCGGCGATGCTAAATGACTGGTTAAGACGAGAAACCCGGTTAAGCGGGCTCGCTAACCTTGAGTGTGAGTACTTTGGCGAGCGCGGCGCGGGCGGCAGGGGCCGCCTCCGACGGCGGCCGGCCCCGCGAGCGGGTGTGGTGGGCCGGGGCCACCGCGGGCGCGGCGGCGGTACTGCTGTTCTGCTATCTGCGGATCGCGGGGACCGTGCCGGTGCTGTCCGACGGCGCCGCGAACGCGCTTCAGGCCAGGGACATGCTGCACGGGAACCTGCTGCTGACCGGCTGGTGGGTCACCGACGTGTCGTTCCTGACCACCGAGCTGCCGCAGTACGCGCTGGTGATCGCCGCGGCCGGGCTGCGCCCGGAGGTGGTGCACATCTGCGCCGCGATCACCTACACGCTGCTCGTGCTGCTGGTCGCGTACGTGGCTCGCGGTCGCGCCAGCGGGGCCGAGGGGGTGGTCCGGGCGCTGGTCGCGGCGGGGGTCATGGTCGCGCCCGAGCCGGGGGCGGCCAGCTGGGTGCTGCTGAGCGATCCCGATCACGTCGGCACCGGGGTGCCGCTGCTGCTGCTCCTGCTGCTGCTCGACCGGGCGCGCGGCGCCCGGTGGGTGCCGGTCGCGGTCTTCGTCCTGCTCGCGTGGGCCAGCGTCGGCGACCCGCTGGTGGAGGTGATCGGCGCGCTGCCGCTGGCGGGGATCTGCCTGGCGCGGGTCGCCGTGTGCCTGCCGCGACGCCTGGGCACCCTGCGAACGTACTGGTACGAGCTGTCGCTGGCAGCCGCGGCGGTGCTGGCTGTGCTGGCCGCGAAGGCCGCCGCCCGGCTGATCCCGGCGCTGGGCGGGTTCCAGATCAACCAGGGCGTCACCGGGCTCATCCCGCTGCGCGAGGTGCCCCGCAACGGGCCGCTGCTGCTGCGCAGCGTGCTCGCGCTGTTCGGGGCCGACTTCCAGGACACGCTTGGCCGCGGCGGGCAGCACACGATCAACCTCGCGTTCGCGGCCGTGCACCTGGCGGGGCTGGCCCTAGTGGTCGCCGCGGTCGTGGTGGCGGCCTGGGGGCTGGCCAGGACGCTGGCGAGGCTGGCTCAAGCCCGCACCCGCGCGGGCGGTCAGGGCGACGCCTGCACGGCCGATGCCTTCTCGGCCGGCGACCTGGTGGCCGACGTGCTCGTCGTCTCGATCGTCGTCTGCACGGCCGCGTACGCCCTGGCCTTCAAGCTCACCAACATCTACGCCGCGCATGACATGGGGCCGGTGCTGTCGCTCGGCGCGGCGCTGGCCGGACGGCGGTTCGGCGGCCCGCTGGCACGGGCGTGCGGGCTGCGATCCGGTACCGCGTCGGCTGGAACCGTGCTGCCCGGAACCGTCCCGGCTGGAACCGTCCCGGCTGGAACGGTGCCGACGGGAACCGCGGACGGCCGCGTGACGGCGGGCGACGGGCCGGCGGCGCATCGCAAGCCGCGGGCGGCCGGGCGGCTGGCGCGGGTCGCGGTGCTGCCCGCGCTGACGGCGCTGCTCGCCTGCTACTGCGCCATGCTCGGCTTCGCCGCCGCCCAGCAGCAGACGCCGCCCGCCAACGCCGCGCTGGCCGTCTGGCTGCAGCGGCACGGGCTGCGCAGCGGGCTGGCCGGGTACTGGGAGGCGTCGATCGTGACGGTCGAGACCGAGGGGGCGATCACGATGGGGAGCGTGACCCCGCTGCGCGGCGGCAGGCTGGCGCCCCGGCACTGGGAACAGGACATGCGCATCTTCAACCCGGCCGACCACAGCGCCAACTTCGTCGTGCTCGCCCCGGACAGCCCGATGTCGGAGGCGGACGCGCTGCGCACGTTCGGGCCGGCCGCCCGCGTCTACCGATTCACGACCTACACGATCCTCGTGTGGCGCAAGAACCTGCTGCCCGACCTGGGCCCGGCGATCAACTGACCGGGCTCGCAACGGGCCGTTCGTTGGCCGGCCACCCCCGGTCGGCTGGCCATCCTCAGGGATGGTTAAGAAGCGGTTTACCTGGCTAGAGCCTCCCTAGGATGTACCGGTGACCGGCAATATCGACGCCCCGGCGAAACATGCGGCCCGGCGAGCGCCGGGCTCGCCCGCGACCGGCCGCCGCCGGTTGCTGGCGATCGGGATCTGGGGCGGCGGCGGGCTCGCGGCGCTGGCGCTGTGGGCGGCCTACATCCGGCTGTCGCAAACCTTCCCAACCGACTCCGACGGCGCGGGCAACGCCTACCAGGCCTGGCAGATGGTGCACGGCAACCCGCTGCTGCGCGGCTGGGAACTGTCCGACGTGTCGTTCTACACCACCGAGCTTCCCCAGTACGCGCTGGTGGAGCTGGTGACCGGGCTGAACGCGAACGTCATCCACGTCGCGGCGGGCATGACGTACGCCCTCGCGCTGCTCGGCGCGGTGGCGCTGGCGGCCGGACGCGCCCGCGGCTGGGCGGCGGTGATCGGCGGCTGCATCGCGGCCGGGATCATGCTCGACCCGCAGGGCGCCGACGGGGTCCTGGTCCTGCTGTCCTCGCCCGACCACATCGGCACCTCGGTGCCGATCATGCTGGCGTGGGTGATCCTGGACCGCACCCGCCCGAGCTGGGCGGCCGCGACGGCCGTGTCGGTGGTGCTCGCCGTCGCGGGGGTGGCCGACTCGCTGGTGACCTACGCCGCGATCGCCCCGCTGGTCCTCGTGGTGGCGATTCGCCTTGTTCACGCGCTGCGGCGGGACCGGACGGCGGGCTGGCGGAGCACCCTGGCCGAGCGACGTTACGAGATCGGGCTCGCGGTCGGCGCGATCGCCTCCGTCATCGTCGCGCGATTGGCGCTGCGCCTAATCGCGGCCCTGGGCGGGTTCGGCTCGCCCGCGCCGGTCTCGTCGGTGGGCTCGGTCAACCACATCCTGTACCACAACGTCCCGGTCGTCGCGCACGGGCTGCTGCTGCTGTTCGGCGCCGACTTCCTCGATTACCCGGTCGGCGTCGTCCTGGTGCTGCACCTGGTCAGCGTGCTGGTGGTGGTGGTAGGCATCGCGGTGACCTGCTGGCACTTCCTGAGCGACCTCGACCTGGTGGGCCAGCTGCTGCTGGCCGGGATCGTGATCAACGTGGCGGTCTTCGTCATCAGCACCAACGTCTCCGGGCTGCCGACGATGCGCGAAATCGCCCCGGTCCTCCCGTTCAGCGCCGCGCTGGCCGGACGGCAGCTCGGTCCCTGGCTCGGCGACGCCCTCGCGGCCCGCCGCCGGCCCGGCTTGGGGCCTGGCCGTGCGCCCGGTCGGGGGTCCTGGCTGCCGCGGTCGGTGGCGACCGGCTTGCTGGTGGCGCTCGGACTCGTCGGCCTCGGATACACGGTCGGCCTCGCCCGTCAGCTCACCCCTCACATCCCGGTGCCGTCCGACCAGCGGCTCGCCTGGTGGCTGGAGGGCCACCACCTCGACAACGGCGTGGGCGGGTACTGGCAGTCCACCTCGGTCTCCCTCGTCAGCGACGGCAAGGTCCAGATCCGGCTGGTCGACATCGGCTACCGGCTGCACCCGCAGATGCTGGTCAAGGGGGTCAGGGAGGACTACGCGGGGTGGTACGACACGACCGATAACACGGCCGACTTCGTCGTGCTCGCCCCCGGCGACGGCGAGTTCTCCGCCTTCACCGACCGGGCGGCGGTCATCGCGACGTTCGGCCAGCCGACGCGGACCTACCACTTCGAGCAGTACACGATCCTGGTCTGGCCGCACGAGAACCTACTCACCGAGCTGGTGCCCTACCCCTCCTAGCGGTGTTTGCCGCGGCGGGCGCGGGCTCTGCCCTTGGCGAGGCCCCTCGGTCCGGCGGCCGGGCATCGACGCACCGCCCTCACCGTCACCACGCTCAACAAGCCAGGCGGACATGAGCGGCCGGGAAAGGCGGCCCCTAACGGGACACGATCAAGGCCCCGCCCCGGCCCGGCTCGCCGTCATCCCGCGCCGCCGCCTCAAAAGCCCGCCCGCCGCCACGAGGACACCGCTTGGCGGCCACCGCCAGCAAGCCCAGCAAGCCGCCGCTTGACAATCTAGCCCCCAGGGATGCCGAGCAGGGCCGCTGGCTAGGCTAGGTCGTCGGGATCGGGCGGCCGAGGTCCCGCAGGATGTTCTTGTTCCACACCAGGATCGTGTAGACGCCGAAGTGGTAGACGCGGGCCGGCCGGCCGAACGCGAGCTCCGCCCGCGCCGGGGAGACCACGTCCCCGGGCATCGAGAGCACGAAGTTCGCGCTCCTGGTGGCCGGGTCGAAGATGCGCATGTCCATCTCCCAGTGCCACGGCGCCAGGCCGCCGGGATCCGGCCCCACGGACCCGATGACGACCGCGCCACCGGTGTCGACCGTGACACTGGACGCCTCCCAGTACTCGGCCAGGCCGCGGCGCAGGTGGTGCTCGCTCAGCCACGCCGCCACGGCCGCGTTCGCGGGCGCCTGCTGCGGGCGGTCCGCCGCGTACCCGAGCATGACCGCGTAGCAGGCCAGCCCGGCCGCCAGGGCGGCCGCCAGCCCGGCCCGCAGCGGCCGCCAGCGCAGCGCCAGCAGCGGGCCGCCGAGCTGCCGTCCGGCCAGCGCCGCGCCGAGCGCGAGGACCGGGCCGATCTCGTGCTCGTCGTAGATGTTCCTGTCCGGGTACATGAAGACGTACAGGGCCAGGTTGCAGACGATCGCGAGCAGCAGCAGGCTGGTCACCAGGTCCGCCGCGGCGGGGGCGGCCACGGCGGCGTGCGCGCCCTGCCCTCGCGACTGCGGCCCCGAGGGCGACGGCGAGTGCGGTCGCGTTGGCGATGGCGATACCAGCGAGCGCAGCAGGCGGCCGGCCGCGAGCGCCAGGGCCGCGACCACGAGCGCCACCCCGGCCAGGTGGACGACGGCGAAGGCCTGCTGCAGCCCGCCGCGGGCACCCACGACGTCGGCGCCGAACAGGCTGAGGAAGCTGCGGGCGGCCATCGGGATGTTCGACCGCAGCGTCGCCGGCGAGACCAGGCCCCAGTTCCCGGCGTTGGTGGAGAAACCGCCGAGCGCGACGATCAGCCGGTTCGCGGCCGCGGCGGCCGGGACCGCGACGATCGCGGCGCAGCCGAGCGAGAGCTCGTACCACTGCGAGCGGAGCGACCCGCGGCCGCGCAGCACCGCGCTTGCGACCCGGGCCAGGCACAGCGCCGCGAGCGGGAGCACGCCGATCACCTCGATCAGCGGGTCGCCGACGATCGCGGCCGTCAGCAGCAGGAGGGCCAGCGCCGGCACCCACCAGCGCGGCCGGGCCCAGTCGAGCAGGAGCAGCAGCACCAGCACCGGCACCGCCGTGCCAACGTGGTCCGGGCTGCTGAACAGGACGCCGGTGACGCCACCGGGCTCGGGCGCGAGCATGACGCCGCCGGCGATCAGCGCGCAGACGGCGCCCCGGGCGCCGCCGACCCGGCCGCGGGCCACGAAGGCGGCCAGCAGCACGAGGAGCGTGTAGGTCATCGCGGCGCAGATGTGGACCACCTCGGGACGGAGCCCGGCCACCACCTCCACGAGCGCGTACTGAGGCAGCTCGGTGGTGTAGAACGACACGTCCGTCACCCACCAGCCGTGCAGCAGCAGATCGTGGTGGAACATGTCCCACGCCTCGAGCGCGTTGCCCGCCCCGTCCGAGGTCACCGACACGGTGCCCGCGATCCGCAGGTAGCAGGCCATCAGCACGGCGGCCGCCAGCAGCGTCCCGCCGGCCCAGCACAACCGCGCGCGGAGCCGGGCCGCCGCGGGCCGCTCATCGGGCGCGGGCGCGACGTGTCCCGCTAGCTCCTGGTGATTCCGGGCAACCATGAAGGAAAGGCTATGGCCCGGAATTGCCGGGTGTCAGCCCACCCGCCTTCTGCGGCCGCCCGCGGGGCCGAAGGCCGCTGCAAACGTTTGCAACGTGCCCGATGTCACTAAACCGGTCGGGAAGCTGCATAATGGCGATCATGCGACTGTCAGCACGCGCCGACTACGCACTGCGCGCCGCCATCGAGCTCGCCGCAGCACAGGACGGCCACGTCACGGCCGAGCAGCTTGCGCAGGCGCAGAATATACCGGGTAAGTTCCTCGAGACCATCCTGACCCACCTGCGGCGCAGCAACATCGTGCGCAGCCAGCGCGGTCCGGACGGGGGCTTCTGGCTCGCCCGGCCGGCCGCCGAGATCTCGCTGGCCGACATCATCAGGGCCATTGACGGCCAGCTGCTCGGCGTGCGTGGCGAGCGGCCGGAGAACGTGAGCTACCCGGGGGCGGCCGAGCCGCTGCAGCGGGTGTGGATTGCGCTGCGGGCGAACGAGCGGGCGGTCCTGGAGACGGTGACGCTGGCGGACATCGTCAACAGCAAGCTGCCCGACGCGATCCAGCTCCTCGTCGACAGCCCCCAGGCCTGGGTGTAAGGGTCTTTCCGCAGCTAACAGAAGATCCCGGGCGTGAGAGCCTTTCGGCCCTCGAACGCCTGGGATCTTCTGTGTGTCTAGGGCTTCAGACGCCGACGACCGACGGCAGGTGGTCGAGGCCGTCGTCGAGGTGGCCGAGGTCGTCATCGAGCGACTCCGCGGCCTCCGGCACGTCCACCGACACCCGCTTGACCGGTATCCGGTCGGTCGGGATGCGCAGGCCGGGCTCCCGAAGGGCCCCGGACAGAACCGGCTCGTTCTGCAGCTCGGCCAGCGAGAAGTTGTCGGAAACCTCGCGGAACACCTGCGAAAGCGGCGTGTCGAGGGCTGCGCAGATCGCAGCGAGCAGCTCCGACGACGCCTCCTTGCGACCTCGCTCCACCTCGGACAGATAGCCAAGTGACACTCGCGCCGATGCGGACACCTCGCGCAGGGTGCGGCCCTGCCTGATGCGGAGTCGACGCAGCACGTCGCCGAGCAGTTGACGAAGCAGAACCATCGTCGCACTCCCTTCCTGAGGCGCAACCCTTCCAAAAGGCGCAACCGCTTGCCGGGCTCTCTTGCGAAGTTACCGGATCGCGACCCTCGCTACCTCCACCGTACCTTTCCGTACGGTAAGCCCGCGAGACCACTACCCGTGTGTCCCCTCCCGACGTAACACTGTAATCACGGACACTCTTCCCTAAGTCGGCCTAGTAGCAAACCAAGTACCCGTTCCACAGTCAGTCTACGTATCTCATCCCGGTTTCCTACCAGCGCGATCGTCCGCACCACCGTGTCGTCGGCGAGGCTCACGGCGATGTGCACGGTGCCCGGGGGATAGCCATTCTGGGGGTCAGGGCCAGCAACTCCCGTGGTGGCCACGCCGATCGTGGCCTGCAGGCGCTTCCTGACGCCCTCGGCCATCGCCGCCGCCACCGGTGCGTAGACCGGGCCGTGGGCCTTGAGGACGGCCACGTCGACGCCCAGGGCCTCCGCCTTGACCTCGGTGGCGTAGGCGACCACGCCGCCGCGGAAGGCGCTCGAGGCGCCCGGCACGTCGGTCAGCGCGGCCGCGACGAGACCTCCGGTCAGCGATTCCGCGGTGGCCAGCGTCTGGCCGGCCTCCGCCAGCCGGCGGATCACCTCGGCGGCCAGTTCACGGGCGGCCGGACCGGCCACGCCTTCGAGCATGCGACGATCCTCCGATATCCCGTACCTACGCAGGCCTCTGAATCATCCGCACCGCGCGTATAACGTAGTCCGCGCCCGTCACCAGCGTTACCACGAGAGCCGCGCCCATGACAACCTCCCTGATCAACACGGGGAGGCCGAACGACGGGGGCAGCACGTACAGGCAGATCGCGATGATCTGCAGCAGCGTCTTGAGCTTGCCGCCCTGGCTGGCCGCGATGACGCCGCGCCGGATGACGGCGAAGCGGAGCGCGGTGATGCCGAGCTCGCGGACCAGGATCAGCGCCGTGACCCAGACCGGCAGCTCCCCGATCACCGACAGGGTGATCAGCGCCGCGCCGGTGAGCGCCTTGTCCGCGATCGGGTCCGCGATCTTGCCGAAGTCGGTCACCAGGCCGCGCTTGCGGGCCAGCTGCCCGTCGAGGAAGTCGGTCAGCGAGGCGCCGCCGAACGCGGCCAGGGCGGCCAGCCGCCAGCCGGTGCCGCCCTGGGCAAGGCACACGACGAAGACCGGGACCAAGCAGATCCGGGCCACGGTGAGCGCGTTTGCGACGTTCACGAGTCCCACCGGCACCGGCTTGTCAGCCTCGGCCGCGCCGGCCGCGCCGGCCGCGCCCGTCACGTCGGCGTCGGCCGCCGCGGCCAGAGCCTCGGCCGCGCTAATCCCGCCGTCCGCGGACGGAAGGCCGCTGTCCGGGGCTGACCCGCTCACGCCTGGGCGACCAGATCGGCGCCCGCCGACTCCACCACCCGAGCCGTCACGAGGTCGCCAGGGGCCAGCGGGCGGTCGGCGAGCAGTGTGGTCGAACCGTCCACGTCCGGCGCCTGATGGGCGGCCCGGCCCTCGTAACGGCGGTCTCCCAGCGCCTCCTCCACCAGCACCTCGACCGTCTCGCCGATCCGGTCGGCGGCCCGCTGGGCCATGACCTCCTCGGCGATGTCGGCGAACTCGTCGACCCGGCGCGCGATCTCGCCCTCATCGAGCTTGATCTCATCGGCGAACGTCGCCGCCTCGGTGCCGTCCTCGTCCGAGTAGCCGAAGATCCCGATCGCGTCCAGCCGCGCCTCGCTCAGGAACAGCTCAAGCTCCCGGAGGTCGTCGGCCGTCTCGCCGGGGAAGCCGACGATGAAGTTGGATCGGACGCCCGCGCTCGGGCACGCCTGCCTGACCTGCTCGACCAGCCGGGTGAAGCGCTCCCGGTCGCCGAACCGGCGCATCCGCCGCAGCACCGGGCCGCTGGCGTGCTGGAACGACAGGTCGAAGTACGGCACCACGCCGGGGCTCGACGTCATCACGTCGATCAGTCCCGGCCGGACCTCGGCCGGCTGCAGGTAGCTGACCCGGACCCGGGCGATGCCCTCGGTCTTCGCCAGCTCGGGCAGCACGGTCTCAAGCAGCCGCAGGTCTCCCAGGTCCTTGCCGTAGGAGGTGGAGTTCTCGCTGACCAGCAGCAGCTCGCGGACGCCGCTGGCGGCCAGCCACTGCGCCTCGGCCAGCAACTCGGGCGGGCGGCGGGAGACGAACGCTCCACGAAACGAGGGGATGGCGCAGAACGAGCAGCGGCGATCGCAGCCGGAGGCGATCTTCAGCGGCGCGGTGACGCCGCCCGCGAGCCGCCTGCGGATCACCTGCGGGCCCGAGGCGGGCGCGAGGCCCTCGGGAAGGTCGCTGAGGTCAACCTGGCGCTCCGCCTTCGCCTCCTGGCGGCTGGCCGGGCTCACCGGCAGCAGCGTGCGGCGGTCCCTGGCCACGTGCGCGGGTCGCTTCTTGCCCGCCAGCACGTCGTCGAGACGGGCGGCGATGTCGGCGTAGTCGTCGAAGCCGAGCACCTGGGCCTCGACATCCTCTTCGGAGAGGGCGGAGGCGAGCTCGGTTCCGTAGCGCTCGGCCAGGCACCCGACGGCGGCGACCTTGACGCCCGATCCGGCCGCCTCGATCACCTCGTTGATGGACTCCTGCTTGGCCGCCTGGATGAAGCCGCAGGTGTTGACGAGGACGACGTCCGCGTCCTCCCCCTCGTCGCGCAGCGTCCACCCGCCCGCCGACAGCCGGGCGGCGAGCTCCTCGGAGTCCACCTCGTTGCGCGCGCAGCCGAGGGTGACCAGGCTGACGGTACGGGAACTAGACACACGCAGAGCGTACGTGATTCCGCCACGCCCTCAGGTCACCGGA
>Ga0335075_10010839_pt1 | contig 13818 bp, 15 predicted proteins | sample Lox_Sample_24_FD_206723 | JGI IMG/M metagenome (GOLD analysis project Ga0335075, IMG submission 206723) | Soil microbial communities from Loxahatchee National Wildlife Refuge, Florida, United States - Lox_Sample_2.4 | ecosystem: Environmental > Terrestrial > Soil > Wetlands | place: USA...
GTCACCGGCCGGTGAAGCGTGGCGTGCGCTTCTCCATGAAAGCCGCGACACCCTCGGCGTAATCGGCGGAGCAACCCAGCTCCCGCTGATAGTCGCGCTCGACGTCGAGCTGCTGCTCCAGAGTGTGAGCCCAGCCCTCCAGCATCGCCTGTTTGGTCCGCGCCAGACCCCGGGTGGGCGCGGCCGCGAGCTGCCGCGCCAACGTGTCCACTTCGCCCGCGAGCTGGCCGTCATCCACGCAGCGCCAGATGAGGCCCCATTGCGCCGCCTGCTCGGCGGGAAGCTTCTCGCCGAGGAGCGCGAGCCCCAGGGCCCGGGCGTGGCCGACGAGCCGCGGCAGCAGCCAGGTGCCGCCGGAATCCGGGATCAGGCCGATCTTCGAGAACGCCTGCACGAACGTCGCGGAGCGCGCGGCAATCACGAGGTCGCATGCCAACGCGATGTTGGCGCCGGCGCCCGCGGCCACGCCGTTGACGGCCGCGATGATCGGCAGCGGCAGCCGGCGCAGCGCCAGGATCAGGGGCTTGTAGGCCTTCTCGATCGACTCGCCGAGGTCGGGCGGGGCGGCGCCGGGCGCCACGGCGCGGTCACCCAGATCCTGACCAGCGCAGAATCCGCGGCCCGCGCCCGTAAGGACCAGAACCCGTGCAGAGGCGTCCGCCCGCAACGTCGCCAACGCGTCCCGCACTTCGGAGTGCATGACCGTGTTGAAGCTGTTCAGACGGTCCGGACGGTTGAGCGTGAGCCGTGCGATTCCCGCCGACGTCTCGAACGAGATGGTTTGATAGCTCATGATGGATCAGCCTCACCGCTCGTCATAGTCGAGCTCGAGCACCGGTGTCTTGACCTTCGACTGGCAGGCGAGCACATAGCCCTGCTCGAGCTCCCAGTCCTCGAGCGCATGGTTCTGATCCATGGCGACCTCACCCCTGATCACTTTGGTACGGCAGGTCGAGCAGACACCCGCCCGGCAGGAGAACGGCAGCTCGAGACCCGCTCTGGCGGCGCCGTCGAGTACGCTCTCGCCGTTCATGGCCATGGTAAAGGAGCGCCGCCGCCCGTCCATGATGATCGTGACCTCGGCGACGCCGGCTGTCGTTTGAAGCGCCGGAGGCGGCGGGGCACTTTCCCGTGCCTGGGCGGGGGGCGCCGCCGCGGTTGCAACGGTGAAGTGCTCCGCTCTGATGCGGTCGGACGGGACGCTGAGGCCGCGCAGGGTGCTCGACACCGTTTCGATCATGTCGCCGGGTCCGCAGACGAAGTATTCGGCGACTTCGGCGGGCGTGAAGAATGATGCGCCGAGCAGCTTGATGTGCTCACCGTCGAGCTTGCCGTTGTAGATGTCTGCCTCCTGCGGCTCGCGGCTCATCAGGAAATGCAGCGACAGGCGCTCGAGGTAGCGGTCCTTGAGGGCCAGCAGCTCCTCCAGGCACATCGCGCGCGCCATGCTGCGATTGCCGTAAAAGAGGACCACGCGGCCCGCCGGCCCGGCCTCGAGCCAGTTGCGGGCGATCGCGACGATCGGAGTGATGCCGCAGCCGGCCGCAAAGGCCACGCAGGTCCCGCGCCCCGCCGCCGCCGAATGCGCCGTGAAGCTGCCGTTCGGCGGCAGAACGTCCAACCGATCGCCTGGCCGGACGTGCCGTTCGAGATGAGTCGACAGGCGGCCCTCCGAATGAACACGGGCGACGATGCGCAGCAGCCGCTCGCCGGGCGCGCTGACGAGGGAATACGTCCGCCTGATCTCCTCGCCCCCGAGCGTGGCGCGCAGCACGATGTGCTGGCCGGCGATGCCCCGGTACTCCGCGGCGAGGTCCGCGGGAACCTCCAGCGCCAGCGCGATGGCATCCTCGGCTTGAGTCTGTACCTGCGCTACGCGCAGTGGGTGAAATCGCAACATGGGATCAGATGCACTTGAAGACGTCGAAGGGCTCGAGGCAATCGCCGCACCGGTAGTGTGCTTTGCACGGCGTGGAGCCGAACTCGCTGATGCGTTCGACCTCGTGACCGCTACAATGCGGGCACGACACGTCGGATGCTGTACGGGCAGTAGGTGCCGCAATGCCGAAGGCCTGAAGCTTCCGCCTCCCCTCCTCGCTGAGCCACTCACTGGTCCACGGCGGCGACAGCACCGTCTCGACGATCACATCGTCGATTTCTTCGCGCGCGAGCGCCTCCTGGATGGATCGTTGAATGACCTCGGTTGCGGGACAGCCGGAATAGGTTGGCGTGATTCCCACGCGTAGCTGCCCGCCGTCGTCGCGGACGTATCGTACGACGCCCAAGTCGAGCACACTGAGCACCGGTATCTCCGGGTCCATGACGGACCGCAGCACCCGCCACACCCTCTCGTTCACCATGTCACACCGGGGAAGGTGCGCGGCAGGTGTTGCATCTCGGCCAGCATGTGACCCAGGTGCTCGCTGTGCACGCCGCGCTTGCCGTGCCAGGGATACCGGGAGGCGGCCGGCAGCTTCAGGGTGGCTTCCTGCAATACCGCGCCCACCCGCTCCTCCCAGCGCGCCCGTAACCCGGGCAACGAGGGACCGATGCCGGCGCCGGCGATTTCCTCATCCAGCGCATCGGGCGTGAGGAGCTCGTCGGTGAAGCGCCACAGCGCATCGAGCGCCTGCTCGACCCGGGCATGACTCTCCGCGGTGCCATCGCCCAGGCGCACGAGCCATCCGGCGCTGAACCGCAGGTGATAGCGCGTCTCCTTCACGGCTTTGGCGGCAATCGCGGCCAGGCGCTCATCGGCCGAGCTCGAGAGCGCCTCATAGAGCTCCAGCTGCCACGCATCCAGCAGGAACTGGCGCACGATGGTGCGGCCGAAGTCGCCGTTCGGCTGCTCCGCGAGCGAGACGTTGCAGAATTCCGGCGCATCGCGCAGGAAGGCGAGCGCATCCTCGCCGCGCCCCCGCCCTTCGATCTCCCCGGCGTAGGAGAGGAGGAGCCGCGCCTGGCCGATCAGATCGAGAGCGATGTTGGCGAGCGCCAGGTCTTCCTCCAGCGCCGGCGCATGGCCGACCCACTCTCCGAGCCGCTGGCCGAGCACCAGACTCGTGTCGGCGAGCCGCAGCACGTAGCGGAACCTGGCCTCGGGCGAGGTCATAGGTTCTTCACCTCGTCGGGAATCGCGTAGAACGTCGGGTGGCGATAGACCTTGTCGCGAGCCGGCTCGAAGAGCGCATCCGCCTCTTCCGGATCGGAAGCGGCGATCTCGCTCGAGCGCACCACCCAGATGCTCACGCCTTCCTGACGCCGCGTGTAGACGTCGCGCGCATGCTCGATGGCCATGCGCGCATCGGCGGCGTGCAGGCTCCCAACATGCTTGTGCTCGAGGCCGGAGCGGGCGCGGATGAAGACTTCGAACAGCGGCCAGTCGTCGCTCATGCGCGGACCCTCCCGTGCTTGGCGGCATGCGCGGCGGCGGCGTCCCGCACCCATCGTCCTTCCTCGTGCGCCTTGCGCCGCGCCTGGATCCGCTCCTCGTTGCAGGGCCCGTTGCCCTGCAGCACGGCCTTGAACTCGCTCCAATCGATGGGGCCGGTGAGGTAGTGCTGGGCGGCCTCGTCCCAGTGCAGCGCCGGGTCGGGGATCGTGAGCCCGAGGAATTCCGCCTGCGGCACGGTGACGTCGACGAATCTCTGCCGCAGCTCGTCGTTGGTGAAGCGCTTGATGCGCCAGCGCATCGACTGCGCCGTATGTTTGGAGCTGGCATCGCTCGGGCCGAACATCATGATGGAGGGCCACCACCAGCGCTCGAGCGCATCCTGCGCCATCGCGCGCTGCTGCGGCGTGCCGCGCGCGAGCGCCAGCATGATCTCGAAGCCCTGGCGCTGATGGAAGCTCTCCTCCTTGCAGATCCGCACCATGGCGCGTGCATAGGGACCGTAGGAGCAGCGGCAGATCGGGATCTGATTCATGATGGCCGCGCCGTCGACCAGCCAGCCGATCGCGCCGACATCGGCCCAGGTGAGCGTCGGATAATTGAAGATGCTCGAGTACTTGGCGCGGCCGTCGAGGAGCTGCTCCAGCAGCTCGGCGCGCGCGATGCCGAGAGTCTCCGCGGCGCTGTAGAGATACATGCCGTGGCCGCCTTCGTCCTGCACCTTGGCGATGAGGACCGCCTTGCGCCGCAACGACGGCGCGCGCGTGATCCAGTTGCCTTCGGGCAGCATGCCGACGATCTCCGAGTGGGCATGCTGCGAGATCTGCCGGATCAGCGTCTGCCGGTAAGCCTCCGGCATCCAGTCCTTGGGCTCGATCTTCTCGTCGCGCTCGATGCGCTCCTCGAAGCGGCGCTCGAGCGCCGGCTGGCCGGCGCTTTCCGGCCTGACCGCGGGAGTGGGGGAATCGAGGGCCTGGGTATACATGGTCTGCCGCCGCTCCACAACGTGACACAGGAATATCGTATCACTATCAGTTTCTGTGTCACGTCTTTTCGTGCCAGAATGTGGCCGTGCCGCCGCTCACGAAACCCGTCGAGACGCTGCTGCGCCGCTTCCAGGGCCAGCGGCCGCTGCGCGGCGGCTCGCTGCTCATCACGATCTTCGGCGATGCCATCGCGCCCCGCGGCGGGGCCGTCACCTTGGGGAGTCTCATCGATCTCGCCCGCCCCTTCGGCCTCGCGGAGCGGCTGGTACGAACGGCTGTCGCGCGTCTCGCGACGGAAGGATGGCTTGCGGCCAGGCGTCACGGCAGGCGCAGTGAATATCACCTGACGGACAGCGGCCGTACGCTCTTCGCCGAGGCGACGCGGCGAATCTACGGGGCCAACCCGTCGAGCTGGGACGGTCAGTGGACGCTAGCGGTGCTGCCGCCCGCCGGCGGACATTCGCGCGGCAACGTGCGCGAGGAACTGCGCTGGCTCGGGTTCGGGCAGCTCAGCCCCGGGGTGTTTGCGCACCCCGCATGCACGCTGGAGGAAGCCCGGGGCTGGCTGGTCACGCTCGGCTGCGCCAACCGGTGTTGGCTCTTCAAGAGCGCGACGGAGGGCGTGGCGGCCGACCTCAGGCTCGCGGCCGAGGGCTGGAATCTGGCGGACATCGCCCGCCGCTATCGGCGGTTTCGCGACACGTTCGCGCCCGTGCACGCGGCGCTGCGCCAGTCGGAGGCGCTCGCCCCGCAGGCGGCCTTCGTGGTGCGCACGCTGCTCGTCCACGAGTACCGCAAGATCCATCTGCAGGATCCGTTGCTGCCGCCGGCCCTGCTGCCCAAGGAGTGGGTCGGTACGGAAGCCTACGAGCTGACCGCATCCCTCTATGGCACGGTGTTCGCGGCAGCCGAGCGGTTTCTCAGCGAGACCGGCGGCACGTTCGCGGGAGCGCTGCCGGCGGCCGGCGCCGAAGTGCGCGCGCGCTTCGGCGCGCAGAGCGCCGGCGCGTAGCCGTTACCAGGTATCCGGCTCCCAATTCGACTCGCTGCCGTCGGCGAGCTCGCCGGCGACGATGGTATTGGCGTCCTTGTAATAGTGTGGCGGCACGGGCAGGTTGAGCGGCGCAGGGGAGCCGTCCATGACCCGCGCGGAAAGATCGTAGCGGGAGCCGTGACACGGACAGAAGAAGCCGCCCGGCCAGCCGGCCGGCAGGTCGGCCGCATTGAGCTGCGGGCGGTACTTCGGGATGCAGCCCAGATGAGTGCAGATGCCGACGACCACCAGGTACTTCGGATTGATCGAGCGCGGGATCGCATGCCATCCGGGAAGATTCGCCGGCTGCTGATCCTCCTTCGACAGCGGATCCTTCAACTGGCCGTTGAGCTTCGGCAATTCCGCCAGCTGCGCGTCCGTGCGGTGCAGCACCCAGACGGGCTTCTGGCGCCACTCGGCGCTCATCATCTCGCCTGGCGCGAGCTTCGAGATGTCGAGGGTCACCGGCTCACCCAGTGCGCGTGCGGTCTCGCTGGGCTCCAATGACTCTATGAACGGAACCGCGGTCAGTGCCACACCGACGGCACCTACGGCCGCCGTGGTGGTAGTGAGCATCCGGCGTCGGTCGAGATCGGGCTCGTCCTCGGTCGGCTTGCCAGGCATCGCGGGTGCGTTCTCGGTCATGCTCACATCCTCCGCCAAACAGCGCAGATTGATGACAATCCGCGCATAGTAGCGGCCCCGCCGGCCCGAGTCACGTGCGGCTCAGTCCTTCCAGGCGGAGAGCCTGCCGGTGAACGCCTGCAGGAAAAGATTTGCGCGGCTGCCGTCCATCACGCGGTGATCGATGGTGAGGGTGGCATAGCAGCGCGGGCGGGCCACGATGGCCTCCTCGCCGTCCTGCTCGATGACCACGGCGCGCTTCTCGAGCTTGCCGAGACCGAGGATCGCCGACTGCGGCTGCGGGATGATGATCGGTGCCGCGAGCAGGCTGCCGCTCACGCCGTGATTGGAAATCGTGAACGTGCCGCCGCGGACGTCCGCGGGTGCGAGCGCGCCGTCGCGCGCCCGCCGCACCAGCCCTTCGAGGCGGCGCGCGGTCGCGAGCAGATCCAGCGACTGTGCGTCGTGCAGCACCGGCACTACGAGGCCGCCTTCCGCGGCCGTGGCGATGCCGAGATGGATGCTGTCGTAGATCTCGAGCGCGGCGTCGGTCCAGCGGCTGTTCGCTTCCGGCACCTCGCGGATCGCGGTCACCGCGGCCTGTGCGAAGTAGGCCGTCAGTGTCAGAGCGACACCCTGACGGGCGAAGTCCTCGCGATGCCGCTGCCGGTGGGCGAGAGCCTCACTCATGTCGACCTCGAACACCGTCGTGACATGAGGTGCGGTGTGCAGGAGGCTCTCGACCATCCGGGCAGCGATGCGTTTGCGCACCGGTGAGTGAGGCACACGGTGCGAGCCGACGGACTCCGCGCCGACAGTGTCGGCCGGCGCATCTGCGGCGCTTGGGCGCGGTTGGGCGGAGCCTGCGGCTACGCGCATGACATCTGCGACGGTAATTCGGCCGCCCTCTCCCGTACCTTGCACGGAAGCCGCGTCCAGCGAATGCTCGGCGAGCAGGCGGCGTACCGCCGGACTCAGCGGCCGCGGCGCGGCACCGCTGGGTGAGCCTGACGGCGCAGGCACACCGGCGTTCGCAGCCGCATCAATCATGCGCGGCTGGATGGCTGTCGCGGCGAGATCGTCGTCAGCCGTCGCGTCGCGCGGCACAGCGGCTGTCGCCGTCGCCGTGGCAGCGGCAGCGGCAGCCGGGCCGATTCTTCCGAGGAGCTCGCCCGGCGCCACCTCCTCCTGCTCCTGCTTCAGGATCTCCAGCAGCACGCCGGCTCCGGGCGACGCCACTTCGACGGTGACCTTGTCGGTCTCGAGCTCGATGAGCGGTTCGTGCTCGGTCACCGGCTCGCCGACACGCTTCAGCCAGCGCAGCACCTGCGAGCGCGTGCCCTCCTCCTGGCCTGAGGGGACCCTGACTTCCACACTCTCGGGTATCGACATGACTAAACGCTCGCGATCTGCTGGATGGCCCGCGTGATCGACTCCACGCCGGGAACGGCTGCCTCGAGCAGCAGCGGACTGTGCGGGCTCGGAATGTCGGGCATCGCGAGCCTGTCGATGGGCGCGTCCAGGCTGAAAAACGCTTCCCGGGCGACACAGGCCGCGATCTCGGCGCCGAAGCCGGCGGTGAGGTTGTCCTCGTGCACGATGAGGCAGCGATGCGTCTTGCGCACCGAGGAGAGCACCGCCTGCCTGTCCCAGGGCGAGAGTGTCCTCAGATCGAGGATCTCGGCGTCCACGCCCGAGGCGGCCGCGGCGCGCTCACACCGCTCCACCATGGCGCCCCAGGTGACGATCGTGAGCTCTGCACCCTCGCGGATGCAGCGAGCCACGCCAAACGGCACGACGTACCCGTCCCCCGGATAGGGACGGCGCGCCCACGCGCCATCCAACAGTGCGCGGTGCTCGAAGAATATCGTCGGATCGTTGCCACGCAACGCCGAGCGCAGCAGTCCCGTGGCATCTTCCGCATTCGACGGCACCGCGACACGCCAGCCGATGCCGTGCACGAACGCGACTTCGTTCGTCTGGCTGTGCCAGGGATCGCCGCATTTGAAGAAGCCGCCCGGCATCCGCACCACCATCGGCGCGGCGAAGCGGTTGTGCGTACGCCAGCGCATGGTGCCGCAGTCATTGAGCTGCTCGGCGGCCGGATCGGCGTACTTGCGGAACTGGATCTCCGGCACCGGCAGCAGGCCCGCGAGCGCGAGCCCGACGGCGCGCCCGATGATGCCCTCCTCCGAGAGACTGGTGTCGAAGACGCGGCCCGCGCCGTGCTTTTCCTGCAGACCCAGCGTTGCCCCGTGCACGCCGCCCTTGGGACCCACGTCCTCGCCGAAGACCATCATGCGCGGATTCAGAGTCAGCTCCGTGTCCAGCGTGCGGCGAATCGCCGTCAGCATGTTGATGCGCGCCGGCTCCGGCCGCGGCTCGCGCACCGCCGGCGCAAACGCGATGCCCGCTGCCGCCAGACCGCCCTGTTCCTGCACTTCTTCCGCAAAGACGTGGCGGGTCAGCGAGGCCGGGTCCGGGTGAGGCCGCGCCAAGGCACGCTCCACCGCCGCCTCCACATCGCGATGCGCGTCGCTTGCCAGGCGCGTCCAATCCTCTTCCGACAGGACGCGCGGAACGAGGAATCGCTGCAGTCTGTGCAGCGGGTCACGGGCGCGCTCGCGCGCGATCGTGTCAGGCGACTTGTAGGCCTGCGTGTCCTGCCCGGAATGTCCGCACAGGCGCGGCACGGTCAGGCGCAGCAGCGCCGGACCCCGCTCCTCTCGTACGTGCCCGACTGCGGCCGCGACGAGCTGCGGGGCCTGCGACGGATCCGCTCCGTCTCCTTCGAAGAGGGTCAGCCCGGAGAATGACCGCAGGTTCGCCGCGATGTTGCTTCCGGGCGTCTGCAGATTCGACGGCACCGAGATGCCGAAGCCGTTGTCCTCGATGTAAAAGAGCATGGGCAGGCGCAATGTCGTCGCCATCGTGAGCGCCGACCAGAAACCACCGGTGGCGACGGAGGCGTCGCCGCCCAGCACCACGGCAATGCTGCGCTCATAGCCGCCCTCGCGCAGCACGTCGCTGTGATATTGGATGGCCTGCGCCCAGCCGGCCGCGGGCGTGTACTGCGCGCCGACGCCACCGCATGCGGGCAATACGCTGGCCCCGTCCCGCCCCGGCCTGTTGAATACGACGCCGATGTCACGGCCGCCGCTGAAGGAACCGGCGCGCGCGAGAGGACCGGCGGCGGCTTCCTCCAGTCCCAGTCCGAGAGCCAGCATCACCGGCCGCGACCGGTAGTAGACGGTGACCCCATCGTGCGGATCGGTGAGCTGCAGGCCGAGCAGGATCTGGGCGAAGTCGTGACCGCGCGCCGAGAACTGATAGAGCACCTGCCGCTGCGGCAGGAGGCGCGACTCCTCGAGGTCGTCCAGGGCACGCGAGGCGTGCAGGAGCGAGGTCACCCGGCGCCAGTCGGGCTCCCGGCCCGGGGAAGGGGCCGCGCCGCTCTGGCGGGGCATCGGGGATGCGGCGGCTGGCATAGGGTCCCTCGAATTCGGCTGAATGGCTCTGGCCATAGCCTAGACCCCGCCTCCCGAAATGGGCTTGCGTTCATTGCGCCAGAATGGCCTATCCTGGCAATATTATTGCTCTATGCCGAAACCACTCGACCGGCTCGACCGCCGCATCCTGGAGGAGCTGCAGGCGGATGCCCGCATCTCGAACCAGGAGCTGGCGCAGCGCATCGGCCTCTCGCCGGCGCCCTGCTGGAGACGGCTGCGCCGTCTGGAGGAAGACGGGTTCATCGCGGGCTATGCGACGCTGCTGTCGGCCCCCGCCATCGGCCTGCCCATCCAGGCCTATGCGCTGATCTCGCTGGAGAACCATCATCCGCAGACCGTGCGGCAATTCGATCAGCTGGTACGCGAGCGGCCGGAAGTGCTCGAGTGCCATTCCATGAGCGGACCGAACGATTACCTGCTGCGCATCGTCGCGGCCAGCATGGATGCCTACGAGCAGTTCCTCTCGACGCGCGTGCTGCAGTTGCCTGGAGTCCGCTCGGTGAACACGAGCTTCGTGCTGCGCACGAAGAAGTTCACGACGCGGCTGCCCGTGGCGGCGCCTGCCGAATGACTATTGCAGCTCCTGCATGTCCTGGGGAGTGAGACGCACGGAAGCGGCGGCGACGTTCTGCTCGAGATGCTCGATCGAGGCCGTTCCCGGTATCGGCAACATCACGGTCGAGCGCCCCAGAAGCCAGGCGATCGCGGCCTGACCGGCGGTGATGCCGTGGCGTTGGGCCACTCGCTCGAGCCCGCGCAGCGCGCCCGAGCCGCGTGCATGCCGGCCCGAGCCGAGCGGCGCCCAGGGGAGGAAGGCGATCGCCTTGTCCGCGCAGTAGCGGAGCACCTCATCGGATTGGCGGTCCTCCAGGTTGTAGCGGTTCTGGACCGACACGATCGGTGTCAGCCGCTCACAGCGCCTGAGCTCCGCGACGCTGACGTTCGACACTCCGATGTGCCGGATCTTGCCTTCGCCCTTGAGGCGCACCAGCTCGCCGATCGAGTCCTCGAGCGGCACCCTGGGATCGGGCGCGTGCAGCTGATAGACATCGATGCGGTCGCGCCGCAGGCGCTGCAGACTCGACTCACAGGCCTTGCGCAGATGCTCGGGCCGGGCGTCCCGGTCCCAGATCTCCGGCCCGGGGCGTACCAGTCCGCCCTTGGTCGCGATGACGATATCGGGCGTGTAGGGATGGAGGGCGCGGGCGAGCAGATCCTCGCTGACCCCGGGACCATAGGAATCAGCGGTGTCGATGAAGTTCACGCCGAGGCGCACGGCGCGCTGCAGAACCCGCACCGCGGCCGCGATGTCGGGCGGCTCGCCCCAGACGCCGCGGCCGGTGATGCGCATCGCGCCGAAGCCGAGGCGATTGATCCCGAGATCGGCGCCCAGGACCAGTTGCCCGGCGGCGGCGGCATTCAGGTTGGCGTTCATCGATACCTCCGCTGATCCAGCGAGCAAACCGCATGCCGTGGGCGAGCGTCAGCGCACCGGCAACGACGCCGCGCGGGTGACGGTGCGCATCGCGAAGCTCGACTGCACGCTCACGACGCTGGGCAGGCGTGTCAGATGTTGGCTGTGGATGCGCTCGAAGTCCGCGAGGTCCGCCACCACGACCCGCAACAGGTAATCGTGCTCCCCGGTCATCAGGTAGCACTCCATCACTTCGGGAATCCTGCGCACCGCGGTCTCGAACGCGGTCAGCCCCGACTGGCTCTGGCGATCGAGCGTAATGCTGACGAATACGTTGACCGGATAGCCGGCCTTCTGCTGGTTGATGAGGGCCGTATAGCCCTCGACCAGGCCCGACTCCTCCAGCGCACGCACGCGGCGCAGGCAGGCCGATTCCGACAGGCTCACCTCGCTCGCGAGCCGGGCGTTGGTGATCCGTGCGTCCTGCTGCAGCAGGCGCAGAATGGCGCGATCGTAGCGGTCGAGCTCCATGGGAGCAGGATTCTGCCACATTTATCATGTTTTGTCGCAGATCCTGCCGCGCAGCGCCGCAAGCGCCCCGAGTTCGCAAGCCCCCGCCGCCTGCCGGGACCTAATCTGCTCGCGAGTCAATTTTCGGGGGTTCGAGCCATGCGTATCGGCGTTCCGCGCGAGATCAAGGTTCACGAGTATCGGGTCGGCCTGGTTCCCGCGGGGGTCCGGGAGCTGACCGCGGCCGGTCACGAGGTCCTCGTGGAGACGGGCGCGGGTGAGGGAATCGGCCTCTCCGACGCCGAGTACCGCGCGGCGGGCGCGAGCATCGCGCCGAACGCGGCCGATGTCTTCGCGAAAGCCCAGCTGGTCGTCAAGGTGAAGGAGCCGCAGCCGGCCGAGTGCCAGATGCTCCGCCCCGGGCAAGTCCTGTTCACCTATCTGCATCTTGCGGCGGATCCGGCGCAGGCGAACGGACTGATGACGTCCGGCGCAACGGCGATCGCCTATGAGACCGTCACGCGCAACGGCTCGCTGCCGCTCCTCACCCCGATGAGCGAGGTGGCCGGACGCATGTCGATCCAGGTCGGCGCGGCCAGTCTGCAGAAAGCCAACGGCGGCCGCGGAGTGTTGCTCGGCGGCGTGCCCGGCGTGCCTCCGGCCAAGGTGGTGATCCTGGGTGGCGGCGTTGCCGGCACTCACGCCGCGGAGATGGCAGTCGGCTTGCGCGCAGATGTCACGGTGGTCGATCGCTCCGTCGATCGCCTGCGTGAGCTGTCGAGCCTGTTCGGCGCGTCGCTGCGGACGGCCTACTCGACCGCGGAAACCATCGAGCGCCTGGTGCGTGAAGCCGACCTCGTCGTCGGTGCCGTGCTGATTGCCGGCGCCGCGGCGCCGAAGCTCGTGACCCGCGCGATGGTGTCGACCATGCAGGCCGGCTCCGTGTTGGTGGATATCTCGATCGATCAGGGTGGATGCTTCGAGACGAGTCATCCGACGACTCACGCACAGCCGACGTTCGTAGTGGACGGCGTGGTGCACTACTGCGTGGCCAACATGCCGGGCGCAGTTGCGCGTACTTCCACGTTCGCGCTGACCAACGCCACTCTCCCTTATGTCAGGATGCTGGCCGACCTCGGCTGGCAGGCCGCCCTGAAGCAGGATCCGGGCTTCGCTGCCGGGCTCAATGTGCACGCGGGGCAGATCACGCACGAGGCGGTGGCGCAGGCGCTCAATCTGAAAGCGCGCCCGCTGAGCACCGCCGCATAACGCGAAATCGGCCGGCGCGGGCGGGCGGGGCATTGTGTAGACTGCACATTGGACCCCCATGAGCATCGATATCCGTGCTACCAGACGATGAGCTGATCGAGGCCCTGCTCGCCGCCGCCGTGGCCGCGGGCCGTGCCACTCTCGATATCTACCGCGCCGGCTTCACGGTCACCCGGAAGGCCGACCAATCGCCCGTCACCGCGGCCGACCATGCCGCGGAGAAGATCATTCTCGAGCATCTGGCGCGGCTCGCGCCGGCCGTGCCGGTGGTCGCCGAGGAGTCGGCGGCTGCGGGCTCGATCCCGAAGGTCGGTGAGGAGTTCTTCCTGGTCGATCCGCTGGATGGCACCAAGGAGTTCATCCACCGCAGGGGCGAGTTCACCGTCAATATCGCGCTCATCCGTCACGGCACACCCTCGCTGGGCGTCGTCTATGCCCCGGTGGGCGGGGTGCTTTATGCCGGCAACGCCGCCGGCAAGCGAGCTTTTCGCTGCTCGTATCCTGCGGATGCGGCGACGCCTGGACAGCGGGAGACGCTGCGCGTGCGACCCGCTCCCCCTGCTGGAATTACGGCGGTGGTATCACGCTCGCACTCGACGCCGGAGACTGACGCTTATCTGAGTCACTACACGGTCAGTGACCGCGTCTCCGTCGGCTCGTCGCTGAAGTTCTGCCTGGTGGCTGCCGGCGAGGCCGACCTCTATCCGCGCCTGGGCCCCACCATGGAGTGGGACACGGCCGCAGGACACGCCGTGCTCGCTGCTGCGGGCGGCAAAGTGCTCGCGCCGGGCGGCAGGCCGCTCGTTTACGGCAAGCCCGATTTCCGCAACTCATTCTTCATCGCGAGCGGGGCACTGAGTCCCGTGCCGCTCGCCGCCTGAGAGCCGCCCGTATGGATGCCCACCTGAAGCGCCTCGAGGCGGAGTCGATCAGCATCATCCGCGAGGTCGCGGCAGAGTTTCACAACCCGGTGATGCTCTATTCGATCGGCAAGGACTCCGGGGTCATGCTGCACCTCGCCCTGAAGGCGTTCTACCCCTCGAAGCCGCCCTTCCCGCTGCTGCACGTCGATACCAAGTGGA